>Ga0210059_1002514_pt1 | contig 28800 bp, 14 predicted proteins | sample Ectturendosymbi2_FD_188042 | JGI IMG/M metagenome (GOLD analysis project Ga0210059, IMG submission 188042) | Ecteinascidia turbinata endosymbiont from Florida, USA - Sample 2 (SPAdes) (version 2) | ecosystem: Host-associated > Tunicates > Ascidians > Unclassified | place: Key West, Florida...
TTTGTAAATTATTTAGTGGACTATCACACGTTTTGTTGACAAAATTTAGTGCCATTATTGGACAACATATCTTTTTTGTCCTACTTCAATCAAGTTATTGTCGTCAGTAAAGACCATTGTTCCAACTGCAGTTAATACTAGCCTACAAATCCGAACAGGGGAGGAATGAAAGTTCCGTTGGGAGGAATGGAAAGTTATAAAATGAGAAAAGGGAGGAATGCATCAAAAAAGGTTGGGAACCACTGCTCTAAATAGAGTGACTGCTTATGGACCAGTCGCAGAAACATCTGCGTCAGTCCAAAGCCCAAGATTTCTTTGCAGCCAAGTGATCTAAAATTATCAGCTGGAGATTGTTCGTAACTGCCTTGATATGGCGGTAACTACTCTGAAGTTCCATTGCAAAAGCATCAATAATTGCGCTCTGCTGCTGCGAAAGTCTGCTGTTGGGTCGCAGATGTGTTCAATTTACGTAATTTTCACCGATATCTCAGTACTTAGATGACGTCAGGTTAGAAACAAACATCTTCGGTTAATCCGGATCTTCGTCTAAACCGGATAAAATCGTCGGTCAAATCGAATCCGGATTAAACGAGGTTTACTGTAGTTTCGTGTGTTATACATCTTCAGTCCTTATTCAAATAGATTCTATTTGAATAAAGACTGAAGATGTGTAACACACGAAACTAGTTTCCTTACGCAATAAATTGCGATTGATTCGCTTGGTGTGGGTCACTGCTGTGACCACTATTATTGCTGAGTGATGAGTGCAAGCTTGAATCATTGCAAGAAGATGGGAGCAGAACCAGGCAGGAGATTCCTCAAACAGCCTGCTGCAAAGCTAGAGCCTGTAATTATCATTTAGTGACGGTGATCAACCGGGTTGCAAGTGCAACCCGATGAGAATGTGTTGTTTGCGGTTCTGTCTGGGATATGGTAAAATATTATTTTTTACCCCGCGTAGTCAACTTCAAAGTCACGACCTCCATGTGGGGCATAATTTTTATTCAAAAGCTAATATCTACTTCGTGGAGGAAGCCAGCGAGGCTATTAAACTGGTCACCGAAGAATTGGGCAAAGAAAATCTTACGAAGAAATTGTATAAAACACAATTTAAGCTCAAATCGAGATAGAAGACTGAAGTTAAAATGATCCTTATGCTTCACGTCTGCTGTAGAGAAGCTATACATGAGGCACCAGAATATCGTTAACTTAAGTCTCCTTGTTTGATGATGTCCAATCAATTTCTTTTCTGTAATAGCACATCGTTTACAACAGTGAAGACACGATCCGCTAAATTTGAAGACAGGAATAGTAACTAACAGTTTTGCAAAATTCATGGAATGCGGTGATGTAGCTGGATCGCATGCAATGCGACGAATTTATTTAAAGACAATTGGCGACAGGCCAAGGCCTGGTTGATGCTTCTTGTCTAGGTTATTTAGATTCTGCCTCCTCGCCACCTTTCTCTTCAAATTGAATAAGGTCCCAACTGCCTTTGAAACTCTCCAGGAAAGTTGATTATTAAATTGCCTCACTTTAGGGCATGCGCTCCACGTTGGCAACTACTGCGGTAACGCGTGACCTGCCCGATGGCAAAAAATATTTTACCGCAGTTGATGTAATTAGCAGGTTACATTTGTAATAATGGCATTTTTGCCGGACATTCCAATTTTCGATTACATGCTTGTATTCGAAGTATGTAGCCTTAGGTTTGTCATTGAGAAATAAAATAAAACTCTTTGATTTTACGTCCGCGTCTTCACCCCAAGTCTGTTAATATCTAAAATGCAAGTTAAAGGCCCTAAATGGGTTAAAAATAGTAAAATTGAAATTGTGGCTCCACAGAACCATGGAAGGAAAATATCTGTTTCTCAATGTTATCCACATTTTTCATTTTGGTGTTGCGTTTTATGGTGACTGGTTATTAATTATTTTACACGCAATTAAATGCAGTGGAGTCAGAGAATAGTGGAATATTGAAATACTGTACTGCAACTTTTGCCACTGAAGAGTTATGAACCTGTGAGCGCTCCGCAGTAGTGTAGCCAACTCAAATTTTTGTAAGGGGCCAAATATTTTGACTTTAATTGACTAACAGTATTTGGCTTGGGACACCGCCTGTCGAAGCACAAACGACATGATATGTTGAGTAAGCAAAATGATTTTAAAAACTTAGACCTAGCTGTTAGCTTCTATGAATATGAAACCCACTTCTCCAAACCAATTTTATATGTTATATTCAGTGCCGGATTTACCTATAGGCTATATAGGCTTAAGCCTAGGGCCTCAAGATCCAAGGGGGCCTCCAACAAACTGTGGTACGCATAAAGTCAATGCCCGGCATATGATCATTTAGATTAAGCTTCGTCAAAAATTTATGTATTAATTATTACTCACGAAAGTTAGTTTTATTCAACTTTCGTGGTGATAACGCCAGAGTCTTCCAACGAGTTTCCATGAATCTCAATATGACGGTTGGTCAAGCCGCATGCCAACTATTGTGTCGATATACTCAAAGCACGCTGGCTTCGTCCTGCGTTTGCTGAATCGTACCGATTGTTACGTGTTACTCTATCAAAAGAACTTGTGAGTGTTCACGTTTGAAATGCACCTGATCAGTGGCATAACTGACGGGTGGCAGGGGTAACTGACGGGTGGCATCAGTGGCATAACTGACAGGTGGCCGCCCCCTTGCCAAAGTAAATGTAAAAACTGGGCCCATACCTAGCTTGTATTTCAATATTTACTCTTCTTTTGGTTTCAGTAGATTGTTTTTTTTTAGTTTTTAGGAGTGTTTTCCAGAGATTTCGGGTTTTTATATAGCCGTTCAATACCGGATTTGCTATTGTTTCTTCACTATTTTCTGAGTGTTGGCCAGTGGGCTCCATTCAGGTAAGTTTCTCCTTGGCTTAAACCTCACTGCATCTGATAAAAGCTTAAGTTTGTACTGCAAATAAGAGCTATGTGTAGAGCTACCAGCAGTGCCTACAATAAAAGCATAGTTTTTTCTTAGGTGACTGAGCAATACAGTAATTTTGTATCGCGTAAAGCTCGGCAGCGTTTGTAACGCGTAAAGCTCGATTGGTATTTTTAGATGTGATTTTTTGTCCATTTGAATTTTCTTCAGTAAAGTCATTCAGAAATCAGATTGCTATTGAGTACTTGCAAAGTTTGTACCGCTCCCATGCTAGGCAAACCAGAGATCTTGATGAGCTTGAATAGCAAGTAAAAGTCACTTTGCCAATTGGCAACCGCAGAACTCTTCACCAACGAGACAGGGAAACAGCAAAAAAGTGGCAAAAGCGCGTTTAGGTCGAATGCCTTAGATTGGTAGTTCTTGGTTTATCCAACCACGCGAAGCCTTATTGCTTAGCTTGATGGTCACTAACTGCTCAGGCTAAAGGTTCTTTTCAAGATTCAAAAGAATTAAGAATGAGTTAAAGGGTCGCAATGTTCCAGGATAAGTTGTCCACACTAAGCATTCGGTACACTAAACGTGACAAACTTAGGCAAACAAATTGTAATGAATGTTCAGATAATTTTGTTATGAAGAAGGCAGGAAAAAACTTCTTAAATGTTTACTGTGTTATGTTCAGTCTTACTTGATTCGATGATTGTCGCTTTTCTACGTATTTCAATAATAACAGCATAAGTGAAATTTCAACCAGTCCAGTCGCCGTTAAACCAGTCGTCCAGTCGCGGTGGGCATTGGTGAGCTCAGCCCTTCTAAAGTATTAATATGAAAAACTATAAATCAGTAAAGATTTTATCAAATTTTTAGAATGTCAAGTCTCCTTGCACAAATTTAAATCCCCTATTCAAGACTTTCTCGCGACGGTTCTGGTTTTTAAACTTCACATCTTTTCACGCGACAGTTTGGTTGCGTTCGATTCTTACCAGTCTGAAAAAGCAGGATATACGCGAATCGTGAACCTAACAATTACAACCATTTAAGTGCGTTTTACTTGGCGTGTTTTGCTCCTGCGTATGAGATTTTTACAGCCATGGCAGGCGACTTGCAACGTGGTCCTTGCGTTGTGCTTTAAAGTCTTTATGCCGCTACACATACATAGGTGCAGTGTGTTTGTTTTTTTGAACACAGATAAGAAAAAACAGATGTGACTCTTATAAAAACCGTAGGCCATGTGTTTTGTCAAACATTTCAATTGTGGGAATTTCGCTTGGTTTGCCTGTGGCAGTTAATAATCCTGCTCCCGCCAGCTAAGTAGGATTTGAACAATTCCGTGCAATTGAACGCTTTTGCATCGAAGGCAGCAACAAGCGCAGTGATCGTGAGCACTTCAGTAATGATTCATAATTTTTTACTGACCGTACTTTCAGAGCGTCATTTTGGGATTTTCACAAATTGATTGACGCTTTCCATTTTTCCTCGCAACAATGGGAGAGGGGGCCTCACAAGTGGATTAGCCTAGGGCCTCAGATCTGTTAAGTCCGGCCCTGGTTATATTTTGTAATAAAACATAACAAGTATTCTCAACGTCATCAGCAAATGGCACCACGAGTGGAAGTCGATTCGTCGTTTCGCTCCAGCTGGGCTCTTATCGTGTTTGTGCACCACTCACGCGGCCTGTTGGTGGCGGATCCAGACTTAGCGTTTGGGAGGAAGTCATAAAAGCTGGATCCAAAATCGTCTTCACTTGTTTAAGTACTCGAGGTTCTCTGTGGCAATTGGGTAGGCTATCACACAAAATGAGGTACAAAAGGCAACCACCTTTTGTAGAACAAGAAAGTTGTTGTTGGCTGAACTATTTGCGATTTTTCAGGGCATCACCACAGTTTGAAAGAACCGTTATATTACTATCATTTACAAAACTTGAAGCGAATCCAAAAAGATGGGCCCTCATTTTTCGCAAGCTGAACAATAACTAAGAACACTGTTTGTGTCCCAAACAATCTTTTATATACCTACAAAAAGTAACCTATTTACAAGATATACATCAAATCTTGCTGCGCTCTAGTGTTTGCCACTGTTTTGGCTGTCCGTTGCGAGATCGAAAAAAAACAGCGTCTGAAACCTACTCCCGACCTTTTTAGATGTAGAACAATTCTTTTTACACTAGCAAGTGACAACTCAAGTCCCAAGATAGGAGCCTAATAAATAGCAAATGACAATCATGTTTCCAGAAGAAGCTTGTGCAGTATATGCACATGGAAAGCATATTTATTGCTAAAGCAATAATTCAAAAATAAAAAATGAATAAATGGCATTTGTTATGAAATTACTCCAATTTTAGGTAGTTCTGTTGTCGTGAAAAACAATCTCATAATTGTCACGAAAATGCCTATCGGCGAACGACACCTTTCACCAGGCTCAATTACAATCTTCCAGCCATGCAATGCGCTCTAGTAAGAAGAGCAGATCGTGACAATAATCGCATGATAGATTCGCACTGGGCCTAAAAGCATGTTGTCCCAAAATACATTCAACGCCACTTATAAACATACAATTTCAATGAAGTGCTTAAATATCGTTTTACATGTTTGAATATTGGACTGCTGCTGATGTAAAGAGCAAACACATCAATTCCACCAGTTCAGGTTATGGAAATATACTGTGACATCGTTCAGCAGCAGTTGGGGCGAAGGCAGGCTGTGCCCCCCAAATTCTTATTCAAATATAAGTCTCATCCTATCCTCAAACCTTATTCAAATATAAATCTCATCCTGTCATGACATCTTATTCAAATCTCTATTTGAAACAGTTCAGGACTGATGATAGGTAGTGTTACGTGAAATCGATTTCCTATAACAAATTTGCTGATTGAATCAACTTTGTCATCTTTGTGGAGACTAATTACTTGAACGCGTATCAATTTCAGCATTTTACAGCAGTAACACATTCCTCTTCAATATTTACTTGGACAATGAGTTGTTCATTTTCAGTGAAGACAAAGAAACTGTGGAGAGCCATTCTACTGGAAATCCTAGAATTTTTCGGTGTCCCAGCATTTAGCATTTCTCGGCCCCAATAATAGTGTAATAACTATGACAACCAATTTTTTCCTAAAAACAAAATTTTGGCTTTATAATTTATAAACTTTGGCTTCACTTTGACCTATAAAGTTTCTGCGTTTCCAACTGCAAAATAATTCAGCCATAGGTGTTGAGGTTAACCCAGAAGCATATTCATGCACTCTATGCTTCAAAATTAAAAACAAAATTGTTTCTTAACTTTGAGGATGATATATTGATAAGTGGGGATGATATATTGATAAGTAGGCTACATTAATAACTACAGCAGAGTCAAATCTGAGAACATCATAAAGTTGAAACACTATTATGCATAATGGTTTTGAGCAATTACCAAACCAAGCGCTGTAAGACCACGTTTCTTGCCTTGCCACGCATAACCTACATAATATTCAATCGTCCAGTAGAGGGCAAAACAACATTATTACCTCAGCAATTGCAACAAACCATTATTATTACAGAATTGCAAATAAATTTGCAAAAGCTTATCAGTATCTGTTGTTGTAGTCGTAGGCGTACGGGAAGTCATTTTGCTGGGGGAGAGGAAAACTTTGCCTTGAAAATAACAATTTGCCCTGAAACTAACTTTTTTAGTTTAATCCGAATGGGGGGTGAAACCTCTTGTAAATTTGTTCTATGCAGTTGAATTCTTTTATAACGGCTTCGTCTGTAACGTCAATTCGCCTATAACGTTGCATTTTGTTCGGTCCCGATGACATATTTTACATGCATTCAACATATTTTTTATCATTCAGGATTTTTGAGCAACTTGCGCTTGCCCTGAAAAACAGAGTTGCCCTAAAATTTTTCACTGCGTTAAAATATTTTTTAACATTCAGGATTTTTTAGCAACTTTGCGCTTGCCCTGAAAAACAGATTGCCCTGAAATTTTTCTCTGTACTGAAATATTTTTCATCATTCAGGATTTTTGAGTAAGTTGCGCTTGCCCTGAAAACAGACTTTGCCCTGAAATTTTTCATGCCGGGGGGATGTCGCCCCCGACCCTCGCCTCATATGCCCATGGTTGTCGTTTCAATGAAATATCGATAAAGAGAAAAAAATCTGTGCTGGAAGAATCTTCAAATTTTGACTTTTTTAACCTAATAACTTTAGATTCCCTCATGGTGTGAGCGTGTAATTCGGTTTGTAAACGTTTCATAAACTTTAAAAAAGCCAGAAAATTTTTGACTTTATTGACTTTTGGTGTCCCTACTAATAACTAACGCCAACAAATGCAACAACATGCAAGATTATTGCTTTCTCATATTAATACACTGTAGGTCCATATTTTGCTTGTTAATAAAAAACTTGTGGTAACTTTTCAAGCCATTAAAAACTGGTAAGAGCACAAGGTTGTGATAAAATCTTACTTTGTTTGCTTAAAACCTTGAACAGAGAAGGTTTTCTTTAGTTAATTGGTGCGTGCAAAGTGGCTTAGCTCATTGCAAAGTCATCGAAGCATTAGCAAACTGGGATTCTTTATAGATGCACAAGAAGTGAGATATGAGGTAATGCAACAATTGCCAGTATATAAGCCTCCGTTGCTTCTTGAAAAAGTGTATGTCAGATCTCCTAACAGAAGGTGACGTAAGATAACTGAATGAGAGCTAGAGGATAATGTTCCTTATACCGTTTTAACCCTGCTCAGGTAACTCTGCCCAATTTGGATAAACGGTTCTTCTACTGAAATTAAAAATTAGTTAACGTTCACGTAGAAAGCTGGTTCTTTCAGTAGCTGCATTTTTTTAGACGCTCTTTCGGGCAGTCCTATCGAAATCTGAACAAGTTTTGTAGTTTTCGATGGGGAACAAAAATTTCCCCGAATTGACCCATGGTTACCTGAGGTGTAACAAAATTCCTGCACAAAGATCCCTCCTAAGGTAACCTTGACCAATCTGGGCAAAAGGAGTTGGTGCATGTAGGTTCACAAGTCAGCCACGCCAGCAACTTTTGACCGAAGCCAACATGGGAGTAGATCACGCGAGTGCAAGCCCTGACGACAAAAATCAATTTGGCGCGAATGGCTCCTACTCATCTCGTGGTTTTCAGAATGCATGACGCCTTCTCCGTGAGAGGAAATAAATTGGAGCGAGAAAGGGCCTGCACCGTGTGCACGTGTGGTGAAAGGTCAAAGGATTTTATTGAGGACATGATGAACCTTGTGCTTCTCTTTTCCTAACTGAAGTTTCCAGAATTTTGGCGTAGCCTAAAAAGTCTTGCTATTTGTTGTGCGTGCACTTTGGTAAAAGGCCAAAGTATTTTATTGAGGACATGAACTTTGAGTCCAGACGACGCTGTGGATCCTGCCCACCATCAAAACAGAACAAAACGAGGTTCACGTGCCAACTGCCAACGATGAGGAGCACCTGTCTGCATTGATCACATTCACGTTTTCTGCAAAGATTACTAACACCCCTGGAATACTAACCCCCGGGTGATTTCCACCCGGACTGGAGTGGTGGCCACTTGGTCCCTAGGTGAAAATCACTCGACGTTATGGTTAGTGTGAGTTTGGGGTGAATATGACTCGACGTTGTGGTTAGAGTTGAGTTTTTTGCCTCCCTGTTGATGCCTTGACATTGTAAAAATTGACAAAACTCCACTAATTTATAGTTTTTATATTTCAGTTTGGGGGAGCTTGGTGCATTGTTTGGGGGGCTTAACTCACCAAATCCCCCCTGTGGCGAAGGGACTGAGCGTATGTGAGACATGAAAGCCAGTAGGAGTGCTGCGATCAATTTGATTTCCCAACAATTGTCGTAAAGCATTTGCCCATTTTGGGCAAGTTTACCTTATGTGCCTGTTCGTCGTAAAAAAATTGGCCATTTTGGGCAAGGTTGACTAATGTGGCTGAAATTTGCGATGAAAATAGAAAAATTTCATGTCTCAACCTAATTTACTTTTACTGAAGATAGAACCACAAGCTTGAAATGAGGTTCTGTTTAAACCTCAAACCGAACCTTAATGACGTCTACTGGCAGATTTTTTTATTTTTCTTTACTTTTTCGTTCATTTGTTAAGAGCACTTCCCATAATTTTGTTTGGAAAATTGCTTTTGTTCTTCATCCTATACAAAATTTTCCAAAATCAACCTGCTGTCTTTTTCTGATCGGATGAGATTGAGAAGACTTGCTAAGTTATACAAAAACCGCGCGCGCGTCTAAACCTGTCAGTTAGTCCAGTATAAGTGAATAAACAAAATCTTCCTATTTTGGGCAAGGACAACAACGGTGTTTGTGTTTAGAGGTTACGTGAGCAGGGTTAATCTTGGCTGTATAAATCTGAATCAAATTTTCATTCCAAAACAAATTTTTGAGAGGTGTTGGGAATATGCAATAGATGTCTAGGGCTGCTTTGTCCACCTCAAAAATGCATACGATTGAGTCATTTGAGAAAACTTGAAAACTTTTGCGGGATATAGAGTTGATGGTCACTTGTTGCTGGTCATCAAGGAAACAACGTTGTATTCTTGTTTCAAAGTTTGTGTCAGTACCCAGGGGTGGAGGAACCGGGGGACCGCATTGGCCTGGCCACCCCAATTTAAATTTCGAATTTTGCTTAAATTAGTTTAAGTAACACAATTATTGTTGGGTCCATTGTTGAAGTAAATCGTTGGAAACAAATGTGGGAGAATTTCGGCAGTATTTTGGCAATATTGTTTATAATATGTTATACTTGTAATTTGGCAGGGAATTTGGCAGAATTTCGTAAATGTTTGGCAGAATACAACGTGCACAATCTGGTCACCCTGCTCGGGCTTACCTAGTCCTAGGGTGTAGTGTAGATAGGGGTCATTGAGGGCTTGTAACATTGCATAAAATTGCTATGCTGACAAACTTTAATGACGTCATATTTCAATGCCTGTAGCGTGACAGTTGCCAATTCATACTACAAAAATTTTCCATATTTTTTTGACGTGCACTTGCGCCCCAACCTTGAAAAAGGTTCCTGTCACTGTCAACAACATGAGACCAAAGCCGCACGCCGTGTTTTGATTCCGGCAAGAGCGTGCGATGTTGCCATTACTCTTTATAGTCTGTGTGAATTCAAATTGAATAGGCAGTCGTGGGCATGGCCGTTCCTACGAGTGCGTTACTATGGAAGGCAGAGGGAACAGAATTCTGCTCTTTGCGAACAATTTGGTGTTGCATACGTTTTCTAAATAAAGCCTCCAACATGCGCTTTACCAGTTGGGAACTGCGTGAAAAGAAGCTGGTATGAGAATTAGCTTTCCAATTGCAGGAGTAGGCTTTTATGTCTGTTCTGGAAACCCACCTCAGTGTACTTTGCTCGTCAAAGCCAAAACACCTCAGCATGTGAAAAAGTTCTGGCATCTTGGGGTGATACCAACGAGTTACTCATTTTGACAGAACAAAATTATTTTGACAGAACAAAACGATTGAAACACCAGTGTGGAAGCAAAATACATACTGCATAACCTTCACCGTTCCATGTTCACTAAAAGAGAGCTTTGAAACACAGAAATGTTCTCAGTTTCAAAATGTTTTTTGTTCTGATTCTCACCTATACGGTCATGAATCTTGGGTAATGTAAAAAATGGGGTTTAAAACAAGTACTAACAACAGAGACAAGTTCAGATCAACGTATAAGCCAAACAGGCCATGGCCTAGGGCCCCTTAGGTTGAGGGAACTCCTTTATAAAGGTTCTGTTCAGTTGCTTTACTAATTTAGAACACACGTTACGCAGCGTAGGAGAATTTCAACAGCAAAAAACGGGATTTCTAGTACGTAGTATAGATTCGCTGTAGGAAATGCAGTTTGAAAGATGAATAAATTGAAACTAAAATCTTCTCCGAATTTCAGTAACAAGTAGCTGCATTAAGATTCACCAATACTTTTTTAAAGACGCGTTTGCTTTTTTATAGAAGATTTTACAAAGGTAATAAGAATGTCAATAGCCGATAAACTCAATATCAGAGGTTTTCCTAACAAAACATTAAAAAATTCTAAAAGCACCAAAAGTTTTTTTCCAGTTCCAAGTCTTTTTTTCATAACAGTGAAATTCCTGAAAACACTGAAGTTCGAAGGTTCTGCTGTACGTTTGACAAGATTAATCCTATTTTTCTCCATATTTTTAAAGTCTACGTAACATTGAACAAACGCCTGAGGCACAAAAACTGGCACTTAATAAATTGGATGACTAATGCGCTAGCATAGGAAACGTGGTTGAAGATGTATTGTTAGGTCATTATTTGCGGCTTTTTGATCAGAATGAAGGATGAAACAACATGCTCTTAAAAATGTTGACCATTTCACTTCGAGTTTGTCCGGAAAAAATAAGTGTATTTGCCAAAATTTGTTATCCAGTGTAAAGTTGGTTATAGTTCACTCAGGGTGATTTGGTAAAAATTAAGTGATTTTAAGTAAAGCGCGTAAGTACATTTAATGTGTGACGTTTTTTGCTGAAAACTCTGAGTCATCGGCAGTGCTACATTTGAATCAGCCTTATTCGATCCAAGTGCACAGGTGTTTTTAAGTTGTAGCAGTTGCACTTGTGTCTCAGGTATACCACAATAGTCTTCCCTTGGGGCATTTTTGTTCGGACTATCTCACTACAACGTCATTTAGTTCGCATAGGTTGAAGAGGTGAAGCAGCAGAGCTGCCACTTTTACCGAAAATCTAGTCAAATGGGATAAGTGATCTTTAAGGGTCTTGCAAAAATTCTGAATTAGACAGATCGTTTATGCAGCTCTTCATGTCATCAAGCTATTTGTGTGAACTAACGCATTCAGTCATTTATGTGCGCTATCGAAAGATTGTCTTGTAGAAGTATGGAAAGTTATTGGCGATTATACTGTTCTAAAGTGACAGCAGCAACCAAACTTTGACTGAGAATGTTAAACCAACAGTGCATCCTGACCAATAGAGAACTTGCAGAAGTGATTGTGAAAAGAATTTTTGAGCAACTGTCAGTTTTTCTGTAAATGATGTAGAAAACTGTTGTGGGCTTCACGTTGGTATTTCATGTTGTGACTTTAGCTGAATGGGTAATACTGCAATAAATTCTTGTTTTACAAACCTAAAAAATCGTGAGATCAAAGTTGATGCAGTAACACCAGTATTTCTGATTTTTCTCGTTTGCAGTTTTTCGCAGAAAAAAAACTGCAGTTGAATATGTTCTTATTCAAATATAAATTATTTTCTAGACAAACCTTTTCAGCATTTTGTGGTATTGACGACAAAAAATTCAAGTCGCAGAAAATGAACAAAATGTGTTTGAAGCAATTGCCAAACAGGGACTAACTGCAGCAACCCAAAATGCTAAAAACGTTTAATCCGTTTTGCGACCCAATTGTGACCCGTTCTATTCAGCACATGGCACAAAAAACTGCTTCTTAGCTTCACTACTGGGTAGCTACTTTTTTTCAATATAGGTCAGCTATCTTTCACGATATGACGCGAATGCAATTGGTGCTTGTTCTATTTCAGACTTAGGTTAGCAGCAGCGTGGTTCCTCTGTACAGGGGCGGATACAGCCAGAAAATTTAGGGGGGTCGAATTCAAGTCTCATAACGGCTTCGCTACTGTAAGTGGGATGAAGTATCGTACATAACACTGCTGTGACAAAACAATGGGCGACAAAATGGCCTTATATCGCAAATGCTGTTTTCCTAACTGCGAAAATAATGGTGAATAAAGTTACTTTCGTAGGTTTTAGGGGGACGATCGCCCCAATCTCCCTCCCTGAATCCGCCCCTGCCTCTGTAGATACAGCAACAAGCAATTCCATCTGGTCTGCATGTTCTATTGGAGATAGCACGACGTTCACAGTTGTATAATGCAAACTAGGTTTCTATTTCTCTTTAGAGACAGTATCAAGCTCTTAGGGAAACAGAAAAATGCTAAACTAAACTGAAAACCAGTTCAAAAAAATGGTTGGTTGTGGCAAAACATCAGGACAGTTAGAAAAGTTGTCAGTAACACTTTTTACATTGGGGGTCATTCAACGTCGAATGTAATGCGTCAGATGCAGCAACAAGCATGCATCCCTAAGACAGATTTTGCAGTGGGTTTAAGATGCAAGACGCTGTTGGGTTGGAAAACACTGTTAAAAATTGTCTATTTTGTGGAGTTCATTTTCTTCATGCCCATTTTCAATTTTTTTCGCCACTTATGGTCTAGCCGGAGACTTATCAAAAGATAAAAGTGAAACATTATCACTGAGCACGGCTTTCTTGTGAACAGCCAATAACCGAAGTTTATTTTTAAAAAATAATTTTTTTGGCATATCCGTATTCTGTAGTAGCATTTTAAATAAACAATTCAGTACCTTGGATGGAGGAATGAATATTAGCACCTAACTTAACAACGCAGTTCAATGCAACAAAAATGAAGGAAAACGATTTTCAGTATCAATTCGCCAAACCCCTGGTTCCAAGCAATGTTTACGTGTTTTGTCCTAGTGCGGTCTTCGCGACCTCAAACTTAAAAAATTGCCGCTTGAAAACAACTTCTTCTACACCCTTGTGTTAACGTGGCTGAGGCTAAATGTTGGTACGTCGCAGCCTCAGCTTCGCATTGTCATTAACCGACAAAAGCGTTCTTGTCATTTACGCTAAAAAATATTTATTTTAATAATGGGCCACTTGTAGTGCAAGCTTGAAATTCCTTAAGTAGTGATAGTTGCCTTTTTGAACAGAATAAATTCTGCATTCATTAAATCACAGTTTAACTGCTTTTTAGGTTACAATTATGACAAAGTGACAGACCAAACTCAACAAGAGCGCTGAGTTTGCTCTCTGCTGTTACCTTGGCGATTACAACGCTTACGTTTGACAAATGTAGTAATTCTGTAATACACTTTTCTTATTGGTCTTTAGAGTATGTTACCCAGACTGAAAAAACGGTTACTAAAAGATAAACGGAATTTCTTACTCCACTTTTGGATAATTTCTAAAGGATCATCAGGCTTGTCCATGAGAATGGGAATTCCATGTGATGGGATAGTGCACTTGAAATTTTTACAAAGTCCCAACACATGTAATTTTGACGTCACGTAGAAGGAAATTTCTGAAGTAAAATTCAATTATCTTATGGTGACAGCACAGTAAGTATTCGACGTAAAAGTTAAGTTCCATGACGTAAAAATTCGAGGCCCAGGAAACAAGATTGCTGGGCCATTTTCAAGGGACAGTTATAAAAGGGTCATGCAATTGGCATCCCCTCCTGCTTGGGGTTGTTGAGGTGCTTAGTATAACTTCATATTACTAGTTTTTTTTAATTCCATGGGACAGGAATTCCATGGGAAAATTTGCCATGGATGTGATGTGATAGAAAAAACATTTATCGCATTGGTGAATAACTAATTGCAATTAGCACATATTGTCAAGAGGTTTTACACAAGTTTGTAGCCCGAAAATGATTCTTGTTTGAGTGTCTCTGAGCTGTAGGCATTTCCGGTCCCTCGTGGTTAGAACAGCACAAGGGGCAAAACTAACTACGCACTTTGATGAACAAGTCGTGCGATATCTGACTAGAACACTCCAACACCACTATTACACCGTGCGTATATTTTGTATTTGGCAATAGAGACTTTATTTTGCATTTTGCACGTATATTTTGTATTTGGCAATAAGTATATTTTGTATTTGGCAATAAATAAAGCACGCCACCAAAAGGATAATGTTGATTTTTACGATTGTAAACTGGTAAGTGCTTCTTGTCTGATTTTCACCTTTTTTATTTTCTTATTTTTTAATATCTTAATGGTGCAAAAATTACTTGTGTGGGTAGCGTCTATTTACGATTTTTAGAGGTTGCTTCTTTTTTAACAAGTAGAACCAAAAAAAGTTTGTTTTCAACGAACACAAGTGCAGTGCGCATGGATCACACGTGGGTGCTGCAAAACACCATGTATTATCACGGTTATTTTCCCTAGAAATATTACATGTTCAACTAACTCAATGCAATACGCTTCACCCCCACACAACAGCAAAACTGTCATATCGTCCTGAAATCAATTCTTTTATGGAGTGAATTGTCTCTCCTACTTAGTACAATGGTTTGTACTATAATATTAATGCACATCTCCTGTTGTAACAGGCTCAGTTACTTAGTATACATAAGTTAAAAAACAGCAAATATCACTTTTGCATGGTGATTTGATTTAGTTATAACCTTTTTTTAAGAAATTGGTATCATTTCTTGGTAGCGTTATCCACAAGCAATTGCAACTACTCTCTGCATCAGCTGTTTATTTCCGATATTGTTGTCATACCAGACCCTTTCAGTTTCAACTGATTCACCAAGAAGACCACAACATGCGTAAACGCAGCATTTGGTGAGTTGCTTTTCAACACGTGAGAACAAAAACAAAAATTGGCGCAAATCTTTTAACTTCTTTTCTGTTACAGGCTGGTTGTAGCCGCCTTATTCGCCTTGGACATAGTTCAAACTTCTGGTAAGTTGACCCTGGTGTCCGCCTTCCTTTTCTGGAAGTGAGGCTATAGATTTATTGTATTATCTGCCTTTACAGAAATGATTTCTAGCGTTGCCAAAAGTTTTGTTAATTTTTGCTCATTTGGTGGAACTGTTTTCAAGGTATAGTCAGCTTAAGAAAAGATTTTGTTGGACATCACAGTCCTGGCTTATATATCAAACAGATATTTTCCGAAAAAGTTTTTATCAGACTAAAATATATGTTTTGCTACTTTCTCTAAAAAAGTTGATAGTTTAATTTATTTTTTTCTTTCGCAGAGGCTCAAGATTCTTGTAAAGACAAAGTAAATTGGTGCGAAACCTATAAAAAGCACTGTGAAAATGTGAAATTGAAGGAACTATGTAAAAAAACATGCAATGAATGCGGAGGTATACCGGTCTGCTTGAACTGAACTGTGCGACATAACTTCTCAAATGGATAGTAATGCACACAACTGCAGTGCATCAAGAAACCAATTTGTGGCAAATTAAAAACGTTGTTTTTCTGTTCCTTTTTTTCTTATATGCCTAGTTAACATATCTCTATTCTTATTTTGAAGTTTTCAACTACACATTGTAACATTTCAAGTCTGGTTTGCATCTTCATGTGAGGCTGGATTGAGTGTATTGGTTCCAAATCATGATTTGAACCTCTTGAACCTTGTTGTTAATATTTCGTTAGGCGCTGAACATCTATAGCAAATTTTCATGGAATAATTTTTATTAAAGTGTTTAAAATGTAAAATATGCGTTGTAAGCATCATAACTAATTTGGGATGGGAAAGTCACTTCTGCGGCTCTATAGACACCTTTTTGATCATAACCATGAACCGTTTGCGGAAGAGAGACAACCACGACATCTTTCAATGAGAATTTCGATGTACTTTTATATATATATATCTATATTTGCATTTGAAATATTTGAGAAAAAACACTTCTTGTTTGTTTATTTCAGCTAGTTTGAAGGAGTTTTCCGCACTTGGTAGCACGCTTATCCGCGCGCATTATCAAACCGTTTTTTATCTTGGAAACTTGAAAGATTTCTTACTAAACAAGAAAAACAATGAAAGTCCCTCATCGGAATGTTAGGGAGGAAATCGGTTATTTTACCCTTGAGTTCCGCTAAGTTATTCCAGTGACACGCCCAGCAATTTTTTGTTCATAACTCAAGGACCATCGATGGTAGTAACACAAATACGACAGGTCGAAAATTTAAATAATTTTTTTCTCGATATTTTACTTCAGCTTGGTAGGGAGTCATAAGATACACGACTGCACGTGTAAACCTATCCTGCCATTTTCAAACGATTGATGTTTTTGGAACGAGAGTGATGGAGCCTTAATGACAAGAACAAAAAGGACCACCAGTTTTTGGACGTTTGACCCCTACAGTCGAAAAAAGAAGGGTGATAGGGCGAAAATTTGTTGTTTTTGCAAAGATGACAGAGTTAGTTACATTTCTTGTGAAGAATCAATTTTACGGACGTGCATGCTTTTAGCTGCACGGCCCTTTATATAAAACTCGCCGCAATAGTCCTTTTTTGCCCTGAAGTATGTTACAGTGGATTTTTCCCGGCTTTCCCTGTAGTAGATTGTGGTGACGTCACACATGAGCAAAAGCAACGTCGTCACATGCGCTTTGTGATAACTTTTCCAATAATGTCTAAACTTTTGACGTAGCTCTTCCGGTTGTAGTGACTTATGACTGAAAGGTCATTCTGAAAAAATATTTTCGCTACCGCGTCCCTCAAGAGACGTTTTGAAAAAATTCTCAGTTTATTGTTATATATCAGCTTCATGCACCTTCACAGTAAGTTTTCAAAAAAGAATAATACCGTATTTGAGTGGAACAAAAAAGGTCAACATATTTTTGAATTAGGCCATGACTCAGTGATAAAGTGATGTTTGTTTGTTATCTTAACACTTCACGCTACAATTTTGTACTTGTAGAGAAATCTTGGAGAGACATGCTGAAATTTATAGAAATAGCAATTCCTCAGCCTTTTCAAATACTACGCAGTACTCCATCTTAATTTTTTACAAGGAGGTCATGCGAGACACTTGATGTCACAAACAACTACGGCATTTTCACTTGAAATGACTGCCGTTGGCAACATTGCGGGATTTTACATTTGATGTGCTAGTTTTTCTAAGGACGAGCCTTCAATTATAATCGTGCAACAAATGTTGCTGATGTTGCAAAGTGAATGTGCTACTGCTTAGGCAAACACGAACTTTGGTGCTTCGCTTTTGTCGCTGTTTTTCAATCAACAGTATAATCTTTTTTTTTCTTTCGAAGATGGTTGTGTAGCCGCAGAACTGGGGTGCCAATTCAGCTGCGCAGTAGTGAGGTCTAAACCAGTATGCACCTGTCCAAAGGGGCTGGTATTGAACGATGACGGCAAAAATTGCAGTGGTGAGTTTGCAAAAGTGCATGTCAAATGTGTTCGACAAACGTTGTACACCTTGTGTTTGTTGTTTGCGTTTTAATACCATTGTTTCTGTTTCAGAAGGCAAGCATAAATACGTTTATTTTGCAAGCTAAATATGAGTGTGAAACTCGTGCTCAAAATGGAGTAGTTTGTTAATACAAATCTTTGTTAATATTTTATTTTAAGTGGTCAAAAACTGAACTGTCATTTTTGTGCAAACCACCGTAAAATATGTTTAACTTTCTCAAAATGTCGAGTAGCATTGGCAAAGATCAGAGTGTTTTTTGGGAGTCGAAAATACGAATGCACTCATTTGTTTTAAAAATAGACGTGGCGTATAAGGTATGTTGATTTCTTTTTCAGATGTGGATGAGTGCCTAAATCCCAACGCTTGTCCCGATCCGAAGTTTCCTGTTTGTATCAACGCACCAGGAAAATATTATTGTAAAGAAGTCCCGATTTGTCAACTTCGTCCTCAATCAAACGTTTACTACAACAGAACGGATTGCTGTTCCATTAGTTCAGGTAGGACTAAAAACGCTATGCTCTGAAGTTCTTTTAACAGTATGCCGCTCCGTTCTAGGAATGTCATCAGCTTCCAGTGCGATGTGAGCAGATGTTTGGTGAACACATTAGTGATATAAATTGGCCATATTGCTAGACCACAGTATTGCAATTTTTAAAAAACGTACTGGATGACATTCCTGGTCGGTCACATTCTTGGTAAAGTCGTTGCATTTTTTGATGCGTCTTTCGTAAAACAGGTCGCATTGATAAAATTTGTTTGGCAAACGGCCACATTCTCGGTAAAGTGGTAACCATTATTTCCAATGGAAGCTTTTGAAAACTTGCTGTTTGGCAGATACTTTACGAAACCACCAAATTGTCTTTTTCCGCAGGTTCATGTGGTCAGAACCTTGCCACTCGCTCTTGGACTGGAGGTGATCGTAATGCTATATTATCTCAGTGGCCTTGGGCGGTAAGTTGGCCGTTTCGATCGTCCGTTGTTAATAATAGAACATTTCTGCGGTCTTTTTAGTGACGTACAAAAAAAAGTTGGGCAAGCAAAAAAATACTCAAAATGAGAGCAATTCTTCAAAATGCCTGCAGACAGAAACTTTTTTTTCGACAAATATTTGTCACAAATCCGTGCTTTAATTAATCTGGAAGCTTTGCGAAAATCTCTCCAGTGCTGACATGGCTGTATTTAGGCACTTTGTTATGTATATGCTTTTTCGGCATTTCCAGCATGCAGTTATATGGTAACGTTTGTCAGTTTGAATTTCGCACTCTTTTGCGTTTTTTCAGTTTCTTTAGTTAGTATGCAATTTTATTTCGCTCCTCCTGTTTAAATAGTTATCTAACCAAAACGCTAGTTTTCCTCTTAATTGAGAGCTCCTCAAAACCATAGTTCTAAATCTTTTTTGATGCATTAACTGCTGCATTTCAAAATAGTATAAATAGAGCCAGACAACTGCAGGCTGTGGTGGAATCCGATCTGAAATGCACAAAGCATCCATTCGAGGAGTTCTTTGGTTGAATAGTGTATGTCAAGTGCATGGCCTGGTCTTCTGGGAGGGCACCAAACGATTGGCAAACTGTGATGATCATCCCCACACACAAAAGGGGAAACATGGGTAAATGCACTAATTACAGGGGCATCTCTCTCCTCAGGAAAAGTGTATGCCAAGTTCCTTGTAAAAATTTGTCGCGAAATAATTGAACCGAAACTTGATGATACCTAGTAGGATTTTTGTCTCGGCCGTAGCACGACAGAACAACTTTTCACTCTCCAACACATTTTCGAGAAATCATGGGAGTATGCCGATGCCGAAGACATCTACACATGTTTTGTCGTCCCCGATAAAGCATACGACCGGGCCACCTGTTTAGTGGCCGTCAGAGATGATCACCGAGCCGGAGTGCCGGAGTGGACTCCTGCCGGAGTTTGGATTTTAGGCTGGAGCAGGAGCCGGAGTCAATATTTTAGGTTCGAGCCGGAGCAGGAACCGAAGTCAACATTAAGGTCTGTGGAGGAACCAATCAAAATTTTTAAGGGACCTATTAAAATTTCAGAACATAGTGAAGTAAATTTACAGATGAAGAGAGCATGCCTATGTACACAAAGAAGTGGTCAAATTTAACTGAGGAAATTTAGTGTGGTCAAAAAATGTTTAAAACAAAATATAAAAAGTAAAAAAAATAGATGAGGTTTAAAAGCAAGACAAAACAAAACAAAACAAAAAACTCTGGATAATAATTACATGTCGAAAAATGGGATGTGCACAGGAAAGAACGAGAAACAAACGGTGAAGATACATAAATAACAGACAATATTATATTAATCAAACTACCGAAACTCTCAGCGTTTAGTTTTTGGTAAGTGAAAAGTTGCAAAGATATATAGTAATGTATCTTTTTCATGTAGACGGTGTTTCTTCAATTTCCATTTGAAGGTAAAAGTGGTTGAAGACGTAATACAGTCTATAGTATTGAAGACCACACTTTTGGGCCAACAAATGTAAGGGCACATTTTCCTGATGAAGAGCTGACTCTAGGTAAAAACATGTTGTTAGAAGGGGATAGTCTTGTGGGGTAAGAATGAATTGAGCTGATTGGAATAAAGTAGTTATCAAATTGATAAGGAAGCAGTTTGTTGTAGTAAGAGTGCATAAATTTGCCTACCGATAAGGTATAAAATTTGGGAAGGCCTAATATGTTTAGGTGTTGGAAAGATTCTTCCGGAGATGTGTGCTTAGTTGGTTTTATTAGTTTTATAGCTTTATTTTGGAGATTACTGAGAGGCTGAATTCTTGCGTTTGAAGCACGTCCCGGATTGATTGAATAAGTAAGGTAGGGTTCAATTAATGAGTTATGGACAACTTTCAACACAGAATGTGTTGTGTAATGTTTGAGTTTAGATAAAACTCCGCAAGCTCTTGATACTGTAGTCGAGTTTTCACCTTTTTTACATGAGGTTTCCAGCTTAGCTTATTGTCAAGAAGACCACCTAGGTGTTTCATGTTTTCAAGTTATAGTTATTTATAATAACTTTGAATGAGGTAGGATTGTGTTTTTGAGAATTTAATAACATAAAGTTAGTCTTAATTTAGTTAAGAGAAAGTTTGTTGGCTCTAAGCCAGTGGTCAATTTTACATAGTTCAAGGTTGACAGTTGTCTGAAGTCGAGTCGACGATGGTTGTTGCACTGTTGGGAGCTGCAAGATCGACCGTTTGCTTTTTGCGGACTATTTGGTGCTGCCAGCATCTTATCAACAGGGACTTCACCATCCACTTGAATGGCTTTCTGTTGCATGTGACCAAGATGGAATGAAAATTAGAATAAAACAGGCCGAGGTAATACGTCTCTCCATAAACCAAAGGAGGGTATGCTACAAGTGAGCGGCAATACACTGTTGCAGCTGGAGAGGTTCAAGCATCGTGGTGTTGTGTTCACGAGTGACGCAAATCGGAACAAGGATATTGATATACGGGTTGGTAAAGCAAGCGCAATTCTGCGGGAGTTTTATCGCTCTGTGGTGCCGGATCGGGAGCTTTCAAACGCTACAAAGCTGTCAGTTTTTAAATCGGTCTTTGTTTCGTTCCTCATATATGCGTATGAATATTGGGTAATGACTGAAAAAACATTATCCCAAATGCAAACGGCAGAGATGGGATTTTTGTGAAGAGTTCGCGGTGTGACACTTCTCGACAAAGTGGAGTTAACTTGCTTGCTCCCATCTTGGAGTGGATCTAGCAGAACTATCTGAGATTGCTGTTGACCCTGAGGTATTTCGTGAGGTCTAGATTTCTGTTGACCGTGGGGTATTTTCGTCCTTCAAGGGCTACTGCCCCGCGACCCAACCCAGAGGAAAAGCGGGCATGAAAATCAATGAATTCAGACAGAATATTTATCTTTTTTATTTGGAATCTTGCTGTCCAGAGTAGTGCAAGCATCACCAGTTGCCCCAAGCTGCCTTAAAGAACAAGGCAAAGTCCCACATGATGTTTACTTGCAACCGAAACTTAGAAGTCATTTTTTTGCAGGCTCTTTTGTTTACAAGTCTTCGTTACTGCAGTGCTGTGCTAATATCAGAGCGTTGGTTAATCTCAGCTGCAAATTGCTTTGCGTAAGTATTTCGTTTTTTTTTTTGTTCCAATTAATGATGTTTAGCCATTGTGAAAGTGTTTGTGACGCAAACGTTAAGTGAGAGCTACAATTGGTTTAATAATCTCATCGATAAACCTTTCCGTGTTTTATAAAGCAAAACAAAATTGAAATGATTTTTCCTTGTTCTTGCAAGAAATTTTACTGGTAATATTTCTATAATTTTTATATAAACTTTTGTTCAATGGTGATCCTCAGTGGCCCTTCGTGTAGGTGGTAATCGTTCAATGGAAAAAGTATAGTGTGTATTTATGTGACCGAAGTCACTTTTAGCGGCTACTAACAACACAGTGTTTCTTTAAATCAGAGCATTGGTTTAATCACTCCTCTAAATATACTAATCGGGATTCAATCAACAGACAACTCCAAAATAATTGAAAGGAGAAAATCATTGAAATGTAAGAGGAATTGTGAACGCATTTTTTCTATCTCACTGTATTTGCACACATCGTTCCCCATCCTCCAAACTATGACATCTTGAAAGTAATCCAGTTCACAAATTCTCTACAACAGAAAGACTGTTTGCACTTAGGCTTTTTGTAGTATGGTGGAAAATAACGAAAAACGGCAAATAGCCCGACATGTTGTATAGTCCGGAATGGCAGTTTGGTATGTTCGATTACATAGCCAAATAGTACGGAGTGGTGAAAAAACACAAATAGCTCGACAAATTTTCAGCTAATTTCCAAATTCAGACCTTTAGAAAAATGTGGAGTCTGCCAGCCATCGTTGGTATTAAAACGATTTAGAGAAAAACCTTGGATTACAGTATTTTACGCTCTGTCGTGCAGAGATCGACCCAGGCTCAATCGTGCTACTGTTAGTGTGGCTCTTCGAAGTAGTGGGCCAGATGGAGAGAACTCTCACACGCAAAAAATCGGGATCTCTCAGGTGAGTTGCATCAATAAAATAGCAACAAGTAACTATGAGTTTGACAAATTTCTTGTCGATGTCGTTCTTTTCAACCCACTTCGGAAAAATAACTTTCTAGTATGAAGTACCCAAACATAATGACTAACGAACCGATGCAGATATTATTATTCCGCACATGTTTGCTTGGGCCAGAATAAACATTTCGGCATTCAACCAAGTTTTAAGTTTTTAAAACTTTTCGTATGGAAAATTTCGCACTGTTTTAAAGACGTTTATTAGAAAAATAATCCTATTCTTTCTCCAGCAGCATTTCTTCGGTGAAACAATCAGTTTGCATTTATCCTTAGTGTTATGTTATTAATAGGAGTTTTTTGGTGGAACCGTGAGTGTAAGTACATGCTTCAAAATCAAAAGCTTCACTCACTTGGACATAAAATTGAAAACATGTTTCCATGCGAGGTTCGAATCGTTTACGATACATATTAAGACTTAGAGCTCGAACCAGTTTATTCAACATTTTATTCCAGCGGAGTTTATCATGTACAGCTTTCAGTGTATTCTGTTTTTTTATCTAATTGCAGAGAAACATTTTGCTAGGATTTGATCACCTTACAACTCTGATTGAAACTGTGTAAGACCCACATTCAGATCTTATTGATTCAAGGACTGTGATTAAACGTATTTCCGCAAAAAGTAGCTTCCAACAAATGGAGGGCTCACAATCACGTACAGAACAACAACAATCCATTCAAACTTTTTTTGAAGGTCTTAAATAGTAAAAAACTCAAACGTGGTGGAGCACTGTGAAATTACCTAAACGTTTAGATCAGCTTAACTGCTTGATTGTATTGTTGTAAACAATCTTATTTCAAAAAATGTGCGTTCGTTGCACTATCATTAAAATTAGCTACGGCCTTAGATAAGCAGGCATAAGACATCAATAATTTTGTTCGACCTCCACCAGCTTTGGACATCTGACTTTTTCGCTTTTTGAAAACAAGCAAAACGCATTGAACGAACTGCCCATGAACTGGCTGTAGTAGACACAACACACCAACCTAGCTCGAAATATTTCCAGCCTTAATAACAAAAAATAGAAGACCAGCATGGGTACTAAATAAAAGCGGTTGGCCCAGCCGAGCGTCAGCAAACGTGTCAGCAGCTCTGAAGGATTTTTAGAATAAGTGCTCGGTTCTTCTACCGGCTAAGTGGCCTATTTGGTTGAACACACGCCACAAAAGGGGGAAGAATAGGTTCTCAATCAGGTCATAACGAACACTTAAAAGACAGAAAAAAGCGGTAGCGTACTTGCGGCCTGTCCAGCCACGTGCTCGACGTTGCTGCTGGGGTGCAAGGAGAAGGTTCACGGGCGGTGCTGCCATTGACTCGCCACCAGTGCAGCGGTCACTGCAAAAGCAGCCGCGTGTTCCACGGCGCAAGCAAGCGGCAAGTGGCGCCGCAGGTCACTCGTGACACTCCGAAAGGCGTATGAAGAGCGAGTATAAACGAATCTAGAATAGGCTCTGTGCTTCCGTTCTGTCCGAGCTTGACAGACTGATACGAACTGTAATACTGCCTCAAGCCGGACTTACGAAAGTTGAAACAACAATGTAGGAATTGAAGGAATTGATTGTTTATGAAAAAGCAAGGCATTTGCAACAACATTTTTGACTGTGGGCATTGCATAGAGATTACCACGATTTTCATTTGTGGGTGTCGCAATCGCATGGATTTATCAAAATTCTTATAGTGCGTTATTATTTTTTCACGGATAATTTGTGAGTGTTTCCGATCTTCTACGCACATTTTCACTTCATTCCAGTGACAGCTCCAACCTTGGTGCTTCGGGCATTGAATTGTTAATGATTTTGATTGGGAAGGATAGAACAAAAAAGGTCATCCATCTATGGAAAAGATACGACGTTAGCTGAAGTAGCGGAACATTTTGTAAACGTACAAAAAAAGCAAAAAAACTTCAAGCGTGTTTAGAAGTTGCCTTATATGATTCTTCAATTCTTCTTCAGCTTGCCAAAGATGTGTCGTTTGCAAAACAGTATTTCAATGGTATTGCGCACAGAAACTGTGTGACTAACTATAGCTTTGGCCTAAATAAGAAGCTTTCCGGTGTGCAGGTTGTTGTTCACCCGAGCTACGAGTATCCACTGAACGATATTGCTTTGATCAAACTTCAACGGGCAGTTCAGAAAAGTCATTTTGTCCACCCGATCTGTCTCCCCAACGGAGAGAAGCCCGTGAAAGGAACGAGCTGCTTTCTGTCTGGTTACGAATCTGAATGTGGGTAACTATGATCCGGTTGATGTGCGTACAGCTTTTATCACGAATGTCACTTTTGTTGTTGTTTACGATTTCATGATAATGATTTTGCAAGATCGCTCGGAAAATTTATACGCCTTGTGCAGGCAGTGTTGAGCAGCGTGTTAAAAGTTGAAAAAGCTTTTTAATTGCAACATGAACTACCGTGTTTTGTCCGAAGTGCGATCAACTAACAACACTGATGTTGGAAAAATTCTCTTTTCGGTGTTCTGCCCAAAAATCATGCATCATTAATCTTGTCGTGGCAAGCATCAGTCGAAAAAGTAGAGTGCATTCCATTTCTTTCTCTTGGTTCTACTTCGTTTTTCAATTTGTAACAATAGTAAAAAAACGGCGTGATTTTGTTTCCGACTGTTGAGTTCACTTTTCGCGGTTGAGACTCCGCACGCATTGAATGCCGTTTCGACTTCCACAGAAGTGGGCTGGGTAGTAAGCAGAGCTTCGTGGAGGGTTTGAAGATTGGCAGGCCGTTACAAACAGCGTAAAACGCATTAGTAACGTTAGTTTTTTATACGGTTAACCGACAGAAAAATATCCGGCAATCGGATAGCAAAAATATTCTCGGTTAACCGTTATCCGGATAGACCAACCCTAGTTAAGACTTAAGAGTATCTCAATTTTCGTTACATTCACAGTGAGTCAACATGGAATTAAACGAACTTTGAAAGAAGCAGGACTGTTTGTTTCAACTCAGCAGCTTTGTCAGGAAAATCTTGGGTCACCTGCAGCTCGATTCAACAAACACCATATCTGCGCTAAACATGACAATTTACAACATGGCTGTCCAGGTAAAAAAAGTTGGCAAAATCATGTTTTTTTCTAATCGTTGGAAATAGTGTAAAAATGTCTTTCTCCGGAAACACATCAATGAAGAAGCAAGTTAAGATTCGCTTTTGGTTGTTAATGTACGTCAGTTTGGCCCAAAACTTTATTTTTTGTTCGTTTGATTATTTTTAGTTTGAATTTTATTTTTGTTAGTTTGAATTTTCTAAAAGTCGATGGCACCAACTTCCTATTTTGCCTGATCTGTGTGGATGTTACATCAAAGCAGCAAAACGTTTGCGTATCAAACTCGTCATCACTCTCCAAACAAACAAAGCTTGAGCGTAGGCCAGTGCAGGACAACTTTGCAATGAATCATGCCAGACATCCATGGTGTGCAGGTGAAACTGGTGGACCGCTTGTCTGCCAGCGATGCAACTCTTGTTCCTGGTACGTTGCTGGCATTTCAACGTTTGGTGGCATCTGTCCAAATCAACAACCTTACGGAATGTTTACTTCGGTTGAAAGTTTCGAAGATTGGATCTCGAACACTACTGGTCTGTCGTTGTCAAATAACGGAACATGCAACAACGGAAGAAACAGTAAATATTTGAATCATTGATACAAGCACAATTTTTATGTGCTACGGGTTTTGATTAATTTCCTTGTTTTAATATTTCAAAAATGGCTAAATGTTGGTTGAAATCAAGAGAACCTAGTGCTGTTTCAACAAAAGAGTGTGCAACTCTTGCAATGCTTTTTTGATTTAAACAACAATTAGTACATGCTTTGATAAGGTACAGTAAGTGTATACTGTCACGGTGATCCACAACTCAAATTAGTTTTATATTTTGTTGTTTATAATATTCTTTTGCTGAAAAAGCAATTGCAGTAATTTTTAGCCTTCGATATCATAACTAAAACCACGACCTGCAGGTTGGCGGCCATGGTCAGCTTGGTCTGCATGTAGCCGGTCGTGTGAAGGCGGGAGAAGAAGGCGACAACGCAGTTGCAGCGGCGCCTCTTGTTCCGGGACCGCCTGGCAGGACGAAGCATGCAACACTCAGCATTGCCCAAGTATGGCGGGTTACAGTACTGAGTTTTATGTTCATTTGTAAACGGTACACACTTCATACTGTCCTATAGGAAATAGTCGTCTGTATGGTCCCGTAGCCGATGTGGCCTTGACGAACATAACTTTAACCAATCTTCTCTGTTTCTAGCAAGACCCTAGGTTGCCTGAGGACCATTCAGGCCCATAGCCAGGTTTTAAGGTCGGGGGGAAATATATTTTTTGGGAGGTATTTCTGTTTTCATTATATTTCTAAGAAAAAATTTTCCGGACACAACAAAATTTAAGGGTACAAAAAAATTTGGAGGGCATTGCCCCACAATGGCCCCCGTGGCTACGGGCCTGGAACCATTTACTTATAGTTAGTACTTAGTAGATTATTCTGTCTTTTTCTTCCCTTTTCCCATGAAATGATCGGCCAGATAATCTGTCCCAGCACAACCGTCGCCAGAAAGTCTTCAACAGAAGGGCTTTACGTTTGTCCAAGGGGGACTTGACATTGTAAAAATTGACTTAAGTCTACCCATTTATAGTGTTTCATATTTCAACTTGAGAGGCTTGGTGCATTGTTTAGGGGGCTTAGTCCACCAAAGCCCCCCGTGGCGACTTAACTGTGTCCCTGTAAGTTCTCTTTTTGTTTGTCTCAAGGGCAATTCACCAGAGTTCTTTAGATTCCATTGGGAATAGCCGACGTACACAAGCAAATTTCCTGGTAGGTTTGCGCGCTAGCTGAGAATATAGCATGTATCAATCAAGAAGCAACCTTTAGGGATGCAAAGCTGCCGCAGAAACGAAAGTTCGTTGAGTAACGTTTTCCTAACAAAGACACGCGAAATGCCAGGAAAAGAGGGTAATCATCGAGATCTGAGATTTTCGCACGAAATGTACTGGTTGCAGTCGGTAAAAAGCATTCTTCAAATCAGATGGCTGAAACATAACATCGTCTTTCCTATTTTCGCGTGTTTGCATGGGGCTACTGAAGACAAAATAAGTGTAACGGCAACGTAATGACAGAACAGCTGTTTTGAGTTTTTTTACGCGGTAAGCCTCCCGGCTTCATTTCTATGGATCTGTTGCATTCCTCGGTCGGTCAGATGCTTTTCTTTCAACGAGATTGAGATGGTCGATGAATTTACAGCTCTACGTAATGTACAGATAACTTTAGGGCAAATAAGAAAAACTTGTGCCACGGATACGCTTTTGTTATGATATTCTTTTCTAGTCGTCAACAGCATTTCCTCCTAAAACTCCTAAACTGTTTGTTTCCATAGTTTTTTCTTAAATAAATACCAGTTTCATAGAGAAAAGCGGTTGAATTGTTAGTAATGCTGTGATAAGTGAAAGCTGTTATTCATTGCTATCTGGTTGTTCTTCACGGCGCTGCAAGCTCAAATCAGGCGTGTGGTCAGGCAAAGGCGTACGCAAGGGGGGGTGGTTGGGGTTAAAACGCCCCTTTGAGCTTGATATTTTACAAAAACCTTATAACCTGCGCAAATCAGATTAATTGTTTTCGCATACTTTTTGAGTGTTAATATGTCGACTTAATGGAAATACCACGGAACAAATTTGCATGCAAATTTCAAGGAACATTGTAAATGGGCTAAAAAAGTAATAATTAGGTTTTGGTGGGAATCTGGGTTATCGTCTGCGTCCAGAAACCATCTCACCACATTTTACAGACCTTTCGTCCACTACGCATGTTTAAGATCGTGTTCCGCGATAGTTCACTT
>Ga0210059_1002515_pt1 | contig 28789 bp, 26 predicted proteins | sample Ectturendosymbi2_FD_188042 | JGI IMG/M metagenome (GOLD analysis project Ga0210059, IMG submission 188042) | Ecteinascidia turbinata endosymbiont from Florida, USA - Sample 2 (SPAdes) (version 2) | ecosystem: Host-associated > Tunicates > Ascidians > Unclassified | place: Key West, Florida...
AAAAAACTATTTCTGGTCAAATAATGGCACTTAAGTTTGTCAACGAAAGCTTGTGATAGTGCACTAAATAACTCACAAATATAAAGTGATATAACTATTGAAAGAGTCAATGTCAATAAAAAGATGCACAACACTTACTGTACACTGAATAGGTAACTTAACCGCAAAGTGGAAATTCCTCCCCTGAACTTATGATATTCCTCCCTGGGGGGGAATTCCTCCCCAGTCGGGAACCACTGCATTACACCATCCTCCGTCAACTTTTAAATCAATTATATTTGGAGAAGCCATAAGATTACGACGATTGAATGAAAGGAAAGAAGACTACCTTACAAGCCTAAATAAATTACAGAACAAAGCAAAAAAGTCGAAATTTCCTGTCAATATGACGAACGACATGATTACATTGGTGTCCAAGTGGGAAAATAGACTGCACCCACCAAATCCTAGTGATAAAAAGAATTACAGTGTCTGGCCAACTTCATTTCCCAATCTGCTTCGTCTAACAAAGAAGGAAAAAGCTTTAAATAACGAAGCTATGATCACATATAAAAGACCTACCACAGTTGGCCAACTTCTAACAAACTACAGATCACTGGCGCACAGAGAAGCTTCGAACCAACAGCCAAGAGGTTACTCGGGACCATGTGGACACTGTGCGTTGTGGCAAATTTGGCAAGTACGATGCAAACATGGTACCTAAGGTCACTGCCGTACACTCAAAGGGCAAATTGTTTCCTTTAAGGCAGATGCAAACTTGCGCCAATTACGGAATTTACGTTGCAACTTGTAAATTATACGGAGAACAGTATGTTGGCCAAACCTCGAATAAATTTTGGAAACGTTGGAATTACCACCGCTCTTCGTGGAAGGCTGTCAATTTGCCTGATGACCAAGAGCAGGTGCCTTTACTACAACATGTGGTGCACGAACATGATATTGAAAAAAAGCTTAAAATCAGTGAATGTTTTATCGTCACGTTCGTAGAACAACACAGCTACGATTATCTTTATATTTGTGAAGATAAGTGGCTCAACAAAATCAGCGCTAGCATTAACAAGCACAGAATTCTGCCTCGCATTAAATGGTAGACTTGCCCTTGTTTAGACGTTGTTCTTGTCATCACGTTTGTTTTGGCGCACCATTTTTTCTCCTCTCATTTATTGCTCTTTCCTCCCGCTTTGCGTTTTAACTTATTGTTGCTGGTTGGTCTTGTCTTATCACACCTAGTATCTTTTACTACTTGTTTGTGCTCAGTCTAAATGCTCATTTACGGTACTGTCAACGCTAGCTCAATATGTTTATCACGCAACGATTGTCTTTGTTTCGTAATAATCACTACTTTGCGTACTTACACACGTTTTTACCTTTAATTTACTTGGACTGAAAATGCCGTATGGCGAAATCGATTACCATTAAATAACATCAATGCGTGCTGATTTTGTTACTTGTGCACAGGCAGTACTTGAATTTCTTCACAAAAGTATCAAAAATGATCAGGCGATGCTATTCTAGGTAACAGCGGGAGGTACTGCTCTGTTTACAAAATGCCGTTCAGAATAGAATACGGATTGATAAAAACTTATTTGATTTCTAGTGTTTAATTTTTTAATTTGGGGAGGTTGAGCTTTGTTTGGGAGGGATAAGCCCACAAAAAAACGGAGGTGACGGGACTCCCCCAATTGGGGGCGGGTATGGAGGGCGACTGATACGGCCCTGCCGAACAAAGTCTATCGAATTTTACAGTACATCCACATAAGCAAAGGTTCGCCCTCATCAAGTTTCCTCTTTTGTCAGAAAATTTGATGTCTTGATTAGAAATATTTTGTATGCTTATCTTCAATGATACGCATGAGCTGCGTTGCGAAAAAGGACATTGCTGCGACATGAAGGACACATGTTTTCTGCCCGTTGTTAAAAATATATTGAAAGAGAAACACTATTATTAAAGACATGACCAATTTTCAAAGCTTCAAAAATTTGCGCTTAATCTACAAAACTTACATTCTCTGCCGGCAATCCGATAGAACACTGATTTCGTAGATAGCATAACATGATTAGAGTGACGCAACAAAGCCTTTTGTTTTTCACTGTCGTCATAATATGAGGAAACAAATTATTCTTCCATTAATACATGTTTCGTACGATAATAATCTTTGCGTTATGAGTAAAAGTGGTTAATGTAGGTAGTCTACTTGAGTGTGATACTGAATATACGTACAGTTTTTATATTTCTGTTAAAACTGATTCTTAATTTTTCTTTATTGACTATTAGCAAAGCCAGCAGCCTAAAATATCAAAATTAAAAAATGTCAACTTTCTATGAAGTAATTGAAAATTGTCTGCAGCCAGCTCAATGAAAACGTGCAGGATTTCTTTTCTGTTCTTCAACAGATTTATTGATAACTGTTTGCATACCAGAATGTTAGAGGAGTTAGCTGTACAGCGAAGGATTAAATAAGGTGAAGCCTGTCCAAAAATTAATCTTACGACACTACTTTTCGCATTTTTTTTAACCAGTTCACGAGACATTTCAGAGAAATTTTGCGATTTTTTACCGACGAAGGCAAATCTGAGAAGCGAATAAAACGGGGAAAATGCTAAAGGAAATGTTTGCCTGGAGTTACGACTTTTTAGTTAGTTTTGTCAGTCAAGAGCACAACCTACGCATAAAAAAATTTCGTTTGCAAAGCTAGCATAAAATCCGAAATTTAAAGCCTCATAAAAACTATACCTCTTACGAGCATTTGCATCATTGAATTTTTCTACTTCTTCAATGACTTCAGAAGCAATCACCGACATTCACTGAAAAATCGTTATATGCAGAAATATCTTCAAAGCAGTACACTATCCATAAAAGTTGTTTTCGGCCATTTAGAAATAAGTGCATTCACCGCTTGTTCCTTATACTGCACCATCGTAAGTTTTGAAAATCAATGGCTGTGTCTCATCACTAAGTTATATGTCGGCAATAATGCACATTGACAATGATAGCCATCTTCCAATTTGCAAATATCTTGATTCCATGCATCTTGTGCGTAGCCAGCTCAATGGTGTCAATTGCATTTGAAATAATAATTTCGCAGAAAAGCCTTTTCTAAGGCGCAGTAGTTGTTTGGGTGACGTTGAGGCTTGTGGTGTTTCGAGCTCCTGGCAGCTCCGCCCAAGATGGAAAAGTGTCGAGATTGAAAAGCGCTTTTCCGTACGTGTTGATGTAGAAAGTTATCACCATGACCGCCATAATATTTAACATCCAGCCTGCTTTAATCTGAAAGAAATGAACGACATTTTTTGCGAATTACTTGCCTTGCGAAGTCAAAGCCAAGCGCTGATCAAGTCAATCATAATTTGCAATTGTGATAACTGCATCGAATTCATGAAGCAGAATGCGCTCACGATGAACGCATTAAGAGCCACTGGAGTCACGTGCATTTTCCACCGGTGTGAATATTTAGGTTTGAACCAATGAGCCAAACTTCCTTGGGTGCTTTGCCTATTTTGATGAAAACATGTTAATCGATGGTGATGTCAATCAAAGCAGGAGTGCCGAAACTTTATCAGGTTGGGATTGTGTTGAACCCTTTATTTTACATGCTTGCATTCATACCACCAACATATTATGAGCGCATTATTTCAAGACTCCTTAGCTATACCTAAATCTACTACATATTTTGCAGTTTTGAAACAGTAGTGAAGAATGCTGTGCTCTGTGCGCAATCTTTGAATTGACATTCTCCAGACACTAACAGGTTTATGCACTTGCAAGAAAGTTTTATTTCTGGACTATTAAAGTTCTATTTAAGTAAGGTTTGATGCTTACGTTCGATAAGCGAAGTAAACGCACTGTTACATTTAACATAACTGATTCTTTAATTGTCTCAAAAGGGCTTCTTCCAACACAGCGATTCTTAACCTTTTCGGTCTATAGTTTCCCACTAAGGCCAATCACCATGTTTGAATTTCCCTCCTGATATTTTTAGTGACGATGTTTTATGGAAAGCTATTTGGCCAATATTCACAGTATAGCTATTAGCTCGGTGGTCTATAGGCTTCGTATAATAGACATAACAACTGAAAGGATTTACTCATGGTTTTCACTCATTTACATCATATCGCAACAAACAGAAAAGTAAAGTGCTCACTTTAATTTTTAACGTGAATTTTCGCGATTGCTTTCACTTCACTAACATCTCCATACGAGGATTAATGTTAAAAATGTTGATTGTGTCATTAGAAGGGCAAACTCATTTCAACGTGTTGCAAGCTCCGTCGCCCAAAACTATTTTAGCACAATTCCGGAGGCATAGTTTCACCAGTGTTTCTGCAGTGGTGTAAGTCGTTTTCACTTTAGCAATGCGAATTGCAACCACATAGGATGCCTCAACGGAAAAATGTGCTTGGTGAAATGCACGTCGTGCATCCAGCCCGACACGTTTGAGACTGAGACAACTTTCCTTAGATTTAAAGTACTCAGCCGACTTGCTAGCTTGCTTCCCGTGAGCACTGTTCAAATGCTTCTTGAGCTGGAATGTTTTCAAACAGCAGTTAGCCAGCGTTTTCATGTACAGCATAACCTTGCGGGATATACTCTCCATCTTTCTGGAGGCAAGTAAAGTCAAACCTGATGTAGTGTTTCTTGTATTTTCGCTTATTAACATCCGCAATGACATTTTTGCACTACACTAGATGTCTTCGACAAATAATGATTCGATAAGAAGTAGGTTGGCATGTTCCACCACAAAAAATTTTAACCTGACTTGTTACAACATTACATTACCTCTTCACCAAAATGTTATTTTCAAATTAACCTTACTCAATTCAAGTCAGCTTCTTTACATATATTTTACTTAGGCTTAATCTAATTACCTACCTTTAGCGACCGTGGCTAACTTTAAACAACAACAGTCGCTATTCGATTGTGACTTTTGATGAACATTGTTGAACGCTAAAAACGCAGTAATTGCAAAGCAATGCACTAGCGACAAGTAGATGTTTCTTTAAAAATATAATTTTCTGACTATATATGCAGATTTCCTTCCTCAGATATTGGAGTAAAACTTAAAGCAATTTATCACTGCACCAAATCAGAAAGAATTTCCCACTGCATGTATGAAAGAAATTTCCCACCGGTTAAGAACCCCTGTTCAACATGTATTGAGAAGCACAATAGCGCGATCGACTCTCATAAATCGCAGCCTGCTTTAACGCTGACAACACAACGTTAAATAAGCTCAAGCAAACATACCGGTACAACAGGACTAACCATGTCTAAGACTTTGATGTGGCCGTAAGAAAATGCGATGGCGTTCGGTGGTGTGGCGACAGGCAGCATGAACGCCATAGATGACGCGATCACTGGAGCTATCAGCAAATAAAGAGGATGGACCTGAATCACCTGAGCCTGCAATGCAAGAAATCTTATCGTAAGATGTCTTTGCTCTTTAAATTCAAATGTTGACACAACAGATCGTTTAAGCAGCACAAGCTAATGAAATGAAAAGCAAGAGTCGCAGTGGTCAGTTCTTGACTTGATCTTGAAATTGGAAGACCATGCACAATATGTTCAACTTGAACAAACTTCCGTACATAAACGGCCCGTTGTAACAATACTTCTATTCAGGCCCGCCAAGCAGCCGTCAATCCGTTTGCTTGTACGTATGCAGCCGAGACATTCATAGATGCATTTCCAACAGTTCAGTTATTCTCCCATAGTTGTACGTATAGTTTAATTAGGCAATGAGAGCAAAACAAAACTGGTCCAAACGTCTTTCAGAAAATCAACGAATGACTGAATGAAAGCCGCAACTGGTTTCGATTACCAAATTAGAAAAATTTCCTTAAAACTTCACCATTAAATCAATGAATTACGCAAAAATGTGACTTTTAGATCAAGGCACTGAATATGGAATAAAGGAAAACTCAGAACGTGTAGAGGGGGCGGGGTGACGAACGGGGCGACGACCCTGGGCGTCCAAGGCAGGGGGAATCCAAAGAGTGAAGTTACATTTTATTACAGTAAAATGCTGTTAACTTGATGCTTCTTGGTATTGTCAGCAGGATTGCGGAGTCGGAGCCGGAGTCGTAAGGAGTCATGGTTTTTGGGTGGAGGCGGAGTCGGATTCCTGACAACACTGGGAGTCGGAGTCGGATTTTTTTTGTCCGACTGTGACTCCGGATGCCCAATTGGATCATTTTTACATCACACTCCTAAGTTGCGAATTCCTGTTGAAATGGTACAATTTCTTTTGAAACTTTTGTTGAAGCAGAGATTTCTTGCTGTGTACCACGATTTCCATTGATTTTGACAGCTAAATTTCATTCCCTTTATGTCAAAGAGACGGAGTCGGAAATTTTGGAAAGGTCGGAGGGGAGCCGGAGTCGGAAATTTTGGAAAGTCGGAGTCGGGAGTCGGAGGCGGAAATGGAAGGTCGGAGTTGGAGTCGGAAAATTCACCTCCGACTCCGCAACCCTGATTGTAAGGCTACCAATACATGCTGCATGGAACTGATGAGAAGTTGCCTGAGGGGGGCATGCAAATCTCCATGAAGTGGCTCAAAAGAGAGATGGAGCACTGCCATCGTAATTTTAAGGCCTTACATCCCAGCATCTCTCTCCCTTGGTAGGCTTTCCAATTCCTGCTAGCCTTGTTAATCTGCGGTCTGTAGTCTTCAAAATATCTCTTGATTCTGTAGAGCCTGGGTTGTTAAATTGGGGAGCATGAAATGTTCGTAAAGGGGCGCGAGCAGGGCCTCTAGGAGAAATTCTACCAGGGGGTACGAAAACCAACACCTGGTCTTCTAGCTTTTTTGGATCCTTCGTCGAAACTGTATAGCTCATTTCTATAGTAATCAGAATATGGATAAAAACACTGACCACGCTAAGATTTACAAATATAGCTACCAGCGCTGCAGTTGAAGGAAAGCGAAGATAAATTTAGGTTTGATTCCAGAAAACGTAGCGCGCGTACTTTCATCCTACCGGGCCCGGGTACAGTGTACCTCTTGTACCTCCTTCTCATAGGACCAGGGAAGAGTATCGCAGCGACATATTATTGCAAAGTGTTATTAAATACGTTGTATTTATTAATCGTGAGTTTATTAACATAATAATCAAAACAAAGCGGACAGCACAGTGAACAAAAACCGAGACCTCTTTTAAACTTGCTTGTTAAATTTTGGATATATGAGTAAATAACGCTTCATGTTGCGATGGTGTCCTGTCTGCTTAATTTCAGGCCCGTAGTCAGGTTCTCAGTTTTTGGGAGTAAATGCATTTCATGGAGAAAGATTTTTGTTTTTATTATGTGTTTAAAACTTTTTTTTCTGGGCAAAACAAAATTTAGGGAGAAATGCCCTAGTGGCTATATGGGCCTGGGTCGCGGTACAAAAAAGTTGAAAGCAACTGGTCTATGACCAATTTCCAGGGCTCGCACAGACTAAAGCAACGTCAGAGCAAAAAGGAGCGCGAGCGAGAGTAAGACCGAAGTGGAAAAAATTGTTCTACGACAGTACAACGTTTGCATTGTCGTTGGTGGTAGCTATAGTGTGTTGAAAATATACCGAAGAGGACGGGGCTGCACAATGGACGGAAGTCACTGCAGCGTCTTTTCAGTTAGAAATTAACTTTAAATATTCCAAGCTCTTTATAATGCGTCGATTTGTTGCTAGAGCATGATTCACATTTTCCTAATAATGGGTTGAAGTTATATTATAAAAATGTTATCGTAATAAACTGCAGGTGGAGTCCGCTGATACATGCTACATAATCAAAACCTGTAAGCAATATCAGTTGAAACAGTTTTTTTGTGAGATTGCACACCAAACATTTTAGTCGTGAAGTTGGACTTCTTTTGTTTGAGAGAGATTATACCCTTTATTTTAGATAGATGAACATTTCTGGCTGGTTTTGATTTATACTCAGAGGCGGAACTGACGGAGGTCAGAAAGGCGAGTCGGCCCCCTGACATGTTAAACAAAAAACTGGCCACCACTTGGCTTATATAGTAGAAATTTCCCTATAACAGGGGTGGGCAATTTGGCTCGGGGGCCACTTTGAGAAGGCCGCATTTAGCGGAGGGCCGTACCTTCTAATGGAAATGGAAGCAAGTTATGGTGAAGTTAGCCTTACTCTGGTAAGTTGGAGGAAATTTCAGATTTGAACATATTTCCTGAATGCTTCCGCGGACCACTGAAAACGCTTTGGCGGGCCACACTTTGCCCGCGGGCCGCTATTTGCCCACCCTTCCCTATAACGTTACTTCAAGAGAACCGAGAAAAAGTGTCGTTATAAGCGAACCGATATTATAGCCCAAGTCGTGATAGGCGAATTCTACTTTATTCCGGTTTCAGTATTCTTGAGGTTTTCAGTTGGTTGTTTTTGCGTTTTTCGGAGTATTTTCCGGTGATTTAAGGTTTTAGTATAGCAATCCACATCCGGTTCACCATCATTTCTCAAGTTTTTTTCTGAATGTTGGTTGGTGGGCACCTTACAGTGGCCAGTGGACTCCTTTCAGCTAAGTTCCCGACCTGGATCAAACCTCTAGTTACGCCAATCTTTAGACTGAATATAATCAAACGCTGCAGCACATTCGGGCCCGTTGCGACGGAGAACATCTCGGGGCGCTGCTCACCCAATGTTTGTGTTCCCACAAACTCTCTGGCACATTTCTATACACAGCATAATCATAAACATTACATCGTTGAATTCTATACTCCTGGTACTAGTCTTTATATCCTTGGCGCAACATTGTCAGTATCATCACAGCGACATTTTGAGTATATTTTGTATCTCAAGCGTACAACGGCGTTTAGCCACATGGTTTCCACCAAGCCCATAGCCAGGCTTTATGGCATGAGAAGAAAACACACATTTGAGGGGCAAGATCTTTGTTTTTAAAACAATATTTCCTAGGCACAAAGTTTTGGGGGGCAGAAAAAATTTGGGAGGGAATTGCCCCCGATTTCTCCACCGTGGTTGCGGACCTGATTAGTTTCATTTTTAGTGGCAATGCGAATTGTGTCACAGGGCAGTATAATGCGTGACGATTTATCGATAAATTCTTCGCTTTCAATTGTTGAGGAAAAATTATCTTGGTTTTGATCAGCATTGAAAGACAATCGATGTAAAAGATAAGGTAGTTCAAATATTTTCCGAAAGGAGAGCTCCATTATGAAACAGAAATTAATAAATGTAAGTGTGTAACTAACTTGTTCATATATTCTAGTTGAATAAAACGATTTACTTCGGCCCCTAGAACACAGAACCTTGTTTTTCGTCACATGAACCACTAACAGTGGTTAATGTAACCTGTTATTAAAAAATAAAAAAACAAAATTTTCATTCAATAAGGTTGATTACACAAAAAGTAACTCTTACTCCGTGGTTTGTGCACTAACAAGGTGCTTAGTACGTTAACTGTGTGTTCTTGTTGATGAAAAGGAAAACCACATCTGATCGGGTGGAACTCACCCTGCATTAGTATCCAGGGAAAATTCGAAAATCTAATACAAAAAAACTCATATGTTGCATTTGAAGAACCTCTCCTGCTCCATGCTGGTAAGGAAGCACGCCCTGAGTGAATTACATTCCCTGATTACCACAATTGCAGCAATATATCACATGGGAGAAAAACTCACAATAACTACTAACGTGGGGTGATTTCAACCCGAAACCACGAACTTTTCTCCATAGAGGAAAAGTGCAGACAGCGCGCACGAGGTTACGCGCATCAGTCGAGATGTCAGATAAATATCGGCAGCTACTGAAGCGTGGAGGGCACTGTAGCATTTGTTTACATAAGAGCCATGCGGTCCAGCACGCCTGACGGCCGACGGGGTTGGCTCAACCCCGGTTTAACGTTCTAGTTAAACAATATCCTTAGCAATTCATTTGCAGTTCAGTAAGATCTAAAAGGGCAGCAATGCATCAAAGTGCATGGTTGTACAACTTCAGATACTATACAAAGGAAAAAAAGACAACTCTATTTCCTATCATGCCTCAAAAGTACCATCCTTTTAGGTAGCCTATCTGACACTTATTTGCATGCACAAATGCAATATTTAGTTCTTCAATACATACCTATAACTGGAAGAATTATGCTTATAAAGATATGCCTCAGGCCCACAGAATAAACAAATTATTAAAGACTAAAACAAAAACTACTCTGAAACATTTTCAAGTTATTTTTTTGCGAAACTTGTTTTTTCATGAAAAATAGTTTTTTTATCAAAATGCCGACGACTTGGTCTGAAATAATTCTATACTTTTATAAAGAAAAAGTTTAACACTAAAGACTGCGGGTCCTCGAAAATTGCTACATTTCCAACTGCTGTTAAATGCACTACTGTGTGTGGGTCTAGCAAGCGATAAAATCCAGCAGTTTGGCAAAGCAACTAACTCTAAAACTTATTCAACTCACCAGTTGAGAAAGAATAGGCACTAAGAGCAAAGCTGTTGCGGTGTTGCTACTGCATTCGGTAAACAGACAAGTGAAGATCGTTACCACTAAGCAAATAGCCCAGGGTTCGATACCGTTCAGGAACTTTAGTTGTTGACCCATCCAGGTGGAAAACCCGGACACCTAGAAATAAACAAATAATTGCCAAAAATTTACACAAAGCAATTTTGGAAATAATTAGGAGGAATCTATCGGTGACTTATACACTTCCGGTATCATTCGCTTGTTTATTTTACATGGAAGTAGCAAATCTTGCGGTGAGTTTCCAGTTTGCCCATCTGATCTATCTTCCAATTTGTGGCAGTAACAACAAACTGACCCAACAAAACTAGCACATTAAAAACAAACCATAACTTTTGGCCGATCTGTTTCAACCATAGCAAACACAGCCAAAGTTTAATAAGTGAATTTTTGCTCATGAAAATAATGTTAAAAAGCGCATAACGCAAACGATATTGAAAGAGTAGTAAGTCGTACTAACCACAGCCCCATTAGCAAGAGCAAATCCACCAGCCACCAAAAACACCACGTTCCATGGAAACATTCGTTGCAAGGTGGACCAATCCAACAACGCTTTCTCCGGTTTTTTTATCTTCACCCGATTACCTAAAGTCAAAACTTTACAAAGCTTTCTGGTGGCTGAACCCGCTAAGCTCACTCATCCAATATTTTCTCTTTAAATCAATGCAATCTTTGTTGGATTTTCCACCAGCTGTGGCAATGCTAAGTTATAAATAGCAATAAGCATGTACAATTTTATAACAACAAAATTTTGGTTAAAAACTTTTGAAGAAAAATCATGTTACAGACGTTTCTCTTAATTAGCATCATTTATACGGGAAGGAACAAACAACATTAAATTTGCAGCCCGCATTGCGCATGATGCAATGCAGAAAATGTCACTGCAATTTAGAAAATGTACCGCAAAACTTTGCAATTTGAATTATCTCATTTAATTTAAATAAGAAGATAGGAGCTTGACATCAGTCAAAACACACGTTTTGCGCAGGTTTCATTGCTTTGCTGAACAGATCCTATGTTGAACAACAACTGACAAACCATATAGTAACTAGTTATGATACCACGCAGAAAATCTGCAACCGTGCTTGCGTAGCGACCTGGAGATGGAGCACTTAAAAGTAGCAAGTCACTGTGATAGTCACCACAAGCAGGGACGGCCCTAGCAGGTGCGGGGTCCAATGCAAGACCTAGGCGTGGGAGAGGTGGTGTTATTACGTCATCATGCTCAGTCAACCGTGTTATGACCTTTTGGATGAAGATATTTTCGCAAAATAACTACATGAATATAAAAAAAGACAGCAAATTTTATTGGATTTGATCTGTATGTATGCTACCTGATAACGCAGGGGATCCCAACTTGGGTGCATTGGCCTATATGAATGGGTACATTCAGGCCGGTAACTATGGGGGTGCAGGGGGGCGAAGCCTCCTTGGAAAATTTTTCGCCCCCCATCCTGGAAAAATGTGTTGGACATAGTTTAAAAAATTTGGGCCCCTCCCAAAAAAATCTTCGCCCCCCGTATTGTCCCAAGCTGGTTACGGGCCTGGTTACATTTAAGGTTAGGATACAAGGGAAAAATATATTTGTATATTTATTTTTCCAAATATTCTAAAATATTGAAGTTCTACGAAAAATTCCGTGGACTTTTGTCATTTTACTCGGCCTTTTTGCCGCAACAAATTTTAGGTTAGCCTACATACTCAGCTATCGAAACGCAGAACGGGTACATGGTCAGACAAATGTTGGGACCCCTGTGATAACACAACTGTTTCTTTCATGGGAGGTGGGCATAGCTCATGTGTCTCACAGCTACGGTCATGTCTGTGGCTAATCGCATGCTGCTGCGGTGGGCATTGGACAGTGTAGTGCTACCAATCGTAATCAAGCCGAAAGTTGTAACGGAAGCTCTGCAATGTAAAGTCCGAGCGCAAGTGCAAAGTTACGTCAGTCAAACAGAACTGACAAGCAAATTGAACTTGCAACGGAATTACGTCGCTCTTGTTGAACGACACTTTCGCTCGAAGAACAACTGACTTAGAGAAAACTCAACATGAACTTTTTGCGTATGTCGCTTTCGGTAACCACAATCGCAGCAGACGCGCATAAAGATAACGTCTGGGCGCATGATCAGCCACCCGCATTGTGACGCAATACACGAAAAAACAGATTTCACAAGAGAGCAACCCATGCATCCGCCCAAAGTTTCACAAAAGTCGAAGTTTGTAGAACAGGGGTTCCCAACATTTCTCTGAACATGTACCCCTTACTGAATTTTTTATAGAATTTTGAATTTGGGAACTATGAAGGTAGACACCGTTTTTATGTCTCAAAGTTAATTTGTTGCAAATGTACAACAAATGTACGCCTTCAGACAGACAAATATACTCCTAGGGGTACATGCATCCCAGGTTGGGAACCTCTGTTATAGAACTTACTCATTATGCTTCATTATGCATGACCTTGGAATGTAAACTGTTTTCATGAATTAGAAATGTAATGTACAACGAATGTGTAAAGATGTTTCAACTACCACGTCACAGTTGTAGAAACATTTATCAAACGCATTATATAAAGCGCATGGTTGACTGATGAAATAGAAGCATGTAGCGGCCCAATATATTGATGGACAGGAACGAGTGTGCTGGATGACACTCACAATTTTTGCCAAAATCATTCCAAAAACAGAAGAATCTCTCGAGAACCGAACAACGTTACGTTAGCAGAACTTCCGTCGAACCTAATAAGACAGACACTCGTTTTGACCTGTTCATTGCGCGTTGAATAACTATACACCTTATTTGCAGTATGTGGATCTACTTCAGTCTCAAGTGGCACTAGTAGCAACCAAATTCTATCTATAAAGAGTGGGACGTGTTGGAGCACAGATATAACGATCAGCATGAGAATTGAACATGTTTGATAACGTACGATATTAATTAGAGGAAATTCATCGTTCATTCAAACGATGTTTTCTTACTCTAGCATTGAACTGAGTTCTTTCAGAATTTGCCTGATCGTGATAGCATGCTCACTTGTAACTTTTTAGTGACTTACTATTTTAATTCATTGGCTTGCAGATTTTACGTTTTCACTTTTTTATTCTGTGGAACTGACGATGCTCATTTGAGCGAAAATAATATTCTCGTTTCAATAACTGCAGCCAGATTTTTGTGGAAGACTTCTGTGAGCCTTCATGGGTAACATTCATTCAAACGATAATTATTTGCTAACAATCAGATTTATAAGCCGTTCTACAATTCTCGTGCGCAAGGAGTATCTGGAAAAAATAAACCACCTGCCCAACCATCATGACGCGGAGCCCCTTGAGGCGCGGGGCCCAATGCAGTCGCATTGGTTACATCGGTTTAAGGCCGGCCCTATCCACAAGTGAATGATCGAAATTCACTTACCTCCATGTAATAATCAAAATGAAAAGAGCAACAGGTGCTTAGTATTGCATCAAGTATCAAAATGTTACTGGTAGTCATCATAATCAACCGTTCACAATTAGCACCAGTAGGGATTACACGCCATTCTCACTCTTCTAGTAAAAGGGTACACTATTGTTACATAAGGATAAGTTAATTTCAATCATTTGCTTGTGGTGACTATCACGGTGACTCGCTACTTGTGAACACCATCTACCGGTAACCACATTAATGATGTGTGGCGCCATCTCTAGGTCGCCACAGTTGCAATCCGCCCAAACCCCATCCTTATCAAGCTAGTATGCGACACCTGCTCTAGATAACCACCATTTCGCATCGAAAACTAGCAAATCATCTATATTTTGCTCTCAGTCTTCAAAATGTAGACATAGAGTATCCGTAAGCACATTAAAATAATAAGAATTGTGTTTTCAGCACAGAATCGATGGGCATTTTATACAGTAGTTACAAAAGATACGCTTGTTGTTGCGTGCTTACTTTCGGAACAGCACAGAATTTCCGGTCTTTCTCGAGGCAGCACGAAAAGTAGTATGGTCACTGCCATAGCAACTGTGCCGTCAGTTATGTAACCGCCGGGAAATATCACTGACCATCCGGTTATAAATCCAGGTTTGCGAAAGAACCACAAGAGCGAAGTGAGGATAAACAAGAACAAAACACAAGTCTCCGCCCATCTGAAAAGCAAAGTGGCTTAGGCACGTGTTGTGATCAAGCGTCAGCAAAGAGAGCCAGCTAATAACAGCTTTCAACATTCCCAAGCAAATGTAAAGCGATAGCCGGAGTTGTGTGACGAAAATAATCGCTGTCAAATACAATGGCAATGACTTTGACGTTGTCCGACCAAGTCAAATCACTGGTCAACAAATCTGCAAATATATGCTTCTTTCAGCTTTGCAATTGGAACGATGGATTTATAGATGTGTTGCGTGGCTTTTATAAACCAGTTGATACGTTTCTTTGTTTTTACCGCAAAATTTCATTAAACAGGAAGATTTACTGAACAAGGCAATGAAAATGGCAGATAAACAGAAAGCTTTTTTTGGTGGTAATAGAAAAACCAGCCGCAGAAAGCAACGGGCACCGTATTTATTCGATTGTAAGCCGCGGCTTATGTTTCTTTCATCATTTCGTCCGGCTTATAGTACAATCAAGGGCACCTTACATTTTTTCTCTTTAGCTTATCGAAAGGTCTATACTCTAGATCAGTGGTTCCCGACCGGGGAGGAATTCCTCTCCAGGGAGGAATTTCCACTTTGTAGTTAGTTTACCTATTCATTCTGAATGTTGTGCTTCTTTTTTAAGTTGACATTGGCGCTTTCCATTAGTTAGATTTGTATGTCGTTTAAACGGACTATCACACGTTTTGTGACGAAGTCTAGCGCAATTATTTGACAACAAATGGTTTTGTCCCACCCTTAGTAATCAAGTTATTGTTTTCAATAAAGTCCACTGTTCCATCAGCAGTTAATACTAGTCCACGAACCCGAACAATAAGCTACACAGTGACAGGTAAAAGTCAGGTGACAAACTACATATTGGTAGATCACATATTCCTGCAGACTCATGTAATAGGGGAGGAATGAAAAAAAAATGTGTAATAAGGGAGGAACAAAAAGTTCCAAAATGAGCAAAGGGAGGAATGCATCAAAAAAGTTGGGAACCACTGCTCTAGATGACGTTCAGTCTTTCCTTGGCTACCTTTTGTTGACCAAGCTCTCTTTTCAGATTCTCTTTCTTCTATTCAGCATCACGTGCACATCGGTCACACGAGGGATTATGATGAACAGAAGGCAGTTATTGGTGCAAGCATCATTACCGCTTACCCAGGTTTGCCAATTTGACTTTTTTTGAAGCCACATATTGAAATTCCTGTTTTTTTAACACCTTTGGCCTTCTTGGAAATAAAAAAAAAACAGACAAAATCCGGCTTTTTTCAGCCAGAAAGGCTTGGCTCTGGAAAAACATTGTCTGAGCTGCATTTCTTCATTACAAATCTCTTCTGTCGAGAGTCTATGACCATGCAGGGTGCACAGAATATTGCAAAGATTTTACTGCTGCCCTAAAAATGATCGATGTAACTAATAAGAAACAAATGTACGACAGCGTAATCACAGGTAACCAAAATGCTTCTAAAGATTTGAATTGTATTATATCGATGTTTCTGACGAGTTTTAATGCTTATTTCGTATTTGGTTATGTATGCTTTATGTGCGTGTCTTAAAACTGCTATCTGACATTTTCTAGCTTTTTTTGGACAAGGTCTGGCTTTGTTTGGTGAACACAGGTTGTTAATCGAGCACCTACTAGGGCTGCCAATAAACGCGACACCTGCAGTACACCAAAGTATCTCAGAGGCTTAGGTAAACTACGTACAACTGCGGCTTACAATCAAGGGCGGCTTACATAAATTTTTTAACACCATTTCGTGCGGTTTACAATCAAGGGCCGCTAACAATCCAACAAATACGGTAGACAGATGACCATTAATCGTCGTCAGGTAATTCTCTTTCAAGACAATTTCTAGCAATACATCTCTCACCTCAAACAAATTGCATTCTTCATAAAGACCTTTCGAAGCTCAGCCTTACAGAGTTAATCATTCAAATAAATTTCTTCGATTTGTTCAGTGAAAATGAAACAGACGCTACACATTCTTCTTATCGAAAGTTTTGTATCAAATACATTCTGTACCTCATGGAGCCCAATTTCTTGTATTGCTGTTTCAGTACATTTTGAGTTCTCAATTCGGCCGGACTTTTTCTATTGCATTTTAAGCCAGAAATTATCTCTTTGAAGCTGAAAATGTAAAGATAAGTTTCAAGACGTTGCAAAAACATCTCAGATGGCTCATTATTTCGTCCATCGCAAACAAAATGACAGAAAATGAGTCAAAACATGTTCCCAACGGTTCTGACGCAACTGCATAGCTTAGTCACCAACCTTCGTTCTACCATATGAGTTTGTTCTGTGAAACTTAGTTTTGTATTAGGGGAGTTTTTCCAGAATGAGAATTATCTCAAAATTCGGTTCTGCACCTTCTATCAGTGTTCATATATTTTCTGAAAATGATCACAGTAAACGTTTACAGTAAAGTTGAATGGAAATGATTTTTTGTTGTCCCAAATTGCAGCTGAAAAAGTGAGTTTTTCGCAAACCTAAAAGCGAAAAAACGGTTAATGCTGGCAACTCGTTTGGTAGTCCGCGAAAGCTATGACTGGATTGGAAATTTCTGTGGAACCAGCCTTTAATATGCGGCTTTGTTAATTTTGTCTTGGCCACTGTTAGCTTACTGTAGAGTGATTTTCAACATTTCGGCTGAAGTGGAAGCTTCCTCAGATGTTTACATTGCTCAAGGAACCCTTTGCAACCGCCCAAGTGCCTGTCTGATTTATTGAATAAACCAAATGGGTAAGTCTCGAATTTAGTTAATCATGAAACTAACAAAATTATTATTTTTCCAGGAATCATTAAATCCGATTAAACATCACGGAAAACTTACAAGAAATTAAAGTCTTTGCTAATTAAGCAATAAGAATCCATTATTTGTCGAATTCACTAATTGAATAGTTTATTCTGTTATCACATTTATCGTTACATCGCGCTTGTATTCTGGGTCGTGCTTTAGACAGCCCTTGGTATGTTGGTAAAATCAGCTCACAAAAATTGGAAAAAAGCGAAAGAAGACAAGTTTTGCGCAGAGACGTTTGATGCGTCTATTAATCTTTGCAAAAATGAAGGAAACGTGAACGTGAGAAATATGCTTTTTGACAGTAGAAAAAAGATCTTAGATCAAAACAAAACTCGGCTGAGACATGTAATCAAGTTTGTCGAGTTTTGCGGTCGCCAGGAAAGGATATCAAAGAAACAAGATGGCAGGTTAGTTGGAAGGACCCCCAGTTTTCGTGGTGAGTACAGTCAATTTTTTATCCACAAATTACGTCCTTTCCTTGACTATTCTAATCACAAGCAATTTTTCCAATTCAAGGCTTTTGCTTCCATAACTTCAGCCCCCCCTTAGAAAAATCCTGGCTGCGCCCCTGCACAGGAGCGAGGTTAGTAATGATATGTTCGACGAAAAACAAACGTAAAAAATGCAACACATTAATTTACAACACGGTTCATTCACAAATTTCACTGGGAATCATGAAAAAATTGTTTTTGAGAAAAAAACATTTTTCTCAGTTTCAAAGAACTAGGGTGGCCTTAATCATCATCAGAAGGGTGACTCTTAATGACCCTCAACAAGTCCATTCTTGTGGCTTAGGGGTGGCCTTGGCATTAGGTAAAACTCTAATCTCCCAAGACTAATGTCAGAAAGGGGAATCGCTCGCTACAACCTGAAGTAATTCACCAAGATATGTGGCTTGATCGCAAAACTTCACATTACGTCATTCAGGAAACAACTGGTCTTGCAGGGTGTTTATACTTTTTAGTGGAAAAAACTACATCGACTGTCTTGGCCCATGTGAAAACAATTTCATGCTCAGCAGCATAACCATCAACATATATTCAAAATACGTTGAAGAATATTGAGGCTACCATCAAATATAGGCCTACATATATCATCAGCAAACAGAAGGAGATTGACAACCGTATTTTCCACAATGCATCCCACTACGAATGTGCCCAGCTGATTATCAAGATAAGCAATGAATAAATATAGACTCAGAACTCCCCCTTGTCGTAGGTTACAGTGAGGGAGTCTGAAAATTAAGAACCCCAGTTCACATTACCGGTTTACCCCAGTGGTTCTCAACATTTTTGGCCGATAGACCATCTTTTTGAAAAAATATCCCGTCGACCAGTTTGCTATGCTGCCACCTTATTGTACAGTAAAGGTTACAACTTTCAATTTATGAAGGATTTATGGAAACTCTCTTTGGACCAGCATAAATTCTTGGAGACTACTACACAACTAATTCAATTCTGATCATTGCGTTACTCACTCAATTCCAATGTAAAACCACACAAGCCATAAATACGCCAGCAAGAGCGTAGTCAACGCCCCTGGAAAAGCGTAAGTAATCCACGATCCATATGAGATACTTTGTGTTGTGTTGGGAAACAACCTGAAACAGATCTATAAAGTTTATTGTAAAACCTCGGTTACGGTTGCTGATACTGACTGATAGCATATTCATAATTCCATTTAGGTTGTAAACTCTGATAAATGTAAGTACTTTTAGGTCATCTCTGTTCATACAATTAATGTTTAAACCCAGAATGTGCACAGTGCCGCGGTCAATCTCTTCCAAATATTTAGTTGTTGAAACCGCCATAGCAGTTTTCGCACACATTTTAGTGCATTGCTGCGTTGCTGTTTGCTTTTTCCTCGTATACCATTGTAATTTTTGGCGATGATTTAGAAGTGTTTATTTCAGGCCTGCATAGAAGTTGTTCCAGCTATAACGTATAGTCAGAAATTATAAAAAGCAGCTTGAGGAAAGTTTAAAATTTGATGCATTTGATCTGTAAGCAAATCAAAATGCTTTCTGTGAAGCCAAGCACTGCTTTGCGCTACGTTCATCCTTGAAGAAACAATTACAATTTATACTATTTGAAGTGAAAGCTTTTACAATGATATCATAAACCAGCCCATTTTCATCGTCTTATTTTCTGACTGTTTGCAGTCTCACTACGAAACCTTCCAATTCCCTTTTGATTTTGTGTATTCTGAAACGTGACCAGAAAATCTTCCACAAATTGTACTGCTTATCAAAGTTCCATAACCTTCGGCAATATCAAACCGACAAGGTGTTTTTATAAAACCCAGTTTCTGGACATAGTCAAAAACGACGTTTTTGAATGTACTGAACGCCCACATACTTTATTCCCTCATTTCGCCAAAACAAGTGGTTTGCTTAGACTTTAGAAGACAACAACAAGAGTTGTCGTGTCTTAGACGCGTAGAACGAACAGCGTTTCAAGTCTGTTGATTGTATTGGTTTATGCGCATTTGCACCACATTGCGAAACTACAGAAACAATCTAAATTGGCAAAAACTTACGCAATAAATTGACCAGCCAGGGCTAGGTTAGGAGCTGTACCAGTCAAGGTCACAGTACCGCCGATGCTAGCAGAGTATGGAATGCACAGAGTAATGCCTTTAATCAAATGATTCATTTTCTGACTTGTTTCGGTTTCATCGTTTTCTTTGTCGATGGTCTGCAAGAATGCCCAAATAATCAAATTCATCTACTGTACTTCAATCACTATGTTTTAAAAGTTGTTTGGACTTTTGTAACTACATTCATTTTAACTTGGCGGACCAAAATATGTTATTATCACAAAATGCTGTTATTATAAAGAGTGTTCTCAACATTTTGAGTTCGTTGTTACACAATTCATCAACCACATTTCTTGTGGTCACCACGAAACGTCACCTCATTCGCTTTCGTCACATCCTGCGTTCTGTTTTCACAGGTGATTTTTTCCTCGGTGGCGTTCATTACGTCGTTGCCAGAAACATCAGTTTCATCTTTGCCCTATTAATGGAACACCAACACTCTCACGAAACTTGAATATAAAAGCAAAAAACTAATCTGCGCTTCACAGCAGTTTATGCAATTCCACGGGCAGTATATTTTACTGGTGGCTATAAAAATTGACAAACTACTGGTTTTCCACTAGGCACACGATATTTAAAAATAAAACAGAAACGTTTTTGTAGTATTTTGCCATCTTCGTTTCCTTCTACTGAAGCACATCTTCATCTTATTAGCAGGGAACCTTTTCAGGAAAACAAAAAATCCCAACAAAATTTCTCCCTGGAAAGAAAAAGTCTTCACAAACCAAAGCGTCATCGAAAGCTTATACAGTATTTGAAACTTTACTATATCTGGATCCACTCGGCTGCATAGGTGGTATAACATTCCAATTTTTTGGGGGGGAACATCAACTGCATGAGCAAGATATATACCTGTTCTTTATTCTAGCTAGATACACCGCTGTATTGGGGTTGCAAGCCTCATTATCTTGTATTGGATCGGATATATGTTTTGCATCTTCTCACATATCCATTTGGACAGCTACGAAACTACGCGACAATTGTGATATGATATAGATCCCCCTAACAGAAATTTTGGTTTGTCATCATCTATCTTATTTTTTTTAGGTTATTTTATCTTATGCTTTGCATATTCTGTTGGGTTGTTCCGCAATTGGGCAAAGCTGTTTGCTGCTGAATTTTGTGGAAGTTGATATTTATTGCTAAGAAATAATTAAATGATCACAAGTTTCTGATTTAATCATTTCAAGTAAAATCAAACAGTTGCTTCTCAATTTTTGGCAAACAGGTTCTGCCAAACTGCACAATGGAATTTCCTGAATGCGAAGCACACGAGGTTTTGGGTATTACTTTCTACGTACATTAGTTTCAGGAAAAAAAGCAATGGTACTATTTCTAAGCGAGATCAACAACAGCAAACCTTGTTTTACCCTTGTATGATCTTTGAACGGCAGTTTTAGGTCAACCGCTGCTCTTTCTTACAAACACTTCACAATAATAATATCGTGTTACATCCGAAAACGTTTGTAAAATACTTCGGTATTTCGTTAGATGAATCTCTGAGTTGTACTACCCATGTCAAACAAAGTAAAATCACAGCTTTCATTTACTTCATATATGACACATAAAATTCGCAGCGTTGTAACAATTAATGCATTAAGAATAATCTATTATTGTTTCGTCCATAGTGATCTCCAATATTGCACTGTATCCAATGGCACAGCTTATGATTCTGTGCTTCAACGTCTTAATACTATGCATGATAATGTATCACGTGCTCTCACGTCTAGTTATGTTGAATGTCACATAACTCCCTTGTATGAACAACCTTGCTTTTTAAAGCGAAGGATGTATATCGGTTAGAGCTACATATAGTGCTAAACAAATTTTATAACAATACATTACCACAATCTTACAATAGCTTCTTCCAAAAGATTAATGTAACTCACTCTCACTTCACTAAATCAGTTGCAAACCAAATTAATTTATCCCTAAAGTTGGTTCTTCTTTGGGTAAAAAACATTTAGCATGTGAAGGAACAGTGGCATGGTCCAGCACACCGCAACAGTTTGAAAGTATTCCTTGTTGTAATTTCTCTAAAACTTACAAACAATTCTTTATCACGCGCTACTGTATAGTACATAACAAGTTTGACTTTTAGTAATAAATCTCATTTTTCGTAATTGCCACTGGCAATTTCGTCCCATCTGTTACATGGTACTTGTTTCTTCGTGGGAAGAATTCGTTCATCGTTTTTTGTTTCGATGCTTTCTTGCTGATATTTGTTTTATCACCATCGGTGCTTAAAATTGACTGCTGCCTTTGCTCTGGTCTGCCTTATACCTTTCTGTGGTTTAACTGTATATGTTGCAGATTGAATCTGCTGTTGATGTTTGTTGTTGTTTGCTATATCAGTTGTTGTTTTTTCTTTCACTTGTCTTGAATATGTACTTATCAAAATCTTGTACTAATAGTTATTTAGTCGTAATGGCCACCAAGGTACTTGTCGCAACTTCGGGGATACCTTGACAAGATAATCGTCAGTTTTTTCGGTTATGATGTTTCGACTGGCGACTAAGCTTGAATTAATACAATACTCACTGGGTCGAAATCCTCATGCAGTTGCAGTGAGGTGTTAATGTAAAATGATGTTCCACGGTAACCACTTTTCAGATTCTCTTTTCCTTCATCAGAATCTGTCCTCTGAAATCAAAAGAGGAACACTGAGAGAGTTAAAACTTTTTTCAACACGTCTGACTTCTTGAGTTTTTCAAGTTCAGCGCAGCAGCACTAATGCGATTTAAAAAATGTCTCACTACAAAACAATAAACTTGTAAAGCAATCGTATATGTTGCACCTCGTCTTTCAGCTCCTTATCTCTTTTGAGCTCTTGGAAAACCGCCTCCACAATGGGGAGCATCATGGCGGTCGTTGCTGTGTTGCTGATCCACATCGACAGGAAGAATGTAGTAACCATGAAGCTGAACATCAAACTGTCGAAACGCAAATCAACCCAAGTGAATGTCGTTAACACTGTCTTCTTCTTGTTTACACAGCACTGCATATGAGGTAGAATACCAAATGCCACCAAAATTTTTGTTTTTCTCATCGTTAATCTTTCTTAACGCTTGTGCATATTACAGGGTTTCTATAGAGTCTGGGTACATGATAAAAACACTTCGCCTAGGCGCTCAATTTGAGGCATTGATTTGTCTCTCAGCATGTTCAGATAAGTTTCACCCGTTACATGTTCATCAAAGAAGAACGGTCCTAGCACATGAGATTTCCACAAACCACATTTTCACATAGATGGTGAAAATCGCTATGTACCCAAACTTTGTTGGCACCTTGTAGAATGAGAGGTTCAGATCACGTCAGGCTTAAGGAAATTAGTTCAAAAATAATCCAACACCATAATCCTAAAGCAAAAGGCATGTCGGCGCCAAATGCTCAATGCCCCTGAACGCACTACACTGCATCAACGTTATCTCAGTATTCATGCTCAAAACATGTGTGCGCTTGCCAGGTGGTTTCTGCACTTACAAAATTCAGAGTTCGATTTGCACGTGTTGGTGGTCACTTGTTACTGGTCATCGATTCACTGTATTCCTGATCAGAAGTTTGTGTGCGTGTCGGTGGAGTTAAATCACAACCGTTCACCGTGTTTTGGACACGGACAACAGTGTGGAAGACGTCAAGCCACCTCTCCGAGCAGAGATATCACAGTGACGATGGTTCGGGCACTTGATCAGAATCATCCAGGAAGGATTGACGGGGCAAGACCTGCTGGCCACACCCACGACAAAGCTGCTCAGAGATCAACCAACGACCAACTGGTGCGATCACATTTTCGGCATTCCTTGGTCTCGCCACGGTGTGGAGCCATAAGAACTATCAGAGTTTGCTGAAAACCGTTCCGTGAGGCATTTCAAGACCTCCTGGGGTTGCTGCCCCGCTTCCCTCCCCAGAGGAAAAACGGGTGCGAAAATAAATTAATAAATTTGTACGTGCCGATCGATTGATAACTCAAAAAGCAACATTCCTGTTGCTTTACAGCCAATTTACTTATTCTCAATGGGACTTGAAGGAAAACAATTTGTCAGATTGAATGTTGAAAAACCTTTCCATCATGTTTAGTTTCACTCAAGGCCGGTCTTAAGCCGATGCAGCTGCATTGGGCCCCGCGCCTATGAGGCCCCGGGCCATGGAGTTTGGGCAGGTTGTTCATTTTGGCCAGATACTCCTTGCGCTCGCGAATTAAGTAGAAACGGTCTATAAATTTCATCGTTAACAAACAATGCACTCGTTTGAACGAACGATTAATTCCCTCTAATCAATTTTCAAACGTTATCAAACGTTTCTCGTGTTAGGGCGTTATATCTGCGTTCCGTTACTATTTATGCTGGAACTTAGTTGTTAGTAGTGCCAGTTAAGACTGCAGTAGACCCATACCTATTGCAAACAAGGTGTGTAATGATTAAACTCGCAGTGAGCAGGTCGAGACGAATGTCTGTCGTATTAACTTTGATGGCAGTTCTACTAGCGTAACGTTGCTTAGATATCGAAAGATCCTTCTTTTATGGAAAGTTTTTGGTTGGTTGCGGGTCATCTGCATTTTTACAAATGGCTGCAGAGTTGCTTCCTGGAAGATTTTAACACAGGTTCCATATTTTAATATTTTGTCAAAATAAAATGAACTAGACCACATTAACACAAATGACGAAAAATGAAAGGTTGAACCCGTAGACATAGGCCTCCTATTCGAGTCGGAAGGCTCCGGTAATTGGCCATGCAACCAACAGCAACCAACGTTTTATCTTGCATACATTTCGGCTTGGTCTGCACTGGACACTTAACCGCATGAGCCTGCCTGAGCAATCGGTCAATAGCTGTTGAGTAGCAACGCTACTTGTTCGAAAATTATTGTTGGTTATTGTTTTGAAACAATTCCAAGCTGGGGCCTTCGCTTTGAGATAAATGTATAGTGCGCCACGATTTGGTTATAGACTTTATGTTCACTGTGCGCCCCCAAACGTCTTTATTTATGGCAGTCCGAAACTCTTTCAAATCGAAATCCACGTTAGATGGTTGTTATGTCTCTGTGGATTATTGCTGGCGAAAATTTTACCCTCTGGTCGGAAACTATAGCTTTAGGAATTTGCCAAGACAAAGTTTGAAATCACGTTTAATCACAAATTATGTTTAATGCTTTCAAACGCGAATCAAAACTGATGCAAAAAACGCATGATTGAAAGATTCTTTCTTTGTATGTGCTGTCTGGCGACTTTGGTGAAATAAATAGGAAACTGAGACGTTCCACATTACAAATAAATACCGAACAGAAAGCACATCTGTAACGTGGTAGTTGTAAAATCTTTGTAATTGATAAAGAAGCATTCTTTTTCTAGTTGATAAAGAATAGTTTGCAATGGTGTCAAAATCCATGCGTTGAGAATAACTATAACAATGGGCTACCTTTTAAGTCCCGCGTGCGCCACTTTTTCTTCAGAACTTTGCCAATGCCGCAACTCGCTAGCCGGTTGAGCTAGAGAGCTGTTCAAACCATCTGTGGATTTGGCAAGCCTTCTAGTTGAGATTGATAAAAAAGTTTTTCCTTTTGGGTTTGGGGTTCTCTGTGGGTGTGGTAATAATGGGGCATGTTTTCGCGCTTTTTTGGCTGAGCTTTCCTGGCCCTGGGCGCCAACAGAAAAAAACATTTTTTGGCACAAGTTTTTTTGGAATCAGGCTATAATCCGAGTCTTAGAGCCCTTGATTGGCCTAATAGTATATCTGGAGCCAAAATTATGGCTCAAAAAACAAAAATTGGGTAAAACTTTAAGTCACAAAAAAGGTAACCTTGGCCATTTTGGCTAAAGGCCATAACTCGCCAGCCGATTGAGCTAGAGAGCTGTTCGAACCCTCTGTAGATGCGGAAAGTCTTGTGGTTTAGAAAAAAAAAGTTTTTTTAGTTTTGCATGTCGTTTTTTGTGTATGTTTACACATTGGGGTTGTTTATGCATATTTGTTTACATTTGGATGACGTCATCACCCCTGGGAGCCGACCCTTACAGGGTTTGATTGACTATGTAGCGTTTCTGGTTCAAAGTTATGTCAAAATAACCGAATATTAATTAAGGAAATCCCCAAGAAATAACGTAGGGATTTCTAAAAAATATGCCTTTTTTTACCATAACTTTGGCACCAGAAACGCTAGAAGGTCGATCAAGGGCTCTAAAGACTTGTGCAATAGCCTAGAATCCAATAAAACTTTGAGCCAGGAAATCGACTCATTGGATCGCCGACGACGTCATCAAAAAACGAAAAAGCAACTCCAATCATGACGTCATTGACAAAAACCCCAACCAAAACTTAATTTTTTTCAATTCTAAAGTGCAAGACTTCCCGAGTCTTCAGAGCAGGGGCGGGGAACCTAATCACAGGCCGCATGCATTATCGCTGGAGGGCCGCAAAATTAATTAATTTTATGCTAAAATTCTACCTTTATCGAACAATGAGGAAGAGTCTTCTCTTAACGCATTAACTAAGTACTTGCTTATCATGGAGCTTTGTTTTGACGCGATGTGTTACTCTAACTGGGTAACGAAAATTCTGATGCGGACCATATCAAATGTTCACGCGGGCCGCAGGTTCCCCACCCCTACTTTGGAGGGTTTGAACAGCTCTCTCGCTAAATTTACTGCTGAGTTATGGCTGACCAAAATTTGCTCTGAGAGGACATATCATACTATTCGAGGAACAATTTTTTTTTTGTGAAACCTGCTTTGTTGAGCCACAATTTTGGCTCCAGAGATGCTAGAAAGCCCATCAAGGGCTCTGAGGACGTTTCCAAAATAACTTGAGCCAAAAAATGGCTCGTTGGGTTGGCGCCAAGTGCCAGGTATACTTGGCTAAAAAGGCTTAAACATCCCCCATTGTGACGTCACCCACAGAGAACTCCAAACCCCAAACGAAAAACATTTTTTGTCAATCTCAACTAGAAGACTTGCCGAATCCGTTGATGGTTTGAACAGCTCTCTAGCTCAATCAGCTGGCGAGTTATGGCGTTGCAAATTCTGCGAAAAAGTGGCGCACGCGGGACTTCAGGAACTTTGAGTGGATGCATGGGTTGCTCTCTTGTAAAGTCTGTTCTTTTCGTGTATGGCATCATAAAGCGGATAGTTTACCGTGCGCCCAAACGTTACCTTAATACAAAAACCCGTCTGCGCTTGTGGTTACCGAAAGCGACAAAAGTAACCAGTTCACGTTAACAGTTTTCTCAGTTGTTATTCGAACCAAAGCGCCGTTCAACAAGAATGAAGTATTTGCTTTGTAAGTTCAATTCGCTTGTCAGTTCTGTTTGACTGACGTAACTTTGCACTTGCGCCCGCGGCTCGGATCCCCACTGCAGAGCTTTCTTTACAACTTTCGACTTTATTACGAATGGTAGCGATACACTGTCTGAGACCCACCTGTTATTAGTCATGAACATGGGCGTAGGTAGGGGACACACAGAGCGACGCCCACGCCCCTAAAAATTGAAAGAAACTGTTGGTGTCATCATGTTCATACAGATCAATTCCAATGTATTTGCTGTCTTTCTGATATCCATTTCAACCATTTTGCTATTTTGCTTGCCCATTGAAGCGCAAAACACGAAAGAAATAATATTGTGTGAACCGCGTGTAAGTTTCAAGTTTCTATCGAAAAATGCAAATCTTGACAACAAAAACATAGTACGAGTCTCATAGCTGCAGGTCAGTATTTCATATTGTTTGAAGGTGAAAATCACGCTGAGTTGGTGACGGTGTGCAAAGAAATGGTACTTTCAAGATGTTTTTGTTTGGTTGAGAAAATATGGCTCCTTGTTAGTTGTTTGCTAATTTGAAACACACAGCATACACCGTTGCAATTTTTTAGAATATTGTTTCTCATTTGGGCAAAAACTCGCTATGTGCTCTCAAACGAGCAAAAGGTTTCAATTCGATCAATTCTTAGTTAATTTCAGAAGGTTTTTCGCAAATTATCCACCCTTTCCGCCTGACATCATTTTCTATGCGGTGTGCTTCACTTTTGCAGGTCAGTCGACGAAACGAACGGCAACAGCTACAGCCTTCAAAACAACGGCCCCGACACTCGTGACTGATAAATTCGACAATAAAAACCTGCAAAGGTCGGTAGCGATTGAAAATGGTGGGATCCAGAGGTGAACCGTGCGAAAGATTACAGGAACCAGTGTGGTACAGGCCCACAGCCACGGGGGGCATTCGGGGCAGTTCCCCCCAATCTTTTTTGGCCCAAAGTTTTGTTGTTCCCAGAAAATTTTTTATTAAAACATACAATAAAAACAAAAATCTTACCCTTAGAAATGTACTTTTCCCCCAAAACCTTAAAACCTGGCTACGGGCCTGGTTTGGGAGGAAGCTAAAAAGTTGCCAAAATAGAAAGTGGCCTATTGTTTTGAAACATTAGTCAGCAGCTATCTTCAAGATGAAGCATTCATTGTTTGGTACAGGCCCGTAGCCACGGAGGGACATTCGGCAGCAGTGCTCCCCCAAATTTTGCCTTTCCAAATTTTGTTGTGCCCGAAAAATTTGTTTTAAACATATAACAAAAACTAAAATTTTTTCTCCCCGAATCTTGAAACCTGGCTTCGGGCCTGGTTTCGTAGGCTGTCTTCAATTCAGCGGTTCACGGCAATGTTAAAATGAAATCTTTCAAAGTTTATTAAAGAGATGTACAAAGCAGCTGAGCTGACATATCTAATGTTGTGGCAGGCAACCAGTATAAATTATAGATTTCTCACTTTCGAGGCTTCGTCCCAAAAAAAAGCAAAGCGCGCAGGGCTATTCTCCTGT
>Ga0210059_1002516_pt1 | contig 28789 bp, 10 predicted proteins | sample Ectturendosymbi2_FD_188042 | JGI IMG/M metagenome (GOLD analysis project Ga0210059, IMG submission 188042) | Ecteinascidia turbinata endosymbiont from Florida, USA - Sample 2 (SPAdes) (version 2) | ecosystem: Host-associated > Tunicates > Ascidians > Unclassified | place: Key West, Florida...
AATGTCGTAAACAGTTGAAGTTACATGTCTAGTTGTTTTTTCTGGAACAGCAAACGCTAAAGTAATCATAGCGAGCAAGTCACTTATCACGCATACTCCAGCAAACACGGCCGACCTTTTCATCATCTTCACAATTCTTCCAGCAGTGTTCGTAGTAACATGAGACCGAAGAGGATAAAAGAACAAACACAGCATTGATGTCTGACCCAGCAGCACGATTCCTGCTCCAAGATAAACTGGCCACACCGTAAAAGTGTTTTTCGGTCTCGACACACATCCACGATTGGAAAACGTGTAGTTTTCTGGGACAGTAAATGCTATTCCTGAGAATACACAGCCGACGACAATGACGATAATGGTGATACAGCTGAAACACTGCACCCGTCTATTATTCACCGGTTGCATTGCCGGGTGCTGGTAAAGTGAACGCTGTCGGAACCATAGAAATATGTAAACGGTGACTATCGTAAGAACATAACCAGTAATGGATGCATCCATTGCGCTCTCACAAGGTTTTGACGATTTATCTCCATATCCGAAGTTGAATGCAACTTGATCGGGTATTAAACGAAAAAGGCTGAAAAAGTATGCAGCAATGGCAGCTGTGTATACTGCTCCGGCATTGACTTGTGTTGAACTGGATCGATTCTCCTTTTGCCATTTGCCTGTCCTGAAGCCGTAAGCAGCCAAACTTAGGCAGATCCAGGTAACGCAGAAAACTGAGAGCAGATTGAAAATTTCTGCAAGTATCCATTCAGGCTGTGTGAATCGGTTGATGACTTCCAATTCACTGTCGTTTCCTGAAGGAAGCCGTGTCGTCTCTGTGGTCTCATGGACGGTCGATGTTGAACTGAAGTTTGCATTTGATGCCATAGCAATTTCTTCTGGCAATCTCATTTAGCCTTACAGACAAACGACAGAAAATCCTTGATATGTGAAGTTCTTCGTACTCCACCCTTTTATGTATTGTGGAACAGCTCTCCTCTTTTCCCTGCAGCTTCGTTATAACAAAACCAAATATTCACGTTGGTGCTATAGTCTGATTTCGATAAAAGAAGATGCAAACAATGTAAATTTTTCTAAGCAATACTGCAATGAAAATTTTGTCATCCATTTTCATGCCCGCTTGTCGTCTCAGAAGGGCCGCGGGGACACCAACCCTAGCAGGATTCAAAATACTTCACAGTTTTTAGCAATCTGTGAAAGTTTGCTGACTCCACACCATGACGGGACCACGCAAGTTTGTAGCAGATTCGTACGGAGTCTGAAATTTTGACTCCGACTCCGCTCCTGCTTCGGCTGAATGTGCTACGACTCCGCTCCGATGCCGACACATTTTGAAGGTTTGGACTCCGACTCCTGCTTAAACTCCAAAGTGAGTTATCTAAACATTTGGCAGTGTCTAAACGACCGTATCCAGTTTTCACAAAGACTAAAAAACCGTATCAAACGAATCTGCGGATCACTGCAATACAAGTCAGTTGCTTCTCAGATAAAGTGTTAAGGTGACCATAAAGTTTTTTGCCCTATGACCTACCCTAAACCCATACCATTTTCCTTAAATGCAACCCCAAACCATCAACACTAAACGTGAATAAACCCTAACCATTGACGCTAACACTGAACCCTAACCCTAAACGCTAACCCTAAACCCTGACCTTAAACACTAACACAAAACCCTAATCCAAAATGCTAAACCTAACCCTAGACCAAAGGCACTTGTCTGCTTTTCGAAATGTTCATCACAAGCGGTCCAAAAATTTTAACTTACAATCTTGTGTAAGTACATCAAAAGAAAACCAAATACAACAAAGGAGTCATTCGAACTCACGATTGTCTAGTCACTTCCCACTCGACCATGTTGACAGTTGTGAGATGTTCTCCAAGTCAGTTTTATATCTAGCACAAAACTGGATGCGGGATACGGTACTTTTTGCCTTTCGAAACAGAAAACTGGATATGCTGGTTGTTGAGACACTACCTAAGCTTTTTATGTGAGCTAAATGTCATTGGCCAACAGATTTTTAACGTATCACCATGAACAAGAAATTGTCCAAATCTTTACAAACATGAAACTCACCAACTTAACCTGACTTACATCCAACTTGTATTAAAAATTTTAGACTTCCTGTGAAGTAGTTTTGCACATTTGAAGGTTACGTTATAACCTGCTTTGTAAAAAACAATCTGCAGTGATAATAATCAATAATAAACAAAGTAACCTCTTATTAAAAAACTGACTCCGACTCCACTCCGGCCCTTCCTTAAAAAAATCGACTCCGGTTCCAATCCTATTTTTGAAAATCGTTAAGACTCCGGCCGAAGTCTACTTCGACACTCCGGCTCCTGTACACCTCTGGTTTGTAGATATAATCACGCTACTCAGTCCTTGGTGGCGTGATTTGTAGATTTAATCACGTCACTCGGTGTTCGGTGGACTTGTGCAGTGGCGTAACTAGAGGTTTGATCCATGGGGATAAACGTACCTGAAGGGACCCACTGGCCACTGTAGGAGGTCCACTAGCCAACACTCAGAAAAAAAACTTGCAAAATGTTGGTGAATCCGGTGTGGATGGCTAAAATAAAACCCTAAATCACCGGAAAATACTCCGCAACAACCTACTGAAAGCCAAAAGAATACTAAACCTAGACATAATCTAAGTGGGGGCCCGTTTTTGACATTTAGCTTGCCAGGAGGGTGATTTGTCCCTCTGCCCCCATCAGTTACGCCAATGGACTTCTGGGTCAGAGTTGAGCGGAGCCACATTTTTCAGACTCAGATTCCGCTCCTGCTTCTTGTTTTAAGACTCCTGCTCGGACCTGAAAAATTTTGAAACATCAACTCCGACTCCTGTTAACACTCCGAAATCTTCTAAGTAACTCATATCAAAAAGATAGTGTCTCTTTTTGCATCACGAGGTAAAATACCGGCCATCTGGCAACCCTAGTCCAGGGCTGGATTTACCAAAAGGCTATGTAGGCTTAAGCCTAGGGCCTTAAAGTCCAAGGGAACCTCCAGCAAACTGTGATACGCATAGAGCAGGGTATTTCAAACAGGGCCCACGGTCCCCCTTGTGGCCACAGAGCGGTTCTCTATAGGCCACGAGCAGAGGCTTTCATTAGGTGGTTTTGCCGTGATATAGCATAACCCGAGTTTCACGAGTGCAGAGGTGGGCAACCGCTACATTATTAATAGCGTCGCTGCAGCTCTCGCTATGTGTTAAATTTCATAGCGGCGCTACTGCATCCATCACTGAATAAAAATAATAACGAGCTTTCCCTACCGCTCCTTTTGCTGCAGTTTAAAAAACTGTTTGGTGTTGTTCTACTGACGTAGGATCTATTTTGAAAAACCTAACCTTGAATTTTTTTGAAAAATGTTGTTAAAGAAAACACGTAATCCGAAAAAAATAGTCGTTAAACAGTTATGAAATAGGAAAAGTTATTTTACAGTGTATGCACATATAAATGAAACATAGACTGCAGAAACGCCCATAGCTTCGTGAGTGGATTGCTATAGGCATGGGCGTCCGCAGTGGGGCAAAACGGACATTCGCCCCCCATGGAAATTGGGACTAAGAAGGAAAAAATTTTGGACAACGTGAAATCTGCAGTTCAATTCCGATTAGTCGGGTTAATTCTTGCAATGACCGTTTTTTTGCCGATATGACACTCACACTGCTCAAGAGTCATGTTCACTGATTTTGGTAACAAACAGTTATGAGCTTGCCGTTCACTAAATTGGCTTCTTTGCCTGCCGAGGCCGATTGCGAAACTCGCGAGCGAATTGTTCTACTATTGACGTTTGTTGCGTATAACAACAACATGGCAGCAAATCTTCGAAGATGCACTTCAAGTCACCATAGTACGCGTTTTGCCGTATGAACTATTGAATGCAGACATCTTGGTAGGTAATGTGATGAGACAGTGACTGCTGATAGCCATAAGCCACGTAGGTTTATACCAGAGGTTCCCAAACTGGAGGTAAATTACCCCCCAGGGGTAATACGCGATTCTTCGATAGGTAACGCGGAACCAAAATCATAATGTTGCTCGGTATTATGAGTGATCACTGCAAAATAAATTTTCGACCTGAAATATGAAAAATTTTTATTGAGGGTAATAAGACAGAATCGCTACCTTGATTTGGGTAACGGTTCGAACAAGTTTGGGAACCACTGGTTTATACCAATGGTGGGCGAACTGCGGGTCGTCGAGATATTTTGTGTGGCTCTTCTAGATCAGCTTTGTCCAACCCTGCCCAGTCGAAGGTTTTGTGCGGCCCACTTTAGGTGTTCGCTGTAGTGAAAATATCCTACATACTGACAACCTGTCCTTATTTTCATAATCTTCAATTTGAAATTTTAATGCAGGTGGTCCTGAGTGCCACTTTATCGCGTCTGTTGCCATTGCAATAAGGATTCGAACACTTTCAGTACATTAGCTTGAGCTCAGTTTAGTTTGCTAAGATCAAAGTAAGTCATTCAATATGCGGCCCTCATTAATATGTTATTCAATGTGCGGCTCTGGTCAAGAAAGTGACATGTTTTTTGGCTCTGTAAGCCATTTGGGTTGGACATAGCTGTTCTAGAGGAATAGCAATATCTCAAATTGATAGAGAGTTGTTGCCTCATATTTAACGTTTGTTTCATTTATCAATGTGTTTACACAAGTTCGTGAAGTTAGTCACCAGCAGTGGGTGGATCTGTAAGAAAATTTTATATAGAGCAAATGTTTGTTTCAGTGCGCATGCAATTTCATAACCATGTAGATTGTAGACACACAACCAGTGAAACTTTTCGAAAGGCTGTGCGATGCATATACGATATCAACTTTGGAATGCTGCAAGTGCGCAAGAATGAGATTTCACTGCGCGAATGCTCTGGTAGTTCTGCGCATTTACGCAGTTGCGCACCTTAAAGGGAACACTGGTCACCAGGGAGTCTGCGCGATTTGATAACAACGACAGTGAACCTAAATCGCAAGTTAAGGATCCTTAATGACAATGAATGTTTTTCGCGAAGAGGCAATTGCAGACCACAAAATGGGAGAATACTAAAATAAAATGTAAGACTAATGGAGGAGTTCCAAGCCAGATTCGACCATTTCAAAGAGTTAAAACCATGCTTTGCATTCCTTGTAAATGTTAATACCGATGATGGCTGTCTAGTTCACTAGCCGTTTGTTACAAACATGTCTGCTGTAGAAATAAAAATGACCGAAATGCAAAAGAATCTGGATAAAAAACTTTAGTCAATGCCACTCTACACTTAATTTTTGGCGACAGGTTCCAGAAAGTAAATACCCAGAATATAAAATACCAGTGCATAAATCATTTATGTGTATAGCACAACATATTGCTGTGATTGTTTTCTCTGTAATGAAGTTCGCAAAATCAAACCATCGTGCAACCCTGAAAAATGAACACTTGGAAGAATTAATTCGCACAGCTTTAACAACGTACTGTCCAGATCGTCGGGGACTAGAAAATCAAACAAAAACTTAATACTGACAATTACTGTACATCAATTAATGTAAAGCTTGCATTCTTTACCGTATTTGTATTGACACTACCAACTGGTTTTGCGGCTCGCTGGTGTTTTGGTTTTCTGCAAATGACTCTTCTATTGAACAAGTTTGCCCATACCTGGTTTATACTATGTGCAAAAAACGTGAGTGAAATAAAACGCATTCTTTGCAACCACTGCTCCCTCTAAAGGTGCAAATGCACAATGCCACCAGACCATTTGCGTAGTGAAATCTCATCTCGCGCACATGCAACATTCCAAATCATTGGAAACGCACGATAACAAGGAGAAGCTATTTGAATTAAATGTGTAGTTTGTTCGTATTTCCATAAGATTTTACACTTATTCTAAAAATTTACAAAGTTTATAATTCATTTAGAACTCTGCTAGTGCTAACTCAGTCTTAAAATATCCATGCTCACTAGAACAAACATTTGCTCAGTGTAAAGTTTTCTTACAAAGAAAACGCTGTATGCAACTGTTGCCGTAACATTGAACATTTTCCTTTTCGTATACGTCCATTTGCGTTGCATCGCCAACAACCTCAAAAAGTCAAGCAAAATTTCGACATTTCCCCCCCTGGAAAAATTTATGCGGACGCCCATGGCTATAGGTTTAATAATTCGTCTTTATCAATGCAAGTTTTGCGCTGTGTGCACAGTACTGAAGAGTTCAAGAGAATGGTCAAGCAATAAAATATCAAAACTCTTTTTCACAGAGTTTAATGCGCGCGTAACTTGAGTTAGGCCCGCAACCATGGTGGGGACAAACCGAGCAATCAAAGCCTCCCACGAAATTTTTATGCGTTATTTTAGATTTTCATAAAATGTTATGTTGATCTATGTTTCATGTGAAACCTCTGAACAAAGTACTGACTACTTGTACTTTAAATTGAGATCCTTGCTTCTGCATGGTTCAATTTATTCGCGATAGTAGTTTTGTGTAGAGCGTAGTTTCTATAGCCTGCGTGCAAAGATTTGTTATTTAGATATTTGAGAGCGAATTGACCAACCACACTTACCTTAACATTTCAGCTTTTGAAAGTGCAGCCTAACTGTTGAATGCTTTGGTTTCGAAGGTGTGCAATGCGCATTAAGCAGCCGGAATCAGCTCTAAAAAAATAACCCTCCGAACATCAACAATCGAAACCTCTCGATTTACTGTAAAAGATTTCGAGAAATCTGCCGCCGGGTCTGCTTATATCTTTTTGCGATGATTTAAACTTGCACAAATCTGTAGGCTTATTGATGTTACGGGTCCCCATAAAGGTGACAAGCAAGCGAATCAATCAAGCTAATTATTTTTATAGGAGATCGATTTCACGTGCCTCTGCCCATCCACAGTACTGAAATCTTGTTCATCTATCATAAATTTCTTTTATTCCTTTATGAAATTAAGTTTCCCTATCAGTACATTCGATGCCCATACGTACTTTTTAGTAAGATCTGAAAAACTTTTGCGTGAAATAAGCAAAAAGCACTAAGAACCACAAAGAATTTATTTAACAACTGAGAAAATCAAAGCCAAGCGGTCACAAAACAGTTCTTTTTCTAATACGAAGTTGCAGCATCCAAAGTTTGGTGTTACATTCGGACAACAATCAGAAGCAAAAAGAGACATCATATGATTTGCGGCTTAGCACATGGAGATGATCAAAATTTTAGCAAGATCGTGATGATAAAAGAAATCAATCACTTGACGTTGTGTGGCTGTGGCTGTGTCAGGTAAGAATATTAATCAAAGAAAATATTTTTCAACACCAACTCTGCTTGTTTAGCCCAGGCGATGGCCACTTGCAAAAATATGGCGTCATGTAATTTTTACCTAAACACATGGAAGCAAATAAACTTTCAGCGGAATTGCAATGATAAAAAAGCCCAACTACTTGACGTTTGGTAGGGCTGTGTCCAGAGCCGTATCAGCCGCACTCCATACCCCCAATTGGGGGGCCCACGCTGTCACAGGGGGCCCAAAATTCAGTCTCGTCACCACTTAGCCCCCCAGAGAAAACTTCAATCCCGAAATTGAAATATGAAGCACAAGACATCAGTGAAGTTGGGGGGCCCTTTGAAAGAAAAGTGCTTATGCATTACAATTATTTTGGGCCCTTTTGAAAGCAAAGTATTTACACATTGCAACTGCTGCTGGGGCCCTTTGAAAGCAACGTAGCCTGCTTATACATTATAGTTGCTGTTGGGCCCCTTTGAAAGCAAGGTACTTTACACATTACAGTTGCAAAAGGGGGCCCGAGGCAAATGCCTCGCTTGCCTTCCCTTAAACACATCACTGTATATAACATTGACAATGATCTTATATGAGATTATGAAACCGATTGAACACATTCTGCTTCATCCGATATGCGTACTTTCTCACCTGATGTGCGCATGTAAACACTGTAATGTAAAGTTATCTTTACATTATTAAACACATTGAAGTTGCTGATGAGTTTATCACTTAAATAAAAACAGATTTCACGCGATTTTTCATAATTAAACCTAAACACCCAGGTCGACTAAAAAAACGTATCTGAGCGGAAAAAAAACTCAGTGGGAGCCCTGGTCACATGCGGCAAAACGCCTACTACTGTAACTTGAGGTTAACATTTGAAGATTCATCGCCGTATTATTGTTACGCAATAAAGACCAAGGGTACAACAAACCACTAGCAAGTTTCGCAATCTGCCTCTGTAGGCAAAGGATCGGACCAGAACCGTCGCCAGAAAGTCGTCAACAGGGGAGCTTTACCTTCGTGCAGGGGGCTTGACAGTCAAAGTTGACAAAAATTTCACTAACTTATATTGTTTCATATTTCAATTTGGGGGGGCTTGGAGCCTTGTTTGGGGGGTTAAGCCCACCAAAACCCCCCGTGGCGACGGGACTGGATCGGATATGAGCGAATTGCACAGTTGCGCTAAGCGTTTCGGGGGCCTCACGATCACGACTTTTCCCTGATGGGACTCGCGTTCGTTTATCCGGCCCTCCCTACATGCCTAGTTGTATACGTCCAGAAGTCAGACTTCCACTTGATCAAGGTGTTTTGTGTAGTGATTGTTGTAAAAAAATGTAGGCTACTCTTATTTTGTACTGCATAGCAGCAAGATACCTTTGGTGCTTACGACCAATGTTATACATTTGCGCAACCTGCTGTTTAGACAGCCAGATGGAGTTAATTGTGAAGTTAGAAGAGTCTATTTTGGGGGTTGTCCCAAAGCAGAGTAGTGCAGTTAGTGGATTGTGGATGTTAACCGTTGCGGCCACGTCGGCCTTAGTCTATATTTGTTAACATTTACAGGCGATTTGAGATACAAAGTGTTATTAATCTAAACATTTGCCATGCATCAGGAGATTAACAGTCCAGACATCAGCAAGGTTTATGCATGCGTATTTCGGCCAGTAAAAAGCCCAATGCGCATGCATTATACGCATATTTCACCTAAGCTCATGGCAAAATTTATCAATTTGTGCTAATGAAAGAAAACGTTCATCGCGGCGCACATGCTTTGACCGGCCTCATGTTTGCTCCTTCGGCAATGATGTTTTGATAACTGAACGATAGGATTGATTCTGATTTCCTCCAATTTTGTTTACATTTGCATTTCATTACGACATCTCTAAATAATCGCCGTCAATTAAATGAGAATGATTTACGATCCAATTCCTTTTGTTAAGCTCGTTCAAAAAATTTAGTTGGAAACTACGAGCCTATTATGGGCATTTGCTGGAAAACATTTATAATTTATTTGCACAATCTGCAAATGGTGTTCATGTTGTGAATTAAAAATAAATTTTCAGAATGTCTAACCCCCTGCACAAACAATGTCTAGCCCCCTGAACAAACAACCCCTGCACAAACATGAAGGCCCCCAATGGAAGGTTACTGGCAACATTCGGAGTGCAGTTTCGCCTTCACTCCAAACTTTTTTGTGCCCCCAAATTTTGTTGCGCTCTGAACGATTTATTTTAAACATATGATAAAATAAGATCTTTCCCCTCTGGAAAGGTATTTTGCCCCCCAAACCTTAAAACCTGGCTACGTGCCTGGTTCTGCCAAAATTGTGTCTGCAAATAGGATATTTTGTTTTGAAGGCCATTCTGCCTCGAGCTGTAGCATAACGTCGAACACTTTTTCTTATAAATCACCATTAGGGGGGCCCCTGTAAGCATTTTGGGGGGGCCCAGAGTTGGGCTGATATGGCACTGGCTGTGTCAGGTTTAAATGTAGATGAACCAAAATTTTTGTCACTGCGAACTTTGCGTGTAGAGTTAAAAAAACGAAAATGTGATATTTGTTGATTTAAATTATGTTCAAGCAAACTCACGATAACAAGTTTAACGCGAAGTGATTTATCCGCCATCTCAACGAGAAAACTTTACTGTAGTTCCCCCAGAACGTTTGGGTTTCAAAACGGAGCGGTAGGAGATTGAGCAGACGCGCTGTAGCATGCTCGGAAACCTAAACCCTCAAGTGACCGGGAATTGTGATTTGGTAACGTCCACAGATTGTGCGAACTTTTTCAGCAGTTATCACTGATGTTGAAAACTAAAAAATTATTGTGAAGCAATAAACATAGCGATTGCACGTACAACGGGAGTTTTACAGTAGAAAAAAGCTTTTGGTGTTTGGCAAAGTACCCTTATTTGATTTTCGCTGAACAGCAGAACGTTGAATTAGTAGCAGAAAACAAAACCAATGCGCTTTCGGTGCCTCGTTCGGTGAAAGTGTAAAATTCTTCACCGAAAATAAATTCACACAGGAGACAGATTTTTTTAGTGAATAGGGAAAACTAAGTCCGATGTCTAGCAATATACCTTTTACAACACAAAGTGACGCAGATGCTTCAAAATGTTTCAAGCGAAAAAGAGGTCAGCAAAAAATGTATTGGTGAGTGATTTCGGAAAAAGGTTTGCAAGACAAATATCAAAAGCACAACTTCATCGGCGAAAATTGTAAAGCAAAGTGCGCAAAAACTTGGAAGTTGGTGCACAACGTTAGAAGCATGAAAACTTCAACATTTGAATGCAAGATTGTTCTGCACATTGGATTCATTGTAAATGTTAGTGCTGGATGTTCAGTGTTGGTTTGATACATTATAATTAACATAACGAGACGTTTCGGTACAAAAAATAACCGCAACCATTTAGCAGGTTTGCTTACAAGCAGTGTAACCCTTGGAATACAAAGAAACTTTGCTTTCTATGCGCGTTAATGCTAAGCCGTAAAAAATTGCATTTTCAACTTCGTCGGCTTTGAAGAGTGATTTCCAAGGTGCTTAGGTATATAACACCTTCGTTGCAAGTAGGAGGGTAGCCCAGCAAGACCGTTGAATTATAACATTGTATCAAAAATACTTCGATTTGGGCAAAACACGTAGCGCAACAACTGATTGTGTTACTTGAAGAGAACAGTGGATGCCTGTAAACGCATAGATTATGTTGCTCACGATTGACATCGCTTAGTAAACAAACTGGCAAGTTTTATTCAACGTTGCTGTGCATTTTTTTGTTCAGCGAAAAGTTTGTTTTTTCACGGGTGCAAAATTTTTTTTGCTAGGCTTGTGAACGTTGTAAACATCTAAGAAAATGCAAATGGTAATTAAAACAGACAATACTATTAAAGTAATAACAATGTCATTCACGGTTCTCCAAGACGATATTTTTTTCATAAGACTAAAGTCGTCAGATTAGAAAAAAGGGAATTATCTAGTTGTTTTAAGTTTATTTAGCACAATCCGAGGCACGAAGCTCAAAGTGAAGACCCGTGCGACCACGCTTACAAAAATAACGTTTCCCCAAATCAACTGTAATGTGAAAGAAACGCAGTGACGCCTGTTAGAAAAAGAACGTGCGATGTAACAGAAAAGCGACATTTCATTACAAGGTATGTTATAAGAATTTTTTCGTGCTGGCTTGAACGAAATTAAATACGACTACGTAGATTTCAAACAGCATTTCTATCTACGGTATCATGTTGCAGCAACAGACATGAAAGCACTTCGCAAAAAAGCAAACGACACTTGAAGCAGTGGCGTACCTTGGGTTTCCCGCGCCTGGGGACAAACTCAGTTTAGGGCTCCCACCCAGCTCATTCGTGGCAGCATAAAAAAAAGAAACACTGCAATCTGGTGCTTTACTGGCAATTATCTAATTCCAAGGACAATGTTTTCTGTTTTTTTCTGCTGAAAATTGATCGATTTTTTTATCAAAAAGCTGATATGATTTAAATGTGCCACATATATTTTAACCTAGAAAATAGCTAACGCCAGTGACTCTCTGTGAGAAGTTTTGCTAGCAATTTTGTGATCTGCATTTCGATAATCATGTCTGTGGAGATGATCAGTTTACAGGTGGAAATGGAATTACATAAAACACACTTAGTAGCCGAAGCAGCGGCAGGGGACAGTAAAAGTATTTAATTGAAATTCAAACTTATAAAAAACAAAACATTCTTCACCAATATGTTTGTTTCTGTTCAGCAACAATGTTGACCTCAAAAATAATGACAAAGAATGTAGACAACCATTCTGAGTGTAGTGGGTGCGTCGCGTGAACAGCTGCAATAAATTTGTTTCAACTAGATCTTGTTAACCATGAAATTCCCTATGATACTGTGATGAAAAGTTAGCTCCGCCTCCGTTGCCTCCCTTTTAAAAGAACAGGGAAAGCAATGTCCCCGCTCTCCGCGCGTCCCTGAGAGTAACTGAAAAGTAGCCTACACAATTATAGGCTAACTAATATACTCAACGCTGTTGTCCATTTGCAGTTAGAAGTTTGCAAAAGTAATCAGGATTTATTTAAACATTCTACAAATAAAAATCATCACAATTACCTTCAGAACTACATCAAATCCGTTTCAACATGAAGTTTGTCAAACCATCAAAGATCAAATGATTTCCTAAACATCAGATCTGATGTTGTAACCACAAGAACAACATACTCTTAAGCAGGGTCGGATCAAATGAGCGCGAGGCCCCGGGCGAAGTCGTGACCGCGAGGCCCCCTAAACGCTTAGCGCAAGCGTTTCACATACCCTCGTTTCATCTTTGAAAATAAACCGGTCAAAAACGTCAAAACCAGGGGTCTCAAACACGCGGCCCGCATGTGGCCCGCGAGGACCTTTTGTGCAGCCCGCGATGCTTTTTGGGAATTTTCAAATGATTAACATTTACATTGCCAAGTGCCTTGAAAAAAGATGCCGCGAAATAATTGAATCAAAGCCGAATGATACCCAGTGCGGTTTTCGTCCCGGCCATAGCACTACAGACCAAATTTCATTCTCCAGCAAATGTTTGAGAAATCTTGGGAGTATGCCAAAGACGTTTACACATGTTTTGTCGACCTCTAGAAAGCATAAGACCGGGTTCCTCGTGAAAAGCTTTGGGGAATGCTGAGGAAGTACGGTGTTGACACCCGCCTGCTACCGGCCGTCAAGCTACTGTATTCCTGATCGGAAGTTTGTTTCCGTGTCGGGGGAGTTAAACCACGACCGTTCACCGTTGCTGCTGGACTCCGACAAGGGTGTGGTCTGTCACCGCTCTTTTTCATAGTCTACATCAGGCCTGCACAATTCAGAAAGCTCGAAGGGCCAAATTTTCAACATTAATTTACCGCGGGTCGCAAATATCTATTTCATTTCGATGTGGAGATTTCATTGTAGTATGGAAGAAATTCTGGAACAACAATTACTTATTCGAGGTCGAGTGTTTCAGTCGGACCTGTCATGAGTCAGTGTTTGCTCTCAAGTGTTCCAGCCCTTTCGTTCATATGTGAACTTAATGGTGGTTTTGAGCATGTGATTAACTGATTATGACCATCAACTTAATGCAGTTCATGACTTTAATCATTTGTTCATATATTTGGAGCACAAGATCAAGAGAATTCTAGCCTTGTCGTTGAAGTGGAAAGTTAATTTCAAATTATTTAGCCCAGAAATTGGTCAGAATTGAAGCATGCATCTATAATAGTGTTTGATATATGGTTCTAAGTTTTATTAAGATAAATAAAGACAAGTTGTAACAGGTAATTTACGGAAGAAATTGCTATTTTAAGGATAAAACTTGCTCCTTTGTCGAAACCACATTTTTTCGGCAAAAAATATACTGCCTTCCAAACAATTTGAGACACGTATGAATATAGAAATTACCATAGTTAAAACATTTTGTAGTTTTTGCCGTAGCTTTTTCAAAACACAGCCATGTTGGCCATTTTTATCAGGATTTTGGCTATAAGTAGGCATACCATAGGTCCCGTTTTAGCCGGGACAGTCCCGGTTTTGAGGGCTTTGTCCCGGCGTCCCGGTCAGTCAAGCAAAATGTCCCGGTTAGGCATGGATAGTCCAACCAGGATAGTCCCACACAGTGGCGTAGCGAGGCTAAGTGCCCCCCGTGGCCGGCCAATAAAGTGCTGCCCTTTCCACCCCTCAAATTTGCTTGCAATAATTTAAAATGTATAAAGATCAACGTTAACTCTGTCAACACTTGCACCGCGGGGCCCTCTTAATGTTCGGGAACCATTTAGATAAAATAGGTGAAATAGGCCTAAAACCGGCTCTTGTTGAGAAGCACTGGCTTGCAACTTTCATCATGATCTGTAAACTTGGTCTAGTTCAGGGGCGTGCAGAGGTCTTCTGATGCCCGGAACCCGGGCAACTGCTTGATTGTATGCCCCCTACCAAATGCTAATATTGAGGAATGTAAAAATACAAGTACAGCAAAACTACCTGCCCAAACCCTTGCCACATGCAAAAGCATTACGCCACAAAAGCTTCACCTCAAGTGAGAATAAAGAAGCGACGAAATTGTCCGAGTCGTACCACGTTACGCAAAAATAGCAAGACACTTGAACGTTGTGAAAATAATTTTGCATGGCACTTTTGACGAGAAAAAGGGAAATACGTTTCGGATGCTCGAGCACTGCTGAAAGGAACATGGTGCATTTTGAACGGTATCGTACTTGCTTGGCGCCGAAGTGTTTTAACAGCTCCGAACGATGTTGATTCTGACAAATTTTCTGTATCATTTCAATAAATCTTTTTTACAGCAAGTGAAAGCGAAGAATCTACTGATGATTGCATTTTTACAAACTTTCCAATAGACTTTTCTTGAATCAGCAGGACAGGCAGTAGTTAGCACCGAAAACATATCCTGCCAATGTAATTTTTTAACTCAACGCGCTCACTAAGTACGTGACAGAAGCAAATCATTTAAAGCTTTACCAAGCCATCTAATTATTATTACGACATAATTATCTGCTTGAAGCAGCTTCGTTGCGTCATAATAAAAATTCCAAATGATTGAAGGCAGCTGGTTATTCCGCGTCCTGGTTTTGCCCAATTTAAAGCGTTTATTTAGACGAAGATAAATTGTTCTATAATGAAGAAGATGTAAGGTTTTCATCTCCCAAACCTGTTGAAACATTTTTGCCAGGAATTTGTTACCAGCTAAACCTGCCAAACGGTTTTCAAAATTCTGCTAGAAAATCGGCTCACTGCTAGATTCAAAATTTTACAGCTAACAGCGAAAAAATCCTGCTAGGTTTGGCAGCAAATCAGCTAAAATGACAACTCTGCTAACTCGCTTCAAGAACGTCATTTTGCGACACCATTACATTATACAGAAAAGCAGCAGTTCTATTGAAACTGAGCAAAGCTAACTTTCCCGTGTTCTTCATTTCAACCGCCAAAATTTAATATTGATAAACCCACCTAACGACCAGGCTGCAGCTTGTGGCACTTATTGAAAATACCTCACTGAACATTAAAAAATAGCATGACGCATGTCAAGAAATATTTGTTGCCGATGCCCAGTTGTCAGTGATGTAATGATGTGCCGTTGGAGTATTGCTAAGGATCGAACGATAGGAGAAAAAAGATTAAGCTAGCTTTGACTATTCACCATGATTTCATGCAGGGCCTTTTGTATTAGATTTTGAGTGGAGGGGCAATATAAACCTCGAACTGCGGTCATTTCTCTGTTTTGTTCAAAGGATTTTTGACTGGGGTGACGGAAGTGGTTTTGGATGGAAAGGAAGGTGGAGGGATTGGAGGAAAATTGCCCCCAAGTATGTTAAAAAAGTTCTGACTTCAAAACAAACATTGGGGCATTTTAACAAACTGGATTTGACCGATACTTTTGAGTAAACATTCAATTAACTTGCTCACTCCACAGCCACATTTCATAATTTTTAAAGCTAGCCTACCAGTCTCGGGTTTCTAAAAACAAAAGCTGACGAGTTAGAACTTTCAAAAATTTATTTCCTGTAAAAATAATAAAGAAGTGTTGGAACTATCAAACTACTTTCAAAAATTAGTTTTCAATCAACAAACTGCCGTCCCCCAGAAGGTTCCTTTCTGGGCCCGGAGCCTCCACGGCCCCTTCCTTGCTACACCACTGATCCTACACTTAGTGCATCAGCTATTATTGAGAGAATTTGTTATATCTTGAATAACCTGTGGTCTGATAACAGAAGCAGAATGTGAAAGCTCTTTTCACCAGTAAAATTAATACTGACTTTTCTTCGTGTGATTTTTATAAGAAAATAAAATCGAACAAAGACTTCTTGAAGAAAGTTTTGTCTACCTCTACAGAAAAGTATGATTGGCCGAATATGTAAATTTACAAATGCCTAAATATTGTTTTATTTCTTAGTAAAATGCATTGTTTTAGTTTTTCTTGGTGCCTCAATGACAGGAATCCAAAATGACTACACGCTCAGTAAGATATGAACCACATTTATCTGATAAGGCTCGTTCTTCTGAAGCGTCCCGGTTTTCAATCACAAACATATGGTATGCCTAGCTATAAGCTACGTAAAATATCTGGCAACCCTGGTAGTAACGATTTCGCCCTTGCATTGCACGTGTTGTCAGTAGATTCTGTGCAAGTGTTTCGGTCAGTGATAATCTTATAGACTTACGATTACCACTGGTAGCTGCTACACTTGTTGTGAAGGCTTGTGTACTCATTTGTGTGACTGATATTGATGTTATTTTACAGCAGAAGCGTTTTGCATTGTTGGTTAGACTTTACTGGTAGAGGTTTCTCATTACTCTTTCAGTAACGCTATACTGTAGTACTTCAACCTTGTACTGGTTTGAAGTTTGTAGACATAGTAATGAATTAGGTCTTGAAGTCAATAAATTTTATACAACTACAAGTGTTTCAGTCAGACCTGTCAGTGTCATACGACTCAGTGTTTACACTCAAGTGTTCCTACCCATTGTTCATATTAATACTACTATTGAGGCCTTTATAATGATTTTCAGCATGTGACTGTGTTCTCCACTGTAAAAGAGATGAAGTAGCCTATACTTCAACACTGCTGTGAGAACACAATGGATGACAAAATGACCTGATGTTGCGAATATTGTTTTCCGAATTGCACAAAATCATGGTGAAAAAATTAACTTTTGCAAGTTTTAGGAGGGCACTCACTCCCCCCTGGATCTGCCCCTGGAGAATTCTGGCATTGTCGCTAGATTGAAAAGTTAATTTCAAACTGTTTAACATAAATGGGTCAGATTTGAAGCATTTATCTCCAATAGTTTTTAACATTTATAAGATTGTAAGTTCGGCTAAGATAAAAGTTCATGACAGAAATTGTTGGTTTAGGGCCGCAACTTGCTTCTTTAGCAAATGTTATGGCCACAGGTGACCATAACATAACTAGCTCAGAAAACAGCGAAATTAGCAGTAAACCAACATTGAAGAAACAGACTGTATGAGTTGCTGATTTAATACAAGCTGATAAAGGCATGGAGAAAGTGAATTGAAAGATGAAAAATCAATGACAAAATGTGTTGTGTGTGTATGTTAATTATGTGCTATATTGGTGTTTTACAAAAGTTATAGTGTGAATATTAAGATGAATAATTTGTATGACCTATATTTGGCGTATCAAGGAAAACGCAAAATATACCAGGAAGTTAAGGAATTTCAAAAACAAGAAGGTCATTCATGAAATTTTCAAGCAGTAATGGAATGGCTAAAAGAAACGATAAAACTAAGTAATCTTGCTCATAAAAACAAAGTGATCGCTGATTTAAACACAAAAACTGAAAGAGATACAGTTAAAATTAATGCAAAAACAAAATGTTTAGAATATTATATTTATGAATGGGAATGGCAGAAAGAAAATGAAAAGCCTGCATAACTCACCATTTTATGTTTTACAGAAAAAAATAAAAGTAAGTAAAATGGAATGGGTCAATGGTTTAAGAGAAAGTCAACGCTTGAAAAGCGGTGGGAGAAGATTTCTGCGAAAGTACGGAATCAGTGATGACGCTGAAATTACACAACCATTTGCAGAAATGGGACCGGAAACAACAACAAGATTAATACTGAACTGGTTAACTTTAAATGCTAAGGACGGATACGACGTTGAAATACGTATAAAAGTCCCTGAAAAACAAACGGTTTATAAAAGCAAGATATGTATGCGACAGGGGACCATGTTTGTCCGACAAACACGAGAAGCGCCAGAATTAATTGGCAAAGCATTGCATCATTGGGATAACCAAGTTAATTACCGTACACTGACTTATGAAGAAATAATACGAAGTGTGCAACGAGCTGATCTTGCAAACAGCCTGCAGGAAGAAGGCAGCATTCTGCAAGAATTATTTTGCAGGCGTCGTGACAGAGCAAGAGGCCGAATCCCAATAATACACACTGAAAATATAAATAACCCTGCTGCATTGAAAAAACATAAAAAAAGTAATGAAACTTCCTTGCCGATGTTGCGTTGACCTATAAACCAAAAATGAAGTGTAATGCAAAAAATGTTTTATGAGTGCGTTTCATTGCGAACTTGTTTGCGAAGCAAATGCAGACCGTTGTCTTGCAGCAATGAGCAAGCGCTCACTGCAAGAAAGCATTTAATGTCAAGAAAGTATTCATGTCAAGAAAGTATTCTTGTCAAGAAAGTATGCCGTAAACATGTTGATGCCAAGAAAGTATGCCGTAAACATGTTTGTGCCATGAAAGTATTTGGTTGTTTATCAAATGACGCATTAGCACAAAGTAGCTATATAAGCCAGTGAAATTTTGAAATGAACTCAGACTTGAAATTGCAGTTTTGCTGTATGGATACAATACCAGTTGTACTGAGGCATGCCTCTTGATCTCGTGATACAGGAGGGCTCGGTTGGAGGTATTTTGTCATACATGACAAGGGAGGTGCCTGGTGAAACAGGTTCCCTTGGGCAAAACAAATTAAAAACAAAACGTGTTTGTCGTAATAACGTAATTCCGGAAACAATACTGAAATTGCATTAGGCAGTGAGGCTTGAACCAACGTTTGAAGGCAAGATTGAATTAGCGACTGTGAAAACCTAAGGTTGTGGTAATGAAGGCTGTGGAAGAGAAGGCCTGAGTTAATAAGAAATGTTAGCGTGAATACCAGAAGAAAGAGATAATTTTAAACCTTGTCTTGAAATTGATTTAAAAGGCAAGGAGACAGGACAATGTCTGAATAAGTTCACTTTTACAGCTGCACAGTATGATTAGTGAATGCAGTTGAATTGTTGTGTAATGGCGTAGTTCGAACAGTGAACGTCATTTATGTAAGTGTATATATTGCCGTTGGTAAACTAAGAATACAAAAGCTCTCTTTAAAATTGTATCAGTGACCCTAATGCTTGTAAAATTGCAGGTATTGTTGGTTGCTATACTGCCTCTGCTGTTGTCTGTGCATGGTGAAGGTAAAGAGGGGACTTTTTTAGAACTCCAAACGGATAGTTAGAAAAACGGTGTAGGATAATACACTATAACTTTTCTGACTCTTTTCTGACTCTTTCTCTAGCCAAGAAACGAGCTGCAAAACAAATACAGATAGTTTCGGCAAAAATATACTGCCTTCTAAACATTTTGAGTCCCCTACAACTATATAAATGGTTTGTTGTTTCTATGACTGAGCCCAGTAAGCAGAAGCACTACGGAGCCATTGCACGTTATGCAAACCAATCATCAGTGAACATTTGAGCAAATTAAAATACAATGGTGAATGGCATAATAGCTGATCAGTGTAAACCAAGAGGGGTGCTGTGCCATATACTGTAGGTTTGGTGAAGGACCAACCATGGCGGTCATCTAGTCAGCCAAACCTGTTTATCACTTTTGGAATAGTGTTGAAAAACAACAGTTAGAGATCAAATAAGCACGATTAGGAAAACAAACAAACACAGAACATGCATGGTTTGAAGAAATTTGGTGTGGTTAAGAACATGTTTCAACAAAATTTAAAAATAGAAAAAACAAAAAAGTAAAAAAAATTAATTAATGAGGTGCAAAATAAAATCAAAGTAAAACAAAAATTATGGAGTGTACTTTCATGCTGAAAAGAATGGGATGTGCACAATAGAGAAAAACGCCGAAAAAGTAAATATACCTACATAAAAACAAACACAATTATAAAATACTAGAATTCACAGTATAAATTACCGTAGTTAAAACATTTTGTATTTTTGGCCATAACTTTTTCAAAAAACAGCCATTTTTTATTATGATTTTGGCCATAAGCTACGAAAAATATCTGGCAACTCTGCGCCAGAGTCTTCCAACGATATTCCACGAATCTCAAAATGAACGTTGGTCAAGCCTCATGCAGACTATTGTGTCGTCATATACTCAAAGCACGATGGCTGCGTCCTGCGTGCGCTGAATCGTGGCGATTGTCACGTGTGAACAGTGGTGCCACTCCTTGTGTTTTTCCACTAGATCTAGTGTTTTTCCATTTCATCTAGTGTTCTTGTGTTTTTCTATGGCTATCTAGTGTTTTTTTATGACTGAGCTGAATGTAATTAATTGCACAATTTTGTGTTATTTTAACTCTAATGGAGACCTTTTGATTTAGTGCAATTGTAATTTTCTAAGAATTCTACCTAATTATATCTTAAATTACACAAGACAATTATAATATGTTTTGAGTTAAACTGCTGCGAAGTCATTTGGTCATCTGTTAAAAGTTTCAATGACCTGTACAAACAAACACAAGTGTTGCTGCTATCTCCCGTTTTCTTTGTTTCTGGTTTACAATGAATTGCACAATGTCCATGGTTAAGATGTCTTAAGTAGGCAGTGGTTGTACTACAGTTAACAGCTACGTGTAGGGCTAGCAGCATTATCCTACCATAAAACATACTTGCTTCTTCTGAGCAATGCAGTAGTTTTGTTAGCGTTTCTGTTGGAGATTTTATCACATTTTCAGAATGTCTAGTAGTGCCCCTCCGCAAAGGTCAAGTCCGCTAATGAAGACTTTCTGGCGACAGTTCTGGTTTAAACCTCATATCCCTTCGCGCGACGGTTTCGTTGCGTTCGATTGTTAACAGTCTGAAAAAGCAACAAACACGCGAATCGTGAACCTGGCAGTCACAACCATTTGGGTGCGTTTTACTTGACGTGTTTCGCTCGTATGTATGAGATTTTTACAGCCGTGGTAAGCAAGTCACAACGTGGTCCTCGCGTTGTGTTTTAACGTCTTTATGTCGCCACACATATGTGCAGTGTGTTTGTTGTTTTTTGAGCACAGATAGGAAAAAACAGATATGAAACTTATAAGAAACGTAGGCCATGTATTTTGTCAAATAGTTAACCGTGACATTTTCGGTTAGTTTGCCTGCAAAAATTTAATTATCCTGTTCCCGCCAGCCAAGTACGATTTCAACAATTCCGTGTCATTGAACGTTTTTGCGTCGAAGGTAGCAACAAGCGCAGTAATCGTGGGGCACTCTAGTTATGATTTAGAAGTTTTTATTGACCGTACTTTTAGAGCGTCAATATCGTCATTTTCGGCTTTGCGCAAATTGATTAACATTTTTCCATTTTTTCTTCGTAACAGTGGGAGAGGGGGTCTCACAAGTAGATTAGGCTATGGCCTCGCATCAGCTAAATCCGGTCCTGGCTGTGCCCTATCTAATTTGAAAGGTTACACGCTGAACCTAATAGACATCGTGCCTGGACCGAATTTGACCACTCAGAGCTTGATTCAATACAATACAACCTACACTGGCTCTTACTAAAAATCCGATCCCTGACTTTGCAAACATACTAAACTATCTGCGAGCCATGGATGTTATGCTGTTCGCCATTAGCAATGAAAATAACATAAACATTACGAAAGATCAGCAAACGACCTGCAATACCGCTAAACATACTAATTTCTCCAATGCTTTTCAATCAAAACATCTAACTCGGAAAAATACAAAGACGAACTTAGCAAACTGCTGGTCAAAAAATGTCAAACGCACGTTTGCAGACAGGCCTGCAGCAGCTACAGGTTAGCCCAAACAAGAGTTGTCTTCGGTCTCGCCATATGAAGTGCAATTGAGTTTTACCAAACTTCGTGCACCACCCATGCAAATTGAGCCGCAATGAAAAACTTTCACAGAGCAAAGTCAAGCTTTCTGTTTGATCGAGCAATTTTGTTGATTACTTATTTTGCATGTACTGGCTTATCTTTGTGTATACAGAGCAGAGTCAGCCCATTCAATCTGTCTCATGGCATGGTTGTCCTTAAATGTGACTTCAAAATCTTCATCGCACTAAACGTTCTCTCTGGCGTGCATGAAGTCACGTTTCTCTCTGGCGTGCATGAAGTCAGGGGAAAATCGATCAAACGAGTAACAAACATATTCCAGTTTGTTTCGGGGAACATGCTCATCTTGTCGAACATGCTGAAGGGGTACATGGTCAAAGAAAGTTTGGAACCCGTGGCGCTATAGCATAGGTTTCAAACTTTTTTGAAGCTGACACCCCTTTCATAAAAATAAAGTTTTAAAATCAGTGTAAAAAACACAGCAGTCGGATTTTGTACTATCTTCATTTTTTAAATTACCACTCGAAATACATACCAACGTTCAACAACACAACACGAAACATTCAGTCGTGCCGTTTAACTTTCATCAGTGGCATGACTGGCGGGGGTCAAGGAAGCGAACTGCCCCCTGGTAAGCTACATGTAAAAACCGGGCCCCAACTTAGCTTATATTTCGGTATTTCATTTTCAGTAGGTTGTTGCTTCTTTGCGTTTTTCGGAGTGTTTTCCGGTTATTTCAGGCTTTAGTGTAGACATCCACACCCAGATTAACAACCATTTCTTAACTTTTTTCTGAGTGTTGGCTAGTGGCCCCTCTACGATGGCTAGTGGGCTCCCTTCAGTTAGCTTTCACCCTCGAAGCTCAAACTTCTAATCACGCCACTGACTTTCATACCTTACTCTTCATTAGAACTAAACCTGGTGACTTTGTTGTTGCTGCTTCTCTGAAATTATCCACTCATATCCAGGCCCGTAATCAGCTTGCGGCACCAGGAGGGCAGAGTTTTTCAAACAACGATCTCATTGCTTGGTTTTCTTTCAAGTCAATAAGATAAAGGATCTCATACCTACATAACCAGTTTGCAATGTAAATTCGTGCTGAGGTTACAACCTTGGGTCCAGAAAATGTCAAACAGGAAGAAGCACGATGCCTTTCGGCTGTAATCATCGTCAATCCTCTACTGCTCCACCTTTATACAGCACACATGCTCTGAAAATTCTGTGAAGTAATGTGCTATAAATACTTAACACTTTCATTCCCGCGTTCGCCACTTTTTTTGCAGAGCTTTGCAATCCTATAAATCGCCAGGCGATTGAGCTAGAGAGCTGTTCAAACCCTCTACGGATTCAGCAAGTCTTGTAGTCAAAATCGAAAAAAAAAACATTTTTCGTTTAGGGCTTGAGCTTTTCTGGGGGGAACGCCACAAGTAGGGGTGTTTTTGGGTTATTTTGGCCATCTTTGCCTGGCCCTGGGCGCCCGTCCCAATGGGCCATTTTTGGACTCATAGTTTGGTTGAAAACTAGGTTAAAATCCGCGTCTATAGAGCCTTTGATTGACCTTTTAGTATATCGGGAGCGAAAAGTATGGCACATAAACCAAAAATTGACCACAATTTTGCTACCTCAAAAGTCACTCTTGGGGACATTCCACTGCAGGCAATAACTCGCCGTCAGATTGAGCTAGAGAGCTGTTAAAACCCTTTAAAGACTCGTGAAGGTATGTAGTTCGCAATAAAAAAAAACGTTTCAGTTTAGGATGTCTGTTTTTTTTTAATGCTTATATAATGATAGGATGTTTATGTTATTATTTGCTGACGTCAGCATTTTTGCCCGACCTCCCATAAGACCCGCAGGAGCCATTTGAATGACACAAATTTTTTTTTAGTTTAGCTGTTTTTTGGTTACTATTCGGGACTTTGAAGGGTCCAAATGGGTTTTAGCGTTCCTGGTTCCAAAATTAGGGCCAAAAAAACCTTAGAATTAATTTGGGAAATCCCCCAAAAGTATTGAGAAAAGCCCCTTACCAATTAGCTGTTTTTTGGCCTAACTTTTGAACCAGAAACACTTGAAACTCACTCAAGGGCTCTAAAAACGCGTATTCTGCCCTAGAATCCAAAAATACTGCGAGCCAAAGTATTGGCGAGTGGGATCGGATGATGACGTCATATAATTAACCAAAAAACATGCCCTTGTCATAATCCCATTGGCCCAAAACCCCCCAACCAAATTAAAAACATTTTTTTTATTCTAAACTACACAACGCCACTAGTCATTCCGGGGTTTGAACAGCTCTCTAGCTCAATATGCTGCCGAGTTATGGCTGACCAAAGTTTGCCCTGAAAGGGCAAATTATGCCTTTTCTGAAAAGTTTTGAATTAGGCCAAAAACTGGGTTTTTGACCCATAATTTTAGCTACAGCTATGCTAGTAAGTCAATCCAGGACTCTATAGACGCGGATTTTCACGTAGTTTTCAACAAAATTTTGAGCCAAAAGAGTGGGTCAAAGGGTTGGGGCCCAGGGCCGGCCAAAGGAGGTCAAAATTTCCAAAACATGCCTTCTTTGTTACGTCACCTACAGAAACCCCCCCACCGAAAACGAAAAACGTTTTTTTTCGATTTTGACTACAAGACTTGCTGAATCCGTGAATGGTTTGGATTGCTCTCTAGCTCAATCGCCTGGCAAGCCATAGGATTGCAAAGCTCTGCAAGATTTGGGGCTTTTGCGGTCACAATGCTTTTACAATCGCATCATCGGTCATCTCCAGCGTGGAAAACACAGCGTCAATTAGAAATAGCAATGCACGCATTCAGCAATTAAAATTGCTAAATTAGTAACGTTAGCTGGAATAATGCAACAGGCTGGACAATCATCTTTGAGTAATAGCACTTGCAAGCTTTCATAAATCCTGTTTTTTTTAATTACATCCAAGAACAAAAGCTATCACCCGCCAAAATCGCATTTCGGACCCGAAAATCTTGTTTCGGACGCCAGGGGTCTGGGAACAACCGGTTCGGAACCACGGTGATCTAGTGAGCATAAGCCAGCAGGGTACGCCAAACATTGCACTTGATGACTGACATCGCGTGAACGTTTATTAATCTAAGGGAAACGGCATATTTTAATAGCGTAATGACAATGGAAAATTGGATATTCATATTGATTAGTTCTGTCAAATGCTTTAGATGCATCTAAAAAAGCTGAAAGCACTGGGGTATCTTTGCTTACATAATAAGACACAGTCTGTTTAAGTAGAAAAATACACATGTCAGTGCCGTGTTTTGGCTTGAAGCCAAAAATATTTTCGGCTTTCTTTAATGCAAATATATTTGAATTTTGCTTGTAACTTTTCCTAATAATGGATCTTTTGGCATGGGTTTCTCTACTACTCGTGGGTTTATCTACTATCTACTCGTGCATCACGCCCACTGCACAAATGTCGCGAAAACGTTGCTTTTTGCGTGCTGCAGCAAAGCTAGTTCTGCTGTGGTTGCTGTTTAGTATCAACGATTCCGAACTTGTGCGGTCTGGAGGTAGCCACAGCCGAACTGCGACCTTTGTTTCGTCATAAACGGTAACGTATTTTTAATTTCTGAAGGAATTTTTGACGAGATTTCTATTGCACTGTATTTTATCATTCTTGCACCCGAGTTTGAACGTGCTTTTGGCAAAGCAAATTGTTGAATTTTGATTTGTCTTGTATTATACGGATAAATGCTTATCCTGCCTAGATCTTCATTTACATTAACAAATGTCACAAATTTCATCAGCTCCTGATGTACAGAAATGTCGCGACCGTAATGTCCCGTGACCGAAACGACCAGACCGAAACGGCTCAGACCGAAATGGCTCAGACCGAAATGGCTCAGACCGAAACGGCTCAGACTGAAACGGCCAGACCCAAACGGCCAGACCGAAAAGTCGTGTACTCTTAGCAAGTAGCGGTAACGATGTTATTAATAAAGCAGTGGTTGCCCACCTCTGTCAATTGGTAGGGCATGGGACTACACTACGGTACTGTGATTCAGCGCCAGAGTTAGGGGGGCCAGGGCCCCCCACCAAAAGGGGTCCCCCACCATGTGCATGTGTTTAGCCATATGTACGACATGTGCTTGCCACGTAGTAATTTTTATTAGCGACGAAAGTTTGTCTGTAGACACTATTAAATTAGCGGTCATCCAGAGGGCACTTGAAAATTATTTGATATTGTGACGAAACAACCATTACACTTATTGTTTTCCTGAAAGTTGGTCAGGTATCTGAATCTAGTGAATGCAAGGCCAAGCCACGTAGAACGCATCAGCTTACGTCTCTACGCGTTACTGAAAAATTTTGCGTCTGCCTTACTCAGATTTGCACAAGTCGCATATGAGTAGCATTGTTAAGTAGGGCTACCATACGTTCTCTTTTTGGAGTACATGCCCACATTTTTCATGAGAAATGAATAATCTCCGAGGACATTCAAAAATGTCAAAATATCCTCCTTTTTGCATTTCTTATTTTACATAGTTATAATCAGTGGTGTAACTAAGGATTGAGTCAGGGTGGCAAACTTAGATAAAAGGGGCCCACTGGCCACTGTACGGGGTCCACAACCAACACTCAGAAAAAACTTGAGAAACGATTGTGAATCCGGATGTGGATGGCTAAACTAAAACCCTACATCAGAAAATAATACGAAAAACACAATAAAAACAACAATCTACTGAAAACCAAAAGAATGCCAAAACCGAAATATAAGTTGAATGGGAGACCGATTTTTACACTTAGCTTGCCAGGGGGGCAATTCACCTCTCTGCCTCGGTCAGTTTGAAAAATTCAGGGCAAACTCTGTTTTCAGGGCAAACTGAAGTTTCTCAAAAATCCTGAAAGATAAAAAATATTTCAATCCAGTGAAAAATTCCTGGGCAGATTCTGTTTTTCAGGGCAAGCGCAGGTTGTTCAAAATTCTGAATGATAAAAAATATATATTCAATACAGTGAATTCAGGGCACACTCTGTTTTTCAGGGCAAGCCACACGTTGCTCAAAAATCCTGAATGTAAAAACTATATTCAATACAGTGAAAAATTTCAGGGAAAACTCTGTTTTCAGAGCAAGCGCAAGTTACTCAAAAATACTTATTTCAATGCAGTGAACATTTTCAAGGCAAACTGTTTTTCAGGGCAAGCGCAAGTTGTTCAAAATTCTGAAGGATAAACAATACATTCAATACGGTGAATTCAGGGCAAACTCTGTTTTTCACGGCAAGCAAAAGTTGCTCAAACATCCTGAATGTAAAACGTATATTAAATGCAGCGAAAAATGTCATGACAAACTCTGTTTTCAGGGCAAGCGCAAGTTCCTCAAAAATCCTGAAAGATAAAAAGATTTCAATGCAGTGAAGAATTTCAGGGCAAACTCTACTTTTAAGGGCATGCGCAAGTTGTTCAAAATACTGAATGATTAAAAAAATATATATATATCCAATACAGTGAATGCAGGGCACACTCTGTTTTTCAGGGCAAGCCACAAGTTGCTCAAAAGTCCTGAAAGATAAAAAATATTTGAACGCAGTGAAAAGTTTCAGGGCAACTCTATTTTTTCAGAGCAAGAAAGTTGTTCAAAAATCTGAATGATAAAAAATCAGTGACGGGCCGTCAAGGGAGAAGGGAGTTCCTCCCCTAGCGTAATCATGATATGTGCAAAACGAATCAGGGATCCAAAATAACAGATTGAATAAAAATTTGTCCTTTCATGTTGAAAAGGTGCAATTATTGTATGATTCTAATCATTTTCATAGTCAATACAATTGAATTTGCGTATTTCTTCTTCAAGTCAGGGGACAGTCACGAAGGTAGGCAACGACTGCTTGTGCTCCTCTGACCGGTTGGCATTCGCATTGAGCAGTTTGTCACAAACTGTGGTGGTGAGCGCTTGCCGTGCAATCACCTTTATGTCAGCTCTGTAACCTTCATGTCAGTAACAGTGTAATGTTTGTATACACTTTTCATATATGTACTCCTACTAAATGCTCTCGCATTCCATAGACTCGCAATTACTTGACGTTGTGCATAATATACTGAATATGCAGCGTTATGTCACATCAGTAGCTGGTCAGACATGCAGCTTCAGTGGTAAGGCGGCGAAGGGAGGCAGCCAATGTCTCTGCCTCAATGAAGACGTTTCATTGTTACGACATAGCTAGGCAATTCATCCTAGTGATATGGCACCACTGATGTGACCGACAAGCCACGTTGGGATAACTTGCTGTGAAAATGTGTGGACTACAACAGGATTTTGTGACATGAAAAACCTACCAAGAAGCCTCAACAGACATGCCAGGTCAAAAAATAACATTCAAAACCAAAATTGCTTTAAAAACATTTGGAAGCGGAATGATATACTTTGACTTTGAACGAACAGCGGAGACTAAATATCAGCGTTCACAATGCTAAGGTAAGGGAAAACCGAGAGATTTTGAAAGACCTCATATGTAAATTGCTTCCCAGCCAAACAGCAATTAGCATTTTGTAGTAACGATGAGAGTTCGATTTCCTCTAATCGTGACAACTATATGGAACTATTACATACTCTTTCTGCGAAAGATGAAAGATTGTCTAGACATTTGGAGACATCTACTGTGTTTTCTGGCTTCTCAATCATAATTCAGAACGATTTAATTGCAGCAATAGGTGATACGGTTAGATATGATATAAAGGAGATAAGTGCAGTCCCATTTGTTGCTGCAGAAGTAGACGAGTCAACGGATGTCGCAAAGCTCAGATCTCTGTCATATGTGGCTAAAAGCGAGGTGGCTTGTGAAGTGAAAGAAGCGTTCTTGGGATTTGCTGATGTGAGTAATGACAGACGAGCCGCTGCTATATTTGTTTAGTTGTCCTTCCTGTTTCCATTTATTCATGTTTGCTTATTTTACATGGCGAACAGCCAGTACTATTTAGTCAGTTTGTGAAGAAA
>Ga0210059_1002518_pt1 | contig 28780 bp, 22 predicted proteins | sample Ectturendosymbi2_FD_188042 | JGI IMG/M metagenome (GOLD analysis project Ga0210059, IMG submission 188042) | Ecteinascidia turbinata endosymbiont from Florida, USA - Sample 2 (SPAdes) (version 2) | ecosystem: Host-associated > Tunicates > Ascidians > Unclassified | place: Key West, Florida...
CAGAACATGATTACTGTTTTAAATAATCGTCGAAAGTGCACTTTTCGTTAATAAACATTAAATACATACATACATAACACCGTTGGGAGTTCCCAACGGGTCTGAGTCAAATTCGATGTTAGTAAGCGAAGTGAGCCTGCTAGTTTCATGATCACAACGCATTACGATTACGGCAGCTATAGCATGCAGCCCGCGACAAATACCTTTGCCCTGTTTTGGCCCTTATGTTGTTTTGAGTTGTGCAGGTCTGTTATAAGGTTTTTGGTTACTCTCTCCCAACAGTATGGTACAGTAAATGCGTAAGTATAATTTTACAATAAATAATGTCTTCAGTGTTCAGCTTCATTTGACTTGCTGTGAATTCGTCAGTAACTTCTGAATTGCGTTCTTCAATTATTTTCCTTTAGTGATCAGCGTCTTCTTTTGTTGTTGTTTCAGGATCACAAGACGTTTCATGTTGAGGAGAAGAAACGAACTCAACAATAGGCACTGAGCCAACTTTTCAGTTCTGAATCTTGCAACCATATATGTCGAAACTTTTGGAAGTTTCGGTTTATAAAAATTTTTTTTACCAGACATTACTACTTATTAGCGCAACTGAACCGCTTGGAAATATCGTGCCGTAGGATAAAAACATTATATACCAATGTTGTCTCTCAACCTAATGCCCTCACTAATCATACAAGCAAATCATTTACGCTTCACCAAGACATCTAATTACATGTTATCATGATACAATTATATCTAGAAGCAGCTTCTTTGCATCATAATAAAAATTACAAATAATTGCAGGCAGCTTGTTGCGCTTTGTCCTGGTGGTACCCAATCAGAAACGTCATGATAAGTATATTTTTGATGAAGAAGCTGTAAAGTTTTCATCTTGAAAAACCGTTGGAACAGGTTTTTGGTCAGGGGTTTGTTACTTGCTAAACCTGCCAAACGGTTGGTAAAATCCTGTAGAAAATAGCAAACTGCTAGATTGAAAATTTTACAGCTAACAGTGAAGAAAATCTGCTAAATTTAGCAGCAAATCAGCTAAAATGGCAACAATGCTGACCGCAATCTTAAGCGTTTTGTTACGCAACTGTACAAATAGAATCAAACAATAATTTCTGGACACAGACAGCGTTCAATTGAAAACCATCGCTTACTACCTATGGCAATTTTAGCAAAATACTGACTTCTTAGACAGAAAAAATCTGAAAATATAAATAAATAAGACTTATTACAGAAGACAGCGGGGCCCCAAATGCGCGGGGCACGCAGCAAATGCTGCATTTGCTACTATTGTTAATCCGGCACTGCGTTGGAGTATTGCTAAGGATCGAACGATAGGAGAAAAGAGATTAAAGCTAGCTTTGACTATTCACCATGATTTCATGCAGGGCCTTTTGTATTAGATTTTGAGTGGAGGGGCAATATAAACCTCGAACTATCGGATCAGTGACGTTATCTAGTCTGCGGTCGAATGTCATCTCTTTGTTTTGTTCAAAGAATTTTTGAGTGGGGTGAGGGAAGTGGCTTTAGATGGAGAGGAAAGTGGAGGGATTGGAGGAAAATTGCCCCCAAGTATGTTAAACAAGTCCTGATTTCAAAACAAACATTGGGGCACTTTAACAAATTGGATTTGACCGATACTTTTGAGTAAACATTCGATCAATTTGCTCACTCCACAGCCACATTTCCTATTTTTAAGGCTAGCCTACCAGTCTAGGGTTTCTAAAAACAAGAACTGAAGAGTTAGAACTTTCAAAAATTTATTTAGGCTACTGTAAAAATCATAAAGAGTTGGAACTATCAAACTACTTTCAAAAATTAATTTTCAATAAACAAATTGCGGCCCCCAGAAGGTTCCGCCCTGGGCCCGGATCCCCAGGGCTCCTCCCTTGCTATGCCACTGGTCCTACACTTGGTGCATCAGCTCCCAATGGAGAGAATTTGTTATATATTGAATAACATGCGGTCTGATAACAGAAGAAGAATGTGAAAGCCCTTATCAACATTAAAATTAATGCTGACTTTTCCTCGTGTGATTTTTACGAGAAAATAAAATCGAGCAAAGACTTCTTGAAGAAAGTATTGTCTACCTCTACAAAACAGCATGGTTGGCCGAATATGTAAATTTACAAATGCTTAAATATTGTTTTGTTTCTTAGTAAAATGCCTTGTTTTAGTTTTTCTTGGTGTCTCAACTACAGGAATCCAAAATGACTACATGCCCAGTAAGATATGAACCACATTTATCAGATAAAGCTCGTTCTTCTGAAGCGTCCCGGTTTTCAATCACAAAAATATGGTATGCCTATTTAGGTATAGGTTTTGGATTTAGGTTTGAATTTTGGGTTTAGATTAAAGTTTTGGGTTTTGCTTCTGGGTTTAGGTTTTGAGTTTCGGTTTTGGGTTTAAGATTTAGGTTTTGGGTTTGATTTTAGGTTCAGGGTTTTAGGTCATCTAACAAGGACCTTATGCTAATCCAAGTGTATCAACCTTGTCACTTGACCAATCCAAGCAACCGGATTCTCCTAATGGCAAAATAACTCCAGCAGTGCTTTTCCTTCTGATGCCAAAGAGACATTTCCTTGTTGAATTTTGGAAATGCCAAAATGCAGTGTCTATTTTGCCTCATGACGCAAAAGCACTGCTGGAACTATTTTGCTTTCAACCAATCGTATTTGGCTAAAGGCGAAATAGCTCCAACAGTGCTTTTGCCTCATGAGGCAAAATAAAAATACATCATTTTACACTGGGGGATCAGGACTGGATTGGACTAATGATTTTCAAATATTTTGCGGATCAGGACTGGATCTAATTCAATTTTATCGGATAAGGACTGGACTCGGACTGAAAAATGTCACAGTCTGCTCATCTCTGTGGCCTATTAGATAACTTTCTGGTTCATATCTTGGTGGACTCGGGCGCTTCCGAAAATTTCGTCGACTTCAAAATCTGCCAGAAATTGCATTTAGCTATTAACGGATCACCTAATTCAATCGGCATGGCATCTTCTGAGGTATCGATTCCTACCTGTGGCATTGCTGTAGCTACACTTTCTTTCCACAATCATGCTTACCCAACCACGACCTTCAATGTTATCTAGCAAGTTTGCTCCGATGTGATTGTCGGTCAGGAGTTTCTCCAGCTGCATTAATCTGTAACCTTCGTGATGAATGGCCCTGAAGAAGCTCTGATGATACCGCCCTTGAAACCCCAACAACTATCTGTAGCTGCGGCCAGGCTGGACCCACCTCGCTTGGATGTACTCCGATAGCTTCACGCTCGAGGAAGTACACTCCCGAGGATGACAAGTTCATCGAATCTGAAATTCAACGACTACTGGCGGACGACACAATCGAGCCTGCTCGATCACCATGGCGCGCACAGGTTCTCGTTGTGCACTAAGGTCCGAAAAAGAGGTTAGTGATTGATTATTCAACGACTATAAATCGACTCACGTTGTTAGACGCCTATCCGCTGCCAAACATAGAAGAATTGGTGATCAAAGTAGCGCAAACCAAGTACTACAGTTCACTTGATTTACGATCCGCTTACCATCAGATTCCTCTGTTAGAGGAAGAAAGGTTTTACACGGCTTTTGAAGCAGGAGGTGATCTTTACCAATATAAACAACTCCCATTCGGCGTTACGAACGGTGTCTCCGCGTTTCGACGTTCTATTGATTGTTTCATCAAAACGTATCAGCTTCAGAAAGTATATGTATACCTTGACGACTTGACCGCCACTGGCGAAACGATAGAGGAGCACGATCTAAATCTCAAACGCTTACTTGACGCGGCAGCCGCATGTAACCCTACTTTAAACGAAGAAAAATAAAAAAATCGAATGACGTCGCTCAGGATGCTTGGTTATCTCGTTTCGTACCAGAATTTAAAACCCGATCCTGAACGACTCCAAGCGCTGTTCGATCTTCCTATTCCGAGTTCTTCAAAAGAGCTGAAACGTGTTTGTGGCATGTTCGCCTACTATGCCAATTAGATCCCAAATTTTTCACAAAAGACGAGACTTTTATTATTAGCATCTCAGTTCCCTATTGATCCCGAGGCTAAACGTGCTTTTACAGAGTTAAAGAGTGATTTGGGCAAAGCAAGCCTAGGTGCTATTCAATCGGGCGTCCCTAGGTTCTGTCGTGACATGGGGGCCTTCAACGCTTGCCCTAATAACAGTTTTGGTGATTTGCTATCCCAGTTCTGCTTGGAACATAAATTGAAAATATCAGGTAAAATCGTTCTTCCAGTTGATTCATTCACCTATGTTAGTGATACTCATGGAACACGCAGCTGGCTGAACCATGTAGTTTCATCAAAATCTGCTCATGACTCTATCTAAAACATTGAAATATTACACCAATTCATTCTCTCTGACCACAGGCCAGTAGCTGCAACCATAAAAACTGCAGCACTACGTCAAAACCTACTCTGTGATAACAAGACACAGCATGAGAAAAATATGAACTGGAACAAAGCCACACAGCAACAAAAACTGAAATACCACAGGCTAGCAAAATCTGGCTCTCAAAAATACCCTCATTTGAAGAACGTACGTCATGTGACAATCATATGTGCAAAAACCAACAACACATTGACATGGTAGAACAATTTTACAATAACATAGTAGAGGCACTCAAACGAGCAGCAAGTGAAGTGTTAACTAACAGTCCAAAACAACAGCATAATGTTCCCGGGTGGAACAAGGATGTGAGAGAAAAGCACAAGGCTGCCCGACGAGCATACTTATACTGGATTGACAATCATAAACCCAAAAGTGGTCCTCTATTTGATATTACGAAAGAAAGTAAAAAAGAGTTCAAATATGCATTAAGAGCTTGTCAGAAGTCGCAACAAAAATGCAAAGCTGATGCCATCGCCAGAGGCGCAGCCAGAATGAGGCCGAAGAGGCCTTGCCCCCCCCCGAAAAAACTTGTTAAGATTTTTCGCTGGTGTTTTGTATCAATCTCAACTGTTCGAAAACAAACGGAAGGAACAGTCGGACTCACGTAGTGTCGTGTTCTCTCACTGACCAAGGTTTAACGTGACTTTTTACGAATGGATGCGAAACTATACGAGTAAAGCATGCAACTTTGTTAGCAAAGTTGCCAATTAATGCGGACGACACGACCTGAGGTAGTCTGAACAGGAGTCGGATTCTCAAATTTGAAAAATTGCCAGACTTGGATTTAAAAATTTTGGAACAGGAGCGGAGTCGGAGTCTGAAAAAGCGACTCTGGCCACATCTGATGGGAACCGGATAAGGATATCCGAAGCGCTTTTCTTGATGTAATGTGTAAGTATCTTGATTTCAAAGCGGCCGCAGCAGCAACTGTAATGTAAAATTCTTTGCTTTCAAAGACGCCCCCAACAGCAATTGTAATGTCTAAGTACCATGCTTTCAAAGGGTTTCCCAACAACAATTGCAATGTGTAAGTACCTTGCTTTCAAAGGGCTCCATGTAAGTACTATGCTTTCCAAGGGGCCGCCAACAGCAACTGTAATGTAAAATTCCTTGCTTTCAAAGAGGCTGCCAACAGCAATTGTAATGTGTAAGTAGCTTGCTTTCAAAGGGGCCACCAACAGTAACTGTACTACGCACGTACTATTCTTTGAAAGGGGCCCAAACAGCAACTTTATTGTGTAAGTGCTATACTTTCAAAGGGATCCACAATCCTTCTCCAATGTGCAAATAAAGAAAAGCTTCAAACAAACTTCTATACCTGAAAAATTGTGGGTTAAAATTTCTTCCAAAAAGTTCTGAAAAGACCCTATCAAATAAGTGCAAACATTTATACCAAATGATGATTGTTAGAGATTGCATTGTTTGGTGTATTGATAATTTTATGAAAATGCCACATTTGAACAGAAACTATCCAAGTGAAGCAGCAGAAAGAAGGATGAAATTTAAAGAAAATCTAGTGTTTTAAATCTTCTTGGTTGTTGTTTATGGTTTCATGCATTCCCTTAAAGATATGAATGTGAACAGATTCAGTTTACCAACTACCAAGCATTTTATCAAAGGGGAAAGTATGAAACTTTCAAAGGGATAAGCTTTGTAGCTTATTGATGGTGAATGCAGAGAAATGGGGTGTGAAAATAGAAAGTGGAGGCGATGCCAACTTGCTATTGCCCAACTTTTGCGTGTTGCCAGCCTTGTCTTCCCACCTTTCGGTGTTTTCAAAGTTGTGTATCATGAACACCCCTTTGCATTTTCTCCTTCTGCTATGTCAGTCATGCCGTAGTCTCAGAAACGTATCCTTCGGTGGCCCTATCTTAGGCTTGATCAAAAGTGCTTATCACGGTTGGCTGAATATGATGGCGTCATCAGAGGGCCGCCATTTTTAGTCTTGCCTCGGCCCCCCAACCTTAAACCCACCATGGGGAGCAGTACAAACTTGCGCAACTAGTGTACTCAGTGACAATCTGATTTCTGAATGACTGAACAGAAACGCTAACAAAGCAGTTGTATTGCTCAAGATCAGAAGAAGTAACTGTGTTTTTAGTGTAGGATAATGCTAGCCTTACACATATCTCTTATCTGCAGTATAACCTTTACATTTTGATCAGGTGTGTGATAAGGTATAAAGTTCAACTTCAGAAAGATAAGTCTCCACTGGCTGCTTTGACTTGTGAAAGCACACAACCCACTCTCAATACACCAGCCCAGTACGGGACATTTGTACTAAAATCGTTCAAAGCTTCGTAGAATACAACTGCGGGAAAGGATCCACGATGAACACGTAACGGAAGATCAATTTGCACTAACGGTAGCGTCCTGCAATATCGTGGCGGGTCTAGAGAGGGTCGTAATATTTTACAAACATTCATGGCACCAGGGAGTTCAACGCTAATTCACCTGTGTAGATACAACAACAATGATAGTTATCCCTGGTAACCACATAGATGCCGCCACAATTACAACGAACAAAGCGGGTTAACACAAGTCGAGCCAGTAAGCTGACAGTTGAGTTCACTACCATTCACTGCAAAGAGCACTGCTACTACGACTTAACAACCTAACCCCAGAGCTGGGTGGTAGCGAGCTACTGAAATAGCAAGCTACTGTAGCGAGCTAATGTTCCAGTAGCGATAGTGGTAACGCCGCTCTTTTTTGAAAAAAATAACGGATGCGGTAGCGAGCTATCACCATATTACCGCTGCCACTATTCGCTACTTTGGCGTGACTGGTGGCCAAAGAAAAACTTAGCAAGAGCTGTTCCGTCAACACGTTGATAGTAACTGGTCTTCTCGCTGTTTTGCACTGATTTTTAATAATTTGTTTGCGTTGAGCTAGCACCATTAGGATATATTTAGCTCAGGTTGCTGTTGACCTGTTCGATAGGTTCCACGTTAGTTCGGTAAAAACTCAGCATCAGCGACAAACTTGAAGCACTTAGGGCTTCAAAGCATTGGCTACTGCTACCGGTAAAGTTGCGTATGACTGAATTGAAGACTTGGAACAATATGGCGTTGAGTTCAACATTTCGCTGCATGTGTAACCACGGTTTTTGTTTTTGAAGTGTATGTCAATATGACAGTTTTTGTGGCTTGGTTCGACTTAAGGATATTTGGGGCGGCATTAGCTCAGTGGTAAAGTGTCCACCTCCCAGTTGGAAGGTCACACAGCCACTGAGTGAATTGCCGTAGCGCTCCTTGGGCAAGAGCGTTCACCTCAATCACCCCGGCAAGAAGCACAATTCAGGCTTAGGCCTGCCGCCAATTGCCGTCGCCAAAAATTAACAAAAAAAAGGATATTTGGCTATATACATAACTTGAAGCAAATTTGTGAATCTGTCTTGACGACAGTGGCGTAGCTAGGGGGAAGGGGAGACATCTGTTCCCGGGCGCAGCGAGGGCGTAAACTGACGTTGGAATGTCACATAACAATTACGAAATGTTAAATGTCAGCGGATGCTAATAATTCCGATTTACAAAATGTCGAATGCCAGTCGCTGATACCCAGTTGCAAAATCTCATCAAGACCACCAAGGTTCGCAAAGTGAGCAATTGCGAACGTTAGTGACGTTTTATGGCGTCGCTTGTGTCTCCAGCAACCAGCGCCGGAGTGTTGTTTGACTCACGGTTGCGTCACAATGCTTTCAGATCTAGAGCCAGGGTTGTGAACTTTCCCACTTCGTTTGCATTCTGTAGTTGCGTCACAATCGACGGGAATCCAGCATTCACAGTGCATACAGCTGCGCATGGTTTTAGAGCAGCGATAAACCTTAAGAGTACGTTGTTACGACAACAGATCTGATGTTTAGGAAATTATTTAATCTTTGATGGTTTGGCAAACTTCATGTTGAAATGGATTTGATGTGGTTTTGAAGGTAATTATGATGGTTTTTATTTGTGGGATGCTTAAATAAATCCTGACTACTTTTGCAAAATTCCAATTGCAAATGGGCAAGAGCGTTGAGGATATTAGCTATACTTGTGTACTTTTCAGTTACTCTCAGTTACTCCCAGAGACGCTGGAGAACGGGACTATTACGGGGTCATTGCTTCCCCTGTTCTTTCAAAAAGGGAAGCAACGGTGGCGGAGGCAAATTTTCACAACAGTATCATGGGGAATTTCATGGTTAACAAGTTCTACTTGAAACACATTTTCTTGCAGCTATTTACGCAACCACAATATTCAGAATGGTTTTCTACACTTTCTGTTATTACTTTTGAGGTCAACATTCTTGCTGAACCGAAACAAACATATTGGTGAAGAATTTTTTGTTTTTCATAAGTTCGCATTTCCCTCAGCACTTTTACTGACCCCTGCCCTACCGCTGCTCCGGCTGCTACCTGTGTTTTATCTAATTCCACCTATAAACTGCAAGCATCTCCACAGATTGATTGTCGGATTGTCGAACTTCAGGTCACAAAATCGCTAACCAAACTATTTGCAGAGAGTCACTGGTGTTAAATATTTTCGAGGTTAAAATATGTGACACATTTAAATCATATCAGCTTTTTGACAAAGTAATCGAAACATTTTCAACAGCAAAAGCAAGAAAACTTTGTCCTTGTAATTAGACAATTGCAAGTAAAGCATTAGACTGCAGTGTTTCTTTTGTTTTATGCTGCCACGAACGGGCTGGGTGGGAGCGCCTAAACTGAGTTTGTCCCCAGGCGTGGGAAACCCGAGGTACGCCACTGCTTGAAGTGTCGTTTGTTTTTTGCAAAGCGCTTTCACGTCTGTTGCTACAACATGTTATAAAAATGCTGTTTGAAATCTACGTAGTCGTATTTAATTTCGTTCAAACCAGCAGGAAAAATTCTTGTAGGTAACCCTGGTAGTGAAATGTCACTTTTCTGCTACATCACACGTTCTTTTTCTTGCAGGCGTCACAGCGTTTCCTATACACTGCAGTTAAATTGGGGAAAGGCTATTTTTGTAAGCGTGGTCGCAGGAGTCTTCACTTTGAGCTTCGTGCCGCAGGTTGTGCTAACTAAACTCAAAATAACTGCACAATTCCATTTTTTCTAATCTTTTTCAAATCTGACGACTTTCGTCGTATGAAAAAAATATCGTCTTTGAGAACCGTGAATGACAATGTTATTACTCCACCTCAAAGCGCTGTCTGTTTTCATTACCATTTGCATTTTCTTACATGCTTACAATGTTCACAAGCCCAGCAACAAAAATTATTGCACTCGTGAAAAGCTAAACTTTTCGCTGAACAAAAAAATGCACAGCAACGTTGAATAAAAATCGCAAGTTTGTCTAAGCGATGTCAATCTTGAGCAATGTAATCTGTGCGATGAAAGACATCCACTGTTGCTTTTCAAGTAACATCAGTTGTTGCGCTAAGTGTTTTGCTCAAATCGAAATGTTTTTGATACAATGTTACATGAACGGTCTCGGTGGACTACCCTCCTAATTGCAACGAAGCTGTTATACACCTAAGCACCTTGGAAAATGCTCTTCAAAATCGACCAAGTTGAAAATGAACATTTTTTTACGGCTTAGCATTAACACACATAGAAAGCAAAGCTTCTTTGTATTCCAAGGGTTGCACTGCAGCAAACCGACTAAATGGTGCCGGTCATTTTTGTACCGAATCATCTCGTTATGTTTGTTGCAATGTATCAACGCAGCACTGGACATCGTACATCAAACCTTTACGGTGAATCCAATAAGCAGAACGAATTTACTTTCAAATATTGATGTTGTTACGCTTTCAACGTTTTGCACCAACTTTCAAGTTTTTGCGCACATTGCTTTGCAGATTTCGCCGATGAAGTTGTACTTTTGATATTTGTCTTGCAAACATTTTCCTGAAATCACTCACCAATATATTTTGTTTGCTCCCCTCTTTCTTCACTTGAAACATTTCGAAGCATCTGCGTTACTTTGTGTTATAAAAGATATACTGCAGAACATCGGACGTAATTTGTGACATTCCCTGGTACTCTAATCGCAAATCAGTAATTTTCCCTACTCACTAAAAATATAGATATCTTCTGTGTGAAACTATTTTCGTTGAAGAATTTTACACTTTCATTAAACGAAAGGGCATTATTTTTTCTGCTACTCATTTAACGTTCTGCTGTTCATCTAAAATCAAATAAGGCTACTTTTCCAAACACCAAATGCTTTTTCTACTGTAAAACGCGCGTTGTGCGTACAATCGCTATGTTTATTGCTTCACAATATTTTTTTTAGTTTTCAACATCAGTGATAACTGCTGAAAAACTTCCCATAATCTGTGGACGTTGCCAAATCACAATTCCTGGTCACTTGAGGGTTTAGGTTTCCAGGCATGTTACAGCGCGTCCGCTCAATCTCCTCCACCCCGTTTTGAAAACCAAACGATCTGGGGAAACTACAGGAAAGTGTTCTTTTTGAGATGACAGATAAATCACTTCGCGTTAAACTTGTTATCGTCAGTTTGCTTGAACATAGTTTAAATCAACAAATCTCACTGTTTAATTTTCGTTGTTTTAACTCTACACGCAAAATTACTTGACGAAAGTTTTGTTTCATCTACGTTTAAACCTGACACAGTTCTACCAAACGTCAGGTAGTTGGGCTGTTTTTATCATTGCAATTTCGCTGAAATTTTATATGCCTCCATGTATTTAGGTAAAAATTACCCGATGCCATTTTTTGCAAGTGGCCATCGCCTGGCCTAAACAAGCAGAGTTGGTGTTGAAAAAAGTTTTCTTTGATTAACATTCTTGCCTGACACAGCCATACCAAACGTCATCAGATTGATTTCTTTTATCATCACGATCTTGCTAGAATTTTGATCACCTCCATGTGCTAAGCCGCAAATAACATGATGTCGATTTTTGCATGTGATCGTTGCCTGAATGTAACACCAAACTTTGGATTTAATAAAGTAGCGGTTGCCCACCTCTGGTCATAGGAAAGAACTTTGGAGTTTCCAAGCATGATGTTACTCAGTTCATGTTTCTTGAGGTAATCTTCTTGTGGTTTCGTTTCTTGTTTGTTCTTTTAAAATTGGTTAGTCACGTTTCAATAGTTTTATTAAAATCTTTTTATGTTTTTCTTCTTACAAACTGTATCTTATTTTATGATGTAAGGCTATATGCGATGTTACTTGTTTAACATCGTGTTGCGGTCAAATGTCCCTAACAATGTGATGTGGCATCTCCAACAATGCTAGCAATGTTTTTTGTTCTGAGTTTTGAACAGTGGCGTTGCTAAGAGAAGAGAGGATCACGTAGAGTGGAAAATGCCCACCAACTGAAATGAAACGTTGTTATATTTTCAACTTTTTTTTCATTTTTTTAAACTGCGTAGCAAGCTGCAAAAGTTGACATAGTGTTACTTCACCACAGCACGCCTGCGGCAGAAAACGAGGCCATGGTTCTCACACGGGTGCAACTTGACTCACCAAACGAGGAATTTTTATTTTCTGGGAGGAAATTTGTTCCGTGGAGGAATTGGGGAGGAAAAGCTGTGGATGAAAAAACCTAGTCTTTATTATTTGTTTATTCAACACATAAAAACTGCAAAAGGTCGCGATTTAGATGGGGATGTCTACAGCACACTACAGTACGCAAGGACAAGTTGCTTTAACTACAGTGGCTGGCGTTTTAATAAGAGTCTGTTTATTTCACAATCGTCTATTGTTTCTTCACAGTACAGTAGGTAGTGTGAATATTTTTGCAATTATCTTTTTTGTGATTGCTGTTGGGGAGGAATTGACAGTGTTTGGGTTTGTAAGGGGAATATGACAAAAACTTTGAGAACCACTAGCCTGTGGTTTAGACTATCTAAATCTTCACGTAGGTCCGTGTAAAAGCGTACTGACCTAGTTTCACCACTAGACTATCAAAATATTCACGTTAGGTCCGTGTAAAAGCGTACTGAACTGACCCAGTTTCAATTTGACATAATCCTTGTAAAACACAAGCTTTCGAGTTCGCCGGAATGTCGACTTACAGCCTACCATTGATCCTTTCCCCTCAAGTTGTTTCTACGTTTCATCCAAAGTTATTCTTAACCTATGGGTAATGACCAACGAGGTGGTTCACAAAAAGTCGACTTGGTAAAACAAAATAACAATCTCTGCACAGTATAGCCTAACCTTCACGCACAACACAATATATTATTAATGTGATGTTTATTCTACCGGCTAACACAATTAGTGTATCTACAAAAACTCTTTCTTGATGTTTTTTTGTATTTTTACATCACAGAAGACGTGCGATAGTGATGAATACGACACGGACTGTTATGGCGCGAACTAATCTGCATGCAGAGAATGAAGCTCGTTGAGGTTGCCTTCAAATTAAATTTTTCTTTAATCATATAGCACAAGCATTTCTTTGGACTAGGCCGGTGGTAAGCAGATTTCTTTGGTGAAGCTTTTGATTAAGGGTTTAGGGTGGGTTCTTTTATGTTAGTGATGATTGATTCATGTTAACGTTTATCTAATCTGCCCACTAGTACCAGATTTTCCTACATTACTTACAAAAATTCAGAAATTTTTCGTCAACGTTGGCTGATTCCGAATCATGTACAGAACTTCCCATCATTGCCAATAGTAAACCTCAGTAACGAGATGGCAGCAGTTGGTAGATAATGCTCTGGTTTCTGTGAATGAAGCGATTTTCGAGGGCAAATCCGAAAAGATTTTGACAACGGTTAACTGCGCACGATGAATGATGACGTCATGGAAGTGTCAAAACTCGACTGTTTGCCGAACTCCTGGGTAATTGGGTACGCTACTAGTTTGGAAAACCATTTGCTTATGAAATGGGCTATGTTGTTTCATGTGAGCAGTTAAGTGTATTTTAAACAACTGCGTAGATTTGTTCTGATTTTCAGGGTGCTGCATTTTAGAAGTGATCCATGAGTTTCGATCAAACAATATTCGTACTGCCAGAAATGGTCAAGCAGAAAAGAAATTGGGCACATGTATTACTATCTAAAATCTTCATCATTTTGGTGAGAAAAAACGTAGGTCTAATCTAATGCATGTATAGTCATCGTTATAGTTTCTTTGACCTTTGCAGCTGGCCTGTAGCAAGGGGGCTTCCATTTTCAGGGGATGTAGGTAGGTTTATTCATGCATTTTTGTGACTCAAACCACCAAGTGAAAGAGATGCGATAAAGCGAGCAAAATATCAGTGGGCGGAAAAGTTAATTACATATTAACAAAAAACGAAATTGATAAAAATATTGAGATCTTGGAATTATGCAAATTGGTGTGAATTACATATTTGGATAGGTGAACGACCTTGTGGGCTAATTACTGAGTCAACCATGTATTTGACATAAATCACTACTTAGGTGAACACGTTTCAAGTGAAGAGGAAAAATGATGTGCCAAAATGCAATAAATTGCATATCATTTAGATTAGAAGTTAGTAACAAAGCACAACATCAAAGAACGCAAACAACACAAAGGGTGAAAAGCATGCCTATGTTCAAGGAAGGTGGGGTTGGGCACTAGGAGGGTTGGAAGTATTACAGAAAAATGACAATAACTACAAACGTGCAGAAAAATAAAAAAAACACACAAATGAAGAATTAACTGACATATTGGCAAGAGAACAAGATATTTTTTATTGCTTTCTAAATGAAAACGATTAGAGAGAGTTCAAGTTTTCAGAAACGTTAGAACAAACTTTGGGACCAATATACATCAAACAAAGCTCACCCAGGTAACTAGTCTATACACAGGCGAAGAGTTTGAATCAATCAGCAAATTTTGAATAAGAAATCGATTTCACGTAACACTACGCATCGCAAGTTCTGCAACCTTATTCAAATAGAAAACTCACCCAGAGATGTTTTCATTCTGTGTATATGGTATTTTTACAAAAAAGCGAGTGTTGTTTGATAATTCTGAACTGATGCAATCTTACAAATATAATTGTCAAAGTGTTAAGTTAGTCAACAGTTATCAGAAGAGTACATAAATTGGACAACTGATAATTTAAATGAATCTGGAATTTTTAAAAGTTGGCACGTAGAATAGAGAATCTGTTTTATTTTTGTTATGAATTAAGGGCTGTAACAGTTTTATTCTGCAATTGAATTACTGTAGAAAGTAATTTCATTGGCTTTTCCCGGTGAAGTATTGAGTAGGCTAAGTTAGATAAGAATGAAGAAGAACAAAATAAATAAATCTTAGCACGGAGATGCTGTTGCAGTGCTTTAATTTGAATGCATAGGGCATAAGCTACAATAAAGTATTATAGTTGCAGTCGTTCACGAGTCATTAATATATGTAAGAAATATTAAAGATTAAAGAACAGACCCATGAGGACCATCATATGATACAGCTAAGAAAAAAGATTCAATATCTACTATCTTAATAGGCTACATTGAACCCTGTTGTCCAAGTAGGAAGCAAGAAGTTGTAGGGGTGCTCCTCTTACTCAACAGTAAAACAATTTTTGAATAAGAAATTATGATGAACACGAAAAGGTTTTGTCAAGTCTAAGCACAATGCACATGTTATTACTTTTTTATCTTTGTTGCAAATCGTGTCATCATAGATGGGAGTAGGCTACCATATTTGTTCGATTGTAAACCGCGTTTTGTATGTTTTGTTTTGTTGGCTTGTCATGTTGTTTCTTCATCATTTCGTGCCGCCTACAATGAAGGACGGCTTACATTTTTTTCTTTACCCGAACGAAACGTCAAGACGACAGTAGAGCTTTTTCTTGGCTACGTTTTGTCCACCTAACTCTCTATTCGCATTCTCTTTCTTATCACTTCAGCATCATGTGCACACGCGTCACAGGAGGAATGATGATGCATAGAGGGCAGCTGCAGTGGTGAAGCATCATTACCAGGGTTGCCACTTACGCGAAACGTGCTACTACGCACAAGTATCTCAGAGGAGGAGATAACTTTTGTTCAAGTGCGGCTTACAATAATTTTAACACCATTTCGTGCGGCTTACAATCAAGGGCGGCTAACAATAGAATAAATGCTGTAATTGCTAATGCAGTACAACGTTCAGTACGAAAACCATAGGCAGGGACTTCAAGCGATTCTTTACTGTTGTGGGCCTAATTGCAAAAGTATTTGGACAAAATACGTCAACTTGACAAATCAGAGTGGATGAAAAATTGCGCAGTCAAAGCTATTTCCTTTCTTTGCAACACTCCGAAACTTAACTTCTCAAAATACGATTCGATTCCAAAACCTAAAATCTCAAGTACAAATATCGCTTCTCCAAAGTTCAACGGCTAACAATGCACTACCCAGGGTACAAACCTCACACACGAAAACTCTATTGCAACTAACATCCCCATGCGACCAGCACCCTAGGCAGTTATGTAAGCCAATGTAGCGTCTAGTCTAGGAAATTCATTTTTTCCAGAATTTCACGTGACTTAAACAAACTGTTATGTGCGGTGCTTAATATTCTGTCTAGAATCAGTATCTTCAGCAGGTCACGTGAAAAGCACCAAATCGTGTCAATGTGTAGGCTACAGCATAATGAAAAGAGAAAAAAGATCAGAGAGAATGTTACATGTCAAAACAACTGATTTGCAATTTTGGAAAACCATGAATTTTCTGGAAAAATAATACCAGAAATAACATCTGTCATACCGACATAACATTTCAAATTATACAAGTTTTAGTTACACCCTTGCATACTTCATTGGTATGCCTAGGACTAGGTGAATGCTCCGGTGTACTCGTAGGTGTATACCCGATTGAATAGCAGTGCTATAGATAATATTTTACCCGTTCAATCATTGTCATTTCTACTTACGCGTTGTTACCAAACGTTGAGAGATTGATGCTTCTGTGAAAACAGGCAATTTTCGAATATCTCTTTCTTGGTTTTTGAGATGACGTATCGCTAATATCGCTTATATTTTATGGATACAATACTGGCACTGTTAACTGCAAAATTACTGAGACTAGCTAAAAATGCAGGAAGATAAAAGCGAAAGAGACCGTTTTTACGGAAGGTGTGTGTGTTGCACCTTCGATGCACTTGAGGTTTAATAATCCCTGCGATGTTTCTTTTCTCCTTTAGAGCTTCTCTTTTGGTAATCAACCACAGGCACATGTAAATTGAAAAATTACTCAAAAACTAAAATTAACGTCATATAAAATCTGATGTCCATTGTCCCATGAATAGAGCTTTTTGTGTCTGTGATTATAAAGGACTTGGACGTTGTAGGCAAATCGATTGATGAACGGCAAAGAAAGTATACGGCTGTCTCCAGTGTACGTGTCGTAGGCACGAGAAACTTTAGCAGAATGATCATCGTAACTGTCTATGGCGTACAGCACTCCACATGCCATGAAAAGGTGCGAAACGGTTTCCCTGAAAAAATAAAAACAAACAAAATTAGTAGGACAAACTGATTTTGAAGAAGCTGACGACTGCTGTGTAAACCGACTGAAACCCAAAGAAGCCTATTGCATAACGTCTTCACTCTAACGTGCAACGCGCTAAACTTAAAGCATGCATCGCAGTAACGAGAAACACAAATACATGAAAGAACACCAGGATATATACAATATACATGGCGGTATTAGAAGGTATACGCTTGGTGGCGCTAATACATTTACTTTGATGAAACACAAGCATAAAGGCCGTACGAAATATGACGCCATCACGATTATTATAATGTGGTGCTGCACTGACTTCCAAGCACACTGATTTATAAAATGCATGGGGGCAGTGGGAGGCTGCGAAGGACCAAGGTTCATTTAGGCTGCACTTATAATAAGTAGGCATGATGCTTTCATGATATATAGGCTATACTTTGGTAATTCTTCCTAGACAACTGATTTAAGCTGATCGGCAGGCTCATAAATATTGAATCTCCAGATCTAACGTAAAGGGGATTTTCTGAACAAGCTTCATAAAAAGTTATTTGCAATGCTCAAATTGAAACTTAGAGCAGTGTTTATATTGCTACAACCTACTTCGTTCCTGCATTGATTCGTTATCTTAGAAATAAAGATTTTGCTCGTTATTAGTACATGCAAGTATTCCTTGCTCAAGCAGCATTGTTTTTTGCCTATTTGCGAAAAGACGTTTGCTGATAGAGCACCAAATAAACACGTGAACAAAAGCAAAAAACGTGTTTGATTTTTTTAATGACGATTGTACAAAAGAAACTGTAGGTATTATTCGTACTTTTTCAACTGGTACATTGATCTATGGATTCGATGCAGATCAGCAAAAAGATTAAAAATACGGTGAAACAAGTAATTGCTTGAAAACAACTGAAAAAAGCATAACTCGGACACTTTATGCTTAAAACCTGTTGACAATGATATTCGCGGGCTCAGAGAAAGGCCGTTTATACTATAATAGCGTGGGTTATTGAAATATAGCTGAAGCTCAAAGTTATCTCTTTGTTAGATTTATAAACCATTTCCTGCATATTGCTACTGTATTTGTATGATGAATTATCAGTAAAAATGTAGAAGTTGTTTGCAATGAAAAGGCAAGTGTTTTTCTTAGCTAGAACAGGGTTATAAATGACAGATACGCGTAATTTCGAACCTTTTGTATTAATTCACCCTCAAAGCAAACTACAGTAATTCATCATGTCAAAATATTAAACTTTACCCTTTAAGTCCTGCGCAGACCATTATACCGGCCTGAACATTTTTGGCCATAACTCGCCAGCCGCTAGAGAGCTGTTCAAATCCTCTACGCCAGGGGTGCCCAACCAGTCGATCGCGATCTACCGGTCGATCTTCAAATGCCTGGCAGTTGATCGCGGGTGATTTTATGCATGTATAAGGGTTTGCCGAACTAGAAATGAATAATTATGCATATGTACATTTTTTGTATTTTTAATCTGGCGTTTTTCCCCTTTTTCAAAATTAGTTTTATTTCCAACTGTACCGTATTTACCCTACATCAACAATATAATTGTTATCATTGTTTTCGTATGTGACGTAACATTCAGAAAATTTTTTTCGAATAAGTTGTCTTCAGCTGATCTGCTAGTTTCTTAAAATTTGTTCGTTGCTTCCAGCCATGTTTTTAGGCTGGGCAGTTTACATCTGCTGTGGTTTATTTTACTTTTCATCAGAAGAACAGCATTTAGTTAACTTTGTTATTGTTAGCAACGTCATTGGTAACAGCTATCTACTTGTGCAGTGGATGTTTTTTACATTAATTTCTTTTTTAAACTTAATACTTGATGCAATGACTGACGATTCTAATTACTTAATTCAAATCTACAAAATTTTAACTTCGAAGTTTCTTTAAAAACGTTTTTTCTACTTTTAGATTAAAATATTGCGCTAAATTTGCAAATGATGAGTGCTAAAACATATCTGAAGCGACAGAAAATCTATCACTTTCACAAGGAATGGGAAGAAGATTATTTTTTTTGTCATGTTCAATTCCAGATGTGTGTGCCTCATCTGCTATGCCAGCATCTCGCTTCCTAAAGGAAACCTTGAAAGGCATTTCATAACCATGCACAATAAGTACACAAAGGATTTTCCTGTCCAAAGTGAATTAAGAAAAAAAAGTTAGAGGAATTGAAATCACAACTAGCTACACAACAGTCTATTTTTACCAAGCCAAATACGAGAGGTAAGGCAGCTAAGATAGCATCATATCGAGTTTGCCACATTCTCGGTTTGTTTTGTTTCAAAGCTTTGCCAGATTAGTAGATCTCCAGAGACTGAAAAATGTAAAGGTAGATCTTATGTCAGTGAAGGTTGGGCACCCCTGCTCTACGGATTCAGGAAGTCTTCTAGTTGAGATTGAAATAAATTTTTTCGTTTTGGGTTTGGGGTTTTCTGTGACGTGACAATGCAATGTTTTCGCATTTTTGGCCAAGTTTACCTGCTCCTTGGTGCCAAACCAAAGAGCCATTTTTTTGGCTCAAGTTTTTTTGGAAACTAGACTATGATCTGCGTCCTTATAGCCCTTGATTGACTTTCTAGCGTATCTGGAGCCATAATTACGGCTCAAAAACCCAGTTTTTGACAAAAATCAAAAAGTTTCACCTGAGGTATAATTTGCCCTCTTAGGGCAAACTTCGGCCAACCATAACTCGGCAGCAGATTAAGCTAGAGAGCTGTTCAAACCCTCTAAAGACTCGTGAAGTGTTGTTGTTTAGAATTTTAAAAAATGTTTAAGTTTTGGATTTGGGGTTTTGTCAATAGCATCATGAGTGGGGTATGTCTTGCGTTTTTAATGACGTCATTGCCGATCCAATAAGCCGATTTCGTGGCTAAAAGCTTTATTGGATTCTAGGCTATAATGCGAGCCTTTAGAGCCCTTGATCGACTTTCTAGCGTTTCTGATTCAATAGTTATGCAAAAAATTCCAAATATTTCCGGACTTCCGACAGGAAGTTGCGGAGATTTCCCTAATCAATTTCCAGAAATTTGGCTATAATTTGTAGAGTTTGCTGCTAACTCTTCACGTTGCAGCTGAATGATTTCAAATTTACTGTACGATCGGTGCCACTTAACGTCATATGTAAGTTGAAACACTTTGAGACTATGCACAGATTGGACTCTGATTATTTGACAAGACTGATTTTTTTCTGGCCGGAAACTTCATTGATTGAAAAGTTAAAGGATCCACATAATTGTGATTTAACCGCCACGATATATTTTTAATCTTCAAAAACAATTATCTAGACTAGATGGTGCTATTGTTGCTAAACACCAACTGTGGCGTAATAAAGAAGACTTTGAAACAGGGTTGCTTTTAAACCAAAGTTTGAGCTTCAAGGCATGTCAAATGTATATCACCGCCATCAGGTTTGCAACCAGTTGATATTTCCGAGGGAGAATGATTGTAACTTGTTGTTGCACCTAACAACTAAACATGTTTTTGAAAGGGCAATTGTCCGGTTGCCACCCCTTAGTTGCTGGCCTGACCGCCGTATTCACGCACTTAGTTTCATACTGAAAAGCAGAATCTGCGATATTCATTTAAGGCAACGGCTGACACTGCAGACAAGGATGGGTTATATTTGTAGCACTCCAAAGTTATCAGAGAGGAATTATTGCGATATTCTTGAAATAAAGCTTACATTGCCATTTGGTGGAATGTAGCAAGCTGGTGCGCAAGAAATACTAGCTGTGAAAAGCGTTACTCCTTGTTTTTACTTGCGGTTAGGGATTACAAGCGATTAGATACAAATCTGCATTTCATAATCGCCAAACTTCCACGAGAAGCTTATGATATGAATGATATGAATTCCCTAACAATTGCACTATACACATTGTTTGATTAATCATGGACAAGTGGTAAACCATTCTGCTTTGATCAGGTTCGACTACAAGCTCAACTATACGATAGGTTCCTCAAGCAGTTCCGTTGGTTTGCACTGAAGTATATCTTTGGCTTACACATCAACGGTTTGAATAACCTGAATAATTGTGGTGGAACTTTTTTAATTGGGGGTACATTACCCCCATGGCTACGCGCATATCAAGAAAGTATGCACTACTTGTCGTACATGTGCGGAGTTGAAGCCTCGGCTCTGCGCTCCACACGAAGTGAAACCTTTAAAGGCAACGCAACCTTCTCAAAGAATAAGCGTCGATTTCAAGGGCCTGTTTCCAACATCATCCCGAAGCAAATAGTTACTGTTTTTGCAACCAACCTCTAGAGGCGGTGTTGAATGCACGATAGACCACGAATGGGATGTGCACTAAATATAGCACCCATATGTAAGTGGCGCGAACAAGCAATAGTAGAGTGACCTCGGTGAGCGACCTCTAGTAATGCTTGTGAACATGGTGAATAGTTGATTGTACTTGCTAATGGTAGCGACGAGAGTGATCTCGTCGGGTGATCTTTGTTGTTGCTTGCCTTGCTGCCACAGTGAGAAGTTTTGTGCGCAAGCCGCTTGGGTTCTCCGATGGCAACACTGTCATCGAGAGTTTTCAAGATTTCTGTTTGCATTGGCCTGTCGTGATATGCAGTTAACCACTGTGATTAAGTGTCTTGATCAGTTGTTTCCTGCGCGGAATGCCAGTTTATATCCATTCGGACAAACAATCTTGTAATCCAGTGACATCAAAGAACTTCTTACGAAACGAGGCGTCACAAACAACAAATCGTCACCCTATCAACAGCTGGGAAATTCTCAAGTTGAGCTGTGCAACGGCATGATATGGAAAGCGAACCGTCTAGGATTAAAGTTCCGTATTCTTCCGGTCTCCTCGTGGGAGAATATGGTGCCATTCTCGGTTGGACTCCGACAAGAGTGTGTGCTGTCACCATCCTCTTCATAGTCTATATGAATTGGATAGACAAGATAGTAACACTCGAGTCAACGAGGGTGTTACTGTTGGGAGCTGCAAGATCAACCTTCGATTTTTGCGGACGATTTGGTACTGTTAACAATAGCATCTTCTCAACAGGGCCTTCAACATGCATATAAATGATTTTCAGCTGCGTGCAACCAAACTATAATTAAATTCAGCCTAAAAAGACCTAGGCATTATATCTCTCCAGAAACCCAAAGAAACAAGGTAAACTGCAGCAGGCTGAGAGGTTGAAGTACCACGGGGTAGTATTCACGAGCGACGGAAAGCCGAACAAGACAACTGATTCACGGATTGGTACAGCCTGCATAAACGCAATTCTGCTTGAGCTTTGTCACTCTGTAGTGACAAAACGGGTGCTTCCAAACACTACAAAGCTGTCAGTCATTTAATCGGTATTCGTTCCAATCCTCACCTATGATCATGAATCTTCTTCGTCGTTTGAGCCAGTTCTTTCAATCCACTGCTTGGCTGCACTAGATCTTGGACAGAAGTTGAGCAGCCAATCGATTGTCTCATCATCCAGTACCGTCAGGCCGTGCAATCCATGGATTGGACATTGAAGGACAACAGGGTCGACGATTTGTTCTTCTGCGCCACACTCACAGGCCGCAGAGGAGGCCATACCCCATTTGTGCAAGCAAGAGCGGAAACGTCCGACACAGATGCGGAGGCGGTTAAGCCGGACCCAGGCTGTTCTTAGCAGGGCCATTCCAGGAGAGTGGGTGCCGATGTCGGGGATGAAAGTACGGAGTCTCATTTCATCGGTGATCCGTCAAGAGCGCTGCACTTCTGTTGTTTTTGTCAAATGAACCGATGGTTGTTGTGCGGCCCATCAAAATTTGAGATGTTGTGCACTCCCACGCGATGGACAGGTGAGTACTGATTGGAGCAGATGTCCAGGATCTATGGCAGAGACAGTGTGGACAGACACTGTGGCTTCTTTGCGACGAAACTCAGCAGGTTGGATACCCGCGAATATAGGAAGATTGCCCATTGGTGTAGGACGCAAGCATCCAGTCTTAGTTCGCAAGGCGTCGTTCATGGCAGGATCAATGAGGTGGGTGTGAGCACTGCGGCACCAGAAAGGAGCGCAGTACTCTGCTGTTGAATGTAGCAGGGCTAAGGTGGCTGTCGGCAACGTTGTTACTCCAGCATCTCATACAGGTGGCTGTCGGCAACGTTGTTACTCCAGCATCTCATACAGAGCCTGCAAGACGCATCAAGAGTGCGACGCGTGATGTCAACTTTTGTGAAGTGACTCGAGGTATCGACGATACGTGAGCGACCAGTCCAACGTTACTCCGAGGTATTTGGGGTCGAAGCAAAAGAACAGCGTTTTGTTGTTGTGGTTCACTTTTAGCTTACGTTCAGCTTCCTTGTTGTTGCCGTGGAAGACTAACGGCAGTGTAGTGTTGAGCTTTAACTGGAGGTATTCACTTGCGGTTGCCATGTCTTTGTTTAGCACTCCTTCCACTGCTTGCCACTCTCCATCAGCATTGATGAATGCTAGGTCGTTGGCGTATGCATACTTTCTGGAGGCGGTGGTTGAGGTGTAGATTTAAAGAGAAGGGGTACCAGGACGGATCCATGTGAGACGCCATTTTTGAGGCGTCGCAAGCTGCTCGGTATGTTTTTACCGGTAGTAAGCGTGAAGCTGCAATTGAATCTCCACGATCATGCAGATCCTGTGCCTGTCAGGTAGCAATCGCAATAGCTTGCAGGTGGGGCCGCGATGCCGTACAAAATCGTTGGCTGCTGTGAGATCGACAAACACAGCTCCGGCCTTCTTAGCCGAAAAGGTTCCTCGATGTCTTGTGTCAGTAGGGTGACCTGATCTATTGTTAACCTCCCGTGTCGAAAGCACTATTGTTCCTGCGGGAGTAATGGGTCGATGATTAGCTCAACACGAGAGTAGGTGAGTCTCCCGAAGATCTTGAAGGGGACACACAGCAGAAATACAGGGCGATAGCTCTTTGGGTCCCCCAATGTCTTTTCCGGTTTAGGGATCGCAACTCGTAATGCTTTCTCCAGATCCTGTGATTTTGAATTGGCGCATGCAGGAAGTGGGGAAATCGCAAAACCAAGATTTGAGACCTGACCCGGTGTGGAGTATACACTCGGGAAAATAAAATTCGATTCCGGAGATTTTCCTGACTCCAGGTGGTTGAGGGCAGCAGCAAGCTCCTCTGGCGTGAAGGGACCAGAGATACTGTTTCTCTCAGGTGTAGGGAACTCCCATAGGTCGGACAGCTCCTTGTTAGTGAGCCTGGTGTACTCGCGATTCCCGGTCTTGCGTGCCCCGTTCTTCAGTCTTGAATGTTGGATAATGGCTGAAAGAATGCCATCCCAAATGCAAGTAGAAGAAACGGGATTTTTGCGAAGAGTTCACGGTGAGCCACTTCGCGACAATGTGTGGAGCTGTCAATTTCGCAAAGCCTGAATGTCTTACCCCCTTCTGAAACGAGAGTCCTCAGCTGCGTTGATTCGGCCACGTGTCTAAAATGCCCAGGAATAATTGGCGAGACACGTGCTGGTTCTACCCACGGGAAAGCAGCCCAGAAGTTTACCAAGGATGGAGTGACTACATCTCCGACGTGCCTTGGTCTCGCTTTGGCGTGGAGCCAGCAGAACTATCAGAGATTGCTGAAAAGTGTGAGGGCTTCGAGTCCTCCTAGTACTGCTTCTTATGCGGCCTTACCTAGAGGAAAAGCAGGCCTGAAAATGCAGGAATCGATAATTATATTTTCCATTAACGCGAGTTGGTGTGAATTCATTGAGTTCATCTGACGACAATAACAGAAATGTGGCGCTCTGGGCGGATCACCAATGGAATGCTGAATGGTTGGAGAGCACTACGAGACCCCGTACTTTCATTCCCGACATCGGCACCTACCCTCCTGAATGGCCCTGCCAACAACAGCGTGGGTCCGCCTTAACCGCCTCCGCACCGGTGTCGGACGTTTCCGCTCCTGCTTGTACAAATGGCACCTTCTGAGTTCTGTGGCTTGTGTGTGTGGCGCAGAGAAACCGACCGTTGATCGTGTTGTCCTTCATTGTCCAATCCAACGACCTCCCCATGGAGTGCATGGCCAGACGGTTCTGGCTGACCAGACAATCAAATGTGTGCTCAACACCTGCCCCTTGATCTAGTGCGACCTAGCAGTGGATTACAAGAACTCGCTCAAACGACGAAGAACACGGAAGCTGGGAATTTTATTACTAGCAGAAATTTAGCCAAAGGCAAACATCTGTATCGCCTTTAAAAAGGTCAGCGATGAGCATTGAAATATATTCGTGTCTGAAAAATATTTTTTACATTGGCAAATTAGTCAGTATTTGAATTCTCCCGGACTATTTCCTTTTATATGTTTCACTGTTTACCGCCGCTTCTGAAGTGATCGGTAATTTCAGCGTAGTAAAAAAACGAAGGACGTTGAATGAGAACAAGGATTGAAAAAACAGGGATGCTACTTACAGGTTTTTGCCTAAAATGCTACCGATATCAACATACAGTCCTTGAAGTTCTTATAACTTCAGGGGTTGTACAAAGGTGGCTTGTTATTTAACTTTTCAAACCTTCTCATTGATGTTTTCCAAAACCCGATCGTCTTGAGGTCATGCGGGTTGATTTTATTGATGACATACGCGGGTGAAGCTGAATAGGGATCATATTCATCATGTGCAGGATAAACTACATACAAGCCATATTCATCGGCAGTCATATGCACCATGGTCTGTCCTTGCCAAGAAAAAGGGCGTGTTGAATCGTACACGGCGTTTCGCAAGTGTCCCCATGCACTGACATACCTGCAATGGTTACGTTGATTGCCACGCACTGATTTCAAGAAAGCACAAGACACTGTATTCATACACGCGCTCGGTTAATCGAACTTTGCTAAGAAGACTGCTACCGCTGACGAGCAGCAGGTATTGTACAAACGTATTGCTCAACAAGCAGAACTGCAAGAAGGGAGGCGCTGTGTAGATACCTCACGCAGCATTGATCAAGTGAAGTGTGAAAACACATCAGAAAATAGCAAGATAACTTTATTTCGTACTGTATTTGCTTCATAGCGAATACAGTGGAACGACTTCACGACCGCAAGATCAGCTCGCCAGCCAGTCCAACATTACACTTAAAAACACAACAAAATGACGCTTTACCGATAAGAAGTAGTACGTACATTACCAAAATCTTCTAAAAGTTAGATCATGATAACGTGAAGAACAGACATGATGTTAAACCGTGTTAAGCAAAATATTTTGGAACAGAGGGCAAAGCCTGTAGAGTGGATTTGTAAGTTTTTCTGTGTTTGGCGGGTTTTTATGTTATTCTTGGATAAGTAGCCTATAAACAGTCTTATTTGATATTCGCCGTGAGTATTTTGTTGCTTTTATTGAACATATGCTTTACCAATTCATATTTATATTTTTCCATGAATTCAAAAATTTGAGCTGAATGATGTGCGTCGGCTGTATGGACAAGCTCACTCATTTTAATTATTGCCGTGACATCCTAATGCTCGATTATGCAGTTCATTTACACTGACTAGCAAAAACTTACAAAAACTCGTCTTGAAAATGGTTGTAAATAAGTCAAAAATATACGAAACGTAACACCCTGCCAGCGAGAAAAGGCTCCAAGTTAAATTAAGTATTGCTAACATGGCAAACAAGTTTTCCTACATGCTCTATTTGAATTTCCTAATTTAGCCTGGTGTAAAAAACTCTCAAGCATTTCACGCTGTAAAGTCTTTCATGTTTTGTGTAGCACATGAGAGTTTTATTGGGTTTTAGGTCGTTCAGAAAAGAGCATGAAGTTCGTTTTCAGAAATTAATTGTTTGTTTGTTGCCATTCAGTTTTAAATATGATTAACCGATGTTTCTAAATCATTCAGATTTTTGTTGGCCAACAGTAGAGTTGCACCATTAGCAGAAAGGAAGGATTTGAAATTTAATGCTCATGGCAAATCATTAATATGAATTAGGAAAAAACTGGATCAATGTTAGAACTCTGAGGAACTCCACGCGTAAGAAGCGTTGTATGGTCTTGATTGGTTGGCACCGATATATTCCTGCCTATCTGTAAAATAGCTTGCGTAAAAATTATCAGCCGCTTCTCGAATGCCGTAATAATTAATGCTGTTGTCGAGTCAAGCTATAATGCACATGTGTGAAAAAACTGTTAGCATTTTCGTTCATCAGGTGTGGTAATATATAATTTCAACAAACCAGCAGTGTTTAGTACCCGCTTTGAAATCCGTGTTTTTACAACGTAGTAGTACATTTTTGCTAAAAAGCTATTCAACTTCAGTTTTTCAAGATATTTTGCAGAAATGAGATAACACCAGAATGTGTCGGTAATTAAACGAGCTACTTTTATCACTAGATTTAAAGATAAGATTTAGCTTTGCCATTTTGTAATTTAGTCGGAAAGACTCCGCATGACATACATTGGTTGAAAATATAAGCAAGGTAAGGATATAATATTTTGGTAGGGCGTTTATTGGGTTAGGTCCAATGTTGAAAAAAAGTGTTATTGAGCGTGCCTGTAGGATTTTGTGGGTTACTTAAACTGCATTTGGGAATAGATTTTATTAGAGGCTTAGTTGTTCGTCCTTTACGTTGGTTTAAATTTCGTTTATATATTCCAGGTTTTAGCCAAGTCATTTCTAATTGTTTTAACAAATTTTCATAAGGCTTGATTTTAATCTTTTTCTCTGTGTCTGTTAAAATATTTGTATACTTTTTATACAGTATTTTGAGTGCAGAGTGACATGAGCGCTGCGCTGTAATAACTTCTTGTAGCATATGATTCATGATTTAATAGACTTTAATACGTCTTTATTTATCCAAATTTTTGAGGCTAGTTTGTTTTTTTCTAGACAGCTTAACGAGTGGGTATAGTTGTTAAGAACAATCAAAAAGATATTGAAGAAGTTCTTGAAATTCTAGCTGGGATTTTACATGTCCCACAAGAATTTATCGCTTAAGTTTCTATCTGACACAGACATGAATGACTCAATATCAATGTTCCTATAGTTTTTCCTGAGAAAACAATACCTTTTTATGAAAAGTTGTTGAATAAGTTAGGCTTATATCAATTTTTCGTGACTAGAATAGTTTTAAAATTACATATGGCGCTTGCATGACATTCCAGGTGTTTGTGTGAGTGTGCAAATTCAGAAGTGCAGAATATTCTTTCTGTTCAGACTTAAGGAATGTCTTTCTCATGCTGATCTGTGTAGGGATCTCAAAATTGAGGAAATTTTGGTTATATTCCATTTTGCTTCGGATGACAAAGACCACGGCAGAGTTTTTCTAAAACCTTTGTTAACATATTTTACAAAACTTGCTTAACATGTGTTTTTACCAGGCTTGTCGCAAATCTCCAAACAAAGAAAGAACTAAGTTAAAATATAGTTAAAACTGAAAGGTTTTACTTGCTTTTGTGAATAAAATGGCGTATTTAACGTTAATATTGTTTAAACCACGAAACAAGCTGTGGCGTACATAGCGAAAATTTCACAATAGTTGCAATTTCTTCACCTTCTTTTTCTTAGACACCCCAAACTCATCTCACCTGCGTCTTATGTTGTATTTAATGATATTTCTTGAAAAAGCTCGATTGTAATAAAACGAGCCGTTGTAAACCATGTGTCCTGTTCCGATCCAATTGTATGGCAACATATATGAGTTACTCAATCGAAAATTTCTGCAACATACAAATGAATATAGATGCCTTTGCGATTATTATTATCTGCTTTAACCTTAAAGCAATTAGGCTCTCAACAAATTATTAATCATCGGGTCAAATTTGGATAAGTGACAACGTCATTTGAATTCTGGTGCTAGCGAAGACAAGTTAAATGTTTTTGACAGCGCACGGCAACGGCATGTACTTGGGCGCTGGGTGTTTGACATATATGCGACAATTTGTTGTTCATAACCAGTGTTCCCTCAAAGGCGCGCAACTGCGCAATTGCGCAGCACCACCAGACAACTTGCGCAGTGCTATTTCATTCTCGTGCACTTCCAACATTCTAAAGTTAAT
>Ga0210059_1002519_pt1 | contig 28774 bp, 17 predicted proteins | sample Ectturendosymbi2_FD_188042 | JGI IMG/M metagenome (GOLD analysis project Ga0210059, IMG submission 188042) | Ecteinascidia turbinata endosymbiont from Florida, USA - Sample 2 (SPAdes) (version 2) | ecosystem: Host-associated > Tunicates > Ascidians > Unclassified | place: Key West, Florida...
AATTGCATCTCACTGGAATAATTTCTGTTTGTTTTTTTGTTGGTGATGGATGCGATCGCAAATGCTCGTTCGTTTTTTGCTTTGGGTTGATTTTCTTTTGGAGTTGCTGACATTTTGTGATCTTGTGCCGTTTGAAGGACCATTGTACATCCAACCTTGGAAGTGGACAAAGATACACAATATATTCGTTGTCTAAAAAAATTTTTGTGATGCTTACCTGCATTGCCACGGATTCCTAACTGCATGTGCTACACTGATGTTACATATGACGTAGTCTTGGCTTAAATATTTTATTTTCGTCAAAATTCGGCTGAAAAAACGCTGCAAGCAAATACATTTCACATTTTTCCATCAATCCTCACAAAATTTTTGCAAATCCGATCCATTCCTGACAAAACTGATACGTTGCATTTCACGGTTTTGACGTCATTTAGGTTATCCGCTTACTGGCGCGGCTGTCCGCAAATTGGGTAAAAAATGGGTTTTATTGAATGCAGTCAGGTAATTAAAAATTTGGATAATAGAAGGAGATTTTGCAAAGTTTTGTTTAAGTTTTGGTGTTTTCATCTGCATAATACTGGTGGTATGACCTATGTGAAGAAAGTAAGCAGCAATAATGGTTATGAGGCAGAGGGCAAGGTGTTTTAGTACAACATTTCATAGCAAAAACAAGTAGCATGAGCGGAAAACAATGTTTATAAATACACACCATGAAGAAAAGTAGAGTTACCCACAGACCATAATTGGGTGGGTTGCATGGATGAGTTGTTCCCAACCAGATGCATGGTGTTACCGAATGAAGTTGAAGAGTAAAGGATGTGAGCAGGTTACAGTATTACTAGCAGTATATAATCATTATTGATTTCAGTAAGTATTAGGTACATGAAAAACAAAACAACAAAAAAAAGAGTTTAGTATGTTAGAGAATTATTTAGTTCTAAGGTATAGTTTCACAAAAAGTCATAAGTCGTATTTCTACGTTGATGACGGCGACGACGTCGTCTCTGTTTTTGAAAGACGTCTTTGTTTTTTCTGCTCTCACCATTTGCTTTGACCTAGCTAGTAGAAATGACACCTTTCGATGGAAGTGCTTTTTATGAACTTTTTCATAAAGTTTCGGGTTTAAGTTTAGGGTTAACGTTTAGGGTGTGGGTTTCGGCTTCAGCTTAGAGTTTACTTTTAGGGTTTAGTTTTAGGGTCTAGTTTTGGGTCAAGGTTTTGGGTTTAGATTTTGGATTTAGATTTTGGGTTCAGTGTTAGGTCATGTGACAAAGATCATGCACTTATCCAAGTATACTGTTGCAACCTCTCAGTTGACGGTGCGTTGAATGTGCGATTCACCACGAAAGGGATGTGCGCGAAGAATAACACCCATATACTTGTATATGTGGCACGAACAAGCAATAGCAGAGTGATCTCGTCTGGTGATCTCTATTATTGCTTGCTGCCACAGTGTGAAACTTTGTGCACTTGCCGCTCAGGGTTTTCGATGGTGCTGTGCTCAGGATGTGGAGATCATGTCAGATGCAGCCTTCACTAAAAGAACGTGCGATTGGTGTGGTTCGTTGTGAAAAGGAGATGTTGTTGCAACCTCTCGGTTGACATTGTGTTGAATGTGCGATTCACCATGAACGGGATGTGCATGAAGAATAAAACCCGTATATATGTGGTGTGAACAAGCAATACTAAAGTGATCTCATTGGGTGATCTCAATTGTTGCTTGCTGTCACAATGTGAAGCTTTGCGCATGTGCTGCTCGGGCTTTCCAATCACAACAGGGCTATCATCCTTGTCACTTGATCAATTCTACCAATCGGGTTTTCCTAATGGCAAAATAACTCCAGCAATACTTTTGCCACTGATAGCAAAATAAACATTGCCATGTTAAATTTTGGAACTGTCAAAAAGCTGTGTCTATTTTGCCTCATGAGGCAAAATAACATACATTGTTTTACATGGGCAGATCAGGACTGGATCGGACCGATGATTTTCAAAAATTTGCGGATAGGACTGGATCAGATTCAATTTTGCAGATTGGACTCGGACTGAAAAATTTCACAGTCCGCTCATCTTTGCTAACTTTACCTTGGTAAACCAGTGTTGCCGCTGCTGTTTTTTTTTCACTAGATCTGGTGTTTTTCTGTTTTATCTAGGGTTCTGGGTTTTTTATTGAAAATATGGTTTTTTGACTCTGGTCAAATTTTAGATATGTATGCTGTAATACTGTATTTTCCATTTAAGAATATAGTTTCTCATGGGTAATGTGCAGAGTCAGTAGCCAGTACAGTTGAATAGGGCTAGGTTTAATAACCAAATCGTTTGAAATCTAATTTTCTACAGATTGAGCACTGACTAGGCATAGGTCAGCACTCTGATCTATCGCTGATGTGTCAAGGGCTGCTTGTGCATGATTTTGGAATGATTTTTTTGTTATGAATGAAGATGCTGTGGTTGAGAATCTGTTCATGGTTTTACAGGCGCATTGTGATAGGTATGAATGTAATGTAAATTTTTGAATGTTAAATAAGTAGTCAAATATTGCAGTGAATGCTATGATTAGGGTGAAAAGAAAACTGTAGGACTTTGAATGTATCATGTACATGTTTCATTTGTGCATTTAAGTAAAAGAAAACATTAATTAAACATCTTTTAGAAAAGATCTAACTAACTTTTTATGTTACTTCATACATTTGATTTGCTGCTAGCTTACTTGTATATTGTCAGTATGTTTACAAATAGACTTGAACTTGTTAAAAGTTTGATGCAAAAAATGCATATTACCTTATAATTGATATGTGCAAGTACCTCTAGCGTTCATTTGAAGTTTGGTTTTGATTTTTTTAAACATTTTGTATGTCTGGGTTTTTTTTTTCAGGGTAAATTCTGGGGTTTTTCTTCATAATAGAGTGGCAACACTGTGGTAAACCACTCTGCTCACATCAAAGACAACACCATTGTTTCCATAAAATCGAACATCAATTTTTATCAGTTTGTAGTGCCTGAACTTTATACTGTGTAGACAAAAAATGCGTATACTGCAGTGCTGTATGTACTGAGTTGGTTATAAGTAGGGCAACCAAAGTCAATAACGTCAAAAATTGTCTGATTTTTTAAAGTGTATGAAACGCCCACAAACCAAATTTCACGCTCATACCATGAGGGAATCGCAAGTTATTGGGTCAAAAAAAGTCAAAATTTATCATCAGGTAAAAATTTGTTTTTTCTCTTTATTGATATTTTATTGAAACTGCAACAACAGATATTGATATATTTTTGCAAGTTTTATTGCAATTCTGTAATAATAATGGGTTTGTTACGATTTCTGATGTAATGAGCTATTTTGCCCACTAGTGGACGATTGTAGGATAGGCGTGACAAGGCAAGAAACGTGGTCTTATAGTACTCGGTTTGGTAAATGCTCAATCTCATATACATATAGTGTTTCAACTTAATGATGTTCTCAGGTTTGACTCTACTGTAGTCATTGATGTACATATAAGCATATCATCCCTCAAAGTTAATAACCATTTTTTATTTCGAAGCACAGAGTGGATGAATATGCATCTATTTTGCAGTTGCAAACACAGAAAATTTATAGGTCAAAATAAAGTCAAAATTTGTAAATTATAAAGTCAAAATTTTAAGTTTTTAGGTCAAAAAATTGGTTGCCCTAGTTATAACGGACTAGGGTGCAATGATTGATTGGCTATTGTGTTATAGAATGGTTAAATTAGAAAACCATGTATACTGTGTGTAACTTAGCCTTATATGCTATTATCACAAATTGACAATCCCTGTTGGGAAACTTATGGTAAATACAGACAAACCAAAAGTGAATGAGATAGGTAGCAATGTAGATGTCCAAATTCTTGGACGCCTATTGATCATCTGTAACTACAAACTGAAGTTTTTTGAAGCATGGACGAGTTTGAATGTTGATTGCTTCTAGAAGTTTCTTGACTTTGTGAAGTTCAAGGACAAGGTAGCCATGTAAAAGCAGTGACTAATAGACAAGTTATGTTTTTTTTAGGGTTGGTTTTTATAAGGTATATGAACCTGGGAAGACAAGGTCTATGAAATATGTTGAAGTTGAAAATATCTTTTCACCAAGCATTGCATTTTGTCTGTTTCAGTATTTGTATAGACATACTATTTCTTTAGAAGTATGTACTTTCCACGATGGGTGTAAGCAAGGAATCGATCAGCAAATTTTTGTGCATTTCTTTAGAATTGAGGATTTTTCTTATTTTCGTTAGTTGCATGACCATGTGGTTTCATAGGTGAAATGCATCTTCTAAAAACAGGATTTATAGCTATTTGACTGAAATGCCTGAATCCATAGCTGAGCACAAACACAACCCACATGAGAAGACACAACATACTGCCTCTGTTTCACTTTTGACAGCATGGGTTTTGATCATTGCTGCTTTTTTGAAATGGCTGATTTCTTGGCGGTACTTCAACTATGAAGACAGTGAGATGGCCGGATTAAATCTGGGCAACCATTTTGTTTTGGACTTCCTACAAGGTTTAAGTGCTTGGACTACAGCTTTACTTACTGGTATGTTATATATACTGCTAACAGAATGACTTGGGTATTTCTGAATATTTGCATGTGCAGTGATTTCAAGAACATCTAGGTTAAGGATTTAAAACAGTGGTTCTTCACATTTTCTCTACATACCTCATTAAGTAATTGTCCTTGTTTCAAGCCCCTTTGACCTTAAAAAAGCAAATTGGATGGAACAATGCCCACCTCAAAAACTTCCCATCTTGTAAAGTGCATAAAGGCTCATCTCTCCCTAGAAACTTATTGACTCCTCCCTGGTTAAAGAACCATTGATTTAATGGTTGTCAGCCATGACAACTGTAGACTTCAAACAATTTTTGACCAGGAGCAGTGGTTTACTTATGTCAATATTTGAAAAAAAATATTATTGGGTTACTTGTCTAGTAGAGTTTTAGCATGTTTACATTTGGAATTTTGCTATGGCAACAGCAATTGAATGCTAAAAAACTTACTTGAACTCAGCACAACCTGTTGAATCTGGTAGCTCACAATTTTATCATTTAACAAACAAATCAAATACTGTGTTTAAATGTGGTGAAAAAACTGTAGCTGTCTGCTAAAACCACTACTGAAAATTGCACAACATGGCAATTAAAATTCATTATTGCCTAATGTAGCTATGTTCAACCCGCAGCCTGCATGCGACCCAGTTGAAGGTTTTGTGTGGCCCAGTTTAGGTTTTTGTTGTGGTAAAATATCCTATACACTGGCACCTGTCCATATTTTAATAATCTTGAATTTGACATATTTGATGCAGGTGGCCTCCAGTGCCACTTTATTATGTCTGTTACCATTTCAGTTAGGATTCGAACAGTTCGTTAAGCTAAATTTAGTTTGTTAAGATCAAGGTAAGCCATTCAGTGTGCGGTTCTGGGTAACACAGTGACATGATGTTTGGCTCAGTAAGTCATTTGGGTTGGACACAGCTGGCCTAATGCAAACCTTATGGAATAAAAATAAGATTCTTTAGATGCATATAGTAGGTTGTAAAGGTTCTTGTCCTTGGTGTTGTAACAAGTTTGCTTGGCAGACGACTTCAGTTTAAGCAATGTCAATTATCATCTTTTCATCACTGTCAGTTGATAGATAAAGCAGCCAACAAAGCATAAAACTGTCTGCTTTGTTCAAAACATCCCAGTCAATAGTCATGGACCAGGTTTCTGAGTTTAAAATAAGTTTATATGCTGTCATGTCCACAATTTGTGGAGGACACAGAGATGTCCCCCCACTTTTTTAGACGGTGCAGATATTATGTGCTGTGTTCCTCCACATTCTTTTCTTTAGGTTTTGTATTTGGAGAGGTTTCAAAAATAAGGGTGACGTTTGTCACGTTTTGTGTGAAGAGCTTCTCATGTTAAGATGTTATACATATAGCTAGGTTGATGTTGAAACAGGGTTTGGTGTGGTCACTGCTTCTGATATTTTTTATAAATTTTAGCTTAGATAAAATGATTGCAAGTTTCTAGAGACCAGGAAAAATTGTTAAAACTGCTTCTATCTGACATTTTACCATGTGTGGGGTATACTGTATGAAAGGTCACTGTTTTGAAACAAGTGAAGTAGGGTATTCGAGGAATCATCCTGCCATTGCTGTGCTTTCATACTTCTGCAAGGATTCTGACTACACTTATGGAATATCCAAACAGTAGACGTTTAACAGCTGCACATGTGAGAGATGACCAGGGAGGGTGGTAAAAGAGTTGAGGGCAATGGAAACTTATAAAAAACAAAAAATGTAACTAATTATGCTTGTTGCTATTCAGCAACAATACCCTCAAAACAAAAATTATAGTAAACCATTCCAAAGTTTCTGGAAGAGCTGCAATAAATTTGTTTAAATTTGATATATAATAAACCATGAAATTACCGACAATACTTTGGGCACCTCCACCTGCAATTGTCAAAGGGCAGGAGGGGCAATGCCCCACCATGCTACTGCTCTCTGGCATCCCTGGAGACCATTGTACAGCCATGATTTGTTTCGTGCAGAAATTTAAATGGCTTTGCTGCAATTTTTGTTGTCACGTATTCGGAAATAGACAGCGTAAAATTTAAAGCTGCAATTTTATAATGAAGTTATATTTTCAGGCAAATCTCTGCAAAGTTTTTGCTATAGACAAAAGCAGCACTGTTATGGAAACTTAGTTTTAGGATGGACAGTTTTACACAAGACTGCCTTCAAGATTTCAATCAAAGCGTTGAAGAAATATTGGCTTAGCTATATATTGACCAATAGCTGAAAGTCTAGCAGAATTATTATTTTATACGTGTGCAAACAAGCTAATCTTTTGATTAACAGAAGTGTGTATTAATAGATTATCAGTATCAAATTCTCGGCAAATCCTGAATGTTGATACTACATATTGCCAAGTTGGTAACTTTTACTTGTAACAGCAGATGCCATTATATGTGATCATGCTGTATGTTTGTCAAAGTTTGGAATGTTGATCACGTTGCTGATTATAGTATTGTGTGTCCATGTCCAGGAACAAATTTAAGTATGTTAAAAATTATCTGTAAGTGTAAAGCAAAGCATGATCAGTGTTGCTTTCAAAACACCTCTGAAAAACAGTTTTGGGATTTGTACTTATAAAACTTCACTTCTGCATCGACCTGGTGGCTATTGGTTTCACAACAAAATTGTGCTCATGCATGCCATGATGCAAACGCACTGCCTTGCAAACCTGCATACTTGGGGAAAATTTTCAAGAAACTTGAAACAACAATTTTCCATCGGGAAACCACCAAAAGTTCTTCACACCATCTATCACTCAAGAAGTACCCTCAGTTTTTTAAAGAAACTTTCCAGAACTTTTGCAAAGACAACTTTTTATGTGCCGAAGGTACCACGCCTCATTCTGTACACCCTGCTGTGAATGTTACATGCAAAGTTTGCATAGAAGAATTCTAAATAGGTGAACACTACAATCACTTTAATCAACTTACTGCAGATGTATCTCTAACTGAGCTTGCCGTCAAAACCAGCAATGGCAGTGGAAAGTGCATGAATGCAACGAAAAAAACATTTGAAATCAAACACACCTTGAACGCCATGCACACATGACAGAAAGAACCTCCCGTCAGAAGAAACTGGTTTACATGGACCTGAACGCAATTACAGTAAACCTCGGTTAATCCGAATCTTCGCCAAAGTGGTACGAATGATTTCTAACGTTTACTCTTTTCACCCCCTCTTAATCCGGATTTTTCAGCACTTCCACGTTGTTGTGTTCTGAAGTGCACTGACTGGTCTCTAGCAAAGATTCGGCCGCGTTCAGACGCAACACCAACGTGCCAACGAACGTTTGGAATTATGGTAGCAATAGCAACGGTTACAACTGCGCACAACGTTCGACTAATCGTGGAGACAATTATTACGTCACACACGGGCATAGCATATCACATTTAACATAACGCTCAAGGCACGCCGCCGCACCACGGTTTCAGTCTATTGATCAGTGTTGACTGTGCTTGTGTCGAACATAATCTTTGTGTATTGTACGCGGTAAGGTGTCTGGAGGGTATTACACTCTAAATAGAGTGACTGCCTATGGACCAGTCGCAGAAACATCTGCGTTAGTCCAAAACCCAAGATTTCTTTGCAGCCAATTAAACAATCCCCAGCTCATAATTTTAGATTAACTGCCTAGATATGGCGTTAATGTACCATTGTAAACGTATCAATAATTACGTTTTGCATCCGCGAAAGTCTGCTGTTGGGTCGTAAATGTGTTCAAATTAAGTAATTTTCACCCATATCTCAGTACTTAAATAGCGTCAGGTTACAAACAAACATCTTGGGTTAACCCAGATCTTCGCCTAAACCGGATAAAATCGTCGGTCAAATCGAATCCGGATTAACCGAGGTTTACTTTATAACATTAGCTGCAAGTGCGTTACTCACCACTTTTTTCCACAGGGGCATGTTCAATCACGTTTGGTTGGACGCTGTGCTACTTCAATGGTCTGGACGTAATTTCCTCTGTCAGTTCAACACCTCCGCGCAGTCCAATGAGTGCAAGTGCTTTGTGAGTATTGTGTATGGAGAGAGAGGATATATGCATTGTGCGGTGTTGTTAGGCATGTTTTGTAAATCACAATACGTCAGTACGGGGTTTTGATGTTAAGCACGACAGCTTACAGCATCTAAATTTACATTAAAAATAGCATGCTATATGATATTCTTACGATCTATTCGCCAGACACCGGTTAAAGCTGAAAACCTTTTATGCTAATTAAACGACAGCGGGCTTAAATACTGATCATCTCACCATTAAAAGCCGGTTGTTGTAGATGCACTTCCACCGGTAGTGGGATTAAGCGGTGGCTCTGGCATTGACAATTGCCATCTGTCTAAAGTTTCCCTCATTGTTGCAAAAGCTGTTAAGGCCCTTGATTTCTTTTGCTCGAATTTGGTCAACCTTTATGTATTCTTACGCAACACAAGAAGGGTGTGAATACACTCGAAATAGCGCATCCACCCGACGCGCGAGGTTTCAGCTGCCGAAGTGAGAATGGGTTTTTAACGCAACGTACAGCCGAAACAATGACCACTTATTGCCGCCATAAACCTGCATTCGAATTTGAACGCCCAACAAAGAATGACAAACAAATGAGGAATGGCAGTCGTTTTGTCAACAGTCCTACTTCAATTGCAAGTTAGAAATAGCAAAGATGTCTTCTCTCGCTTGCCTGACGCCACTCATGCGTTGAAATTGCCAAGTGCGTAAAATCACGTTTATTTCGCACTGTATTCTTCCAGCAATGTTGTGCTTGTATCCCAGTGATCCTTACTACATGGGATCAGGCCCGTAACCGCAAAATTTCTCCCCTTCTGGAGAAATGTGTTGGACATAGTTTAATTAAAAATTTGTCCCAGGCTGTTTGCGGGCCTACATGGGATTTCTCTCAGGGTACATAAGCAATTCAATTTATTTCTTTTTTCTCCAGCAACCTTCTTGTCATCCATCCTCCGAGCTGGCTTTCCAGATTCAGTCTTACTCTCGTCGGTGTAGTGACTAGTGTTTTCTTCTGGACAATGGTCGTCTCACAAGATGATCACCTGCGTAACAGTGTGAGATGAAACATGCGCGGACTAACATTTGCTTCAGTATCTTCTGCAAAAAAATTTGGAACGCAAAGCGCTGCTCTTAAGAAGATTGAAAGACGTTGGGACGTGTGCGTTTTTCGTGTCATATTGTTCAACATTTTTTACCTTTTTGCTGTCGATTTTTTTGAAAATCGAATGAAGTCTACATCGATATCTTTAGACGCTTGTTTGTGGAATTTGTACGTCGCAGGTATATTATATCGCAGTTCTGTAAACCGAAAAACAACATTAACGCAATATCCGGCAGACACCACCAATTTTTTTTGGTAAGTAAGACTGCCGTTAACCGCAACTTCGTTGTAGCATCAATATTAACATGTTGCTGGCGAAGATATACATTCACCTGCCCATGAGCAGTGGTATTTCTGAACTGAGCCAGCTCACAAAATAGACGTTGATATGCTCAACTTGCCTGCAACCACTTGTGGAACTAAGTCTAAGCTTTCTGCTTTTTTGCAAATAAACCGCCTGGTGGTAGTTTTATGCAAGGAGTATATTGCATTTGATGCCAGCTCTGCTGCTGCACTCAGAAATTCCACGTCAATTCCTGCAACAAAAGGAAACAAGTCTACACGAGGAAATCATCTATTGGTCTGCTACTCCTCCGCTTTTACCTTGATTACGTTTTGTGCCGTATGGTGGATTCATCACTACAGTTTCAAATTGCTTGGTCAATCTGAAAAGAACAAATACACGCATTTTTTACAGTAATCCAAAGCACTTAGGGTTTTATTGACATATACAGTAGCACTTATGCAGTCATCATGGACAAAATGCTCCAAACGAATCCTATATACACGACAGGGGTGGCCAAAGTTTCTGACCCGAGGGCCGGATACAGCGCGATTTACGTAGTCTATGGAAAAATAGGTTAAAATGTATTGTAGTACAATAATAACATTAAAATCACACCATTATGTTTGCACTTTTATAGCGCTTCTGTGGCAGACAAGTCAACAGGAGACAGGCAGCAACCAATGCTGTTACACTGCTGTCCACAATCGGATACGCGGGGCGTCAAAAAAGGTGCAAATTATTTGGCGGGCGGGATTAAATTGATCGGCGGGCCGTAGTTGGCCACCCCTGTAGTAAGATTAGTTGAAATTTATTTTTTTCTAATTTTGATTGCCTTGGCTAAGTTCGAATCTGGGCGTTTATGAGCACGTGCAAGGAAACACGCGCGATGCTGCTATTGACTTACCACCAGTGCAGCACTCGGTGTAAAGAAGTGCAGACAGACGCTGCTAACAACTCGTGACACTCCAAATGGAGACACACAAGCGAGTAGGTCTCAAATCGTGTCAAGATTTTTAAAGTCAATCCGGGTAAAACGCAGAGTCACGCAAGCTCCAATTAGCTGGACAAATTATAATGTCGCATACGTTTGCCAAGTGCCACAAAAAACGCTGAAAACGAAACAAGAGAATTGGATTATTTTGAAGCGCTCGTCAGTTTTCAATATTGTTCGTTAATTTCCAACACTTTCATCCGTAGCTCGCCAGCCGATTGGGCTAGAGAGCTGTGGAAAGCCTCAAAAGATCCGGTTAGACTAGTACATTCGTTTAAAAAATATTTGCAGGTTTTGGATTTGATGTTGTTTGGAGGGTGACATAATAAATGGAGGTTTACGCTTGTTTGGCCAAGGTTACCTGACCCTGGGCTCCAACCCCGAATTCACAATTTTTTGTTTATTTTTTGAAAATGAAACTAGACAACACTCCGCATCTTTAGAGCCGTTGATTGGGCTTCTAGCGTTTGTGGTTAGGAAGTTATGGCCTCAAAACAAAGAAAATTTAATCCCCTAGGGAATTTGAACAAAGTAAAGATTTTTTGTCACAACTTTCCACAGCTCTCTAACTCAATCGGCTGGCGAGTTATGGTTTAAAGTGTTGGGAAAATCCTTGCACCGAATTTTGGCGCTCGCGGGATTCAAAGTTTTTTTTAAGCATGCACCACGATTCATACATTTTTGATTGTGAATGCAAAATCGAGGGGAATAAACATCGGAAAGTTACTGCACATTACTTTTTTTTTACAAATAGGTCACAATCCAGATGTTCAATCGACAGACTGAACAAGGCTGGAGAGAATTTTTAAACAGCTTAGCCAAGTGTTCCCGGTCTTACAATGGGTTTCGTTTTCGTATTCTTTCGCACCCCTCAGATAATATATTTTTGATGGCCGCAGAAAGTCAACCAGCAAAAAATCCATCGACGTGTGATGTGTGGACTGTGGGTAGTACCTCTGAGAGACAGAACGATCGCTATGAAAATATTCAACGGGGTAAGGGCTAGGGACATTGAATCTCCCAGTCATCAGTAGACAACAGTTCGTATTCCCCAGAAGGTCCTAAGGAAAGATGCTAATACGTTGGTCGTAGGGGCCAGGCGCAGCTGTACGGGCTACCATAGTGACAAACATTTCCAAGTAGCCTATTGGTTCACCATACCTACTGATAGATTGATTTTCTTGCATGGATGCAGAGCTTCAGCCTGTCGGCAAAAAGAGACTTAGATCCATAGCGGGAGCCCTGTCAGGCGTTCACCGCTCCGAGCCATACCTAGGAATAATGACTGAACGGTATTCTAGTTTTTCTCAAACTGCAAAAGTCCCGAATTAAAGTCCTATTTAGTTGCGGCTTTTCACGGGAGATTCGAACGCGCAACTAGAGCAGGGTTCCCAACCTTTCTCTTACCATGTACCCCTTCAGAATTAACAGATGAATATGTACCCCTAGAATTTCTTATGACAAAATATTTTATCATGAATATTCATAGATATATTTAACAATAAGCACATAAGGATTTTTGAAAACATTATTCACTGATCTATGTATAAATATTTGGAAATAAACGGCATGTACATATAATTTTCTCTTCTATTGCTAACCTTAAATGTACCCCTTCGAACAGGCGAATGTACCCCTGGGGGTACATGTACCCCAGGTTGGGAACCACTGAACTGGACTGTCCCCGTTCGACCAGGTTCACTATATTGCTGCTTGTACGTAGCTGCCTTTATGAAGCACTACCTGACTACGCGCTTTAGGCATGTGACGCGATGCGCCGTCACACACATCACCAGATACAGTTCAACACGTATTATACGAATGCAAAAACGCACAAATTGTGTACTTAGGTTTTTTCGAATTCCTTGTAACAACTGTTCTCAACATGCAAACCGCTTTGTTTTAGCTGAAATTAACTTTTGCCACATTTACAAGAAAAAATTGTACAGAAAGCATTCATAGAGCATTACAAATTCGAAAAATTCCATAAATATTTGCGCTTAATTCATTTCATTTTGTTCGAACACCATTGACACTGCATGTAAACCTTACCGGCAATGTTGATTAACTTGAGTCACATTTCCTCGGATGAAATCCAATGTATTCGGAAGTTGTAATTCCATGCAGTTTTCTTTGCACTGCTCCAGCGCATCTGCAGAAACAAAGACACGGGTTCAAAATTTGCACAGTAAAACATACAGTGACAATACCACCTCAGCCAAAGTTACAGAACAATTTCCTCCAATTGCGCCTTACGTCGAAACTAGTGACATACTGAAGTCCATCAAGGTGTAGGTACTGGAAACATTTTTCACGGCTCCATTACACTTACACACCTTCGCAATGTATAACCCGTGGCTTGCGGATGCCACATCTGCACGAATGTGGTCGCAGATGTTGAGGTGATCACACGGAAGAATAAGTTTTCGTCCAATTAACGCCCTGATATGTGAGAAAAGCGCACACTTTTCAATCTGATCTTCGAAAGACGTTTGGCGAATACCCGCAACGACATTGCTGGCCTGCAATAAGACGCACAATACGCGTGTTCGGGCACGCGGAAACCCCTCCAGCACAGCAAAATTTCTGAAAATAAGGGCAGTATATGCAAAGGCGGATCCAGGATTTTTTTAGCGTAGGGTCTCAAGGACGAGTTCATCCAGATGTGTACTGACTAAATGACGATGAAAGCCCAAGAAGTTCCGAGATCCTCGATGACGGTCTGAGAAAGTTCGCCCCCAAAACGTTTTGAAAACCGTAATGAAATTGGAAAGGCGTTAAATATCAAGCAACCGAAGCCCTTGCAATCTCAAAACAACGTGCCAGGGCATTGGGATGCCCCATTTGGGAACCAAGACAAAAGCAAAAACAAGGACAAAACTATTATGTAAGAAACAGCCTAGGACAAATGTTAGGAATAAGTGGCATGGAAGCTCTGCCTATAACCGTTTGATTGCCGCTCGCCCAGCGGAACAAGGGGCACGTCCACTTATGAAATTCACTGCAGTACTACGCGGCGGTTGTGACGCCTTGCAAATTGTCCATCGCGAAGTCCAAATCTATGTTGACTTTTCTGTGTATATAAAGCAAGGCTAGTACGTTCAAACGGTCCTCTAGGGTTGTGGTGCGGAGAAACATTTTCAGGCGGCGCAAGCCCAAGAAACTTTGTTCAGCCTCAAATGTTGTCACTGGCAGTGTAGCTACAATTTTCAGGAGCCTGAAGATGTTAGGAAATACCTCTTAGTCACACTGGATCAGGGCTTGTAGCGGACGGTTGGGCACCTTGGACTGGTTGCGTTGATTGTGTGATTCACCACGAACGGGATGTGCGTGAAGAACAACACCATACATATATGTGGCGCGAACAAGCAATAAAAGAGTGATCGTAGCGTGGAAGCTCTGCCGATATTAACGTGTGAACGATTGAACATTACGACTAGCGTACTCAGAGAGTGATCATGGCATGTGAACTCTATTGTTGCTTGCTGCCACAGTGGGAAGCTTTGCGCATATGCCGCTCGGGATTTCCGATCGCAACAGTGGCCTTTCTGGTGTGTTCGTTGAACTTATCGGTTAACTCCATCAACAGGTAGTCCAGAAGTTGAATTGTAATGTGTTGGCAGCAGTATTCATCAGGTGTAGCTCTGATGTTTTCCCTGTGCATTTGAATTCCACACATGCGCAGAACCGTGGGAATATTGGTTCCAGCTTCTTTCGCCATTTCGCGTGCCAGTTTCATCCATCCTCCGTTGAACTCCCCAACACGATGACCCACGTCTTGAATAACTCCTTCTGGTGTCTTCCACCAGCCCCAGCGCTCGGGTGATATCGATTGAGCTTTCCTGCAGCATGACTGTGAGGCCCTTGATATAGTCTAAAGACATTGCAGTAAATGACCAAAGCCACCAGGAACGACTCTTTTTCTACAGCTGACAGCAGAACATTGGCATCGGCAATGGTTTTAGTTTTAGGGTTCCATTGCACTGGGACCTTTTGGCTCTACAGCCCTGATTACAGTTATAATGAGGAGCAGGTGCAATGAGAAGTAGGAATAAAACCTTTGCTAGTATTGTTCCTTTGTGATAGCAGTAACAAAAAGTATTACAACAGGGACATTACAACAGTGGTATTGAAGTATTTCAACAGTGGAATAGGTAAGAAAGAGTCAGCAAAATTATTTGAAGTATTAGAGCCAGTTGTGGAAGCCGAATTTGGTGTCTTTACAACTTGCCACGTATTATTTCCAGATTTGTACAGAACAGGTTACAATTTTCCTTGTGGATGATGTCTGACAGTGGACGAAACATCTTAAATCTAGAGTATCTGTTCTACAGTTTAACACTGAGTTGAAATACATAGAAACTTCGAATCCTTGCTGCATAGTTGATTGACAATAGAGTACACAAAGTTGCAATGAAGAAAAAGCTTCAAGAGCTTCTTCTAAAACAACAGTGAGAGTTAGCAATTCTTTTTCTCAAAAATGCAGAGCATTTACTTAAATTTGGTTCACATATTATGAAGTAGAAAATGCATCCTCACTGACAAAGCTGAAAAGGGTGAAAGAATGATTTGCTTCAGATACAGATTTAAGTTCTGCAAAAGTGTTATAGACCAATGCTAAAACTCAATCTTGATTTCCAGCATACTTTGCTCAAAGACCTAGTCCATCAACAGCCACAACAAGGATAAGTGCATGTTTTACATTTTAATGATTATAGTACCTTAACAGCAGTACATATTTACCTTCATCAAGATCCACACCAAGAACATAAGAAGCACCTAGAAGAGCAGCTCCAATGGATAAAATGCCACATCCACATCCAAGGTCTGCTACTGTGCAGCCACTAATATCCCCAAATTGACTATCAGCTGTATGCAGCAAGCAAGCTGAAAAGTCAGTTGAGAATATTACAAATTTAAAGGTGTGCTTCTGCAAACATAAGGCACTAATAATGTAAGCAACTAGGGTGTACAATATTTAATTTCACACATTTTAGAATTTCCCATACTTCAGTACTGCATCTTGCCCACAACACATTTTCTGAAAGAGATGCAAAGCAAAAAGGACTAATTTGTGCATGGTATTTTTCAAATTTACTTGCATGAGCAACTTTTGTAACTCAGACATATAAATTTGTTTGAGAATTCAATAAAACTTGCCCATAAACAACTAATTTAACACACAGAAACCACAACAATATTTTAAGTTTAGAATTACCCTGATAATTTACAAAGCAATAAAGACCCAATTAAAATTTTCGATTTGTATGTACAACATGTTACATGCTTGAAGTTATAATTTACCTTGCAACACACAATCAGGTGAATATTTGCACATTTAAAGCATTATACAAAACACGTATGTTAAGTTTTAAGTGACTTTTGATGAACTGATGCATATATACTGTGAAAAATACATCAATTTTCTACTAACAAAAGTGTTAGCAAAATTTAGAGCATTTCATATCTGCTCCAGCCCTTAGTTATATTGCTCAACCAGCTTTAATGTTTGTTCATATGCCTCTTTCACATGGTATATTTGAATATATCCAACAATAATGTTTAGCAAATATTGTAAAACATTTTTAACAAGTACTCACATATGACCAGTAAATATATGAGTGACAACAAAAATAGACACATATGCATGACACTTTTGAAGTTCCACATGAAAAAAATTAGCTGTGTGAATGCCAAACTGCTGTGCCATTACCACTTTCATGAAGACGTTGTGGAAAATATGTGCACAGAATACTTAACTTCACTAGGGATAACTTAACCATCTGTCATAAGCTGCATGCAAAATAAAGTTTATTTACTAATCACTGTGCACAAGACAAGCACCAGATTATATTTATAGCTGACCACCATGTTGGTTTTCAAAGCCTGAAAACAATCAAGGTCTGCTGTAGACTACACATACTTGTGCAAAAGGAATCCTTTTTGAAAGGGGTGAAAAAATTTTACCTGTAAAAGTATGTATGAGCATTTGTTTGTGACACTAACTTTCTTCATGCAAATTGCATTTGTATTGTTTGAAATTTCATAACATTCATAAAGTTTCCTCAAAAAATTAAGAGCAAAGATGTATTATCAATTTTTAGCTGAACACCAAATCGGAAAATGGCATCAAAAACATCTACGCTATTCATTAACATGCACTGACAAGGAATATACACAAAGCTTGCCAGAGGTGAATATTTATGAAGTTACGCAAAATGAAAATTTCAAACTTACATAAGGCACCCTACCTCAACCAACTGCCATGATGGCAGTAAATTGATGGTGGCATCACTGTAAAGTGTATGAGAAATCAGAAGTGGTGAGTTATTACGTCTGTGGATGAAAGGCTTTAGCCTTACTAAGGTTTAAGGTTTAGAGTTTTAGGGTAAGTGCTTCAAGGTTAGGGTTTTAAGGTTGTCATTCACTTCTTAACACTTTGAGAACCGGTCTACGATATATTCGTACTTCGATTTCAGCCTAACAAACAGCAGTTTTCAGTTGCCTTACCAACGCCCTAGCTCCTCCGCCAATTGCACTAGAGAGCTGTTTAAGGGCTCAAACAGATCGGCCAGTCTAGTAAATTGCACTCGAAAAAAAATTTTTTGGTTGGGGGTGCAGATTTTTTGTGACTGACGTCATAAGTGAAGTAGTTTTAGGGTCATTTTGGCTCACGTTGCCTGGCCTAGGGCCCAACTGCTAGGCCAAAGTGTTTCGCTAAAGTTTTCATTGGAAACTAGGCTCTTTTGAGCCTTTGATCAACTTTCTAGCATTTATGGTTTAAAAGTTATGATCTAAAATAAACTTAATTAATTATCTAATTAGTCAAATATTTTTACGAACTTACATCACAACTTTCGAACCCGAAACCCCAGCAGGTCATCCAAAGTATCAAAAGACTCGGATTATAGCCTAGTTTCCAGTAAAAACTTCAGCGAAATACTACCACCTAACGGTTGGCGCCCAGGGCCAGGCAAAGTGGGCTAAGGTGGCCTAAAAGTCCTCCACTTATGACATCACTCACAAAAAACCCGCATCCCCCAAGCAAAAAATTTTTTTAGAGTGCAAACTAGAAGACTTGTTGTGTCTTTTGAGACTTTGACCGGGTCTATAGAGCATACCGGACCAGAAAAATTCCCATGCAAAGCCACAGGCGTTTAGGCGTTTTTTTTCCAAAAATTCCGGAAACCAAGCAGACACCAAAGATTTAATGACAACATCAATATAATATGATACCTTTACATTTTCAAATTTATTTTTATTTTTTTGAGCCCAGACATGAAATCTACAGTATAAACACACACACTCTGCAGAATGCAGGTCGATAATAACAGACATAACAACGTTTTACATAATTTACAAAGCAATGGAGCCAGCAGAATCACAGGGTTACAGACACACTGACATTCTTAACACTAATGTTAGCAAACACTTGTTACAACACTACTGCGGAATAGGGCACCAATTCCTAAACTGGTTGAACCCAGGTAAAATGTGAATGCATTGTGACATGACATGCCATCAATCAAACAGACACTGCCAACTTTGATCACTCGTTCACATTTCATAGAGCAAGATATGATAGTAATTGTTACCCATCATCCTATCATCTCGATCTCCTGCAGCAGTTTAGCCAGGCAGGCAAGTTGTGCACTAAGCAATATACTGTACAGTGAGTTACTGTACTGTGCTACCCACACAAACAATGAAAATATGCACATGATTTGTTTGTTACTTTTTTACCATCTGGTCCTGAACCCTTGCCCAAGTTCTATTACATTTTCTGTGCTTACCTGCCAAATGTGGTGGAGTTGTATACTGTTCCAACCACAGTTTCGGTGTATGGAAAGGTTCAACGTCTTGAAGAACTATTTCCAATTGCCGTAGCTTCATCATCACCTTGTTCCTTCACAAATGATCTCGCAACAAAGCTTGAAATCTACTGCAATTACAGCAGCTGCATATGAGGCAGTGATGCCAGGTTATTTTACAAGAACAAGCAAGCAAAGTGAAAAACAAGCCAAAAATAGGCAATTTAACCGAAAAACAAGCCCAACATCCATGGGCAGGAAAATTAAATGCAAACCTAGGAGGCAAATCCAAAAAACAAGCCCAAAATGAGCAAATTTTAACAAAAACACACCCAATATGTCATTGGCAGTAAATTAAAACAGCAAAAGTGGCATAAAATTTGGAAAAAAACAATCCGCAAAACAAAAATCTACAAAAAACAAGCTCAAGTACAAGCAAATTGCAATAAAAACAAGGCCAAAAACAAGCAACCCGCAAGTCTTAAAAAACTACAACTCTGCAAAAAAAAACAGCCCAAATTTGCAGGAAAACCACAAGATTGGCATTGGCAACACTGGCATGATGATGATGTCAAGGACTTGCGTTTTTTTTCAGAGGTGGGCACTAAAGATGTCAACCACGCCACGAACGCGTACCAGAGGTCTACGGAGTCTGAAATTTTTGACTCCGAATCTGTTCCTGCTTCGACTGAATATACTCCGACTCCAATACATTTTAAAGATTTGGACTCCGACTCCAGCTCAAACTCCAAAGAGTGTCCAAACGACCGCATCCGGTTTTCACATTAAAAATACAAAAAACATATCAAATGAATTTGCTGATAACTGCAATACATATGTAAGTTGCTGCTCAAAGTATTGAAGTAGCCATAACTTTTTTAGGCAGTGTCTATTTTGCCGCCAAGATGGCAGCAGCAAAAGGCTTGGGAGAAACGAAGTAAATGTAACTAAAAGATAAACCTACAACCTAACCTTAACCGTAGCCCAAACCCTACCCTAAGATAACCTAATGCTGAGGTAACACTGACCTAACCCTAACCTAACACTAAGCTAACACTAACCTAACCCTCACCCCAATCCTAGCCTAACCCTAAGCTGATGCTAAGCTATCACTAACCCTAACCTAATACTAAGCTAACACTAACCCAACCCTAATCCTAACCTAACAACACCCCTAAATGTAACACCTAAGCGGAGCCTGAAAAAAGCAAAGAAAAAAAAACAAAACGAAAGTTGGCAAGGTGAGAGTCGAAAAACCATTGGCATAGCAGCCGCAACACATACACATAACTGTTACACCACGAGCAGGATGGTGTTTTCCTGATAAAGTGATCTTTTACTTGGAATTCCATCTTGCCACGAGACCGAATCTTCAACTGGCGGCACAATAGCTCCTGCTGATCTGTTGCCATCAGAATATCGCTGGTAAAATAGACCCTACCTTATTTTTACCCTATTCCTATATCCTAACCATTGATTTGCCCTAACTGCAAACCCTAACCATCAACATTAAAAGCTAATCCTAAACCCTAACCTTAGACACTAACACTGAACACTAACCCTAAATGCTTACTATAGTCTATAAAGCCTAATTTTAAACACTAACAGTAACACAAAACCCTAATCCAAAATGCTAAACCTAACCCTAGATCAAAAGCTTAATTTAATTATCAACACTTGTCTGCTTTTCGAAATGTACGTCACAAGGGGTCCAAAAAATTTGCCTTACAAGTTTGTATAAGTACATCAAAAGAAAAACCAAATACAACAAAGGAGTCACTCGAACTAAGGATCGTTTAATCACTTCCCACTCGACCATGTTGACAGTAGTGAAGTGAGATGTTCTCCAAATCAGTTTTGTGTCTGGCAGAAAACTGAATGCGGGATACGGTACTTTTTGTCCTTCGAAACAGAAAACTGGAAATGCTGGTTGTTGAGACACTAACTAAACTTTTTATGTGAGCTAAATTTTTTTGGCCAACATATTTTTAACGTATCACCATGAACAAGAAATTGTCCAAATCTCTACAAACGTGAAACTCACCAGCCTAACCTTAATTACATCCAGGTTGTATTAAAATTCTAACACTTCCTGCACACTAGTATTGCACATTTGAAGGTTATGTTATAATATGATTTGTAAAAAACAATCTGCAATAATAATAATCAATAATAAACAAAGTAACCTCCTATTAAAAAACTGACTCCGGCTCCACTCCGGCCATTCCTTAAAAAATCAACTCCGGCTCCACTCTTATTTTCTAAAATCGTTAAGACTCTGGCTGGAGTCTACTCCGACACTCCGGCTCCTGTACACCTCTGCCGCATACCGTGCGGTGCGGTTTTGGAAAATTTTGCCGCGTACCAGCCGCGCCACGTGCCTTTCAAAAGTGTGAAGCCGCGCCAGCGCCGTGTACCGCGTGGACGTTCATCTAATGATGAATCTTTGCAAAACGAAGAGATTTTTCAGAAGTTATTGTCGTAGATAACAACCGTTGTTTTTCTTGTTTATCCTACAGCTTTTACCTGCGTTTTAGCGATACCTCTGGGCAAAGATTCGTGGGTAGAATATTGCTGTTACTTTCCTGCAGGTGGGGTGCTGCAGTCACTGCTCTGATGCACTGGCATGCGAATTGCTAATCCAGAACTCTGGACAGCTAACTGCTAGGCATCTAACTGAGAAAATGCTTTCAGGGCTGCAAGTTTTGGGTTCAGGGAGGCAAGTTTAAAAGTTTGTTAACTACCTATTCTTCTGTATGATGTGAACATTGTATTACTATACTAGTATATAATGCTGCTTTGACTGTATGGCCTAACTTCTCTGAATGTGTGTCATCTCGCCACTGACAAAAATGCAAAATTCAGGGTGAAGGAGGTTTAAGTTAACACACTGTGACCTTGCCATGCTGACTAGATATCCGATAGCTGGTCTAACATACAGTGCATCACATTACCAATGCTCAATTGGAACAGGTGCAGAACACATAAAGTTTATAAAACTGTATGAAACTTTGCCATAATGCAAGCAGGGGATGTATGTTGCAGTGAAGGAGTCTCGAGACTTGGTCTCGGTCTCGAGACCAGTTTTTTGGAGTCTCGGTCTCGAAGGTCTCAGGTCTCGTCTCGGCCTCGAAGGATTTTGGTCTCGGTATCGAGCTCTTCGTCTCGAGACTTTGCATAGGTTATTTTTTATGAATTTTTGCAAGGAGTTCCTTATAAAACGGTTATAAAAATGATTGTTCAAAATTTAGCCGTTCATACAGGTCAGTGTCTAAGCTTTCTTTGTAGTTATGTTGTTTGCGAGATGGAGAAAACAATTTTCCCTCTACCCCATTTAAAATTTATACTGAATTCAATAAAAAATGTGCATGTACCAGTGAAACCACAGCGCGTAATCTCTGCAACCAGAGATTGGAAGTACTTTGCTAAGGACTATCTTTGAACTCTTTTCCCGGAGTTTTGCTATGAAACCCATAGGCTTATTGAAAAGAGGTGGGAGAGTGCCAAAAAGCTTCTCTCTTTGAGAAGCCAAATGAAACCATGTCTTTTTTTCGAATTGCTTTTCAAAGCACTTTGTTAAAACACGCTGGTTAATTTTTTTGTTCTGTCTAATGCAGACTTTTTTATGTTCAAAAATGCCTCGGAACTCTCTTGAGGAAAAGATTTGCTCATAAGAGTTTTATACAGAGAGCAAACAATGCGTCATGGCTGATCAGTTACTTTGACGTAGCCTACTGCTGCAGGCTTTACGGCTTTCTGGGTTTTCTAACCGACATGCAGTGTTGCGAAAATCCTAAGTGTGGCAGCAAAAACGGAAATTTGGAACAGTTGTGATAGCAAAGGTGGTGTTGAAAAATATTTTCTTTGATTAACATTCTTACCTGGCACAGCCGCACAACGTCAAGTGATCGATTGCTTTTATCATCACGATCTTGCTAAAATTTTGATCGTCTCTATGTGCTAAGCCGCAAATCGCATGTCGATTTTTGCTTGTGATTGTTGCCCGAATGTAACACCAAACTTTGGATGCTACAACTTCGCATTAGAAGAACTGTTTTCTGACCGCTTGGCTTTGATTTTCTCAGTTGTTAAATAAATTATTTGTGGTTCTTAGTGTTTTTTGCTTATTTTCATGCAAACGTTTTTCAGATCTTGCGAAAAAGTACGTATGGGCATGGAATGTACTGATAGGGAAACTTAATTTCATAAACGAATAAAAGAAATTTGTGATAGATTATATATGAATAAGATTTCAGTACTGCGGATGCGTAGATGCACGTGCAATCGATGTCCTATAAAAATAATTAGTTTGGTTGATTCGCTTGCTTGTTACCTTTGTGGGAACCCGTAACTAGAATAAGCCTACAGATATGTGCAAGTTAAATCATCGCAAACAGATATAAGTAGACCCGTCGGCAGATTTCTCGAAATCTTTTGCAGTAAATCGAGAGGTTTCGATTGTTAATGTTCAGAGGATTATTTTTTTAGAGCTGATGCCGGCTGCTTAATGCGCATTGCACACCTTTGAAACTAAAGCATTCAGCACTCAGGCTGCACTTTCAAAAGTTGGAAGGTTAAGGAAAGTGTGGTTTGTCAATTCGCTCTCAAATATCTAAATAACAAATCTTTGCACGCAGGCTATAGAAACTACGCTCTACACAAAACTACTATCACGAATAAATTGAACCATGCAGAAACAAGGATCTCAGTTTAAAATACAAGTTGTCAGTACTCTGTCCAGGGGTTTCACATGAAACATAGATCAACAAAACATTTTATGAAAATCTAAAATAATGCACAAAAATTTCGTGGGAGGCTTTGATTGCCTGGTTTGTCCCCCACCCTGGTTGCAGGCCTAATTCAATTTACACGCACATTACACTCTGTGAAAAACAGTTTTGATTTTTTATTGCTTGATCATTCTCTTGAAGTCTTGAGTACTGTGCACACAGCGCGAACTTTGTATTGATAAAGACGAATTATTAAACCCATAGCAATCCACTGACGCAGCTATGGGCGTTTCTGCAGTCTATGTTTCATTTATATGTGTATAGGCTACACTGTAAAATAACTTTTCCTATATCATAACTCTTCAACCACTATTTTTTCAGATTACGTTTTTTCTACAAATTTTTGAAAAAGAAATTCACTGTTAGGTTTTTCAAAATACATCCTACGTCAGTAAAACAACACCAAAAAGTTTTTAAAGTACAGCAAAAGGAGCGGTAGCGAATGGCGGTGGCCATAGCTCGCTACTATTTTTATTCAGTAACGGATGCAGTAGCACCGCTATTAAATTTAACAAATAGCGGTAGCGACGCTATTAATAAAGTAGCAGTTGCCCACCTCTGGCTGGGGCTATGAAGTTTCCTGTAGTTGAAGACCATTGGTTGATCTGGCCACATGACAAATAGGATATGCAAAGAGACAACAGGTTGAGGGATACGGTATAAAGATTTAGAGGTTTGTGGTTAAGGTTTTAGCCTACATTTCATGCAACGCAGACAAGAAGGTGCTAACAATTTTCCAGCACTAAAGACATGAAAAAATGAAAACTCGGCCATTGGACTCTGATGTTAAAGTCAACTAAGCAGGTCACATGTTTTGAATTTGTCATGAAACGTGACCACTTCAACTGATCAAATTCGGCTAAAGGCAAAATAGCTCCAGCAGTGCTATTAATGAGGCAAAATAAACGCTATGCGGCAAAACAGACACTGCCAAATTTATTGGCAAATCTTAAACCCAGAGAAAAATGTTATGAGAAGCACATTCACAGTGCTTCAGGTGAAGGGGCGCAAATCGCCTTTGCTGTTGGGTAAAACTTTGGGATTGCGGTGCAGCGCAGACACAGACATGGGGTAAGATACAACAAATGCGGACGCGGTGTGGACAGCAGACAAAACTGCTGATGGGAGCACAAATTTTCTTCCTGCTCCATCTCTAGTGGGCACTGGGCAGTAGAGGTGGGACCGGATCCGGATTACCGAAGTCGACCCTGGAAAGATTCTGCGTGTTTCTTTCGGACCCGGATCCGATCCCGGAGTCAAAAAATTGTGAAAAACCGGATCCGAACCGGAGTCACTTTTCTATTTCGGAAGTAGCAGGAGTCTGTGTGGTCATTTTTTAGGTAAAAACATGGCTAAATTGTGCTTGGATCGATGGTTGTAGCCAGAGTCTGAACAGGAGTGGGATTCTCAAATTTGAAGAATAGCCGGACCCGGATTCAGAAATTTTGGAACAGGAGCGAGTCGGAGTCTGAAAAAGTGACTCCGGCCACCTCTGGTGGGCAGAGATGAGCGCGGATCAGGACTGGATCAGAACTGAAGTCAATTTTGGCCGGATCAGGACTGGATCGGACTGTAATTTTTTTGGAAATTGGCGGATCAGGACTGGATCCGACTGAGAAAATTTGTTGTGTTAATGTGATTGTTCTGAAAATATCAAACATTTTAGTTGTGATCCGATTTCACAGGTTTGCTCAATGGTAGTTTGTATTTTGCCATCAAGTGCAAAAACTCTACTGGGACTATTTTGTAGTTCATACACCATTGTTCACGTAAGGTTGAGTTCTAGTAGCGACGTGAACATAGTTGAGTGGTTAGTGTCTATGCCTGCTGTGGGATTGTTCGTTGGGTCTGCTCTCACCATTTCCTTTGGTTTAGTTTTAATAGCTTGTAGAGCAGTGGTTCCTAAAGTGGCCGGTGAGAAAGTCTAGGGTGGCGGTGAAGCAGAAATGGGCAGTTGGGTACCGATAGGAGACCCAGTTAATAATTACATTTCAGTTGTCTTACTAACTTTAAGTGACCAAATGTCATAAAAAACAATATGATCAACAAACATGTATGCATGTAATTTGTAAACAAAAACTTAGCGTTTTGGAAACAAAACAGAGGTGAAATGCTAGGAGAAAAATTGATGAACTGCAGTTTCCATCACTAAATGTAAGCTGCACAGTAAAACTGTCCTCTATAATGAAATGATTATGATTGGGATTTTCGTCAGCTGTACTTCTTGGCACGGGTAAACTGCTACTTAACAATGCCCGTTTCGTTACAGTGACTATCACCGGTCAGGTTTGAGAATGCACGCTTGCACTTAGACTCAGCTTGTAACCAAAAGCGTGAGCTAATTTTGGATGGAGTGGTTTAATGATCACAAAGATAATAATAACCTTGTACGAGTTCATTCGAAAGTAGAAAGGCAATTTATATTTTTTACAGATAGTGTTAGGCGCCAACAAGAATAAGTTACCTAAACGGAATCGAAAAGATTCCGGAAAAGAGAAGTATGATTCAAAACGCACTTTCGCTTGAGCAGCGCCAAGGAAATCCAGGGACAGAGATGGTAGAGCCAGTGGACGACTGCAAGTGTCACAGTTTAGTTCAAAAACTTTTACAATATGCAGGTTAAATTCAATCCTGCCTTTGCTCCGAACTCAACATTTACTGAAATGTGGCAGAGTATTAATGGATTGATTGATTGATCAAAGGACACCAAGGGGTTTAGAAGTGTTCTTCTAAGTTTAAGCAATGTGGTGCACTCAGATAATGATGAAGAGAGTTTGTACGCCTGTTGCTGCACACAGAAGGTGACTGTCAAAGGGTGTCATAAATACAGTATGTTGGCTGTCACAGTCCACGGATATCTTTACGAAGTTCAGTGAAGTTAATTTGCAATTGGAATGGTGTTAACGTCATTAAAACCAAATGAGCAATCTTTACCTTCTTGTCCAAGTTTAATGCTGTTCAAACGAAATCGAGCCCTTCATGAACTCTAACAGTTTCCAAATCATTAACTCTAACAGTTTCTAACTGCTAAATGAGTTAATTTACCAAATTCAGTTTTATAGTGAAATGCATCTTTGCATTCATTCTTGTTTCAATCATTTTCAAACAACCCAACTATAGAATAAAAAAAATTGTGTTTATATGTGTGTTAAGGTTGATAGGGGCGATAGAAATGTGTTTGTCAGAAAAGGGGGCGATAGCCAAAAAAAGCTTGGTAAACACTGTTGTAGAGGGTTAGCTTCAATAGCTTGTAGTCTTGTACGCCTTTGATAGGAGTGCTTTCAATGTACTTTTTCAAGAAGTTTAGGGCTCATGTTTAGTTTCGGTTTAGGTTTGCCTTTAGGGGTTAGGTTTGCGAATTAGATTTCGGGTTCAGTTTTTAGGTTCAACTTTGCGCTTTAGGTTTTGGGTTTGGGATTGAATTTTGTGTTTAGGATTAAGTTTTGGGTTTGGGTTTTGGGCTTATGTTTTGGGTTCAGCTTTTGGGTTTAAGTTTTGGGTTTAGGTTTTGGGTCTAGGTTTTGGGTTTAGGTTATGGGTGCAAGTTTTGGATTTAGGGCAGCTATGTCTAACCTGCCACCCGCAAGTGGCCCAGCGAAAGGTTTTGTGCGGCCCAATTGAGGTTTTCATTTTAGTAAAATTATCCTATATACTGACAGCCTGTCCTGATTTTGATAATCTTGAATTTGACATTTTTTATGCAGGTGGTCTTTAGTCCCACATTATCACGTCTGTTACCATTACGGTAAGGATTTGTACGCTTTCAGTACAGTAGCTTAAGCTAAACTTAATTTGCTTAGATCACAGTAAGCCATTCAATGTGCAGCTCTCATTAATATATCACTCAATGTGCGGCTCTGGTTAAGATAGTGAAATAATTTTTGGCTCATTGAGCCATTTGGTTTGGACATAGCTGTTTAGGGTTTTAGGTCATGTTACAAGGACCTAATGCTATTGCAAGTGTATTGTCCTTGCCACTTGACCAAAACGGCAAAATAACTCCAGCAGTGCTTTTGCCTCTGATGCCAAATAGACCCTTCCTTGTTAAATTTGGAAAATGCCAAAAGGCTGTGTCTTTTTTGCCTCATGAGGTAAAAGCATTGCTGGAACTATTTTGCCTTCAACCACTTGTGTTTGTCTAAAGGCAAAATAGCTCCAGTAGTTCTTTTGCCTCATGAGGCAAAGTAAAAATACACGATTTTACATCGGCAGATCAAGACTGGATCGGACTGATGATTTTCAAAAATTGTGTGGATCAGGACTGGATCGGATTCAATTTCATCGGATCAGGACTGGACTGGGACTGAAAATTTTCACAGTCTGCTCATTTCTGGAGATGGGACCGGATCCAGATTACCTGAGTCGACTCCGGAAAGATTCTGCGCCCGAGGTCTTTCGGAAACCAAATATACTGTATTGAAGAATGTACGTGCGACATTGTTGAGATTTTTTGGCGCCCCTGCAATCATTCGGCGCCCCCGCAGTATTTCAGCGCTCCCAGAATGATTCGGCACCTGGGTAATTGCGCCCCTTGCAGAGATGAGCGGACTGTGAAATTTTTCAGTCCGAGTCCAATCCTGATCCACAAAGTTGAATCCGATCCAGTCCTTATCCGCAAATTTTTGAAAATCATCGGTCCGATCCAGTCCTGATCCGCCCATGCAAAACAATGTATGTTGTTTTGCCTCATGAGGCAAAATAGACACAGCTTTTTGACATTTCCAAAATTTAACTTGGCAATGTTTATTTTGCCATCAGAGGCAAAAGTATTGCTGGAGTTATTTTGCCATTAGGAAAACCCGATTGGTAGAATTGATCAAGTGACAAGGATGATAGCCCTGTTGTGATTGGGACGCCCGAGCAGCACATGCGCAAAGCTTCACATTGTGACAGCAAGCAATAATTGAGATCACCCAATGAGATCACTTTATTATTGCTTGTTCACGCCACATATATATGGGTTATATTCTGCATGCACATCCGTTCATGGTGAATCGCACATTCAACACAATGTCAACCGAGAGGTTGCAACAACATCTCCTTTTCACAACGAACCACACCAATCGCACGTTCTTTTAGTGAAGGCTGCATCTGACATTATCTTCACATCCTGAGCACAGCACCATCGAAAACCCTGAGCGGCAAGTGCACAAAGTTTCACACTGTGGCAGCAAGCAATAATAGAGATCACCAGACGAGATCACT
>Ga0210059_1002520_pt1 | contig 28765 bp, 17 predicted proteins | sample Ectturendosymbi2_FD_188042 | JGI IMG/M metagenome (GOLD analysis project Ga0210059, IMG submission 188042) | Ecteinascidia turbinata endosymbiont from Florida, USA - Sample 2 (SPAdes) (version 2) | ecosystem: Host-associated > Tunicates > Ascidians > Unclassified | place: Key West, Florida...
CAAAATGAGCTGATCGCGCAGAGGTTTAGAACACCAATCAGCGACCACATGACCTGTTACTTAGCTCGTTACGTCACTACGCAATGCGTGAGCTTGTTGAGTGTTTCTTTCTTTCTCTTACTCAGGAACGCAAAGAATGCCATTGCAAAATTTATTAAAATTTTTGTTTTGCCAACTTGGCAATTTTTCGTGTTTATTTTTATTTCGAATTCATTTCGAATCTAAATATTCGAAAAAAATTCTGATTTTTTGATTCGAATACTGAAGGATTCGAATCCATAAGATTCGGTATTCCATTATACGCATCCCTACACAACACCCAGCAAGTCAGGTCCGCTTCTGTGGCAAAGTGCTGCCAACGATCACAATGATGATATAACTTTCAACCTGCTTCTAGTTGACTTAAGCCAAGACTTACATTGTCTTCACATAATGCTCAAGCTGCTCTCACCTACGTTTTCCATGTATTTTGCTTGTCTCAGGGCTGCGTTTTCACCTTCAAGCTTTTCAAGTGCATTTAAGAAAGTTTCTGGCTGGGTAAGGTTTTCTTGGTTTTGTTCTGCAACGAAGTGCTCGGTTGCGAATTATAACAAATAACGCAAAGAGCATTGCATCTTTCAGGAAACCCAACAGAGACATCAATGTGAATAGGAATGTCACAATGTGAGGTAGGCGTAACCACGGTAATACATTGGCTCGAAAAACGGGCTCAATTGGAGAGTTATTTTGAATTTTAATAAGACCAGAATTTAAGTCAGTACGTTTACTGCTTTTTGAATTATTCTTGATGGTTCCGCAAAAGTTGAGCCATGTCTTGAAAGCTGTCCATTATATCACCAAACAGTGTTTGGATGTTAATCAGTTTTTACAGGAAGAAAAAATGTAAATGTAGCCAGAGACACCGGAGCAGCGCTAGGGCAGGGGGTAGCGGGGGAGGTGAGCAGGGGAGCAGTAAAAAGTTGAGGGCAATGGAATATTATAACAAACAAGAAAGTGTTTACTAAGATGCTTGTTTCCAAAATACTATTCATTTGACAAATCTCGAGATTTTTACACTAGAAGATATTTGTGAAAATCCCACAAAACCGGCAAATAAGCGAATACTGATAAAAGTAAACATGGCATGTAGCGTTTACTTGATGAATAAGGCACCTCCGCCCCCGTGACTCCCTTTTCAAAGGGCAAAGAGGGCAACTCCTCCTTCATGACCCATATCTCCGGCGTCCCTGAACATAACCATGCACTGTTTATGATGACACAGCACGAAACGCACCTGTATTGTTGACGTAACAATCAATAGAAAGGACCTATGTATCCATGTCTTTAAGTGTGTTTCGTAATAACGACAGAATATTTTTGAGCTGTTCCTAATCCTACACAAACAAGCCATGCAAGTACATATTATGTAACAGAAACAATGAAAAACACCTTTTGTCTTCAGAGTGACAGATAGAAGAGACGGGACAATATCCGTTTGTGGCGTCACAGAAGAATTTAGAGAGGTTAATGAATTTTTGGGGGGAAGAGTTTCTGAGACGTTGCTTTTTTCTTCGCACGCTTCAGTGCTTTCCATTATCTGGTGCGATGAGTTGATGGGAGGTAGTTTCGTGGACACATTTCACGCTCTGAAATTGGAGTTTAATTCCGTGACGAAGTTGTTTGAACTTTTAAGCCTTGTATGACAGCCAATGAAGTACATCAGTTATTGGCTCAATTTCTGAAAAGCATATTAAACAAATTATTCTTCAACTATGTTGCATCAGTGACCATGACATATTACGTAACCTCGTGAAAACTGCTGACGTAGGTCTAAGTTATTGGTGAAAACTTTGTGCATATACTATATACATCAGTGCTCTTCAACCTTTTTGTCATCATGGAACCCCTGATATACTTTCGCGTTTGCCATTGTCATGGAACACCCAATAACCAAAATTTGAAAAACACGAATTACTTGTAAGAAAATCAAATATTTCGTTATTAGACACATAACAAAAAAACAGTTATTACAGAAGTTTAAAAAAGAAGAAACTTAACAACCCGGTTGTTCTTGCATTTCTGTAATGTAGCTGCTACATTCAGAATTTGGTAATTCGGCAAAAAGAACCCGTATATCAAATATGTGTCGTCCCATTTTCTAACTTTGGCAATTGAATTACATTTGGTCTGCTTCGGATTAGGTGTGCTCATTGCCGTCCACACCTTCGCGGTTATTATTTCGCTTCACACAAGAAAATATAATATTTTGCTTCATCTGGCTTCAAAAAAGTTGGGTTTCACACTGTTGTTACTTAACTTTATTCCCACAAAGGTTGAACAGTAACTCTAGTCTATGACTCAGTCTACTCTCGATTAGACTCAGGCTGATTGAGCCTTCTTTCAACTCATTCTGCTGTGAACTGAACATCGGCAACATCGTATAACTATGATGCAACAATGACTTCCTTAATTGCACAACAATAAACAAGTGACGCAACAACTGCAAATATTTCTTGTTCCACTATCTGCACTCAACCTCCTGTGTAAGCAACTGGCCTACTTGAAGTCTGAATGCGGCACGATGATCTAGAAAATTTCATAATGACGCATCAACTGAAGCAAGAAATCATTTTCCCTAAAAATCGAGGAACCCTTAAAACTCACGGAACCCCACTACAGGTTTTGCGGAACCCTGTTGAAGAACGCTGATATACATGCAACGCGTGGCATACGTAATGACATGAAACCAAATTTATAATTTCTGCACGACAGTTTTTGGTGGGAGCAAAATTACTCGCGCAAATTAAAAACCGGTGCGTGATGAACTATCACTCAAACTTTCTACAACAGAGGTTCCCAACCTTGCTCTTACAATGTACCCCTTCAACATTCCGACAGATGAGCATGTACCCCTTTCAGCATTTCGACAGATAAGTATGTACCCCTTCAGCAGTCGACAGATACACACGTACCCGTAAAATTTCCTATGATAATTACATTTTATCACAGTTATTCATATATATATTTAACAACAACCATAAAATGATTTTAAAAAAGAATATTCACTGATATGTGTGTAAATATTTGGAACTATATTATATGCAAATATATTTTGCTCTTCTATTGATATCATTAAATGTACCCCTTGGGATAGGCAAATGAACTCGTGGGGGTACATGTACCCCAGGTTGGGAACCCCTGTTCTACAACGTGCACCAGCACGAGATTTGACTGGGCGGAGATTGCACGACAAACAAGATAATGCAACTTTGGAGGTTGTCACGTGAGCGCTGCATGGCACAACGTTCATGAAAGGGAAGTGTGTTGCATTGCAATCTCGTTTCTATCAAAAACACGGTGTGCAGTTTTTGACAGCCAAGACATCAAATGGCTGCAAATTTTGGTTTGAGCGCTCCACGGTCAGGCATGGACACAAGGGGGATGCAGGGGATGTACCCCCACTAGGAAATAAGGTGTTTGCATGAGACTTGGTTTCAGAAAAATTCATGAGCAAAAATGTTGGTATACTGCATATACTTAATCGCTTACGCTTATAGTCAAAGATGTTTTATCATTTCATCTGTAATAACACATCCGTGCCCTGTCGAATTTGAAGCTTTAAGTCCTGGAGAAATCGTGCCTGAGCCATATTTGAGCACTCAGTGCCTGATTCGTAAGAATATAACCTATACTGTACTAACTGTTCACTAATAACCTGATAATTAACTTTTCAAACGTACAAAGATATCCAAGAGCCATTTCCAAGACTCTCCTGTTCGTGGCCAGCAATTCAAAATAATCAACAAACGACTTGCCCGCAGTACCGCTACACACATTGCTTTCTGTTCGTATTTGCTGGTAACCGCCCGAACTTTCCTGTTTCTTCGCTTTCGCTTGCGGACTTAGATGAGCTTGCCATGTTTTCGGAACCTAATGTAAAATAATAAGCGACTGTGTTTTCGCGCTCCTGTTTCTCTGTCACTTTCGTGCTTTCTCTCATCACGGATCGTTCCGCTTCTCTTCATTCTCCTAATTTCAGTTACAAAATACCCACAACAGTCAAACCGTTCCTTGCTATTACGTAGCTTCAAAATTTCTGCAATGGCAGCAAATACGACATTTAAAAAGCTATGGATGTTGGGCGCGAGTTTGAATGATAGTCAAAAACTGTGAACTTCGAGGTTAGTTCTGATTCAAACTTCAGCTTTAACCATCGCAACACAATTCAACCTATCCACGTCGGAACATTTCGTAGTAAGTTCACGGCAGGATGATTCTTGTAACTAAATCTTTAGGAAACTTAATGCTAAGTCTGTGCTTTTTTCATGTGTTGCTTGGTCAGATTGAGTTCGATGTTCTACACTACAGTAAGTTTAAAACGTACTCAGAAGAGAAGTGAGCACGCCCACTTCTTGTAACCTTCAAGTCAAACAGAGCTGCTGTTCTATGATGCAGGGTTCAGGTGCAGGTCGATCACAAACGCCGAATACATGGCAAAAAAGCAGAAACAGGGCGAATTCTGTCCGTTTTCAATTAATCAGAGGAGTGATGGATAAGACGGAATGTTGCTGCAGAGCCAAGAATTATTGTGTATTAATTAATAAATAATCGTTATACTCCGAACGTACACATACAAGTAAACTAAAAACCATCTCGCATGTTTCGCATCATCATCAAAGGATTTCGTCAGAAGTAGCCATAACGACAACAAAATATGCCATCATTCCCTTTCATTGAAAATGCTTCATAGGAAACACTTACAAATCCCTGAAACACAGGGGTGTAGTGGGGCGGGAACGCGAGGGAACGGCATTCCCACACTTTTTTCACAATGTGCTTTAAACTGGGTTTGAAGTTGTTTTGAAATGGCTACTTTTTTGGGTGCGTTCCCACACCGTTTTTGTTAGCACTACATCCCTGCTGAAACAATAAAATACTGTTTATGAAAATGCAAACATGAACTTTGATCATGGATTCTGATCACTTTGTATCTGGTGTACAGGCGTTTGACATGTTGTGTACTATGTCGTCACAATTCCACAAAATTTCTATCACGAAATCCGAAGTGACCCTAACAATGAACAATGAACAGAAACAGGATAACCATCAGGCTTGCCAGGTCCATTTGGACCAAATACGTCAAATCCATGGTCAAAACATACCACATAGCTTCAATTGACACCATTCATTCATTAAATGATTCATTTTCATATCCGTCTTTCCTCTGGGGAGGGTCCGGGGGGGCATCCCTGGGAGGATTCGAAATACCTGACGGTCAACAGCGGTCACAGTTCTGCTGGCTTCGTACTAAGACGGGACTGAGCAAGGTCAGAGATGCTGGGATCTCTCTATTCGTCAAAGAAGTGGTTCGACAATCAGAACTTCACTAATTTCACAACGGCATGCTTTGTCAGGAAGTATCACACAGTGAAATATTCGCAAAAATCTCATTTCTGCAGCTTCCACTTGAGATAGCATTCCTTCAGTCGTTGCCCAATATCCATGACCATAGATGAGGATCGGAACAAAGACCGATTTGAAAACTAGCAACTTTGCGGTGTTTGAAAGCTCCTGTTTTGTCACCACAGAGCGATAAGACTCACACAGAACTGCGTTAGCTTTACCATTCCGTGTATCTATCTCCATGTTCCGTCTTCCGTCACTCATGAATACCACCCCGAAGCACTTGAACTTCTCAACCTGCTGCAGCGTACTGCCGCTTAATTGCAATGTACACTGCCTTGGGTTTCTTGAAAGACACAATACCTCAGTCTGTTTAATGCTGATTTTCATTCCGGCTTATTCGTACGCTCAGAGGATGTATCAGCACTAAATCATCCGCAAAAAGCAAACGATTGACCCTTCAGCTTGCCACATTAACACTCTCGTTGACTCGGCTGTTACTGTCTATCCAATTCACATACAGACCATGAAGAGGAATGGTGACAGCACACATCATTGTCAAATTCCAAAACTCACGATGAACGGCTGTGATTTAAATAAGTACCAAACAAGCCAAATTAGGCCGAAAGAGCTGTAAAACTTTAAATTCAAAGCATCCCAGTTTCAGATACTGCCAAGCACATTTTCTGCCAACACCATTAGAAAATGCTAAAAGCGTGCCAAACAGCATTTTCTCAAACTGCCAAAACTAGTTTCAAAAAATTCAAATTCCTGGAGTTTGGCATTAACAATTAAAAATGCTAAAATGGCAGCCATGCTATTCTTCCACCAATTGTGTTGTAAGTGCAACAGAACTGTTCCATCGCGAATCTTCGATGCAGCGTTGCCAGATCTACTTTGTGCCAAGGGGCCTAATCCAGTCCAGAAAGAGCCAAATTCCAAGATAAGGGGCCAAAAGCGGGCCAACCATTTTTTCCAAATTTATCTGCAACCTCTTCGAAAGTATAAAATTATTAAATTCGCAATAATTCGGCCATCAACTTTAAACCGCCATAGAAATTTATGAAACTGTCGAGGGGTGCCTGACGAGACAACCTGTTTTACAGTTTTTTCGGTGTCCCAGCGCCTTTATTTTTGCATGTAAATGTCTAATGTTTGCGCCAATAAACTCTCTCTCTCAGCAGCTACGAAGTCATATGAACCCATAATTAGGAACTTAATAAATGGCAGTGTTCCTCAATCACAAACGTAGCGCAAAAGCAAAACAAGCACGTGATGATTAAAGATCGTAAGAAAACAACTTAATTTCCATGTTTAGCCATAAACTGAGATAAATTCTCCATCTTTCGATAAGTATTAAGCATCTGTTAAAACAATCAGTAAACCAACAAACACGTGGACCACCTGAAAAACAGTAAGTTAGGTAACGTCACAGTTCTCACTGCTACCTCTACAACTGCAGCAAGTAACGAGTGTTCTAATGAACTTACTTTCAAATAACTCAGTAACTCTACGGAACCTAACACAATTTTGTAATAAAAAAACTTCAAAGTATAAGAATTTGGTAAATATCTGCAATGAATTAGTCAAAAAAGTGAAAAAAATATGGTTTCTCAGACAGGACCCAGGGTGGCTAGATCTAATTCCTGCAAGGGACCAGCCTATCCCGGAAAAGGGCCAAAAAAGAGCCAAAGGGCCAAACGAAAATTCTGGGGCTAGAAAGTGTTATTTGGGACCAAATTTCTGAAATTTGGCCCCAAAAGGGCCAGCTTGGAAACCCTGCCTCGATGTACCTCACTGACAGCTGCCATTAGGTCAGGTGAATGAGGTGATTATTGTTGTGCCACGCTGCTTATTTGTTCGGTTGAAGTATTTCCTGAAATCAACTAGTTGTAAAGTTTTCCCGGATTCATTGGTCAAGCTGCTTCAAAACGAAGCCTACTCTGTGGACTTGTTTTCACTAAAATCTGTACGTACTCGAATGTGAGTGCTTTACGAAACATGGTCTTGTGAAGCTTCAACCTAATCGCAAATTGATGTCCCGTGTCCTCAACCAAACATAACATGTGTTTGTTACTGTCCACGGTCTACTTCGTTTAATCCAATAGACATCGGAATCTTTTTGGTAAAAATAAATTATCATGTAGATCAGGATTAAAGATTCTCTGATTCATTTAAACTTTACGAAAACTGAAAGAATAAGCAACTGCACACGAATATACCCGAGGAAGCGAAACATTTGGGTATACCGTTATTGAGTGCAAGACCACCGACGTGATTTTTCCGAATTTGTTCGTTGGTTCGGTCCATTTTCAACGAAACAGAACTGTGTTCGATTCCACGGGAACCATTAGATACAGTGCGACCGCAGCTTTGTAAACGAAAACCTGCAAAACCACTTGGACTTCTTCAATTCAGGCCGAAGGATTCGCCAACGACGAAAAAGAAGCTTTGTCTGTAATATGGCGCGTTGTCATGACCACGATTTCTGCGAAAAGTGGGAACACCAGAAATAAATCGTTGCAGAGATGTTGTTGAGATTGTTCCGCTTCATGCTCAAGTTTCAGTTCCTCTGTTGCTGCAGCCTGTCCTGCGCAGCCACCCAATCTGCCAAAATATAGTTCACGCTCTTGAGGCATGCACATGAAAAGCAGCTGAGTGCTTGAATCAGCCAAAGTTTATGTTCGACTGAGCGAATTGAGCAAGCAGTCTCATGTAAAGACTCAAGCCATATGTTACCAAAGTAAACAAGTTTTTCTGCAATGTAGAAGCGTTTTCCCGACTCTGCCAGGTAGTTAACCAATGTCACGTGTGCGTCTTGCAATTGCCACCAATGCCCAACAGCAACCACATCCTGGAAATTTATCAAATTAGTATTTGTTTGAAAAATGACTAAAATAACTTTCCGGATTTGGCACCAAGCCATTCATGTCAACAACGCCACTTATAAAACAGCACAGGTGCGTCATGGGTGTGTCATGGGCGTGTCAGTATCGCTTCTCTGAAGAACGGCACGATTTTACGGGTAATCCCCAACTTGCTCAGTCTGGTAAAACCCTGTGTGAGTAATCATTCAGACGAGCTGCCACTTCCTCGTATAAGGCAGTTACGTGGCATTATTCCGAGTATTGTTGACCTTGGTTCCTCTCAGATGCCTGCGGATGAGTTACTCAATGCGCTTCTTCCACGTTATATTTGAGCAACCTGAAGGTAACTGGTGTCAAAACAACGTGAGGTCCAGTCTTCTTTGCTTTCGTGTAAACTAATGAACGATTTCAAAATTCTTGGAAAACCAAAGATTGAAATTATTTGCGTAAATTTTTCCATAAATTTAGTCCTTCATAATATAGCCGTCTTCAAAAGCAAAAAGCTTAAGGAAACATTATGGTTATGGGTGGTGTTTTTGGTGTTTTTCAAGGTGTTTTGTGAGACCGAAACGGTCTCTCAAAATTTTCCAACAGTCTTTCAAAATACAGCAGAAACTCGATTTGCTACCGCCATCAAAATACACTAAAACCTTGACTTACGACCATCTCGGTATTCCGATAAAATAGTTGCGAATGCTTGCGATCTCTGACAATGTCATTGTGGTTAGCTAGGTCAAACCTTGAAAAAGACCCTGGTTGTAGTTAAACATTAGTTGAAGGTGCCTGACATGAGTGATTCATCATGCGGGGATTTCAAGCTTGCTATTGCTTCAACAAAGCGATTGTTTCGCAACAATGGTGAAAACAGTCACGAAGAGGAAAGTTTGAATGGGAGCTTATGCTTCATATAATTTAACAACAGGTTGAATAATATAATTTCAAATCAACGTTAATTTACTGGAAACGTTTGAAGTCATGGAACTGAAATATTGAACAGTTTGAGAGAAGCAGAATACTTCGTTTCAGTCTCACTTGGATAAGTGAAAACGAAAAATGAAAAACTTCCAGATTTAACATCAGCCAGAATAACGTCTCCTTCCACACAATGCGAGTTAATTATAACAAATATTCAGACATTTTTTAAACAGATAACATCTGCGGTTCTCCCAGCCTACACAGCACACTGATCCTCAGTACTTCCAGCTCATTCATGCCTCAGCATCAGGCCTGCCAGTTACTAAAAGGTGAACTACCTGTCGATGCACCCAGTAACTCTCACACGCTCAAGCGTGCGTATGACTATGAACACATAATGGCTGCTTTCGTCGTTTCAACGAAACTAACGGTGGATCATTGAACTTTTGCAAAGAATACTGATTATTTCTAGAGCCTTGCTCTTCAACAGGCATCTATATCATGAGCAGTGTCAAACTTTCACGCATGAACGCCCGCACGTCATAAATATGCCTTGAAAACAAAGCAATTATTTTTAGTTGAAAAGTATTCAAGATTTAGAAGCTTAAACGGACATTGCGCTTCATTTCATGATTACTACGGTTGTGTTTGGAAATGAGGGTTTTTCCTCGTAGGTGTGATTCACTAGAGGAACTTTTCAGTCCGGTTTTAGGTTTGCAGCAGTGTTCAAGTTCGTTCAAACAAATTTCTATCATCACGTTCATGTGGAAACGTAACAACAGTTCAGTGAGTTGACAAATCTTGAAACACTTAAGAATGCAAATTGTCTTCGCCTACAACAACGCTGTTTGTTTTTTAAAATGACTTTGCATTGGATGGTTTTTGAGTTAATTCAAACTTGGGGAACGGTTTCATCTGAAAAGGTAAGCTTTGGGCTGAATAATCCAATCGACATAGAGACTGCAATGAGCAACTGCAATGAGCACAGCATATAACTAACTAGAAATTTTATGTGAGACTTTGTGGAAGCTGTTTTTTAGCCAAGACGCTCCAGTCAAAGACCCTAACCAATTCACTCTCTCTGCCGGATGCCCAATAGATTCTGAAGCATGTTCAAACGTCCGCTGTGATTTATAATCAGTGATGTTGTCTCAACACTAGTCTCGAGACCCATTTTTGCGGTCTCGAAGGTTTGAGGTCTCGTCTCGGTCTCACTCTTCAAAGCTACAGCTTTTGGTCTCAAGCCTATTGTCTTAAGCCTTTGAATACTCCAAAATTATGGCTAGGTATAGATTCTTAAATTCAGCTTGTTTCCTGTCTGCTGTATCTGCAGGTAACGAAAAACTAAAACAAATAGGAAACACGTCGGAAATTCGAAAAAACTTCATCTTGGAAAAGGTGATAACAATTTTTGACAAATTTTAGAAAATTTTCGGCAAAACTGACAAATTTTCAAGTTTCCGTCTCGAAGTTACGGCCACGACTACATCGCTGTTTATAATGTCATATGTCCAGTATGTAAAGGAATGGTGCAGTTCGAAGGGTGCGTGCAGTTCAGGTGGTTGTGAATTAACCGAATTTTTGGCTTGAGAAGGTATCGAAAAAACGAGTTTGCTTGTCGAAAACTTTTTGAATGCATTGGTTGCCAATAACCTCAACCACACTAGAGGAAAGTACAATATTTACTGTGTATGAACGTGATCCCCTAACTTTGTACAAGGAGTACACTCCTCTGTTGGAGTTAATAAAGTGGAATCGGTATTCGTGCTTCACTGTCCATTGGCACAATGCGAGACTTCATAAAACGGAAAAATATGCTACAATTTGAAAACGAACACGCTTTCTAAAGCGTCTTCAAAAATTAAACTTATGAATAGCAGTTTGTTTTAGAAAAGACTTCGTAAAACGTGCAATAAACAGGTTAAATGCCCAGCAACAAACGCATAAATTCATATTAGTGTATAGACTCCAACCTATATTTTGTTTGCTGCGCGTACCCCTATGAGCAGAGTGTCTTTGAATCTTCAAAATTGATTTGAAAAGATCTGTCTGCGAACATCTTGATCTTGCACGCTGTTTTTCTTAATTGCTGCTATAACGCAAAGAACCTTGCGACAACCGTTAATTGACGCACATGTCAGCTGTTTGCTTTGAGATTGCTTCGCAAAGTTTGCGTCAATTTTCAAAATAGCTTGTTATAAAATACTCTGTTCTTTGCTGCCTAAATTTAAGCAATATCTTGTCATGATGAACAAAGTGATCAAAAAACAGCGAGGAATTCTATGCGACATCACAAACCAACCACCGCTCCTCTTGTTCTACGTTCTTGTGTGACTTGAACGACCGCAGTCTGGTCGTCTGGAACTCCCCCGCACTTCCCCGAGATGAAGATAATAAAGAGAAAAAAGAGAAACCTGGGGAATTTTCCGCGGAATTTCTGTGTCGTTCAGCGACGCACAGGATGAGCGCCGTGCGCTCCTGCACGCTGATGTCACGCTCCGTTGCTCGCGGCAATCGATGTGAAGCGTACAGCGCAAAAAATTGAGGAAGCCCAAGTGGTGACAACAAAGAGTTCTTTATAGCCAGGCGCGTAGCCAGAAATTTTTATAGGCGGGAGGTAAACAACAACTGAGTCACAACATTTAAAATATAACGCCCATTATTTAGAAACCCATCGTGGAAAGTTCATACTTCAACTGTGCTCAGTTGCACTTTAAAGTAGCATAGCAGTGCGGCAGGTAGGTATGTGTGCACCGCCGTTTAGGGCGTGTACATGGGCGTCAGAAGGGGGGCAGGGGTCATTTCCCCCCTGGATTTTGCAATTATTAGCAAAAAAACGTTATTTTTTCAATTTCAAGGGGTAAAAAACAAATTTCACCACTTTTGGCCCCCCCTGGAATAAATTTTGGGAAAATCCCCTACTGCCCCCCCCTGAAAAAAAATTCCGACGCCCATGGGCGTGTACCTGACAGCAAGATGTAACAGCAGGCGTAAAACTTAGTTTGTAGAATATTCCCAACAAGGCCGTTCATTTTGTTATTCACACCGAATTTTCCTCTGACTGATTCTTAAAAGCTGACTTTTCAACCCTGCGTTGATTTATGACTGTCTTGTCATAAGAAAAACACGCACAAACTCTAAACCTAAAAAGATTCATGCAAATAGACAGCGAGCAATATAATTCTCGCACAGATCCCTGCACAGTCTACGTTAGAATTTTATATCATCTTCACCTCAATGTAACTCAATCCTTCGAATATCATGTCGGCTGTCAGATTCATCAACGAAATCATGTTAATCTATTTTCAGCTCGTACCTTTCAATTGAAAGTAGATCAATGTTACCCAACCTTTCACTGGTCATGGAATTTCTACAAATGTTTTCACTAATTTCATTTTGGAAAATTTCTCCCGCATGAAGCGCTGGTGACGGGAAGAGTTACATCAACCAGCAACAATCAAGCGGTAGCTCTAAATCAGGGGTTCCCAACCTGTGGTACGCGTACCACTAGTGGTACGCGAATGTCTTCCAGGTGGTACGCGAGTAACTTCCATATTTTCTCAAAAACATGTGTTCACAGCTTTCTAGCTTACATATTGGGCTTTGTTTCTAAATAAATAAATTTTCCTGTAGCTGCTATTCTTATTTTATCGTAACATTATGACTTTCGATGCGCTGTTTGCAAATTTACGCTACGCATCGATCAATTGGTGGAAGGTAAACAAAAATCTCATTAAATTTAGTTGTGGCCTTTTATTGCTATTTTAATGTATATTATTATTCTGAAAAACTAAGATTCGATAAAATTAGTTGTTCTGGTAAAAGTGGTAAGCGTTGACAATACGGGATGCCCAAGTGGTGCGAGATCGTAAAAAGGTTGGGAGCCCCTGCTATAAATGAAAAAAAATTTTCGAGCGATGTAGGTAGTTTCGACTCCTTCCGAAGGAAATTGTTTGCCAAAGTTGTTTTATGTTTTTTTTAAATCATTTCACTAAATGAATATGATTTGAGAATTCTTTCAAGTGTTTTTCTCATATAAATGTTTGACCTCAGGACCAAAGAGCTGAAATACGCGAAAGAATTGCTTCTGAATCATTACAGAAAATCCGTACAAAATTCTATGAGGTTCCAGGACGTGTGTGGGTGCAGTTAAAACTGTAGCCACGAACCACTTACGTAAGATGTTTGGAAGTCGTATACACGAGGCAGCAGAACGCAATACTGCAGTCAGGATAAATTTGGATAAATTAACTGAAACCAATGCTTTCACAAACCTTTTGCTACTGGGACAAGCAACAATCTGCTGACATTAATACAATCCAGTTCCATCTCACACTGAAATGCACGAAAGATCAATCTTTCCACTTCTGTAACTGTTTCTTAGTTTCGAAATGAATTTTTCAACACTACGACCGCGGTCTGACTGAATTTCACACAAGATCGGAGCAACTATTGGTGTGTGACGTCATAAACAACTCTAGTTGCCCGGACGTCAAAAACAACAACACAGCTTATCGTGCATTTGGGAAGTATTGAAAGCAGGCTAGAGGGTTTCTAAATTATCGTTTAAAATATTGCTGGCCGAAAGTTATCTACTGTATATTCCATTCCAGCAAAACCAACTTAAACGGTAAGAAAAATTGGGGAGGGGTGGAAACAGGAAGCCAACAAAAAATATGGTAGGTCATGGCCCACCCTGGCCCCCATAGGTCATGGCCCACCCTGGCCCCCATAGGTCATGGCCCATCCTGGCCCCCGTAGAATCGCCACTGCACTCAACTGCATGTAAAGATAGCTTAACACTACACGTAATTTAATTTGTACAAATCACGGATTTTAAGAAAACAAAATAACCTTTCTGCGGAATTTGAAGTCCTAATGGGAAAAAAATCAATTTAGTTTCATCCTTAGCCACATGCGCTTTATCGAGAAAACAGAGATTGCGAGCTATCTATAAGTAATGGCAGTGTCAGTGCTCTCAGCACTTACAAAATAAAGCATCTTGCGAATTACGTTAGATTTAGCTGCTGACTCTTCGTTGTAACTGATTTCAAATTATTTGCTGTAGGATAGGGTGGCAACTGGCAATTAACATCAGACGAAAGTTGAAAAACTTTGAGACTATGCGCAGGTCGGACTCTGATTACTTTACAAGACTTATTTTTACTCGCCGGCGAGGAAGTTTTTGTACAGATTTACTAAATGGAAAGATAAATTATCTACGAAAGATGTTAAAAGTGTTGGCATCAAATCAGTTCCGTGGCTGATGACAGAAACGAATAATGATGAAGCAGCAGCAAAAAACGCATTTCGAAAAAAAACAGTGGTGTGCAATACTGAACTCTTCCTCTTAAAGATTACGCGACTGGCACATAAGCACTTGATATTTGGTTTAGAATCTAAGGTGCAGTTGTGATTGGCCGAATGTTTTCTATGCGTGGAATTCGTTGTCAGGTGCTTCATGCGTGATCGCCGACCTTGTTGGTCATGCGTTTTTATGGGAAATTCCGTATGAACTGGAGTTGTTTCGCTTTAAACCGTTCATTTCTTCAAAGCAGTACCGCCATCCCCTCCAGCAGTTTGTCATTAGATGCGTTGCATCGCTAGTTAATTACCTGAAGAGCGTTGACATTTGTCTGCAAAGGCAGAGTATTGCTCAATGATGTTTGAACTCCAAAATGTTAAAATATTAGTTTTATTCCTATATTCACGTTGAAAAAGCCAGCTGTTTCATGGGACCGGCAAAGATACAAAATGTTGAAGGAAAACACTGAAAATGCATCCCTTTGATTTTATATCGTCAACATCGCTACAAGTGCCTGCTGTCCGTCAACAAGTTATTCTTTTTGTTGGTGTCTGGCAAACCATTAGCGAGCGTCTGAGTGGCACAAAGAGAAACTAGATTAAAAGTGATGTAATAACGGATGAAAGTGATGTAATGACTGATATGCTGCCGCACAGAGGTAAGAGATAATGTCGAAACCGGTCTAAGTGCGTCTTTGAAAATAGTATAGTTTATTATAATTCACTTTTGTTGTAACTGAAAAGCTTCAATGGATATGAATTACTTTTTGCTCAAGCAAAAGACGTAAAGGTTCTCTGCTAGACGAAGGCGGTCATGCTTTCAACGCAAAGAAATGTCTTCCTAACAACTGAAACCACTTTACTCGAAACTATGCACTGTGGGCTGTCCAGCTGAGACCATGTAGTTTAGTTGATGATATTTCCTTGAGGTCGCTCTGAAACCCTTCTTCAACAGATAAAGTATTTAGTTGATCGTGGACAAGACAAAACTGCGGTAGCAATACAATTCATGCATTTTGTGTAAACTCACGGATATCATGGTTTTAGTATTGCATTATAAAAACACACAAAGTGTGTTGCCGCAGTGCAAACTGAACACAAAGTGTATTGCTGCAGTACAAACTGAACACAAAGTGTGTTGCTGCATTACAAACTGAAGCGTTATAAAAACACAGCGACAAGATAAGTTCGCTCTACCAGCTAAGCTGAAGCGAACGGAAGCAACCAACAACCAATCAACATCCGGTGACTGTATGACGTTCCAAAGCACGTGACTCATAACCGACCGACCCAATATTTTTGTTGATGGGAAGAACTCGTTTGATAAAAAAAATCTACCATGGCCAGGCGAGCCAGGGTCGTTGCGAAGATATGTTTGCTGAGATGGCTCGATGGCTCAGGTCCACTTTGGCCACAGGTCTGTTTGTTGTTTATTTGTTGTTTTGCGTGAATATTTTAAGGAGAACTATCATGAAAAGAGATGTCACAAAAGCGGACGAAATTTCGAGGGCAGAGTTATTGGAGCAACGTTCACGAAATATCACGAAAAAGGTCACCGTGAGTGAATTGAGAGCAAAGATTGCAGAGGTCAGTCTGTGCTGTCGCTCAAAACTGTGATCAAACTGCTCGCGGCGTTGTGGATAGGAAAATTGCCACTGAATCAAACTAATTTTTCAAACTTTTTTATATTTGAAAACGACATCGCTTTCAACTTCCAGAAAAAGAGCAAAATGCCTCGCAAAAAACATCACTACTTCTACATCGGAATTTTTCTGAAGTAAAACCACGAAGGTGTGAGATTTTTGCTGTGAATGTTTTCAATTCATTTGACAAGTTTCAAAGAAAATTTGAAGGAATTTTCTGCACTTCACGTTTTCACTTTAATCATTTATTTTTCTCATCCTTCATAGAGTCATAGCGTTGTGTAGCATTGATGACATAAGATGTTGATGCTTGTAACAGCAAGAAGGGGTGTATTTGGTTCCATTTAATCTTTGAGTGACGAGGCACGGAAAGTTTAAACAGTTTCTTGTTGAAAATGCTTTTTTGACGTTTTCATTGAAAGTTATGTCAGTTTTTATCAGATATATTGACTATCGAGTGATTTACTTGCTTTATCTCTCAATTCTTGTTATATAACAAATCTCGTTTGAAACGAAATTGGCATTCCTAGAACTCGTTGTTTGACGTCGTAATCCCGTAACCGTTATTACTGGGCGGAGCGTCGCCCGTATCTGCCGCAACTGAAGGTCATAACTTACAAATATTCACACTTCCGAAGAAGATCGCTCTCTAGGATAGATGCTGTTGGTCTCATCTGTAGAAACTTGGCTTCACCGGGAAGCATGCAAACAGAAAAGCAAAATAAATTCAAGGCTTTGGAATTGTATTATTCTATACGTACGCACCTGCGTTTTTACTAATCAGTAACAACTAAATGGTTTTGGTTTTGTCCGAAGTGCCTACAAGTAACTCCATACTACACATCCTTAGTGATTTACACGGCGTGCAGATAATTGAGACTACGTTCGTTTGAGACCTGCTGATTTGCGATTCGTTCGTTTGAGACCACCTTCATGTGAGACTCGCTTTTTCCTGCGATTCTTTCGAACAACGCAAAGAGACAATTGTTTCTTTACTCGTCTTTAATTTCTCGGTTAAAAACTGAAACTATTGTGCCGCCTCGATAAAGGAAACGGGCAGGAACGCAAAACATAATAAGCTTTGACTTAGTCTAACAAAACGACATTTCAGAGGTGCAACGCTCACTTCCAAACCCAAGGTACAAAACGTTTCCTGGTCTCTGCGGTGTTTTAAAGTGCGAGTGCATTTACAACCCAGCGTGAGCCACTTTGGACGCGGAAGGGCGTAACCTTGCAAAACTTTAAATGAAAAGTCACCTTGCAACATCTCAGGTCTTCCGCAAAGAAGTGGAAGGAAGATCATAAAAATGTGGTTAACAGTAAATCAAAACAGCTTCACTTTAAACGTGATGTAAAATGAAGTGGTCTCAAATGAATGTGGTCCCAAATGAACAGGTCTCAAAAGAACGTGGTCTCAGATGATCGTGGTCTTAAATGAGGTTGTTTCAAATGAATAGTTCTGAAATGAATGTTGTCACAAAGGTCGTGGCCTCCAGTGAATGTTCTCAAATGAATGGTCTCAAATTAATCGGTCTCAATAGTCATAGAACCTATTTCCACAAGCAAACCAAACTTTGTAATGACCAACGGGAGCAAAATGTAATAGTGACGCAATATTCCGGAGATGCACTGTTTTTATTTGATACTAGAAAAAGTTTTAACGCATTGGATCAACCGTCAGTTATTTTTCGGTGCTTTCCATCCATGTAATTTGTAGTATACATATAATTTGCAAGATTTGCCATAGCAATGCGATTTTTGCGTTTTATTTGCTTGGGCTAAAACCAAAAATACGAACTAGAATACGCAATTCGTGCTGACATTTTAAATTAGCATCCTTTTAATGTCTCAGCAAAGGGCATTTCTACAATACGTTGCGGTGTACAAATGTGAAAAATCTTTTTCAGTGATGGTTCTATATATTTGAGCATTCAAGTGAAAATTTGTAATGAATTCCTTGCTGCTAAAAACACAATTTTTCTGATTTGTTGAAGAAAATACTGTATTTGAATTGCGTTTAATGCAGCCAGTGTTAAGTTATCGGCTTTAAAAGTTTTTACGCATTCTCTTTTTTCATTATTTCAGAATGATCGACTTGACCATGAGACGTTGATCATTGGGGGTCGGAGGAGGGGGGGTTGCAGGAAACCCGACGCGAATAAGGGTTACGTCATCTGCGAAAAATTACCCTTTACAGAAATAAAATGTGGAATTAAATCAGATGCTTTATACCAAAAAAATTATCCAGTACCGAATAAATTTATTTTTGTTTGGGTCGGTGAAACTTTTAAAATGAATTTCTTCTACCAGTATCTTGCAATAAGGGCTGCAGCAAGTATACAACGCCCTGAAGTGATCTACTTTGTCCATGATGAAAACGAAGAGATCGGTGAGTAATTGTTGGCAAACAACGAAAATTAGATGATTTGAGAATCTTGTCAATGTCTTCAAACATCCTTATTCCACCTCCTTGAAGTGAAAGTGTTATAGCCAAGCTGAAAGTAGGGAAGACTGCAGTCGTACAGTGCAGTAATTGGTTTGGTAATGGTTTATTGGTTAGATCAGGGCTTCTCGAACTTTTTTGTTCTGCAGCCCATTTTAAAACAGTTTTTTTCATGCGACCCTTCATGAATAGCCTCGATGTTAATGATACGTGTGAGCGTCCAATTACAAATCTCAAGAGACATTTTGTCAATGGCGAAATCATACAAATGCACACAATCGACGAAAGTAACTATACAGTAAAAAAACTACCACGTAATGGAAACAGTCGAAGGCGAAAAAAACAACAAAACACAATTTAGTTTGTGGAGGTTATCAAGCAACACAACTAATGTGATATACGCACTTGATGATTTTTACAAAGATTATCCATTCGCAGATTGATACAAGACAACGCAAGATGAAGGACATTCTCAATATTTTTCAAAAAAGATTGGTTTTTGGACTTGGTGATTATCAATTTTGAGAATGCCGCTTCACACAAAAATGTTGTGCAGAAGGCTAAGAGGTTATGAACGGCTTGATCAGAAATGACTGGGCATTCATTTCTTGTTCTTATCCAAACATGACATAAACTCTGTTTTGAAAATTCCAGCTGCAAACTTTTTTGGTTTAAACCTCGCAAACTCATCCTGGGTATGGCAGGTGTGTCGCCTTCTGAAATATCAATTGTGTGTGGTTTGCGGATCCAACTTTTCCTCAATCAAAATCCAAAGTACTTCTGAAATTGTATTTAAAGCTTTAACTTTAGTGTAAAACTACTCAGTGTGTTCTGAAAGCAGTTAGCCTAGCCCCATAGACCTAGAGTTCTAAACACATGTACGTCTTCGTGTCGGAATGAACGCAACAAGGTCAACTGGTCAGTACGTTAAAAACATCATGACGTAACAAATACATTATCTGTTGTGCTTTGTTGATCATTATCATTTGATAGCTCAGACATCCTAGTAAACAACTGTCAGCATGAAGCACTGCATTTCCCCTAAAAATATGGTAGAAATAAGTTCACTACAGACCTACTTCTAGTTTTCTTGCAAAGTTTAAGAAAACTTGTGTATCTGATTTGCTAAGCCATTTGCTTCGCGATCTCGTTTGGGGTCGCGACCCATAGTTTGAGAAGACCTGACTTAGGTGATGGTTTATTCATGTATTTTTGTGACTCAAATAACGAAATAACACAAATTCGAAAAGAGTGAAAAGAATAACATCAAAGAGCATAAATTAACTGCATGCTGATGAAGAAACATGAAAACTTCCCATTTGCAAATTGATGTGTTCCAACAGATTTGAATCACAAACGGTTGGCGAAAGACCAAATGGGTCAACTGCTCAGCCAGCCCTGTTGCTAGCACAAAACAATGCAAGAGGCACGGAGAAATAAGAAGTCGTGTAAGAGATTAATCATTTTCAGAATCCACACCTCTCTGGAAACGAATTAAAGATGAAATTCCTTGCTTGAAAACCAAAAGTATCCGAACACCAAAGACTGTTTTTGGGCAAGAGGTAAAATAGATGTAATTGTTATATAATTGTTATATAAGAGATTTTATTGCTGCGTTTTGTCTCAACCGAAACCTGCAACCATGCATCTGTAATCTACCAGGCTTTATTTAAAAGCACAGCAACTACGTTGTGAAAGGATAAAAGGTATAGCACAAAAGAATAATGCTACACAGTGAACCTGGAACACAAATGTAATACGTCAGGACCTCAGGTGCATTGTTTGTACAACCTCCGAAAAAAAATTTTGCCTCAGGGTTGAATAAGTGATGCGAGACACTATACACGCATGCTCGTTTCTCGTGCAATTTACATGAGTGTTGATTTTAATGATACTGAAGATATTTTTCGTAACATATAATTAAAAAACAATTACAAAAAGAAACCACCGATATGCATAACTAAGTACATCGGTGAAATTCCAAAAGAGAAGCAGCTTTAACAGCTGAATATATGTCATTTAATGTTCGTTTATGATAAACAGAAGTGCGCTTCTATGCTTTTTTGCGAAACGTTTGATTAAAGCATCAAATTCAACATTTCTCAGGGCGACCAGCCTCAAGACAAGTTCTACTGGTTGTTCCAGTTGTAATGCGTCAGTTCTTACATAATTTTTACATAATTTCGTTCATTAAAAGAACGAAGTGTAGAAGCAACCCTGCGTGGCATGAATTGTCGCAGAAGACGCGAACCGATGAGAAAGTAGAGTTTTCAATTTTTGTTTAAAATCAATCAAATGAGAAGCTGCATCGGGCTCAGTCAAAATGCTTCTAAATTTGTTCGGTGAACAGTCGGCAAATGGTTCATCTCTTGAAAAAAATTCACTGACTATATCAGCAGTAAACTTATAGTCATTTGCAAATAGCTCTGGTTTTACAACTCATCCGCAAAAATAACTACGATAGATAATTCTGAAGCATGCTGAACTTGTCAGAAATGTTCTGTGTAGCGTTGAAACGAACTGTCAGATCATCAAAAATAAAATCGGATACTTCATACAAAAAAGATATTTTGTGAAATTCGCTTTCCCAGGGGAGTCATCTTCTTCACCTTGTTTGGACAAATCTACAGAGTGATAGAGTGATTCAAAAAATTTGTTATCATTGTATAGTCTATTTACTTGGCTCTTTTTTTCAAATTATGTAAAATTTTAATAGCCTGTGTAGAAAAAAACCCAAAATTTTATGTTTCAAATCTCTTGCGTTTATCTCGTCAGTTATTGGAGATAACCTTCACTTCAATGGAAAACACGTTTTGCGTGTTAGAGTATGCTCGAACACAGGCGAATGAAATTGTACTAAGAGTACAACGCGCATTTGTGAGAGAATACCATGAAAACGCACCTGCTCTGCATTACAATTTGGGAAATTGCACTAAAAGTTCAAAGAGGAAGATTGTCTGTGTAGGGCCAAAATATCTGGAAGTGTTGCTATCGGAAATCCCGAGCGGCATGTGCGCAAAGCTTCGCACTGTGGCAGCAAGCAACAATAGAGATCATGCTCGCAATCTATCTTATTATTGCTTGCTCGCGCCATGCATATATATTTTTGTTCTTCGCGCACACCCCGTTCGTGGTGAATCACACAATCGCAATGCCACCGGAGAGGTTGCAACAGAAGACTACCAGTATCAGAAGAGATAAAAAAGAATGTTCGGGAAGTATTTGTGGGAAGCCTGAGATAGAAGCTTGATGCGCAATGTCCCACAGGTGGTGAGCATATTGACAGTTTGTGAAATCGCATACAGCTCTTTCCCACACATATGCAACACCACGAGTTTAAATTGGACAGCGACAAAGCATATTAAACCTATCGAATCAAGAACCTTCCGGTTCCTTCGATGCTCTGGCGTCCTTGCATTAATTTGTTTTTTCTTGTTGCCATGCCAATTATCGCTAAATGGAATCAGCTCAACTCAACATTTGCGCTTGAATTCCTCAACCAATTTTTGCGAAACGCTTGTACTTTCGCTATGCCGTTTTTACCATTAAAATACTTATTTTATGTTTTGTTTCCACGTTGCCCCCTATAGATGTTATACTTCTATATTATATCTAAATTAGAAGCAACATACTTGTTTCACTCCACATTCTCTCCAACCATAACGAAAATCTGCCAGTTCGAGAAATTAAGCTTCTTGTAGTTGATGCATCAACATCACAAGTGTCGGGTCTCTGGTTTGAATAACTTTTTTCAAAGATACCAGTCGGAACTCGTATTATATAACATGCAGCACCAGCTATCACATAAAAAATTATATAACACAAGACAAAGATTCAGCAATCTCTGTTTTTTAGCTAGATTTAGCTTCAAGAGGTCTTCCAGTATTAGCATGAGCGTCGAAAGGATTTTTCCGGGGGGGGGGGGGGGGGGGCTAATAGTGTATTTTTCAAGGGGATGGCCGAAGAAATTTTTCCAGGAGGGAAACGGCGGTGAAATTTCATTTTACTGAGTGCAAACTGAAAGAAAAACATTTTTTACTGAAAAGATATCAGGCAAATATCAAATTCCAAAATGCAGTTGGCGACCAAGGTCCCCCTCCCTCCCTTCCGGCGCCCATGAGCATTAGTTTGATGTCAGGAAGATGGGAAGATGCAAACTTCAATCCGCTCTGTCCTGGGTGTGATTGATATCCATGCAGGCAATCACCAACACGAGGCTGCAAGTTTTCATCGCTGTGGGTTGGAACCAAACAAGTTATGAACAACTTTCCAAACATGTTGCAGTTTCAGGATTCCATTCTGAAGAATCATTTCCACATGAATCTAATGCGTGGTCAAGAATAAGTACAACAAAGATATTGTTGTTGCGCGCAGCTCCGGTGTCAGTGCCCGCGTGCCTTTATATTATCCTGGCACGCCCGTCGCGCAGACTCGCGTTTGTGCTTCGTCAAGTAAGAAGTGGAATGTTATGTGCATTGAATGTGTCTACAGTCATTTACCATTTGCCCTGTTTCGGTTTTGCCTCTACAGTAGAATCAACACATTTCAGAAATCGCGGTTAAATTTCCAACTGAAATTGATTGTGAATCAAATAATGTACCAGGGATGTTGTGTGGTCAACTTGAAATAAATGAAAGTAACCATTGCAAAGTACTTTGTAATCTTAGCTTCAAATTACTGTATTTAGTTTCAAAGTTCGGAAAATTTAGGATTTAACTCATTTTGAGAATCACCAAATAAACAATGCACTTGAAGTCGCTGCATTCCTTTCCTTATTAATTTTTAACTTGCAACTTACATTCTTTCAAAATCGGATTCCGTTTCGGGAAAAACTCTGTTAAAACCAAAACTTTCCAATGAACATGTCGGTAATACGCTGGGAATAACCTAAGAAAGCAAGCCTACAGTCTCTAGCATAATGTAGTATCAAATATTGCGTTCGTCAAGGTCAGGACCATAACCAGACGGGCGCAGGGGGGAGAAATCCCCCTAAAATTATATTTTCTCCCCCTCTGGAAAAATGTGTTGGATATAATTTAAAAAATTTGGGTCCCTCTCAGAAAACTCTTCGCCCCACATGGTGTCCCAAGCTGGTTACGGGCCTGATGAAGGTTGTTTCAATTGATACCTGCAAACATTCCAACATCCTCTTTTGAAGAGAGGCGTCCAAATTTTCGCATGGGTAGATATCATTCCTCAACATTATTGCTTTTTTGATGTTATGGGATGCGAGTAGATAAAGTTGGCCAATTTCGAAAAGCAGACTATTTTATGGTGATAGAAGAATAAATATTAATGCGCACTTATGGCAACAAGAATAGTTCCAAAATAATCTGCAAGAAAAAAATAAGATGCTTGTTTTACGCCACTTCCGACAAACCAAAATCGAAGATGCTTCTCACCAATCTAAGTTAATAATTTGTAAGAAAAACATGGCTATACACATTATTGGAAATTGTGTAAGTTAGCAGAAGGAAACTCTGTCAGAAGAAAAAGGTAACTTACAGTGTAACTCTTCACTATGGCCAGATTCTACAGACATTACAGTAAACACTCGTTTCTCTAACTCACCACATCGCCAACAGTCACGTGTCTCTCTGAATCCACACAGGCTTTGGTCAGTTCCCAGTTCCAGTGCATTGCTTCAGTTCTGGATCCGACTCAACATGTTCTAAATATGAACTTTCCTTTTTGTTAGTTAATTTGATCTTGCTCTTAATACCATTGTGGAAGGTTAATTATTTACAGCCTCTTTTTGACCTTATCACGTTTTGTCCAACCCTACGTTTTTGAGTATCAGACTCATCAGACTGACAGACTCATGAGGAAGATTTTAACAAACACATAGGCATTTAGTGCGCAACTGAACAAACTTGTATAAATTAAATAAATATTAGCGCATTGTAGAGATGATGTCGAACTTTCGAGGAATCTGCTTCCAACCTCTGCTTTCATAACTTTTAATATGATTCCGATCCACTTATCCAGATTTCACTGACAATTCATCACAAAGGCACAGCAGCTAAATCTAATCGTGAAGTGCTTTACTAGGGAATTCACGCGTTTTCAATCCTGTAAATTGCAAGCAAAAGCTTAAGGGTGAGACGATGACAAGCTAAAGCATGACTTTGAGAAAGCACGCGGATTACAGTTTTAAACACATGACCATTGGAGAAACACATGTTACGATCAAATTCTGTTATTACCGAGGCTGAAGAGCTTGACTACAGCGCCCATCGACAGGCTGAATAGCCCACTATAAAAGCATTTTCAATCCCCAAAATGGGATAGCTGAACGGGATTTTAGCTGCTACTAGAGTACAATTCCATCAACCAATACACCAATCGGCCCCAACATCCAGGCTAGTTCGAGTTCAGTAGCTAAAGACAGTCAAGCCAGTTTGCGACTGTTGGAATTGTCTAACTCTAACCAATAAAATAATTTTACTTCGGGGGCTGCTGTGATTCTTGAACCTCATAGGTCATGGTTTGATGTCCTGGACAGGTCTCCCTAGGACTTGTGCATATATTGAAAGTGTTTGTCGTTTGTAAGTGTACTACACAACTTCAAGCTCAAAAATATCGAATAATTCTGACCAACATTTTGGTGTAAAAGCTTTGCGCTAAGCGTAGCTATGCGTATTTTCATTAAAATAAGCCCACGAATCCGCCAATTTGTTTGGGCTGCTGACCGCAATTTCTCACATGTCCCTGCCTTTCTGGTCTCCCTGGTACTCCAAAGATGGATTTGCCGCTAACTTCGTGAATGAGGCTGTGCCGAGTTCCAAATCCAGCTAATAGGAAAGCGTGTTCAATAATATCAATATATGGCTATGAGTTGAAATGAAATACCAGGTGCAAAATGCCGCAAAGTAAAAATAATTGTAACATTTGTTCATGTTTCGAATACCAGTAAAAAAACTAAGTTTTGCGGCAAAATTTAAAATAACGCGTCACCCATGTATGCTTTGCACAATGTACATGCACAGTACTGCACAGTACTGTATTACCATCTTGAAACTTGATATGGGTTTTCCCACCAAATGACATCTGTTCAGTATTCACAACAAAAAGTTGTAAAGGTTTGCACAATCGACGGTAAAACATGATTTTGATCAAAAACCTTATTTAGTGCCAAACAGGTATCAAAGTGTGGCAAGATTGGACATTTTTAAACAGTGTTCACATTTTCGTTAATAAAACAGTAATTTCGCTTAAAACAACTGCAATCCCATCGAATGCAGGTTTCAGAATGAAGCAGATGGTTTTACAGAAGACATTGATTTGTTGTAGCCAAAGTTCTTTGTCTGTATGTTGCGGGAAAAACTACGTACAAACCTTTGTATGTTTACGGCAGATGACGAGCAATCTCGCGAAATCAGACTTCCTTCGACTCCTGTTGCTCGTCCAGGAAGGAGGGATCTATCTCGATCTGGATGTGATCACCCTCAAACCAGTTAATCAGTTGAGAGTCTATCCAGCGACGATTGGCAGGTAATGTGAAAATGAATCGCGTCATATTGGTGTTGAGAAATGAGAATAACTACAGTTATTTCAACTTTTCGTAAATGATCTCGTTTTAGTTTTGCCCGAGTGGAAGAGCTGATGAATCTCAAAACTTATTAACTGTTCTCTGATGTTCATATCTTTGTGTCTAAGAACCAGGAGAACACTTTACGTAAGTCTTGCGAAGTCGTATCAGAAAAAAAACAACACAAAAGTCAGCGATAAAATGAAACAAGGAACTGATCATTTCAAGCTCATTCTTTCAACGCAGGTCACTCCTGAACAAAGTGAGCAATGGAATAATTTTCTCTGAACCGGAATCAGCTTTCCTGAGGACCTGGGTAGGAACATATTCGTTTATGAAGAATCCCAGATCATTTGCATACTGGGGTTTGGTCGTACCTTTCCAACTCTATGCTGGCCATCCACAAGCCGATGTTCACTTGGAGCTGTCATCTCTGAATCGACCAAATCCATTCATAGATGAAGAAAACTCAACTTCCAGCGGGAATTACAATCTCACAAACAACTTTTTTCTTCACCTTCATCCTCAGGCATTTGCAAGAGCAAAAAATGATCATTTGTTTTGGGTGAAAGAACATGAGCTCCGCGTGATGGACAACACCTTTGGCGCCGCTGCAAGGATTGCCTTATTTGGGGCTCCCGACTTGGTTTTTTTGAAAGGAGAAAAGGTCTTCGATCGAACAACAACAAAGAATCTTCCAAACATGAAAGTTGTTAAAAAAGAAAAATGGGAAGAATAAACTCACCAAGAAACCTATTTAAATAAAATCAATTTTTGATTATTTCAAAATACAACTGTTTTCAATTCCAGCAAAATTGCATTAAACTATGCGCAAAAACTTAACCGCGAAATAAGCTGGGTTTGGGTCAATGCTCACTGAAAGGAGGCAATAATACATCGTATGTCTATCGATCTATTGTAACCGCAGAAGTAACAGGAACAATTCACAGTGGCCAAGTCGAACCTTCTAAGCCAACAATGATGAATATTCTCCACGTTTAATCACAAGCTCAAAAAAATCATTCGTTGGATCACACAATATATACAGTTCTACAAATTCTCGAAGTTTGAGAAAAGATCTATGTGTGGTTCGTTCGTTTGATAAACTTTTTATGTTCCAGAAAAACTCAAATTGTTTTACAGGTATATGTTCATCTCGGCGCTTCTCTCTTTTTGTGATTTATGATGGAGAAGAACCAAAAGTGTATCAGGTTTGTTAGGGAAGAATACGCAAAAAACGATGAGAACCAATGTACTAAATGCTTTTACGGTGGTCTCGTACGAACTCCCAACTGAAAGAACGAGGTCAGTTTCCGCGTTCCCTGTACGCGGGACTCTCATATGCGGCGAGTTAGGAGTGTTATAGGTCGAGTCACATTTGTTGCTTTCTCACTGACAAGGAGATAATATTCCAAGATCGCAGAAATTTTAGGTTTAAAAATATCTATTGCGATGCAAAAACATCTTCAAAATAAAACAAAACAATATGAAATATCGAAACAAAAGAAAACGCAAAACACCCGTTTTTAATTAAATTGTAAATAACTTTCCGCAAAACACATGAACACGTATTTCATAATACTGTGTTTGCAGTTTAATACAGATTCCATTTCTGTTAAAATTTTGAATTACTCTTCGAAATTATGAGATTTTGTTCAAATGTTAAGTACGGCTTTTAAGCAAATATAGGGTCTGAAACAGACACATCTAGGCTAAAAATCTTCATTAATCGTAACTGTTTACTTGAATTATAAAGATGAAACTCGATAATGAATGGTAAGGAAAAGATCAAAAAGTCTTAGAAAAATTAGTGATGTTAAAAATTAGTGATGGTTTGATGTTCTACTGTAGCAAGATGGAAGTTTCAATCTCTACTAGAAACATGTGAACCAGTCAAGCCTAAACGGAAGAAGATAAAACTAACCAACTATAAAAGAAGAAACAAACAATCAAGATATAGCAACGAAAACTCACAAACACACACATTCTGTACAGTGCTCTTCAACTATTGTATGCGATTTACTGCATCGTCTTACTGTGAAAGTAGTTCATCATAATATCCAAACTGTAAAAAGACTGAGAACCGTTTGGTCTATGAGCATGAAGCTACGCTATGTTTTTTTTAATCCAATCACAACTAAGCATCTGGCTGGCATGAGCCTTTTTGACAGGCACTATCTTTGCACATGTCCTATCCTGAGTACAAAAATTGCTGCATTTTGCCTGTGCGAACAGTTGCCCCCTAGCTTCCTAGGTTTTCGTGATGAAAATCTCTCGCTTGCTTCTGGCTTTCTGGCTTTTTGCAAGTTGAGAAAACACGCCTAGCTATTTCTAAGTTTGTTTTGCAAACAGACATTGTGAATATTGAAAGCCCCATCTCAACAAATTATTGAGAAAAATGAGGACCATGCTCGATCTCCGCCAAAATTTTTCATGACTTAACTTTCTTTCTTGGGCCCTTATTGTGTTGGAACTCGTGAGGACCTTAGTTGCAATTGTAATTTGAATGTTAATTGTAGTTAGGAGTATGACTCTACCTTTCCTCAATACAGAATGACAAGCAGGGTGAATCCTACCACCAGGAGTGGTTTGCGCCTTGGTTGGCCACAAGATTAGCGACTAGAGTGCTGGTGCGTGTTGATATGTTTTGTCCGCTGCCGCCCCGCACGCCCTCTCAACC
>Ga0210059_1002521_pt1 | contig 28752 bp, 20 predicted proteins | sample Ectturendosymbi2_FD_188042 | JGI IMG/M metagenome (GOLD analysis project Ga0210059, IMG submission 188042) | Ecteinascidia turbinata endosymbiont from Florida, USA - Sample 2 (SPAdes) (version 2) | ecosystem: Host-associated > Tunicates > Ascidians > Unclassified | place: Key West, Florida...
CCCATGCGTTGAGGTTCACAAACCTGCTCTAGGGACCAATGAACCAAGCTTAAAACTGCACAAAGCACGTGCTTCTTCGCTGCAGAATTTACATCAGTGGATCGCAACTTTTTCGCTGAAGGGAGTTAAATCCAAACCTACGATTTTGTTACAGCCGCACTAAAAAATATTTTAAGGCAAGTCAATTAACATGTTTTGTTTAACTGCAATAACGAAGTCTGTTACGCAAAATATTAGAGGTGTCTTGAAAGACTGCTACGAGCCGCGCAAAGGGTGCTTGGGAGCCGCATGCGGCTCTCGGAGCTGTGGTTGAGAACCAATGGGTTTATTGTTACGGACGTCAACGGACCGAGTTTCAGGGGGACGGGGGTCGTGTCCCCCTCACCTTTGGATAAGGGCTACACAATATCTTTTGTTCTCCAAATATTTTGTGATAAAAAATAATGTAGTTGTACAAATTTCGTGGTTACACCGCTGTTGAAAACCCCAGCATAAAGCCGGGGAATAAATAAAAAAATGGACATTATTATTGGATTGCCTATAGACAAGGTATACAGATTTACTACGTAAACTGAATTATCATGATTGTCGATAAGTGTGATGGTTAATTTAAATTAACCGAATCAGTGTGTACATAAACGTCTCTCAATCATGTGACTGATCCGTGTCGTCTTCTTGTGAGTCGAATTAGTAGCAGTACATTTTATTTCGTCTCTGACCAAATTTGAATTGATATCGTAATAATTGTCAAGCACTAGCACAGTACTATGCAACTGCCATAACACCATGGGCGTAGCCAGGGGGACACTTGGGCGATGGTCCCCAAAATATATAATTTCCATATTTTGCCTCCCATTTTGCCAATTTTACAAAATGGTCGTACTACGGTTGAGTGAACATGGTGACGTCATCGAAACGGAATAGTATTTGTGTGATATGTGATATGCCATGCATTTCATACAAATTTTGTCCCTCGCAAAAGTTTTCTAGCAAACTCGGTCCAGCTGCGGACATGGCCTCTGCGCGATACGAGCAAGAACGGGAAGCACGATAAGATTTAATGCATGAAAGGGTGAAATGGCATCAGCAACAACAGAATGAACCTGGACGAGCGGGAACATCTATCGTTGCTTGCTCGTTGCATTTGCAGTCTTGGCCTTTCCATTACGTGTTCGCATCTCCCATAAGGAGCCGCAACAATATGTACAATTCGTTTCACAAAGATGTTGAAACAATGCAAGTTCTCAATAATAACTGACGCACATTAATGTTTTTTGGCACTGGTTATTAACATATTCTGGAAACTACTTGGTGGATCTCAGGTTTAAAATTTTTAGATGTTAATAGAAACGAAATGTTAAATGTTATTTCAAAGAACCAATTCAAAAATTGAACAATAATACAATCGAAAGTATGTTTTGATTCGTTCAAGGAAAATAAATCGACGCTGCATATATCCAGTAAAGTCCACAGCACTCTTTTTTATGCTCAACACCCGTTTTGTTGAACCTGATGTGACAGAAGAAAGCGTCATCACCAGTGAAGAAGAAGAGACCTCATGAATAACTTATAGAGTCGGCTCAAAAAATCATACTCAACCCTGGAATGCTTTCTGAAAGACTGTATCTCTAAACCTTCTTCTTCATCACCTGGCCAACGTAAAAAACTTTTCCAATCGTACTGCACAACCACGCAGACTCCTGATACTGCCGAAAATCAAGAGTGACTCCGGGTCCGGTTTTCCAAATATTTTTTAGTCCGGCTCCGGGTCCGAAAAAAAGCAATTTTTTTCAAAAATTGAATGATCCTCGTGTTCAGGCACTCTGGAACCATGCATTGGTCGGATTTCTAGTGCTGACCTCCTATAGGCTATGTCAATTTTGTCTCCCCCTTTTGACCCAAGAGGAAAATTTTGTCCGTGCCGTTGGATTGCCGAAAGCACGGTGATCATTCAATTTTTAAAAAATTTTTTGACAAGTGCAAAAATCGAAAGACCCCGTAAGTTTACTTCAACTACCTGAAAAGTGATAGCCAGTAACAAAAACCTCAGCACTATGCTTGCTTCCCGTTATCATGGGAAAGATTAATTAGGAATCACGGGGAACACTTAATATTGTTGGTGGCGCTAAAAATGTATAATTTTCGGAAAAAACAGCTGGTTCAAGTGTTCCACTATGATCTCAGGAGCCGGCTTCCCTCACTTGCAACCATTGGAAAAATCTACCAGCGTTTTTCTAGAAAACACACGGTGAATCCACGCCATTCACGTATATAAAGCGTTTGTGAAACTGAAGAACTTCCATTTCATTAAGCAAACAGGTTCAAATCCTAATTTCTTTTTTTACAGGGAAAGGTCTGCGGGTTATGCGGAAATTTCGATGGGAACCAAAACAACGACAGAATCAAGAGTGACAAAATGTTGGCTGTCACCGCACACGAATTTGGCAACAGCTGGAAGGTGACTTTGTATGTCGTTGTTGCGAGAATTTCTCCACTGAAAAATCAATGCCTTATGTTTCGTAAAGACGTTTTTGTGTCGTCGTTAAGGCAGTTGTCACGAACACTGCATATTTGTCAACCGTTTCCTGAGCAGGGCATAACTTTCAAGTTTGTCTCAAAGTGCGATGCGGTTCGAGTATAATCGTTTTCAACTGGGGTTGTTTTCGTGTGTTCAATTTCAGTTTTTTTCGTTTAGCTCTCGAGTTCACAACAACACTGGCGTTTATAGTGAGCTACGCCGTTTGTGTATACAAAAGTGTTCGTGACAATCTGCTCAGGAAATGGTTTACAAATATGCCTAATTCAGTTTTCAACTGAATTTTAAAAACGCTTGAAACACACTTGTTAACCTGATTTCTTCAGTAGCTGATTTTTTCGAAGCGTCCTGTCGAGAAATCCTATCGAAATAGGCATACGTTTTGCTTTTTTCGAATAAGGGGTGAGGTTACTGCCACGATGGCAGTGGTTGCCGAACGGGTGATAACAAAACCTGTGCTGTTGTACAACAGCTGGTCTCCAATGCCATGTTTTAATGGACGAGCAAGCTCCGTAATTGTGTCCCACGAGTGAATTCGCTGATGCGACAAGTTCAGTCGTCGCGAGCGGCTCAAAGTTTATAACGTCGGTTGCACCTGTGAAAGGAATTTTGTCATTTTGGCAGGAGTCACCTTGCGAGCCTCCTACGGAAAATATTGTTGTTTAAAAAAAAAAATTATTTCGAAATACAACAAGTTTGTTTCTTCATGTCATATGAGCTTGAAAATATTTTCTGAGTTGTTCAAAAACGCGCCTGTGCTCCTGAAACGTTAATGGCAATTTTGGCAGTTGTCACCCTTTTCAGTCAGGTTTTAAGTGTTGCCTGAGCGGGGTCCAAAATGCAGAGAAGGAATGATCGGCTTCCATACTCTCCCAGGCTATATAGCGGACAAGCTCAAACGCTTCTCAGCGACGCATTGCTGATTGCAAAATCTCATTAAATAATTGGTCAAACTTTGGAAGCGAATCACAGTTTGAATAACAAGAGTTTACGGTAAACAGCAATTTGCCCGATCATTTTCTGAAATTCTCATCAACACCACAAGAAAAGTTATTCGAAAGCTCGGACCAATTTGAAGCTGATGAAAAAACAGACGTTTGACAAAAATTAAGCCTTAAGGCAGGGGTCACCAACCTTTTTGAAACTGGGAGCTACTTCTTGTGTACCGATTAATGCGAAGGGCTACTAATTTGATACAAACTTATGAAATAAAAATGTTGCTGAATTTACCTTCAGTTATTTCAGTATTGATATTCCTTAATGTGAAGACATTGATCATGCTAATGTTATTTTTAGAACAGGCCCGTGGGCGACTTACATGGTCATTGCGTGCGACTTGGTGCCCGCGGGCACCACGTTGGTGACCCCTGCCTTAAGGCATTTAAAATCACTTGGCGAGGAATAACTATAGCTTAGGCCTTAGAAATTTGAATCTGCTGTTTACACACGTCGTTTCATCTAGTTGTATTTTACTTGCAGTATAAACATAAATGGTGAGAAGTTGGTCTAATTTCAAGATTTGCGTTGTTTTTTGTCAGTAAGCTGTTACGACCCATCGTCGTTGTGTTGCTTTGAAAAAAGTTATTTTTCTCGTTTAGCGTTTGTTTCTGATTTAGCAAATGCTTTTTTCTGCAAAAAAAGCTGCCCCCCACTGCATGTTTTCATGCAACCGTTTCTTACCACGCTTATCCGGTTCACTAGTTATCAACTTACTTCACGAAATTGCGTTCGGTCATCTGATTGACATGGAACCTTTTTTCATTCAGGACAGTGCCTTGTTCCTAGTTTGGATAATCCGTGCTGCACCATTCTTGGCTTACCCTGATGAAGTTGCCTGTAGTGTATAGGTGCCAAAACGTCAGCACGTTTTTAGCGTTTTCATGTTTACATTTCAACGCTGGCGGATTTATGCAGTACAGGGTATTATGAGATACTGGTTGGTATGCACAATAATATGGATCTACTGTCAGCTTTATGGAAAACTGCTTGTTAGAAAAGGTTAGCAGCTGTCAAAATATGAAAAACGATAAAGTGACCTCTTATGGTCTTTTCTGGGTAAGAAGACAAATAAAAATTCTGATGCAAAAATTGCGGTTTTGTTGCAATCAATCTTACGACACTTTTTTGGCAGTTAGTAAAGCGGAAAGTTTTGCTTTCCAGTGTGTTTTTTACACTTCCAGGCACTGCACAGTTGGCTCTGTATAGAGTTGGCAACCAGTTCTTTACGGAACAAATCATACGCAGTAAGAAAAGAATAAAATAATGCTACAGGTCACTGGACTGTCGCTTCCATTTTTATCAAAGTTTGCTTTCAACGAAAAAGTAAACTTGATACTTGCAGCAGCCAAAAAAATTTTTTATAAGAGATGTGTCAAACGTGGTCATCTTATTAACTAACATACAAAAATAAGAACATTACGTAGGTGAAACACCAAGCTGCTGCAAAGCAATTTGTCATTTCCATAGAAGAGGTACTCCTGCGATTTTGAAAAGTTCTAAACTGATAAAAATCAGTTTTAAATATGACAAGCGAATGGCTGCCTGTTTTATGAACACTGCATCAGTGAAAGCTTCACTGGTAGTAAAATTGTAAGTTGCACTGGCAACAACATACTGAAATCACAGATGCAGTTAAAACGTTTAATTTTCTAACTAAATCTTATAGCGAGTGCGTTGTATTCAGACTTCACCAGGTTGCAACGACGTGGGGCAGTTTGATCATCCGTGCAATCTGAATCCGCACCGTCGCTCGTGGTCGCAAAAGAGCTGCAAAATTTTGTACAGTTCTGTGTTCTCTCCTTGTCACGCTTTGGTGAGTTTGTATTCCTGTCAACAACTTAAATGTCCAATTGTTTTCGCTGATGTTAGTATTTGCTCCTATTTTTCATTGGGATCAACTTGTCTGAGATTTACCTTTCAGTATACGAGTATGCTTCACAGTTGTTGACAGCACTTATGCATGAAGTTTGAAAACTGTGTGGGTTTTGTAAATGGCATTTCTATTTCTATGCAATAAAAATAGAATCTATGAAATTTTTCTGAAAATATTATTTTCTGGTTCTATACAACACTTGGTGAACCGCTGCGGTCTTTAAAGCGTTATGAAAACCAGCGTTTTTAAAAGCATCTGCAGCAATGTCAATAAAATGCAGTTTATAAGCACATCAGAACATTTTACAAAGGCTGTGTGAATCACAGGTGGATGTAACAATTTTCTACGAGAACTGCATATATGATACTTGCGGCTGCGACAGTGGGGGTGATTGCGAATGCTTTTGCACGGCTGTGGCTGCATACGCTGCAGTCTGTGGTGAAGCCGGACTGGCAATTCGATGGAGGACACCAGCCGTGTGTCGTAAGTTGCCTCTATCTTAGCAAAATGTATTGCTTTCATGCATTACAAACAAAGGTATTATGTGCATGGACGAAAAACAACTCCTGAAGACTGTTTACACTGTACTTTTGAATATCCTTTCAATTATGCTGTCGCTGATGCGGTCATGGCCAACTTGATTAGTTGCTTTTCAGATCACAATAGGAAAATGCCCATTGGCTAGCACTTTTATTTTTAAAGCTCTCATGTGCGAAGCCTACAATACACCTCAGAGCGATTGCGTGTGGCATTACCATGAGTGCCAGTCTCCGTGTCCGGCTACGTGTCAACACAAGTATCTCCAGAATTCCGATCATCACTGCTCACTCAGCTTTGCGTGTGTCGAAGGATGCTTTCCGGTTTGTCCTGAAGGTGAGTCTAAAATAGTACACAGGGCAACGGCCTGCTCATACGTGTTAGAATCTTATCTTTTCAATTGTTTTGATGCTTCCAGACCGATGTCCACTGTTGCAGTGTCACCGAAAATGCCAAGTCTTTGATACACTGTGCGATGAGCGTGAATAACTGTCTCAAATTACGTATTCAGTTCGTATAGTGAAGAGTAGCAAATGCACTTCCTGGCTGTACACAATCATTAGTTTGCAGTACTGTATTGTGACGCAGTCGGTATTATCCGCGAAATTTTTTAATGGGAAATCGATTTCACGTAACTCCAGGCATCCTCAGTCTTGAAATCTTATTAAAGTAGAATCACTGATAGATTCGACTGGGTCACCTATACTGTAGGTGGTATCTAATTACTTGAACACTATATGTGCAAGTCCGAATCATCGCAAAATCATGAAAGCAAAGCCCAGTCGGCTGATTATTCAAAAGCTTACAGCAAACCCAGAACTGTTAATTGGCTGTATACAAATGGAGTGAAATGACCTGATTCATCTATGAAGTTGCTGTTACCGAAGCTGAATGCGTAATTAGTGCCAACGCACACAGAATAACGAATAGGTCACAAACGCCACGTACACAATGACTGAGCAGCAACGTCCGATGATTTTTTTAAGATGATCTTAAACTTGTTGTAGTGGTGTTAAACAATTTTTATCAGTAGTTCAAAAACACGCAATTGCTCAACACGAACGCTTTTTATTGGGATAGCTCGTAGTATTGAACGGATCGGAATTTTTGCAATCCTAATCCGGTCCAATGTTTTCATTGTGTAATCCAGTCCGATCCTAATCCGGCAGTGCTGTCCAAATATTTGATCCAATCCGGTATATATCCAAAAAAATTCTGCTTAAACATTTGACTGCAGTGATCAACGCAGTTTGGATATCCATATCTCATCTGGTAGTGTTTTTTTAGAAATCCAGTCCGAACCGGATCCGGTTCTGAATTGCAGAATCCGGTTGGATCGCGATCTGGTAAAAGGGTTGCCAGATGGCCGGTATTTCACTGGCCTGGCCGGTATTTTACTGCTAATTTAGCGAAGGCCGGTAAAAGGCCGGTATTTTGAAAATCAGTGCCCAAAGCCGCTATTTCGAAAATAAATAATTTGCCTTAACTTTAAAAAGAACTAACGCCGAATTTCTCAAGTTATAATGACTCTGGTAGCGAATCTTCTCAGGAAAGTTCCTTCAGCGAAGTTTATTTGCTGCTGTTGACGCAATCCTCGGTGCGATTGTCACATCACACGCACACCGGAATGTAATGATCCACCCAAAATATGGGCAAATTACTTAAAGAATACTCTTACGGGCAAATTACTTAAAGAATACTCTGTTTTCCCTGTGCCGCTTAAGAATTACGATGAGCTTATATCTGGTACTGTTGACAAAATGGCCTATTTTTACAAAACGCATCTGGCAACCCTATCCCATAACCGGATCATGTTAAACATTGATAGCTCGTCAACATCCTTTCAAGTGTTTCGAAACACGGCGGCGCAACAAATGCGTACATTTATGATGTGTTGACATTACTATTTAATATATCCTCCACTGTGCCAAGGTAAATGTTCACTATCTTCCGCAAAGATATGAGACATTTGATTTTAACTAATAAACTATTGTTGTCTAATAAGTTTGCCACTGAAACTGCGGAACGATTTCATATCTAATATGTCAATCATCTTGTGGTAAGACACGGAAACCATTTGCACTAGCTTTGCCTGTATTCTGCGAAAATCAGATGTGACTTTTGTATGATTTGTTGCTGTACTTTTTTTTGTTTGTAAGAAATGGGACTAAGAGCTATAAAAGTGGCGCGGTTTTCCATGTTCATGGCGTGTTTGAATAATTGTAAAGCTTCAGCGAAATCACTGATACCACGCAGCAATGTGATGAGTCTCCCAAAAATTACGACGTCCTTGGTGACATGACTTCGAAGGAAGTAAAATAATTGGCAATGCAAGAAAATTGTGTAATAACTGTTTGTATAAAGGAAGTCGATTAGATTTTTGTTTGAAACAACTAACAAACGGTGTTAAGTTGTTGGAGTGCATTCATGTAAACCTCAGAAACGTATACCAGACATTTTTTAACGCTAAATGAACTTATAAAGAAAACCTATGTGACTGTAACAAGACCTGGGTAGGGATTAGTCGGTGTGATCTGATTGACACTGATATGTCAAAATACTATAGAAACGTTTGCTAAGACAGTGGCGGATCTAAACATGATCTAAGCGTTTTTGCGGGGCAGTTGAAAAATGACACGCCAAGATATATTGTCTACTTCGAACGCTTGTTACCACTGCAGTGGTCATGAAACTAGTTACTATCCTCCAGACGAAACCATTTTATGCAATTGGCCAATGGAACACTTTCCGTAATTTTTAATTGGAAAAGGAAGTGAAGAGCAAATAATACGTTTTCCGTCGTTTGCAAACAGAATCTTATCAAAAAACATTAGCGTTTTCTGCCCTGTGAAAGCGGGCGAACGTTTAATCAAAAACGGCGTACCGGTAATTACCAAAGGAGCAGCACTTCAAAAGAGATCTGTGTTTGTGTGGAGGGGGAGCAGTTGCGCCAAATCGTCCCCATTGATCCGCCAGTGCTTACAGCTTTTCCGGGAAAATGAGGTTAAATATTTTTCGTCCGTTAATGATTCGAAACGCAAGTATCAGTTGGCAACACTGCACTCGATCAGATATAGTGCAGAAATGAAAGCAGAGAAAATGCAGCAGCTTTTGATTTCGTTGTCATATGCTGTCCAACGCTCAAAATTTAACAGGATTTTTAGCGTATAGGCAAGATCCCATTGTAAATTACCATGCAGACTTAAAAAAGAGTGAGATCTTGATAAAAAATTAACTTCTACCACACTTCATCCATTGTTAACTGCAGAAAAACACTTTCGATTCAATTTTTAATTTTTGTTCCATTTTCATGAATAGTTGCGGTCTTCACCATAGGGTGGACATGAGCTTAACAACATGCTGAAAACTTGTTTCACAGAACCCTGGCAAAATATTGGGTTTGAAACAAGTCTTTTTTTAATTGCAGCAACTGACAAACCACGTTTTTAATATTTACCTATTCCTTAGGATCAATATTCGACGAAGTTTTGGGTAAATGTGTGGAATCATGCGAGATTATGTCGTGCCATTACATGGGTAGATATTTCGCTATTGGAGAAAACGTGGTCGAAGAGGCTTGTCGCGTGTGGTAAGTATGACTTTCATAATTGCAAAAATTAAAACTTTCCCAATTTTAACTTGAACAGAAGTTAAAGAAGAGATAAAAGAGATTGTTTTCCTTACCAACCTGTACCTTTGAGCTCAATCATATGTGCTTTTTGTACATGACTAGAGCGATAATAAAGACTAACTGTTGAAAATAAAACTTTCAATTTACTGTTTGTACACAACGAATTTTTATCATGCGGCGTTTATCAGGGCTGTGACGCCGGAACCCAAATATCAGGCTCCGGCTCCAGTTGTAGGCATCTGAGTTTTTTGACTCTGGCTGCAACATCTAGAAATTTTTGGGTCTGGCTCCAGAACGATTTGGTCCATTGAAAACTAAATAGCATTGTATTACTTACACAAGTCAATTGCCCACAAACTATGTCTGTGGAACCAGAACCCAAATTTCAGGCACCGGCTCCATCATCTAAAAGTTTTTGGCTCTAGCTTCGGCTTCACATGCCTGGCATTGAATCGTTTTAAGCGGTTTTAAAAAATAGTAAAACCAAATTTTTAAATGAGAAACATTTTTGATGTCGAAAGAAAAAATACTTGAAAACAGAAAAATCATTGAAAATCTATCAATTTCGTGAAAAGCTGCTCACTGCGAAAATTGGCTAATCATCCTTGCGTTTTTGATCCCCTCTGATTATTTACTTATTTTAAGACCAAAACTAGTTGATGTTTTACATCAGGGGAGGGCAAATGCCGTATGTGGCCTGTCAAAGATCTTCATAGGGACGGTCAAGTGCTTCTATGAAGCGTGATATCAAGTCATGTTTTTTTTAAAGACAAAACTAACGTTGGTTACTAAAAGTATTTCACCCTGTCTGTCCCTGTGAGCACACCACGGCGGGCACGTATCTCGAAAATAATGGATCGCGTGTTCTGTTGTTACACTCGTCTTGACCTCTGTTTAGATCCGCTTTGCTCAACCTGTGTGCCGCGCGAGCTTTTCATGTGTGCCACCAAATTTAAACATATTTCTTGTATTATGTGCGTGAAATTGTACCGCGAGAAGGTTCTGTTTTTGTAGTGTGTTGCAGCGGTTAAAGATAGGCTCCACAGTGGAACTAGAACTCTAAATCTAAGTTATCATCAACTTGCTGTGGACATAATAATTTATCATTATTATTTCAAACTAGCTCACGGGCGGGAAACTTTGCTAAGTCCTATCGTTTATTATTTGACAAACTTAACAAACTGAGTTATTCCAAGCAATCTAAAAAGTGAAAAATTGAAGACGAATGTCGTGTTTTCAGCAAAGAGTAGACTGAACGATATTGCTTTACTGACGTTGGATACAAAACTGTATGTTTCAATTATCAACAAAAAGTTGCTGTATTCAAGGAATACAATTTCAAACGTCACTTTTGAACCGATCGAGTTACCTTTGAACACAGTTTGTCAAATCAACAATTGGTAAAGAAAGCAACTGATCTTGTAAAAAGTTTGAAGCGACAGCAAATTAAGTTAGGGAAAACCTGATCTTTACGTAGGATTATGGCAAAGGCAAGGTTTGTATTGGCCAATAAACTTGCAAAGCAAAACAAAGGCTTGCAAAAGCAGAATTTATTATAGATTGTATTGTTGATGCTGCTAAGCCAAAAGCAGAAGCCATATCTTTGTCACGAAAAACTGTTGTTGATCGCATATACGCAATTGTTGTGAATACTGGAGAACAGCTGTTAACAGACGGTTGTAATTTTCAGTATAGTTTTCTATTACTTTAGATAAGAGTACTGATCTTCAGTATACTGTTCACTTACTCATTTACATCAGAGGTATTGACGAAACTTTGAGATTGAAAAGGAATTGTTGTCAGCGGAGTTGCACTACTACTGGAAAATATTTGTGCAACAGTGCCATCATCAATCTAATCAGGTCTGGATTAAGACTGGATAAACTGGCAAGTGTTACAACTATTGGTGCTCCTCCACTCATAGGTACACATTCTAACCTTGTGGTGTTAATGAATGATGAACTCAAAGAAGATATTTCCACTGAACAGTTCGTTGTCATTTCAGTGCATCATATATATCAAGAAAACCTCTGCAAGTCCTCCTTCAAATATAAACATGTTATGATTGACGTGGTGCGTGTAGTGAATTTAGAAAAAGCACGGGGACTCAAACACAAGCAATTCCGAAGTTTCTTGGAAGATATCGAGACAGATGTTACTGATGTCTTTTGACACACAAATGTCCGCAAGTTAAAAATGGGAAGAGTACAAACGAGGATGTGGGAACTCAAAGCAGAGATTGTCATGATTTTCAATATGAAAGACATCTCTTGTGACTTTCAAACATGATGGAGAATGGCAAATGCGTTTTTTATTTATCATATGCTGTAGACGTAATGCAGAAACTAAATGAGGTCAACAAAACTACAAGGACAGTGTAAAACTACAAGGACAGGTCAACATAAAACTACAAGGACAGTGAGCTCAAGATAAAACTACAAGGACAGTGTAAAACTACAAGGACAGCGTAAAACTACAAGGACAGTGTAAAACTACCATAGAAAGTGTAAAACTACAAGGTATTTTCTCATGAATTGTACCGGGAGGTAAAAGCCTTTCAACTGAAGCTTGCACTTTTTTCCAAGCAGTTGAATGAGCATAAAATTGTTCATTTTCCTCATTTGAAAGCACAAATTGTCACGCAAGTATTAACAGAAAAGCATAGTTCTCAGTTGATGGCTTTCCAGCAGGAATATATCAAACGATTTGTTGATTTCAAGGCAATATGGGACAGTTCGAACTACTCAGCTCACCTTTTGTCTGTGACATTGAAACCACTACCGAAGAACTGCAAATGGAACTGGAACTGATTGATATGCATACAGACAACTCTAAATATGATGTTTGAAAGCATACCACTGGTTCAGTTTTATGCTTCTCTGCACTCAGAAAGGTTTCAAAATCTGAAAAATGTGCCAGAAAGATATTGGTGTTTTTTGGATCAGCTTACGTTTGTGAGCAGATTTTCTCGATAACGAAAGTTAACCAGCCAAAGAACAGATCACTTGTCATAGGCTGAAATTTTCAGTCAGTCCTAGGGATCCGCATAAGCGAAGCAACTGGACGCCTAATTGTAACAACAAATTGGATGCTGCCGTTACACTAGAAGCTTTGCCAACATCTGTATTTTATCGTCATTCTCCGTTTATCTTTACAAACCATTGCAATGTTAAATCGCGCACCTGATCAAGAAAAGGTTTTCAGTTTTTTGTCAAAGGTTGGCATTAGTCATTTGTATTTTAATTAGCAATCTGTATCTTTCATAGATTTTTTATAAACATACTTATTAGTGAGCCCGTGTTTTCCATGCTACACGTGGGTGGGTTATAGTGGAAGCGCCAGCGCTTGAGAAGGGAATGGCTAAGTGTTACCTGTAATATGTCTATTTCCAAAATGTCGCACGCGCAAGCTTCCTTATGGCTCATTATGAGTTGCAAATTTGGTTGGCAGAATGGTTGTTTTCAAATACTTTTTGACCTGCTTCAGAAAATGGAAAACTTGAATTTTTTAATCAATTCCTTTCAAGAAATTTTGCTAACACTTTAGTGCCAGAAATTAAGTTTGCTGTTGTCGTGCAAACTGCTGGACAGTATTTTTACAATTTAAAAAGAAGCGTGGCCCGAATAAGCGGTAAGTTTTCTGTAGTTTGTAAGTAATTTCTGTGTATATTTTTCAGTGCATGCGCTGACAGTGGTCTATTGGAATGCATGACACCAGTTGATTGCCTGAACATTACAACTCCTGCTGTCACGACCTATCCCGCTAGCACAACCCCTATTGCCCGTACCCCTGTTGTTACGGGAACTACATCCGAGTTCGTCACCACGACTGCAGGTACCGGTCCAACAACCACAACGGAAGCCACTACCACCACAACCCCATACGAGCACGTACTTCCAATCTCAGCAATCAAAAGGTTCTGCAACGGTTCTGTCAATCTCGTTTTTCTTCTGCAGAGCGCAGACGTTTTAACACCAACAGAGTTCAAACAAACCAAGGAACTCATTTTGACCTATATCTCGTCCATTGCTCCACCGGACTATGGTAAAAGCACATCCAAGCTACGTGTTGAAGTCGATCAATTCGGTGATTATGTTGAAGAAGACTTTCCATTGGAGAAGCATCAGAACATGTCTCTTATAACCAACGTCGTGCACGAACTCGAGCTTCAGCGAAGCAGAAACAACCCCCTCGGGGACGCGATTCGAAAAGCGGCCCTCTCATTCAAAGACAAGCCTGCTCACAAAGACATCGACAACATAATGTTTGTGATTATTTTTACAGAACCAGAAGACAATATTACTGGGATTTTAAACGACCTGTCTCAGAAAAATATCCAAGTTATCCTGTTAACTATCAGCAGTGAGCCAAATCTCAATAATGTTGCAACGTACCAGTCGGTTGATACGACGCATGTTTATCGTCTCAGCAGCGTTGGCGACCTTTTTATAAGGCCAACTGTTGCCCAGAGCATTCTAAACGACTTGTGCACAGGAATTACTGTGCCACGTCCTCCTGTCACGACCACCAAACAACCACCTACTACAACGCCTGAACGACCACCTCCTCCGACAGACTCTCCCACTGCCGAAGAGTGCACCATGACTGCGGACCTCGTTATCTTGGTAGACGTGCAGTTGCTAAAACCAACCGAAAAAGCAAAAACCCTTGCCACGTTAAGCGACCTTTTGCACAACATCACCGTTTCGAGAGACCGCACACAAGTCGCTATGCTTCTCATGGATTATCGCCTGTGGAGGGTGTTCAAGTTTGATTCCGACTTGCAAAACATATTGCGTAACCTCGGCAGCAACGTTGACAAGGCGCTTACGAAAGCTTCTAGGTCTCGTAGATCCGCCCTGGACTTGCGTTATGCTTTGGAAGATTCTCTCGATGAGTACTTCTTAAGCAGCAATTTGCGAGGTCGCCCCGTGGACACGAAAGTCCACAAGTCAATATTGGTTTTTCAGGGGCGACAGCCGGTACACGATTCGAAGTACCCCCTGAGTTCTACGGTGCGTGCATTACGAGAAAACGGTGTCGTGTGGACAATTGTCACTCCTACGAACGTTTACTCGAACTTGAAGGAAAGACGCGTTTGGAATAATCTGATGGGGGTGAAAAACATGATCTACTCTTCTGATTTTGCTTCTCCCGAAACTAACGAAAAACTTTTGGAAAAGGTATGCCGGGCGCCAGAGTCGCTCCCGATTTCGTCCACGTACTGCGCCCGACCAATCGACCTTTACTTTTTGTGGGACGATTCTGAAGCGATTACCGGGAAAAATCTGAACAACATGTTGGATGCTACTCATAAAATAGCGAAAACATTGGGGCCTATGAATTTTGTTCCGGATGTTGATGGTATCGACAGGGTGCGGGTCGGTATTCTGCAATACGGCGTTGAACTGGAGTACCAGATACAGCCAGCTGAAAGCAGAAAACTACGAAAGTTTCTGATTTTGACCGAAACCATTCAGCCATCCCTGGGAGACGGCACTCAGCCAAACTTGCAGAACGCGATACAAGAAATCTTAGATCAAACAGAAAGTCTTCCTTCTCCACGCAACATGTCAGTTGTCCTTTTCATGAAATCGAAACCGAAAGCCGTAACGCAGACGCTTCTGGACAGACTTCATGAAAAAGGCGAAAACATCATGGTGTTCAGCTTCGGCAGCAACTTGACAGTGAGCGACTTGAGCAGCATTGCCGGCCCGGGAGGATTCGTTCGGAAACTGGCGCGCTCGCGAGAGTTGCTTGAAAATAATTTGGGAAATTACATCGGCAAGCATTTGTGCGAACCCGGAACTGCCCCAACCACAACAGTCGCACCAACCACCCCGAGCCCGACCACTACAGAGGTGTCAACTACACCCTTCACAGGAAGCACAGTTGCGGAAACGACCACTGCAGCCCCATCTTGTTTAAACCCCATGGACTTGTACATCGTAGTCGACAGCCTTCTCACCAGTGACAAGCAGTTAAAGAACTTTGTTGACGACACTCTTTACAATACCTTGGCCGACATCGCCATAGACGATGGCACACAGTACTCCAGGGTCGCACTAGCCGTTAGCGGCCCAAAAGTGAGAAGACGAATTCACTTTACTGGTGACGGCAGCGACAAAACGAGACTTTTGAGGCGTTTTGAGCGAGATTCCCCTGAGCCTGCCTTGGCTGAGCCCCGGCGTCTCAATCCCTTTCGTCTTGGTAGAGCTTTGAGATCAGGCAAAGTCATGGTGTTCGATCGCAATGCTCGCGACATGGAATACATGCGTACAATGCTGCTTGTGCTTAAGCGACTGCCGCTGATCGAGAAACGTCTGTCCACGACAGATGGAGGCCTTCTCGGTTTAATAAAGAGATCAAAAAAACAAGGGTATGGCTTTGTCCTGGGATACTTTGACAGCACATTTGCTGGAGTGAGCGAAGTGCGGCGTCGTGAATGGATGAAGGAGTTTGAAGGTTCATCCTTGCGATTGAGCACCACTGACAACCCTGCAACCGCAGGAGCCGAACTTGCTGATCTCTTATGTTATCGACCCTATGTTTCAACTGCTGCAGTCACTACTACGACGCTTCCATCAAGTAAGTGTGGGTTCGTTTAGTCTGCATGTTGTTATTGTTACAGCTTTGAATTGCGTGAAGAGTCTTCTGTGAAAAAATTTGTGATAGTTTGTTGGCGCATGTCTTTTCTAGGTGTTCCACCGACGTGCTATCACCAATTATTTGTAGTCAGTTTAATTTTAAGCCGTAGGTTTGCGTGTTGTTGGCTTTACTCGTTAACGGTTGAGCTTAAACTTGCCGACGAGTGGTCCAGATATACGCGAAAACAACATTCCTTCCAAAGAATTTGACGAAAAAAACGATGCTTTTAAAAGACTTTAAAATACGCCGTGTTTCTTACATGCACGCTGTCTTCGTGAAACCTTGAATATGAACGAGCTTTCCACCATTGTTTGGATCGTGAAGTACTATGTCGGTCATCATCAATGAACGGGCGCAAAATTTACGCAGAAAAGTCTTTCCAAAGCTACATTGTAGTCCACAACAATTCGTGTACATACATTTTCGTATATTCCGACAACATTTAACATCGCAATCAAAGTACAGTATTTGCTAACGAAGCATTTTTTTTCAGCACCTCAACCAGAGACTTTCTCCACAAAAGGTTTGCATGTGATTTTTTGTAGTATTAACAAGTTTTATCCATATGTATATATGTGTGTGTGTAAACATTTCTCTTTTGAAAATTAATTTCAATTGCTTCGCAGACATCTCATTTGCTGCATTGTTTGTTTAATTCACTTTTTCAGAAATTACGGGGACCACTGAAGCACTGACCACCGTTGCTGTTCCTCGTAAGTTGCAAATGAACTGCAATTTACTCTTTATTAACTGAACAGTCAGTACGCGGATTTTTCACGCATTTGTTATTCTTAAAATAGTGAAGCTGCCAAAATTCTTGATGCTTCTCGGTGCTGAGCTATTGGCGTGACCTTACAGGTTGCGAATATGGCCCTGTCGACATCACGTGGTTGATCGATACATCCGGCTGGGTTAAAAAGGGAAGTAAAGAGCAAGATTTGAAGAAGCTTCTGAAGGAATTCGCAGGCGATTTTATTGTTTCCAAAGACAAAATGCAGGTGAAAAGGTTTATGGTCTCACATTACTACATTGTGGCTAGCTTTGCTCAGGATAGTTTCTGAATACACCGAAACCGCTAATTGGCTTAGTCACTAGTTTTTGCACTAAAACATATTTTGTGCTTGGTGTATATCGCACTGATGCAGTCTTTAAGTTTCGAGGTGGCATAAGTACTTTTTTGTATTTCTTCATCCTGTTACAATTTTTAATGTCTACAGCAATCACCTTCACTGAAACAAAACACGCACAATCCATATACATGATGAATGTAAAGCTTTATAATTCTACCAAAATTGTGTTTTAACCGGCGAATGGACCGAAACGTTTTAGACTCATAAAGGTATAAAAGATTACTATAAGGAAGGTAATGTTGCAGCCTGGGAAAAACGTACAACGCATTTATTGCCTAATGGGTTTTGAGTTTAAGCGTCAATGTTGACGCTAAACTATTGCGTTGTCAAGAAACATGTTGTTTTATGTGCTTGGCTCGCTATTTTGTAAACCTTTCGAAACTCGCCGTGATTAAAATAAATAAAAGGGAATTCCGATTTCGGTGCTAGAAGTTTGAGCATAAGATAGCTGAAAGGTCGCTTGTTTACAAAGTGTCAAGCTAGCAACAACAGTACAAAAAACTTCTTTCCCATAAATGCGCAATATGCTTAGACGTTGAAAAAGCAACGTAATTTATCAGCTCTGTTTATTGGTATCGGTACAAAATAGCAGCCATCCATTGCTTGAATCTAAGAACTGCTGAAAGCTATACATTTGTTCCATTGCATCTGTCTTGCTTGTTTTTTATGAATGCAGTACACGTTAACATAGTATCACAAAAAGACACAAAGCTCCTTTTTCGCGCAGATGTCTGTGATCGGATATGACACAGCACTGAGAAGTCAAGGACTATATCACATACCTTTCTCTCCCAACCAAACTCTATCCGATACGGAGCAGTCCATAGATCAGCTTAGAATGCAAGGAGCAGATGGATCTCGACCGGACGTTGCTTTCCAGTCGTTGCTGCAAAACACACTAAACGCTGGTGAGCCTTTCACGGCATGTTTTTTTAGTATCTTTCATTGCAATGCTTTCTACATACACAAAGATTATTGGCGCAATTTATTAATTGTAGGGTTTCATCTTCAAAAATGCCCTGTTGAATGATTTCAGCAAACTATTAAATTTTTTGTTTATTATTTAGATTTACGCCCACCCTTACATTGTTTTAAATTTTGAAATCACCGTTCATTTTTCTTTTTTCAGGACAAAACCGGAAACACGTCCCGCAAGTTTTTATTTTGCTTGCTACTGGCAAAAGCACAAGTTCTTCTGCTGTACCCCTTCCTGCAGTAATTCGACAAGCCCAAGAAATGGGTGTGAAGGTGATAGTGGTCGGCGTTGCCACTGCTCTTGGTCCTGCACCGAGACGACGAGTTGACAATTTAATCGCTTCTGTCGGTTCTGTGGTCAGCTCATCCGACGTCTTCACAGCCTATGACGGAATACAAGGGGTAGAAAATATTCTTCCAATGATAGTAGATTCCGTGTGTGCAGGTAAAGCCTTTGTGGACAGTGGAATTTGATTTATTTGCGGTTTGCATATATTTCAAAATGTTGCAAGGACTTATTGCCAATTCACAGCAGAACGTATTAGGAAATCTAGGTTTTTGTTTTCTGCGTGAAGCAGTCGAAAGATTGCACAAATACAAACAACTTTTCCATCATACTGATAGTTCCAATTTGGTATCGTTTACAGGCTTGCCTCCACCTGTTATCACGACCCCTTCACCAATGACCACAAAAACGGAAGGTGATAAAATCTTGCGTTGATTTTTTTTCAAGCTTATCGTCTTATTAAAACTTTGTTTGTCTCTGTTTAGGTATTTCCACTACTGGGCCAGAATTTGCGACGACTTTGGAAACTACTGCAGCCTGTAATGATTTTTATAAGTGATATTGCCTGCTTTGCCTTACTATATGTGTTCATTGCTTCGTCCCTGTGCTTGGTTAACTTAAAATAACGTGAAGTAGCTCATGAACTGTTTAAAACAAACTGATACATGAGTATGTCGACAACACTTTTTCCGTGTGCATGTGGTAAAACAAGTGTTCAAAATCCCACTCTCACCTTGTACCCAATGCAAAATTTCAGTCGCACCAGGATGCAAAGTGGACATCGTCTTCACCTTGGACACTTCTTACAGCATTGGCCCGTCAGGCCTTTCGCTGCTGAAAGGAATTCTCGTTGACCTTATGGACGAGTTCGATATAGAGAATGACGTTGCAAGGGTGAGCGAGTGTCTAATGCAGGGGTCTCAAACTCAAATTGCTCCGAGGACCAAATGAGGGATTATAAATTAACCCCGAGGGCCGCATTATGACTACCCGAGAGCTGCGTTATGCCGCTGACACAACATTGGCGGTACCCGAACCTTACTAGAAACAGCTTGTACATTTTATTTCCTGCGAAAGGTATCGTGAGTTGCAGGCAAATTTTTCTAACCCACTCTACGTTCGTTTAAAAGGAACTTGTTCATTCACTGGCCGAGCACTTTTTAAACACTGTGAATAAACTAAATAACCGAAATGTTAATTATATGAAAAGTCCCAGGAAGCATTACGGGCCGAAAAAATGCCTGTTTGAGACGCTTGTCTAATGAATGTGTAAACAAAAGTTATATACTTTTAGTGCGCTTTTATGTGATCAATTTACAACAACCATGGTTTAAATTGTTTTATAACACAACGCAAAGTTAAGTTAATGTTCTTCCAATTGCGTGTGCGATTGTCCAACTTAGTCTGAAATTGTGAAATCCAAGTTCTTTCAGGCAGCACTTCTGTCAATCATTCTGAGGCAGTCTAGCAGTTTTGTTAAAACGATTTTTGCCACGTACCGCTCAACGTCAGTGGCAATGTCGTTTGCGAACAGATATTTATTCCAGATTTCTGCCACCCATTTCGGCATGAATATTCACGAAGAGTGGGATCTTTCGACACACATCGGCGACAAGCCGGGCATTTTGCACGATATCGCAAAGCTAAAACTTTTGCCGGGCGGAACGGGGTTGTACGGAGCTCTCGCTGATGCCCTGGACGTCGAAATAAACAACCGCGATCCAGGAAGAAGGCCTGACACACCTTTGGTTATTGTCGTGTTTACAGACGGAAGAACGAAGGTGTGTTGTCATGTCCGTTTTCGATGAATATGCATGATCTGAGTGTCAGCTGAGCTTGAAAATTGCTAACTGAAGTAAAAGTAATTTCGGTGATGACGAAGATGAAAGACACCACCTTGTAAAGATAAACGTGAAATGTGGTTAATGATAACCGATAAAGTTTGAAGGGTGATTCTTGTTATGCCATTTTCTTGCAGGATAATGACAAATATGAGTCGTTGCAACAAAAAATATACCTTGGCCGCGAGTCCTTGCATCGAAAAGGCCTTTATCTTCAAATGATCGGTGTTGGGTTTGGATCGCAATATCGACCTGCAATTCAAAAAATGGTCGCTGGAAGCGGTTACGTGTTCACCACCAACAATGAAAGATTTAGAGAAGAAATTGTTGCCAAGATTTCAAAATCGATATGCTCGCCCGTGCCCTTTATTGCCAGTAAGCTAATATTTTGACAAACTCGTGATAGTTTTGGTGAAGTTAACCGCTGAAACTGTTATTTCAATACTTCTTTCAGAGAATTGATGCATGTTGTGATGGAATCTGCAATGTTTGGTGAATCTGAGCGCATTTTGTCGTGGAAATTTTTTCCATTCACGATAAAACTGTGATGAGTCTGCATTTTTAAAACTTACGTAACGTGCAGCAACAAAACAGATATGCTGTAACGCCATCGCAACAAACAGTTATCCACCAGAAACACAACCCTGAAAAAGTACAGTATTTGCAGAGCAACATTTTTGTATTGATGAAAAATTTCGCAGCGAACCATTTTTTGTTTTGATATTACAACCTATTGTTATGTTGTTTCAGCAACGACTCCTCAACCTACGACTGCTCCTCTTCCCAGTAAGAAATGCGTTGAAGTATATTGCAACTGTTTTAGCTCAAGTTCCAGACTTTTCAAGCTTAGGTTTCATCTGCTCTTTAAAAATTTGTTTCGTCATTTTTGTGGTGAATTGATAATTAAATTCAACCTGAGCTTTAGAAGTCTTCAGTTTGCGCTGAAACGTTTGGGGTTTCGCCATTCGTTGTCTTATTGTATTCACATGTAAGCACTGACTCGTCAGACCAACATTTCATCGTATACCAGTGATGTGTAAGCGGCAGTAGCACAGAAAATCACACCTTGGAAAAATGGTTCAATCAACTCGTACAAATAAAGGAACGCAAACGAAGGACTGCGCTTAGTGAATGCTACTTCTTAGACTCTTTTGCGATTACAAAAAATCATGCTTTTAACTTAACAACAGGTTGCAGAACATTTGCACAAATCAATTTACACTAATGTATAAGCCTTCACATTATATATTATCACATTTTTATAAAATTTGTTCGTTTGCAATAGCACAGGAAAAGGAATGACCGACTGCTATCGCAGTTCTCTAGTGTAGTACAAAGCGAAGTCTACTGCCAGAGAACTGCAATCACAATCGGTCATTTCGTTTCCTCTGCAAATGCTCTTCCCAGGTATTTTGCGTTATTGGTATTAATCAGCATATACAAGGGTAGAAGCAGATCAAAAAACCTTATTAAATCTCCGACATCTACATGAAGGATCTGTAGTTCCCAGAGACTGAACCTGAGCAAAATGAAAAGGATGTTAAGAACTTTATCAAATGTATTAGTTGTTAGCTGCTGACCGTAGGGCAATACTGATTTTGAAATTATTTTATCTTACGAGAGCGCAGTGACACCAGGAAAGTCTCTGCTTAGTGACTGATTTGTATCAATGATTCTAATGACGAAATGTAGTTGATCTATAGCAAAGTCAGCAGCAGTCTGTTGTTTTCTATGTTTTGAAAAAGTGCCTTTGACGAAATGCTGTGATGTTGCAACGGCCACATGACTTGAACTCGAAGCTTTTTAATTTTCTGCATTATTGTACTTTGCTTTAAAATATCTTGCTTCACGTGTTTGTAGGCTGTTCGTTCATTGCGCCCGTTGATATTTTGGTTGTGTTGGACGGCGAAATCGAGTTTCCCGCTCGACCTCGGTTGATGTACTACAAACAGATGTTACACTCTCTCGTCGATGAGTTTGTGATTGGAGCGGACAACACACAGGTTCGTTGGTGGGGCGGAAAAGAATTTTAGAATGGTATAATATGTAATTTTTGAAACTATAGTTCAGAGAAAGTGAAAGCTGTTTTTGAGTATGCATTAAGTAAGTGAATGCATTTCTAAAAATATGATGAGTTTAGGCTGTTTTTTCTTGTTTCACTGATGTTTTGTGCAGAAAAAATCCGGGAATGATTTGCTGGCTTCACACTGACACTGGGATGTCTTTGTAAAGAATAGTGAGAAGCATTTATAGGCAAAGATGCATTTGACCAGATAAATTCTAAAATGAACCGATCGCTGTAACAGCAAATGATTCCGCAAAGAACCTCAAGTGCACATGAAACCTCAAGCGGTGGACGAAATTGTGTACTGGATAGCTACGTCGATAACAAAAACAAACTGCATTACGTTGTTTCAGCCAATACAATTTTTTTCTCTTGGTCTGAAATAGCTATTGTCAGTGGAAACTGATGTCAATGTTGACGGCCGCCTGTTACAGGCTGTCCGCCTGTTACAGGCTGTCACTATTCCTCTTCATAATCTATAATAATATGAATTGGATAGACGGTAACCACTGAGTCTATGATGTTGTCACTGTTGGCAGATGCAGAATCAACTGTTGGTTTTTCTGCCGACGATTTGGTACTGCCAGCATATTCTAAGCAGGGCCTTCATCATGCGTTTGATCGGTAAGCAGGAATAAAAATCAGTACTAAAAAGACCGAGGTATTATATCTCTCTTGACACCGAAGGCAATGTATGCTGCAAGTGAACGGCAATAGACTGTAGCAAGTGGAGAAGTTCAAGCACTTGGGATGGTATGGTGGTATTCACGAGTGACGGAAGGCGGAACAAGGAGGTTTATACAAGGATTGTGGCCACAAAACGGGAGCTTTCAAACACCGCAAAGCTGTCAGTTCTTATCTCGGCCTTTGATCTGATCTTCACCTTTGGTCAAGAATCTTGGGTAATAAATGAAAGAGTGCTATCTCAACTGCAAACGGCAAAGCTGGGATTTATGCGAAGAGTTCACCATGTGACACTTCGCGACAAAGTGCGCAGTTGTGAAATTCGTAAAGACCTGAATGTCGAGCCAAAATGAATGAACAAATAATTTTTTAGATACAACTACGCTGTATTGGCTGTAGCAGTGAGTAACTTCACAAAATCACGGGAACAACAAAAATAGAAATTAGCGACACTTAACGTTTTCTTAGATAAGTCATACAAATGTTTTTGAAAGTTTTGGATGTTGTTAAATCAGACACTGCAATTGACTACAGAGAAAGACGCTGTTGATCACACACTTTAAGAAATTCCCTTGGTAAGCTATTGACAATAGACCAGGGGTCGTGAGCCGCATGCAACTCTTTGCCCGGTTTCATGCGGCACTTGCGTAATCAACAGAAGTCCCACTAAACGTTGTGCATAACAATAAATGGCTTGCAAAATTCTTCGTTGTCAGGTTGGTGTGTGATATTTACAAGAAATCTAGCTGAGCAAAGGTATGCGTGTGAGTGGGGAAGAGATGGGGTGTTGTTCGTGTGTACGCATGTGTATGATGTGGCTCTTTGCTGTAACACAGTAAGAAATGTGGCTCTTGGTCTTTGAGCGGTTGGCCACCCCTGCAATAGACGATTCATGCTTTGGTTCTACATATCTTCTAAATTTGCGATACCGTCAACTGGTTTGTTGGTACAGTTCGCTCTTTTGTTTTTTCAAAAATAGGATGGAAATTGGACATTATAGATCGGATTAACTTCTAAATGCTCTTCTGTGGTTAATTTTCGTCATTATGACGCTTTTGTTATTACACCGACATGGCTTCTTTATATTGCAGTTTGGTGTCTACTTTGCTGGGAACACACTAACCGAAGGAATTCGTTTGAATCCTTCTGCCACCAATGAAGAGATTCATAAAAAAATCGATCAGTTGTCTTCACCCGGAAAAACGATAATGGATTTCTCTACTCCCCTGCAGATGGCTTTCAACACGAAATTTCTTAGTAAGTTACAGAAATGCCTCTTGCTTTTTCGGATAAGGTTTCCAATAAAAGTTTGCTGGCATTGTCAAAAATATAGCCGTGGTTGACGAATTAAACATTGCGCCTTTGCAGAAACTGCTGGCGGACGAGTTGGAGTGAGAAAGCTCGCTATTATTGACATTCGATCTGCGGGCAGACTGCCAATGTTACCACCTATGCCAGATCTCCCTCCGATGATGGGCGTGGACCCGGGCTTCATGGGTGCTCATCGAAGTTCTATAGCAAGCGTGGTGTCCAAGGCTATTGCCAATGGAATTGATGTGTTGGCGGTGGTAGTTCCCCCAGCACCTGGCATGCCGCCTCAAGCAATAACAAACTTGGTATCTTCGTTGGGACCGACCTTCAATTCATCCAGGTTGCTTGTGGCGGATCAGAGCTATTCTTCATTGCCTGAAAAAGCAACGGAACTAAGAAATATGATTTGCGGACGTAAGTCAATTGAAAAAGACTACCATGAACATGTGATACGTGAAATAGTAAAAACTGCATATTCAAGTAAATCATGCCCACTGCATGATAATCAACTCTTGCAAGTAACCGATGCACACCAGTTGTATACGCGTAGCTATTTTAATGCGCCATATAGTTGCGTCAGCTGCGGAAATTCAACATAGCAAATTTTTGAAGAATGTGAGTTTTCTTGGTTCGGGACGAATCTTGCAAAAGAGTTCATTTATACAACTTACTCCATCTTGCTGAAATTATCTTTTATACATTGCAGCTTTTCCCAGCACGACGTCCACCACTGGAATTACAACCACGACCTCCAAAATTACAACTCCAGCAATTCCACCAAGCACATCCGCTGTTACCACAGGTGCTTCATGCGTAACGTGTTCTGCAAGCTATAATACACATTCAGTTTTCTAGCGTGAAACATGACTTTCATCCAACACTGAAAACGTAATCATTAGGGCAACCAATTTTTTGACCTAAAAACTCAAAATTTTGACTTTATAATTTATAAATTTTGACTTTATTTTGACCTACAAATTTTTTGCGTTTACAATGCCAAATTATTCAGCCTTAGGTGTTGAGGTTAACCCAGAAGCATATTCAGCATGTTTCGAAATAAAAAAAAATTTGGTTGTTAACTTTGGGGATGATATATTGATAAATACATTAATAACTACAGCAGAGTAAAACCTGAGAACATCAATAAAGATGAACTTGAAACGCTATATGCATAATGGATTGAGCATATATCAAACCAAGTACTGTATGACCACGTTTCTTGCCATACACGCCTATCCTACGTAACATTAAATTGTGAGGGAGTGGGCAAAACAACATTGTTACGTAGGAAACCGCAACAAACCCATGATTATTACAGAATTGCAACTAAGCTTGCAAAAGTATGTCAATATCAATTGTTGTAGTTGCAATAAAATATCGATAAAGAGAAAAAACTGTATTGCAAGAAAATTTTGACCAAACGATAAATTTTGACCTAACGATAAATTTTGACCTCATGATAAATTTTGACTTTTTTTACCTAATAACTTGGGATTCCCTTATGGTATGAGCGTGAAATTTGGTTTTTGGACGTTTCATAAGCTTCAGAAAATGCAGAAAAAATTTGACTTTATTTACTTTTGGTTGCCCTAGTAATCATTTTTTCCACCTTGAAAAGTATGGGTGAAGCCTTTTGGACTCGAAAGGCATAAGAACGGGAAAAATCTGATGATGATCGTGAGTTCACGGCGCGTGAGTAAAACCTGACTCACGCTTGTTTTTTCAAAACTTGCTGCCAAACAAAACACCAGTTTTTAGGTTTGCTGTTGTCGCCTAAGGGTTGATTTCTTCAGCTCTTCGCTTTTTGTGCAAGGTACAACCACCAAAGCGCCGAAAACAACTGTCACTACAGAAGCTGCTGCAACTACAACGACACCTTCAGGTTCGAGTTCGGTTTATTTTTGTAATTGTGAGCAAAGTTCGTTACAGCACAAAATATTCAAGAATGTTTTCTGCCTGAGAACACTATGAGCCAGCGGTTCCCAAACTTTTTTTGTTGACGGCACCCTTTGAAAACTTATCAATACTCGCGGCGCCGTAATGAAGCCAAAATGTGCAAATTTCAAGTTTTACCAAAAAATTGTATTTAAATCGTGTTCATTGTTCAAAATGCACAAAAATGTCAGCGTTTATTCGCAAAATACTAAAAACGTTTAATGTGAGCAGTGAGCTTGTTGCTCTATGCACATTTTATCAAAACGCGGTGCAATGTTTGACATTGCAACACGCATGTCGCGTTCAGTGTCAATCTTATTGCGGTACTTCGACTTGATTACTGCTACCGCAGAAAAACCGGCTTCACACAAGTATGACGTTACAAGAACACGGATAGCTTTACAGCCTACAAGTGGAAATTCAGATCGAGCCTTAACCCAGAATGAAAAGAGTGATTTAGGGTTGTATATGCTTTTCAAAGTGAGGTCAGAAGAAAGATCGATAAATTGTTCAGCTTCCAGAGATGTAAACCCCTGAGGCGCATTGGCGTTATCAACAAAGGATTCCTTATCCAATTGTGCTTCTCCATGTCTTCAAAAATATATTTCTCAAAATGCGAGATTAGAGCATCCAAATGCGAACACATCACAGTCTTCATATCACACTCATAGGTATTCTGCAGGGAGAGTTTAAAAGGGACTTTAAAAGTGGAAAACTATCACATTGCTCGTTATTTATCAACAGGTCAGTTTTCCACAACTGTAGTTTTCTTTTAAAGGCTGTAATTGTGTCGTGGAGTTGCAGAAGGTGAGTACCTTTTCCTTGGAGTGAGATGTTTAATTAATTTAATTTTGCAAAAATATCATAGAGATACGCCAACTGAGTCAGGAAAACCTCATCCTCAAAGGTAGTAGCAAGTGCATGGTTTTCTTCTTTTAAAAATATGAAGATTTCGTTTCTCAATTCGTACACAAATAAAAGAACTTTGCTTTTGGAAAGCCACCTTGCGTTACAATAAAACAATAAATAGTTGTGCTCTGTTCCTAATTCATCGCAAAGACGTTGGGAAAGCCGAGCTTTAAGCGGCCTCGCTTTAATGAAGTTCCAGTTTTGACAACAACTTCAAGCACTCCAAGGTCACCACTGAGCTGTTGCGAAGCCAGCGCCTCACGGTGTATTAGGCCGTGGGTCCATTTTGCGTTGACGGCAACGCCCTGCACTAACGTTCGCAGCCCGCCAAAACGACCAGACAAAGCTCGGACACCATCAGTGCATAAACCAACGCAGTGTTTCCACTCGAGGTTATTTTCCTGAAAAAAATTGTTCAGTATTGCAAACAATTCATGTGCTCTACACTTTGCAAAAACGGGCTTACAAAAGAGCAAATCTTCAACGATGTTGTCGTCGTTATCAATAAAGCGTACGTAGCAAATCAAATAAGCATCTTTATTACTGGTTGTTGCCTCATCTATCTGTAAGCTAAACTCATTTCCACGCATTTTCGCTGATTTTGGATTAATATCATCAGAAATTTTATCGATCCTCCTGCAAATGGTATTGTTTGAGAGTGGAACAGCTTTCAGTTTTTGAGCAGCTGATTCTTCAGTCATTGTCGAGACTAAGTCACGCGCAGAGGGAAGCACGAGTTCTTCCGCAATTGTATGCGTTTTTTTACATTTCGCGTTTCTGTACGCAACTGTAAAAGACGCGAGCTGTGCCTTGGCTGGTGTGTGCAAAGACTTTGAAAATAAGACCGACTGCTTATTCATTTCTGATAACTTACGAGCAAAAAATTCGCGTGGTTTTCCAGGTAAGTTGTTGTGGTTTGTTGTGAAGAGGTGTTTTAGTTTACTAGGTAGCATACATTCCGCAGCTAAAACCTTGCAACAAATAACACATTGCGGATGCTCAACGCCTTCCCTTTCTGCGACTGTAAAGCCAAAATTGAGATAACTACTGTCGCATTTTCTAGTCTTCTTTCTTCCACTTTTCTGTTTGTTTACATCTACTTCTACCTGTCTCTTCTGAGGGAAAGTACCGGTAACAAATGCGTCCATTGCGCAGCCAATAAATTGTCAGTACTTTACTGCAGATATTGTTTGACACTACGGAATGTGTTATGTTCTACAATTCCGTGGTTGCTACAAAAACATATTTATTAAAACGGCAGGCCAGGTAAGCGTGCAGTATCTAAAAATATACGTTTAAGGCACGAACGATCTTAGGCATTCGTACAATAATGTACAATTATTAACAAGCGTTAAAATAAATTGTAACGAGCTGCTAACAACTTACGCACTG
>Ga0210059_1002522_pt1 | contig 28749 bp, 23 predicted proteins | sample Ectturendosymbi2_FD_188042 | JGI IMG/M metagenome (GOLD analysis project Ga0210059, IMG submission 188042) | Ecteinascidia turbinata endosymbiont from Florida, USA - Sample 2 (SPAdes) (version 2) | ecosystem: Host-associated > Tunicates > Ascidians > Unclassified | place: Key West, Florida...
CGCTGTCTGTTAATCTTGTATAGTTGAAAAGCGGCAAGGTTTTGCTTGCGCTAGCAGACACACACACACTTGCTTGGCATGGAGCACCCAAGCCAGTCTAGAAAAAATCTTACACCAGGGATACCTAGAAACTCGGGAAATCTAGAAAAGCCAGGGATATCGGGAGTTTTACAGATATCTCTGACCCAAGCACGTACACACATATATTCACTGCCTGTTAAAAGAGTGTTAATTCGAGGTTCTCCCACCAACATGTTTCACAAATCCACAAGCCTCTTCTCTTCTGTAACGTTCAAGCCAAGCAACACGTTCTGACGAATCAAAACTGACTTTTGATTAGTTTCGATTATAGCATAAAACTTGACTTGGTCGTGAAGCTGCAATATATGCTGCATCAGCGGTCTACGCCTAAAAAGAAAGGAATAACGACAATAACGCAGTGAACAGAGTTGGGAAAACAGCAAACTACAATATATTGGCATTTGATATGGTTCCAAATTGTGCGTATACCTATTTATTCGATTGTTAGCGCCCTAGATTATTTTAAGCTGTACGAAATGCAGCTCAAAAATTAATGTAAGCCGCCCTTGAACATAGGTGACCTATAGCCTCTGAGATACTTCCGCGTACTGAGCACGTTTCGTATTTTCAAAACACTGTTTTCGCAACCCTGGTGGTATATGATGCCTCACCAATGCAACTGCATCTTGTTCATTTATAATACCTCCTGTGATGGCTGTGCACATGATGCTTAATAAAATGCGAAAAGGGAGTTAGCTCGAAAAAAACGTCGCCAAGGTAAGACTGAGCGTCATCTAGAGTTATAGACCTTACAATCAAGCAAAGAAATAAGAAATGTAAGCCGCCCTTGATTAAGCCGGACGAAATGATGAAAAAAACTTTATAAGCCGCGGCTTTCAATCGAATAAATACGGTACCTTGTAGCACATCGTTAAAAGCAAGATCACCTTTTCTCTTAGCAGGTTAGTGGTGCTTATCTTGTCACCGAACTTCTTCTTCATTAAAGTGTCCAACCGATCCTTCTGCGGACCAGAGGGCACATTGTTGAAAACGATCCATCTCGCCGTGTCTTTGCTAAGTTTTCCTAAAATATATTCGTCCCAGTGAGCAGCACTTTGCTTATTCGAAGTTACGTTTTTCGTAGATATCGGAACAATTCTTGGACTTTGGGTAAGAGATGTTTCTGTAAGAAAAAACGGCTTAGCAAGGACGTCCTGAGATTGCCCGGAAACCAGCGTTGGTTTTTCGGAAGTAGGCGCTTCATCGCCATGTCTCTCGGTGACGGTTCTAGCTTTCAGCTTCAGTTTGGCAGCTCGTGGTAGTGCAAGTTTGCGGATGTGACCAGGAACTTTCCGGTTAAACCCTCGCACATCAAAACGCCCACCGCCAGTATGAACTTGTACTGGCAGTTGAAGTATATCCTGGGCATCATAGACAGCTAGCACTTCATCACGATCATACGGCAGGGCATGAGCGCATCTTTCCTTTACCACGTCTTTGCTAAAGGTGAGATCTTTGCTGACAGCTTTCAAAACTTGTTTATCAAAGTTTTGCTGCCGTTTTTTCAACGGGTTTGATAACGGGTTAAGATTCGGGTCCCATAACTTAATATCTCTTGTGTCATCTCCAACAAAGGGTATTTTTACACGCGAAGCACTGGGAAAAAATACAGGTGCTTCCAGCGCTTGTTTCTTCATTCCCACTATGAAGTAATGGGTTGGATTCTCTTAGCAAAAGTTGTTATCTACAATTGTATATTAACACTGAGCATGTTTAGAGAATGCACGCCTCTCTTTTCGTTCGTTTCATTTTTCAACTGTTTTTTATGCAGGTAAAACAAGAGCATACTTTTTAAACAAGTAGAGTCTTTCGTATCAGCAGGCTGCAAAAAGACGATAGGTCTCATTGGAAAATATCTGACAGAAGCAAAATACATCAATAGAAGTTCAACACTGCACGACATTCTTCAGACTAAGTTAAATACGAGAGGACTGTCACATTCGGCATTTGGATTATTCCTGTTGTAATAATAGACTCGGCAAATATATGTCGTCTGCTGGCGAACAAAATTAACATTAATATTACCTCCCTTTTGAATCTTCTTAATGGCCGAACAATAGCTAGTCAAAAGGCATCATTTGTGTGATACCACTCAAACCTATTGCAAAAGTATGGCGCGCTAACCGATTGCGCCATAGTTCTTCGTAAGGGTGCATGCATTTTCAACAATCCTTGTATAACAAACAAAAGTCCGGCACAATAAAAGTTTGACTTCACTAACATCCCCACTTCAAGAAGAACAACGTCAAATGACAAGCATGACAGACATTTTTATGAAATGGCACCAACCATGGGCGCAATTTGGTGGGGGACACGGGATACGTGTCCCCACTTTTTTCTCTTCAGGTTTTGAATTTGGAGAGGTTTCAAAAATAAAAGTGATGTTTGCCACGTTTTGTGTGAAGAGCTTTTCATGTTAGGTGGTAAACCATACATATAGCCAAGTTGATGTTGAAACATAGCTTGGTGTGGTATCACTAATTCTGTTAGTTTATGAATTTTAGCTTCGATAAAATAAGTTTTAGCATTTTTCAAGTTTCTAGAGACCGTGAAAGATATTTAACTGCTTCTGTCCGACATTCCACCTGTGTGGTATGCTGTTAGATAGGTTATTTTCTTGTAAGTGGGTGTATTACAGCTGCACATGTGAGAGACGACAGTACAGCCATGATTTGTTTCGTACAGAAATGTAACTGGCTTTGCTTTAACGTTGGTTGTCACGTATTCAGAAACAGACATGCTTTATGTATATAATGTTAGAAGTTAAATTTTCAGGCAAATCTCTGCGAAGCTTCTGACTAAGACAAAAAGCAGCACTATTGTGCAGACTTAGTTTTAGGATGGGTAGTTTAGCAAAAGGCTGTTTGCAACCACTAGTGAACAGGATTTAAATCAAAACGTTGGAGAAGTAACCTGCAGTATTTACCTAGCGGTACATTGATCTATAGCTCAAAACGTAGGGACTTCACTCGGAAATAAGGATAAAATATATATTTATCCTAACTTCTTGTAATGTTGCAACAGGCCCGTAACCACAAATTCTTTCGCCCCCCCCCCTGGAAAATGTGCTGGACATAATTTAAAACTATTGGACATAGTTCAAACAATTTGTGCCCTTCCTGGTGTCCCCAGCTGATTACGGGCCAGTGTCCCAACAGTGGTGACCAACAAATCCAAAATATATCTTTTCCTTGAATCTTACACTTTGTGCTTGTGCTGAGTGCATTGGTTCGTAAGTCATCTGATTTACTTAAGTTTTAACTAAACCCAAAATGCAGCATTGTTTTCATCCAAGTGCGAAACTTTTGCTTTACAGATACATCACATCTAATTTTGTTGGACATTCTTTTCGTGTTAAAGGTGAAACTTGGTACTTTTTAGCCAATTCACCGTTGTGCACTTTAATTTAATCTCCAATATATTTTTGTGTCGTTATGCAAGTAGAACTCTTAGAATGAAACTTTTGACCTGGTTCAGAGTTATAAGTCTGGCCGGGCTTTTCGGGTCGGGCCGGACTCGGGCTTAAGTTTGTGAAACTATTTCGGCTTGCATAAAAAAATTTTTTATAACATTAAGAGTAACGACTTTTTTCTTTCGTGACGTAGATTTGTTATGCTCACCGTGGTAACTTCTGTGAGGTAAGTGATTGTGATTTTTCTTAAGAAACACAGCTACGTTCTTTTATTCTCTGCTGGGATTAGTCTCACGCTGTTTCTGAGAAGGCGACAGCGGTGAGGAAATTAGCACGCAATGGTGTTGCGTCGAAAAGATCAATCACTCACGCGATCCTTGACTTGTTTTAAGAAGCCTACAAGCCGGCTTTTCATATCTAAAGAGCTATCCTTGAAAGTTTCTTTTATGCCTATAGCGCCATCGTAGATAGTTTCGTGATTGTTCCTTTTTTTCTTGAGAAACATTATATTCCTCAGTATTGTCGTTAACTAACATGCTACGTTTGTGCCACATTATGTCAATGTTTTGGTCAAGGTGATTGCTATTTTGGGCGTGATAAACCGTGTACCTGCAATTAAACTTGCACACAACGCTTTTTGTTACTCCGCAGTTGCGCATATCTTTACTCCCTCGGTAAATTTGGCTTTCAGGCCTAAATCGGGCTCGATCCGGGTTCGGGCTTGTGATTTCGGGCTCGGGACGGGTTCAGGCTTCAACATGAGACCCTTTTACAACTCTGTGTGGATATGTAGGCCGGGGCCAACAAGGGGAGATTAAAAGGATACGTCCTCCTCCCACCAACAGTAAAAATACATTGAAATCATTTTGTGAAGTAGGCTACGCAAAATTTAGGCCAAATGGCCAATTGTTTTTGCTGCTGGTAAGAGAGTAACAATGGGATTTTGGTAGGGCTGGGGTTGCATGCATGATGCCCAGTTGCATTGAAACGATTTGTAGCTTTTTCAAACAATGGAAATGTGCAAGTAAAATATTTATCGTTTTGTAACGTTAAGCGACCTGAACAAGACATCATATCGTGCTGTAACTCACACTTATAAAATGCATGAAAACTGAAGTGTTCCGCTGTAAGTATGATATGCACGTGCGAGCAATGCGATTCAGCATTTTGTGCACTCCAACTGACAGCTCTAATAAAACCTAGTTGATGTGTTCTACTATATTGCTGTGCTTGTTTACATCCAAATACGATATTAATGGAAATAGGCTGAACTACAGTACCGTGTCCAGCAACAAATTTAAGTATATTAATATGTAAGTCATTTTCAAGGACAAAGCCAAACGTGATTAGTGTTGCTCTCAAAATACCTCTAGAAATAAGATTGGGATTCTGTATATACAAAACATCACTTATGCATCGACCCGATGATTACATTGGTTTCACACCAAGCTGTCCCCCCCACATTTTATAACAAAATTGCGCCCTTGGCACCAACACGCATTTTTTGAAGTATTTTATACTTGTAGATCCATTTACACTATATACGACATAAATCATACGCGTTTCTACGTTACCATTTTCGGCAAAGCTATTGGTTTTGTTTCGAATGATTTCAGCAAACGAGCAACCTATAAGCACGAGATGGAAGCTTATCGATAAAGACAGTATGGGTAACCAACTAATTATGACTACACTATTTCCACTAGCAAGTGAACAACATTGGAACTGGAATCAGTACAATTTAAAAGACCATCTGTGTTGTGGTTACTGTGTGAAAATCACAATAGTATTTGGAAAATTAAATGGTTGAAGCACTTTTTTTCGGTATAAAAGTAAAATCCAATTACTTTGAAATGGTTCTATTAATTACATGAATCCATCTCTCCCTGCTGTAAAAAGTTTTTTAGTAGCTTCTTTATTCCTCCTTACAGGCATCTCAGATAAAACGTTTTGAACATGTGATGCAGAGTTGAATCTTTACGTTTGTCACCTCTTTCAGCATTGTCTGGTTCAAACAGTTTGAAGATGTTTTTCTTGCTCATTAAATTTTATGCTATTGCTTGCACAGCCAATCAATGAGTAGCTATGTAGCTCAAATCTTTTCACTGATTTTTTTTTGTATGAACCATAACCCATAGTGCAAAAATGTTGAGACATGCACAAAAGCACCATTCCAATGAGTGAATTGAGAATCTCATACTGCAAGTATACTCACCGAATTTTTTCAAATGTTACACATGACAGACTGATTTACTACTCAAACTAACAGTTGCTAAAAGATTTTCTCATTTTTTTCAATTTGCTTTAACATTGCCCTTTACAGCGAAAAGTTGGTAGCTATTTCAAGTTAGTGAAAAGTCTAATCCAAATGTTGTAAGGGTTAAGCTCTATAAATATCCAGAATAAACAATTAAAATATACTTAATTTCGTTGGTAGTGTGGCTTTGATGACAAATGATTACTCAAAAGAGCAACATGTAAATATATCTACATCAACATGAAAAATATGTATGAATTACAACTTTGTTTTGCAACTAACTGCATTTACATAGTCAAGACTACATGTGCTAGTCCATTGAGAAGTGCCCCTGCTCTGCCTTCAGATGCATTAATCCTGAAATGAAAGTTCGTTTCAATTTAGAATTGTAACTCCACCTCTTAAGATTATAAAGACAACTATAAAAAATGCAACAGTCATTACTTTTGCAGAAATGGACTGTTGCGGAACAGTCTGCCATACTACCTGCAACTATATCTTGATGAGCAAGCATCTCAGTTGCAGCATCAAAACACCAATCTATTTGGTGAAAAGAGGTCAGTGGAATGTCTGTCACAAGCCTATGGTAACTATAGGTTGTCGCGATCGGAAATCCCGAGCAGCATATGTGCAAAGCTTCGCACTGTGGCAGCAAGCAACAATAAAGTTCACATGCCATGATCACTCTATTATTGCTTGTTCGCACCACATACATATATTTTTGTTCTTCGCGTGCATCCCGTTCGTGGTGAATCACACAATCAACGCAACACCACTGGAGAGGTTGCAACAAGGTGATAAACTATAACAGGAACCTCTGGAAAAAAATGTAAAGTGTCTACCTGAGGCACATTTCTTTCACCAGAATATGACTACGTAGCCAGAAATGTTATTAAAGTACTAGCACTTGTTGGACAGGTAATCACTGCCAGTACAACATATGTTCCAGTGTTGGGTTTGGAATAAGCTTTCTGGGATCAAAGAGACAAAAATTCAGAAAATGGTTAATGAGTTTTGTTGTTTGCTTCCATGGCAATACATGGATATATCCAGTGCAGATAAGTAAATTGTTTTCCCAAAATGGGAAGTAAGTGCCTCACCTTGTTTCTGCCTGTAAGTTCCCAATGGCATGAAAAAGTTACAAAAAATCCATGCACTTCAAAGTAAAGGAAACAAATCACACTATTCCTTCAATAGAGTTTTTTCTTTTAATCGGTTAAAGTAATGTTTTGTTTAACTTAAGGAATTTGTGATTAGCGTCTGAAAAAAAAACATCACAGAAAGAAGCTGATGTATTTACAATATACACCAGTAAGAAATGAAATGTCTCATGAATCATAGGTGTAGCAGCAAGTAATTTTTTGGGTGTGCAAAGGATATTTTGTCCAAATCTTCCCAAATAATTCTTTGTGACAATTGTTATCCCTACAAAATTTTTGCAGCTGTTGGTACATTATTTTTTCTCTACCGTGTTGCCACAGACTTGAAAATATAAAACTTGATGCTTGAAGTTTGGTTCTTAATAACTCAACTAATAAAGGTACGCTAGGTTGTGCAAGAATATTGCCAGAAACCAGCTGGCTCAGTACTGGTACTCTTGAGCTAGAACTTTCGGTGAAGACTTTATTCAAAAAAACTTCTTAAACTCAAAATTCGGTGAAGACTTTATTAAAAAAAACTCCTTAAACTCAAGTCTGAATGACTAAAATGAAATAATCTGATGGGCTTTCACATTATGGGCTACTGGTAAATTTGATATATTTATATCAATAAAAGTTATACCAACATCTGGAAAATAATGCAAAGGAAAGTTAAATCAGCACAAATGTATACAAATAATCCTAGTGAAATGGTAAAACTTATTAGCAAACATACTGTATTTCTGCACTTTATAACAATGAGTTATGCAAAGTATGCTAAAGCAGAAATTACATGTGCACCTTTCTCATTGCTTTAAACTTGAAACGACACTTTGAAATTGCATACACTTTTGCTTAGAAAATGAAAAAAATGTATAGATGCATATAAGCAAACAGTCTGCACTACCAACTGTTTCTCACAACAGTGTCAGTTTTAAGTTTGATTCATGAAGAAGTCAAAGATCTTATTGTGTTATTTCATGCCTTGCTGAAGGATAACAGTGACATTCAGAGGCAAATGAAATCACTGCATTACGCAGCAAACAAGCTGAGAGGCCCTTTTGTTTAGTGCTGAACAGCAGTTAAAAATACTGTATTTCATGCCTATTGCATACCAATGTATGATTGCCAATGCTGGAACACAGTTTGATATCGAATACCTTCGCATTGCATATAACAATGACCACTGAATTTTGTATTCGATCCTTAGGAAGTGTTCAAAAATATCAAGTTATTTGTTTAATCATGACATTTGATGATTTGTTTAGAAACAAAATTATTTTCTTTTCTTCAATGATGTACATTTTCATTAAGCTCTTCTATCTATTTATTTCAAATATCTGATGTTTTTTACAAATTACAATTTTCTCTCATTATGTAATGCATCTGTTGATGATAACTGAATGTTAACTGGTGATGATGAACAAATAAACTAGATCAATAGTCTATGTGTCAAAATAATAGTGATATATGCAACATAAGAACAGTTGATAAATATACAGATAAAGTAGGAAAAATTTTTCCTTGATTCTGCAGATTAAGAAGTAAGTTATGCACAAGGTTGACAGAAGTGAGTAGCAATGCCAGTTATGGAGCAGAAAACTATATAGCAGACATGATATTAGAATGAGGATGTGGGTAACAAATTTGTATGATACATGGTAAAAATAGTTTTATACAGACAGACAACTGTGAAATACCACAGTTATCCATAGAGACAAATTAGAAGTGTGGGATCTATCATAACATCTCAGAGACCTTCTTGAAAAGTGCATCTTGGAGTATGTTACAGAATTGTGCCTCACTGATGTATATCTGTTCAGTTTGCACTGTATGAGGTTGTAATCTATAAAGTTTTTGATACCCCATGCACAATAAGTAAGTGTATCATCTATCTTCAAGTTATATCCCATGCAGATGGTGTCCTTAGAGTAAATCTGGGTTTATTTTTTCAGTCATTTTTTCACCATGGATCAATTTCTAACACCCATGGTTGGCGTGAATTCCATGCGATTTTTCATCTGGTGCTGGACGTTTTTAACTGAAAATTGAATAACTCAAAAAGTACTGGCCTGATTGACCAAATTTTCAAGTAAGATGCATTTTAACAAGATGAATATTCATCTAAAATTTGGTTGCAAAAGACCAAGCATAAGAAAAGTTGTTGTGTTCTACTCAACAACCTACTGAACCCAAATCAGCCTGTTGCTAGCCATTCACAACAACAGTTAGTCTAATGCGCTAGGAACAGAGTTTGGTTGCTCCATTTAAAACTTAGTAACTTGCAAAGTTCTGGGTACACTGAACTCAAATTTTCAGCCAAAATGCATAACAATCCAAAAAACATTCATGTAAGTTTTGGTTGCAATAAAGATAGTTTGAAATGGTTATGGTGTCTCACAGAACAAGTGCTCAACTTTGCTGAATATGATAACGTTTTGTAGCCCAACCACATCTGCAGTTACAAATTGAAAATACTTAACTCGGAAGGTTTTCATTGGAATCACTTAAAACAGTGGTTCCCAAACTTGTTCGAACCGTTACCCAAATCAAGGCAGCGATTCTGTCTTGTCACCCTCAATGAAAATTTTTCGTATTTCAGGTCAAAAATTTCTTTTGCAGTTATCACTCATAATACCAAGTAACATTGTGATTTTGGTTCCGCATTACCCATCAAAGAATTGCATACTATCCCTGGGGAGTAATTTACCCCCAGTTTGGGAACCACTGACTTAAAATGTTCAGACATGATGCGCATAGATAGGTATGAAGATCATATGTGAACATTTTCTTTGTACAAATACAAGTTTAAAAAAAAGTTATCCTTGTACAGGCAACAACTGTCAGGACCTAAGTGTTTTACAAAAAGTATTGCAGCCTAGGCCTAGCAAAATGTTGCTGGATAACAAACTGCATTACTAAAAAAGTTCATGCTCATATCACCTGAAATTTTCAGGTGTTATGCAGGTAGGTATGGAGAACATTATTGTAAATTTTCATTGCAACCAAATGAGTACAAAAAATGTGATTGAGTGTTACAAAAAAACTGCATTTGAATGTATGATGCTTACATGCATCAATCCATACCAAAGGTGTTAAATGACCAAACAAAAATTAGGTCACTTAAAGATCAAAATGTCAGAAAATGTAGATCAGTGAATATGTGTACAGTAAGATGTAATATGGAACAAATGATGACCAAAATCTCTCAGTGAAAAAATTCACTGCAAATATTCTTTATAGCAAGTAAGCAATGCCAAAAGACAAATACTCGCTCTTGCTCTCAGGCATGGTGGGCTAGGACAGATCCTCGAGAAACTGCTAAAACAGAATACGAACACTCCACGCAGATAACTAATAAACAGCCAAAATCTACACTCAAAAACTCGATCTTGACTACAATCCCTCAGACCAGAAATTTTCCAGACACAAAAAACAGAACACAATAAGAGAAAAATGCAAAAACATCCGAGATGAACTTTGGCGGAAATGACCCCTGAGTCACAAGAACTCATGAAAGGAGCGATGGAAAAAGGGGCACCTTCTTGGCTGTCAGCCTTGCCAATCAAAGCAATTGGATATGCACTAATGACTAAACAAACAAGAATTCACTGATGCCATCTGCATGAGATATGGATGGAAGGTGAAAGGCATACCCACCTACTGTGCCTGTGGAGAGACAAACTCTGTCAATCACAGCCTCATATGTAAACATGGTAGTTACACTTCAATGAGGCACAACTCAATGAGAGACTCTGAGGCACAGATAATGAGAGATGTCTGTAGGGATGTTCAGACCGAATCCACACTTCTACCAATCAATAAGAATGACTATGAAAGAAAAGTCAACACTGCTGACAATGTAAGGTTGGATATTTCTGCGAGAGAACTGTGGAATAGCTGTGAGAAAACTTTCTTTGACATAAGGATCACACATCCTACCTCACAGTCATATTCTGGAAAATCCCTGGCAGATGTATACCAACAACATGAAAAAGAGAACAAGGATAAGTACAACCAAAGAGTGATTGACATAGAGAAGTCTTCATTCAATCCCCTTGTCTTCACAACAAGTGCAGGAATGGCACCAGAATGCAACAGGGTCAACAAAAGACTAGCAGAAAAAATAGCTGAAAAACGCAAGGAGCCATATGCATCTGTCATAACGTACATAAGGACTAAGCTCAGATTTGCCCTTTTGAGGAGCACCCTCACTACAATACGGCGATTTCAAGGCAAACAAGACCTCACAGACATTGACTTCAGCCTAATTCCTAGGCCCACAATCATACAAAGTTGAATGACGGTGGCAATGATATGACATTAGTAATATTTGTGAAATAAGTGGTTAGTTCACACAGATAAGTTGTGACTTTTTATGAAACTATACCCTAGAACAGGGGTGGGCAAACATTTTTTACGGAGGGCCACATTGAAGATTTTATTGCTACGTAGGGTCGCATGCTCGTATTATTACATCTATAATCGCTTTGAAAACTTAGAAAAAGGTTTACATGAGCTACCACAAAATGAAGGTAACAATAGTCCCTTCCGGTTGAGTAAAAATGCAGTTTTGAATTAAACGTGTAGAAAAAATACTTGATAATTCTAATCTAATCGATAAAATTACTTTAACATAGACTCCAAATATGTACTATCTATGTGTGCGTGACTGTCCTGTGGGCCGCACAAAATGCCCTCGCGTGCTACATGTGGCCCTCGGGCTGTAGTTTGCCCACCTCTGCCCTAGAACTAAATACTTTTCTCACTTACTAAACGTATATTGTTTTTCATGTACCTAAAACTTATTGGAATAAATAATGTTTACTGCAAACTGTAACCTGTTCAAACCCTTGACTCTTCAACTTCATTTGGTGACACCATGCATCTGGTTGGGAACAACTCATCCATGCAACCCACCTCACTATGGTCTGTGGGTAAATTTAAATTTCTTCATGATTTGATTGTATAAACATTATGATTAAACATATTTGTTTTCTGCCCTTGCTACTTGTTTTTATGATGAAATGTTGTGTTAAAATGCCTTACTCTCTGCCTCATAACCATTATTGCTGCTCTCACTTCTGCTTGCCTCATCTGCTCATCTATACATGCCTCTACTCTTCACCCCTTGCTTGCCTACCATCATCTGCGTTATGTTGATGTCTGTTGTGTTTTTTTTATTTTTTTTGGTTGTATTTTTCTATTTTCTTGTTTTTTTATCCATCTTGTGATACTTTTGTTCTACTATGTTCTCGTTTAAACATACTCTTCAATTCAATTGTTATCCTATTTTACCTATGAAAATCCATACACATCACAACCATAACCCTAACCTAATGCTAACCTAACCCTAAGCTGATGCTAACCTAACCCTAACCAAACATAAAAAAATATTATTGCACAGTCACAGGCTGCATTAATATACAAACATTGATCAAACTGACAAATAAGAACTCTATGAAATATAAAAATGATGGGGAAAAGGTACAACAATAAAAAAGAGAGGGCCCTCAATAAAAGTTTTCAGAGTTGGTCTGCATATGTCAAGTTTTTCCTGTGAAGCAAAAAACAATGATCCTCTTATGCTGCAAAAACTGAAGAGAAGATTATCTATCTTCAAGATAAAGGAACGAAAGGTCAATACAAAATGAAGCAAAAAGTTATAAATTTTAGGATGTGAAAAGAGCAAAAATATTGTCGCGAAAGTTTCTCCATCCATGAAAAATATCCACATGTACAGTGAAACTTTGCCCATGAATAAATATATAACTGGGAGACGCATTTGATTGTTGCGTAGTGTGACTGTGTTACTCACTCATGTGTAGCCTGAAAGTAAAGGCACACTGGAAACCAATAATCACATGTTTTTCGCAGTCCAATTTAACCTATGCTGGAATAAGTTGTAAAACAAAAGAGGCAAAAAGCAATTTAACGTCAGCAAATATCTTACAAAGCTAGTTTCAATGCATTGATATACTCATTGCTTAGCAAGAAACGTGGAACCACAGACCACAAAAACTTAACTAATGAAGTGACACAACATCGCCGCTTGGAATAGCGTTATGGAAACATCACTTGATTCACAACGAATCGATGCGTATGAGCTTTCAACCAGCATGAGGTGGTCAGGTGGCAGGAGCCAATTTTCAGACCCCGATTTCGCTCCTGCTCCAAAATTTTTGAATCCGGATGCGCAATTTTTTCAAATTTGAGAATGCAAATTCTGTTCAGACTCCGGCAACAATCGAGGCAACCGAAAATTACCAATGGTTTTACTTCACAATTTACCACGCACTAGATTCCTGCTGCTGCCGAAATTGAAAAAGTCACTCTAGATCCGGTTCTGGTTTTTCTACAGTTTTTGACTCTGGCTCTCTGAAATCTCGTACTTGGGGCCTTTCTCCAGATACTTACAGTAAGCACAAAAGATCCAGTTTATATCCTGTGGATAACTCAGACCCTCTCTCTTAACCTCTTCCACGTTCATAAGTGTGCAACTAGGATGAAACTGCCCTCTGCATGGGATATAACTTGAAGATAGATGATACACTCACTTATTGTGCATGGGGTATCAAAAACTTTATAGATTACAACCTCATACAGTGCAAACTGAACAGATATACATCAGTGAGGCACAATTCTGTAAGATACTCCAAGATGCACATTTCAAGAAGGTCTCTGAGATGTTATGATAGATCCCACACTTCTAATTTGTCTCTATGGATAGACAGAATCGCTTCTGATACAAACTATTTTTACAGAATACAGACAACAAGAAAATTTGCTAATGCGAGTTATGAGCCACATTATGCCGTTGCTGAGACACGTCTGATTTTTCTGCACATTTGCAAGATGGTTTTGCAAAACAATCGGTGTTTTTGTGCTTTTGGATGTGTTGTAAGAGATATTAACAGCGTTGAAACGACCGCAATGTTGTCTTCTAAGTGAAGTGCCTTGTGAAAGATGATTATCAGGCATAAAAATGCTCAGGAAATGCAAAGTGTTTTGAAATCAGTGTAAAATTCTTTCGGTTATAGAGCAAATTCATCGTCTAACGACAACAATACCAACCGATTTAGACGAAGCGCTATGTCAGTTCATTCGACAGATGCTTGTCGCCATGCGACAGAATTGGTGGGTGCAGAGATACGGAGTTTTTGTCATAGCATGCCCAATTTTACTTTGCAGAAAGGAGAGGGTTTTCTTGATTCAGTTGTTGAAAAAGCCATCATCAAAATGCAGAAGAAAACTCAACGCCATACGAGAGGCTTAGCCGCGCAGTTTATCGATTTTTGCACACCTTAGAATATCAACACATCAACTGCACGCTGGAATGATATTTACTACGTTGTTTCTACCCTAGCATAAGGAATTTTCGCAAAAAGTTTTTAAAACGCCGTCAGAGATTATTTCAAAAAATGTTTACCCTGATACGAAAACAGCATAGTATTTTTCGAAAACTCGTCAGAAAAATTTTTTGTAAAATTGCGTTGGCAAACGCGACATGTTTTCAATAAGTTCTTGAAAATTATGTGAAAGCCCGACAAACGAATGAAAATTGAATTACACATAAGCAAATGCTAGCTGCAACACTCAGCACTCCTGTAATTTTACTGTATTGCAAATGAGCGAATGTAGCATCTTTGGTTTTGCCGTAATTTTTCCGGTCCTGACTCAGTGATTTTCTACTGCACCGCCTGGTGCCCGGATACTTGCAAGGAAAACTTTGTTTCAGCAGCAATACCTAAAAACGCCCTTCTGAATGAACGAACCTTAGCATTGGAGACAGTGTTTTTGGTAAGAGCTGCCGTCACGGCTTTCATCATATACCTAAACACCAAAAAGGAGCGAGTGATCAAAGCACATTGGTGATTGGATTTGCGTGTTGCTTTATACTCCAGGAATAAATGTTGAAAGCTCATACTTTTTTCACATCTGTTAATGTAATTCTGGTCCGTTTTGCAAATGCTGTTTTGCCCAATCGGACGTGTTGGAAAAAATACTTGCAAAACCATGCCGGATTTTACGTAAACGTTTGACTTGCTTTTACCAACGTCGATTTTCTGTTATGCTACCAGAACATTTGCAAGACTGGAAATAATTTGCATAACTTTGAGTAAGTTCACGTTACACGGAACAGTTTCACAATAAAAATCAGAATTGTTTAATTGCGTTCCCGATAGATTTAACGGTGTGTGTTGAAGAAGGGGAGACCGGGTAGAGTTGTTACGAATTTCACTCAAATTACTAGAACCACCAATGTACAATAGCTGCAGCAAAGAAAATTTGCAGAAGTTTTGCTACATCCTTCAGCTAATAAACCTAGCAAACAAACCAGAAATATTCATACGCTGAGAAATTTCATTGAACGAAAAGTGAGGTGGTGTCAAGTGTTACAATTGACCACATGGACGGGGTATACTGTTACACACCACGGGGCAGGGCCGGCCTTAAGCCTATGCAACCGATGCAGCTGCATTGGGCCCCGCGCCTCTGGGGGTCCTGCGCCATGGTGTTTGGGTAGATTATTCATTTTGCCAGATACATCTTGCGCTTGGGATTTCAGTACAAACGCCATATAAATAATTTATATTGTTAATTTATATTGTTCATTGTTAACAAAGAACGCTCTCTTCAGAACTAGCAAGTTTCCTCTCGAACGTTAGCAAATGTGCTCAATTCTTGTGTTAGTGCTGTACTACATATTTGCGCTCCACCTCGATCGTAACACGGTTGACCGAACACGATGACGACATTAGATCACTGCTCAGAGGGGCCCCGCGCTTAGGTCTTGCATTGGGCCCCGCGCCCAGGTCTTGCATTGGGCTCCGCATCTACTAGGGTCGGCCCTGCCATGGGGTAACCTGTTGCAAGAACGTAAACATGCAATTATTGCAGGAATAAACCTGTAAATTCACATGCAACAAGACCTCAAAGAAATGAGAAGCCATACGTTCTGATAGGGAGCTGAACATTCACATTTTAAATGCCTGTCACCAGGCATAGTTTTCTAACTGCAAACACATTCAAGTTAAAAACAACACATGCTCAGAAGCTGCAAGAAAACGAAAGTAAAGTTTAAGAACGCAATCAATGCAATAAACAAGCTCAGTCACTGCAAGCATACAGAAAAAAGTCACGTAGTTACAGGACTAAGATGCAGTGGCACTGCAAATCACAATAACAGTGTTTTAATCCTGAAAAATATCACAAACATATAGGCCACTACCATCACTACAAGATGTGACCAACCTGTGCGTTTTATGCACTTCACCCACATCTCACCAAGGGCAGATTTAGAGTAGAAGTCACTACAGACTAAAATATGGACATCTGGGGTGACTTTCTTTCTTCTCTGCTTGAGAGAATTGGTCCTCAAGGTTTGCTACAAACGTCTGCAACTCTTTGATTCTTTTAACATCTTCTCAGTAGATAATGTCAAGATAACCGAATGAAGTTTTCGTGACGATGGTGCTTTTTTTAACTCTCGGACCGGCTTTAGGATGAGGATGGATCATCACTCATGCATGTCACGACACCTGGGGCATCCTAATTTTTCTGGTAACACACCTGATGGCATGTTTTTATTTATGCAGCTAGAACAAAAGACAGGGGGTATGTTGATACATTGTGTAACAACATGCCCCAAACGTGTCTTGGAACACTCATCGACGTTTTCACAGAAAACCACATAGATATAACTCTGAATGTTGCTAGCACAAGTAAATGCATGGAAGGCATTTTTAAGCAAGATTAATTTCACCAGGTGAAAGCCCTTAACAGCTTAGTAACAATTTTTAGCCAGCCCATAAAAATTACTTTACATACCCTAAAACACATAAATCCTCGTAGCACCGCCATAACGTGTTGAAAACCAAAGTTTTTTTGCAAGCATGTAGCTCTTGGATGTGGGAATTGCCTGTGTTAATTCAAGCGGACAACCAGCATTTTAGACGTTATGGGATTTGTAACAACTTACCCTTGTCACCACTCTGCCCGGTCTCCCCAACTTGGTACAGTCTACTCAGAACTGCAATACTGCATCACGCCAACGTATTCACGATGTTAGCTCAATTTGTTGGCGTTCACAAACTGAAAATTGGTCATTGCCGCAATCTTTTTTTGCTATGGAATAACTTGAATGTGGTGATAATATTATCAGGTGCTATTTTTTTCCGAGCGTCAAAGCCGTATCTTGTTCTGTAACTTTTACAAAAACTTGCAATAGGTTATGCACACAGCCAAATACGCTGAAGTCGAACCAAACTAAAAAAATGTCATCTATTGACATATACGCAAAAGCAAAAACTGGAGCTACACATGTACTGACTGAACCCAGTGCAGCATTTGTTCCAAGCATTCAACTCACTTTTACGCAGCTTTACTAGCAGCAGTAGCCTATATTTCCCAACCCGAACTGCTTTAAGATTGTTGATGATGTTGGTTTTTCCGAACTCAAGTGGAACCGATCGTTCAGGTCAAAAGCAACTTGAGCTAAATCTTTCCTAATGCTGCTAGATTACCGCAAAAAATCATCCAAACTCAACACAAAACAGTGAAAAGAGCAGTTACTACCAATGTGTGCTGACGGAAAAGCTCTTGCGAACTTTTTCCTTTGGCTACCACTCACGCCAAAGTAGTGAATAGCGGTAACAGTGAAGTGCGGTAGCTCGCTACCGCATGCGTTATTTTTTCAAAAAAGAGCGACGCTACCGCTATCGCTCCTGGAAAATTAGCTCGCTGCAGTAGCTCGCTATTTTAGTAGCTCGCTACTGTCCACCTCTGCTGATTTGAAACTTGCGTTGCCTTTTGTGCTGGCTTCAAACACGCGAGTTGTTTTGAGTGTATTCTCCCCGCAAATCACGCAGGCTAGTGCCCTTTGCTTTGTGTACGAGCCAAAGTTTGTTTGTTCTCTATTTTAGCTAAAAGCATTTTATGCTTAGAGGTTTTTCACAGTACTGCTTAGTTAAAAAGTCCCAGTCGACCGTGCTGCAAATGTGCAATTTGAAACCGAGTGTATGTTGCACGCTTTTTTCGTTTCGATTCTATTAATGGTGCGTATGTGTGCTTACAGGAAATGCGTTATAATCGCTACGTGTTTTGACCTCGCAAAGTTATATGCATTTAAAACAATTCAAAGCGTTTCCGTCAGGGGCGCAGCCAGGAATTTTGTTCGGGATGGGCCAGTCACTGACGTTGTCAGATTTCAAACTTTAGTTATTTTGCACAAAGATCATTTTGATGTCACTGGGTCAATTGCAACATGATATGACGTCAAATATCTTCTACCAGTCGGCATCGATAAATTTTAACAAAAACAAGAAAACGTTTGTTTTCGCAGTGATCATTATCAAGCAGTTCTTCACCAAACAGTTTTCAATGAACATTAAGAGTAGCGGAAAGCGAAGCGCCGTCTAACGTTGTCCTCGAGAAAATCACTGATTATGCCTATTGATTAAGTCAAAATCAATAAAAGTATGTAAGTGGATTCACAGGAACAAATCAGAGGGTGCCAAAAGCCAAAAATACCTGGGAGCACAATTAAAAGGTAGAATTCAGACTGCGTTTCTTTTTGAACAACTAGTCGATAACCATCTCAGGATCAACTGTCACATCCCGATTGTACGTGAAAAATGCCAATCCATCAGACGGTTTTGTCCAGGCCCGCAACCAGCTTGGAACACCAGGTTGGGCGAATAATTTTCTGTGAGGTGTCCAAATTTTTAAGCTTTGTCCAATCAACCCCGTAACCAGCTTGAGACACCAGGGGCGACGAAGAGTTTTCTTATAGGGGCCCAAATTTTTCTATGTCCAATAGTTTTCAACTATACCCAACAGATTTTTCCAGGTGGGGCGAAAAAGTTTGCAGGGGAGGCTTCGCCCCCCTTTTTCCTGGTTACGGGCCTGTGTCTAATAGTTTAAAAGTATGTCCAACACATTTTTACAGGGGGCCCGAAATTTTTTCTAGCTAGTTACGGGCCTGGTTTTGCCCCATAGTGCTGCGTAGATAGGCTAGCAACCGTTGAAGCGTTGAAAATGAACGTTCATTTGTTGCTGCTGTGACTGGCAACGTTGCAAGTAAGTGCAACAGTGTGTGAATGTTTGAGTAAAAGAAACAATTGGCGTGTCTCTATAAGGTTTAACTCGCAGCTCAGAGTTTGGATTAGTGGCTCAGGGACTATGAGAGGGGGTGTAGCAGGTACATTGTTCCGAGGCCCGACAGCTACGGAGGGGCCTGAAACAAGACAGGCCGTAACCAGCTTGAGACACCAATGGGGCAAAGAGTTTTCTGAGAGGAGCACTATTTTTTTAACTATGTCCAATAATTTTTAACTTTGTTCAGCACATTTTTCCAGGAGGACAAAAAATTTTCTAGGGAGGCCTTCGCCTCCTGATACCCCCCTATTTACGGGCTTGCTGAAGGAACGATTGAGTGTTTGTGACTAACACACTCGGAATAATGTAGCGAAATTAATCCCGCCCGGTGACAAAACTGGTTTAGCCTATAAGATTAGGTAAGAAGTGTGATGTATTTTAATATGAATTTCTGGCAGTGCATTTTCCTGATACGATGCATCGATAATTAATAGCAGTAATTATTGTTGAACTTGAAGGTTTGCCTATTTCGTCGAATTTAAGATATTCACGATTACTGTCCCAGTTTGTCCATCTAACTGAATATTCCCTTGTACGTCTTTCATTTTTAAACATTTTCAAACAAATATTTAATAACATATCTCTAATAAACCAAGAATTCTAAACTCAGATATACTTCCAATGAAATTTGATTGGAAGCATGCCACTTCACAATAGAATCTAATATAACAGCAGTAGCCCTCGAATGTTGGGCATATGTGTAAGATAATAACTGAAAAGTTTAAATTTAACAAGTAGGCTAACTGCAGTGCAGGACGCAAGTGTTTACAGTACACCGCGAAGGTGTGCTGTGCATTTTGCTGACTGTTGAACTTACGCCGCAAGCTGATACAAGGTCCAATCGAATGTAAGTTTAGGATTAGCGGACATACCCAGAAATCCGAAGATTTCGAAACATACAGGAGAAACTAACCACTGGTCGCCGACATGTGGCCCGTGTGAATTATTTCCAAATGCTTGGATTAGCTTGAGAATATTCTTGACAATTCCAGCTACAATAGCATCTGCTGAAAGATTTTTTCTGGTAATATGGTCACATTTGTTGAGTACCGTTATGTTTTAACGTAATGTTTCACATGATAAAATAAACGAGCACTTCTTGTTGAAGTATGATGCACAATAATTAGCCTCAATTTTTATTTATTTCAAAATAATTGTGCAAGTCTTAGAGGCCCCAAATGGGTTTTGTTCCGCCTAAAAAGTTTCTTTTGTAGGCCCTATACTGCCTCACTGCACCACTTAAATATCAATCTGTCATATTCTGCTCTCAAGACTAACGATCGAAGAAGAGTCAACACCAGATTGCACACAACATCACCATGGCTGTTTGGTGACTAGCAATGGTTTGCCTGCTAATGATTTTGTATATTTGCTCTCTGAAATTGTAATAAACGTGATATTAACAAAGTTTGTTTGCTGGGCTGACAGTGACTTGCTGTACATTTCAAAATTGAGTACCTTTTACCTGGCTACGCATACCCACTAGCCACAATGCCAACCGTGCTGTGAGAAACATTGCGCTGTTGCATAACACTCCATTGCGTGGTGCACTTCGGGTTGATCATGTCTTGACCAAGTATGTTTCTATCTGGTTCGGCAATACTCATGCAAATAATACTCTCAAAAATCTCTCTTCTGAATTTGTACTCGTTTGCAAGAAAGCTGCGCCCTTGCATTTCATTCAGGCTACACCTCAGCTCGTGTTGTCCACATTAAATTGGCAACTTTGGCAACAAAATTGCATGCTTTAGTCGTATAGTTTTGCATCCAATCGGAAAAAGTCACGTTAAACCTTGGTCAGTGAGAGAACACGACACTAGATGAGTCCGATTGTTCCTTCCGTTTGTTTTCGAAAAGTTGAGATTGATATAAAACACCATCGAAAAATCTTAACAAGATTTTTCTGGGGGGGCATGGCCTCTTCGGCCTCATTCTGGCTGCGCCTCTGGTTTCGACAACTCTGCAAATCACATGCATGCTCACCGTAACGAAAGCATTGCTCTTAATCTTAACAATATGTTGCAAACTGCGCGTTTTAATATGCTTTTAGCGTGCAAACACTTTTCACCGGTCAAACATTACAGAACACGATAACATAAAAAAATAAAATAAGAACACAAACTACACAAGAAAATGCGTAGGCCTATACGATTCTCGTTACAATTTATCAACACATAAAACTTCACAAAACGATTTTACCATCAGTTGTAGTCGTTGAAAACTGCATTGTCCAACCTGCGATGACCAAAGTGTTCACGTCACGCTTCAACGCAACAGGGTATGCAGTTTCTTAGTTGAAGCTGAAAAGTAACGTTTGTTTATAGAGTTCATTTAAACAATGATTGTTGCATGCTGGTCGAGCAAACCATGAGCTTTTAAGAAACGTGCTCGGCGGACATATTTTGCATGCTACACAGTCACTTTTAAGCAGCACTAATTAGTGTAATGATCTGGATTATTCAATGATACAAATGCTTATTAATAATTGCAAAGTGATTTTTATTAAAATTGAAGATGCTTCGAATGTACAGTAGTATGGGTCATGAGAACATTTAGTTTCGTTTTAAGCAGTCCAAAGACAGTGGATGTCCATGATATACCGGACATGTGAAATGTAGATTATGCAATTCAGTAGGCCTAATGCAGTACGATTTGGCAAAATGTGGAACGACTAATTTACATCAGCATATTAACAGATGCAAGGTTAAGTCAAAGTCAGCATCCCAACCCTCATCATCAAGTTCCTTACTGCGAAAAATCCATGGTTCTGATTTTCTACCTAAATACAAGATCCCTTTTCAACAAATAGAAGAGGTGTGTGCTGCTGCACATGATTTTGTTGTACATGGCATTACAGCAGACTATTTCTCGTAATCGAAAGAAAGGGCTTGCAATCACTTGTAAGTGCTTTCATCGAGATTGGTTCCAAATCTGGAAATAAGACAACAGATGTAATATGTCATCATAGTTAACCATAAAAAGAAAACCAAATGACAAGTATAAATTTATGAACGCTAATTAAGCACATGAAGTGAAAAAAGCTATCGTTAGCAATGGATTATTTTTCATGACCTCAGATATGTGGAGTGGTGTAAATAAAGACAGGCATTATGTTTTTAAACAAGTCAACTACAGATGTATTGTCATGTCTTATCCGAAAGTGCTTGATAAATTTATGTTCTAAGGTCGTCATTGACTTGAATATTTTGATGCAAAAATGTTTTTGTTGATGACCAAGGTAGAAATTTCAAAAGTGCAGTTTCCAATTTTCTTCGATTTCCTTGTGTTTGTCATATAGGCCTAGGCTACTGTTCACAAATTGTCAGTGAATGTGCCTTTTCATGGAGTGTACTTTTATCTAAAATATGAGTTTTCTGGGACAAGTTGAATTCGGTACAAAATGCAAGGGGTAAGGCTGCTTTGCAGAGATGAGCGGACTGTGAAATTTTTCATTCCGAGTCCAGTCCTGATCCAATGAAATTGGATCCGATTCAGTCCTGATCTGCAAAATTTTTGAAAATCATCGGTTCGATCCAGTCCTGATCTGCAAAATTTTTGAAAATCATCGGTTCGATCCAGTCCTGATCTGCCAATGTAAAATCATGTATTTTTATTTTGCCTCATGAGGGAAAAACTACTGGAGCTATTTTGACTTTAGACAAATATGATTGGTTGAAGGCACAATAGTTCCAGCAGTGCTTTTACCTCAAGACGCAAAATAGACAGAGCCTTTTAGGATTTCCAAAATTTAACATGGATGTGTCTATTTGGCATCAGCGGGAAAAGCACTGCTGGAGTTATTTTGCCATTTGGTGAATTTAATTGCTTGGATTGGTCAAGTAACAAGGATGTTACACTCGGATTAGCGTAAGGTCCTTGTTACATGAGCTCAAACCCTAAACCTAAAACCAAACCCAAACTAGAATAGAGAAGTAAGAACACAATTTCGGGCTTCCGTTCTAACCTGCACGGCGCCAGTATTGAAATTGTGAGAAGTCCGAAAGTCCTATAGCTACCTTCTCACTCGGCATTACAGTTAATAGAATCGATAAATTAGAATCTTTCTATTTGCATAGAAATAAACAGTAATCTTTTACATCCACGGGACATACGTGTCGTATTTGGCAGATTACAGGACTATTTTACCTCTCAGATTCAACATTCCCACATCATCCTCATTGATTCACTCAAATTGTAATTTATAATGGACATCTTATCAACATTACTTATACCTTGTCTCTCAATAATATTTTTCTTCTCAGCATTACTTATACCTTATCTTTCAATAATTCTTCTTTATTGCGCAATATTTTTATCATGGATTTTGAGTGAAATGAGAAGCTAAAATCATTTTTCTCTTCTGACTATTGGAATTGAATTCCTCAAGCCATCCACCTCAAGCCTCCACTCCAACCACTGAGTGGAAACGAATCTTGGTCAGGATTTAGAGGGGATGAATCAATAAGGGTCAAATCACTTACACTTACTTAAAAATGGTAGAATGATTTGTTGTATTTAATAGTTCCCACTTAACCAGAGTCATATCCTCCTGGGAACTTTCACACGTAGTGGTCATCGCAATAGATGGAATTTTTCCAAAGTCAGAGGAACTCGAACTATTTACCATCAATACTAAAATTATACAAATTTATAAAATACAACTAGATAAAATAGAACAACACTTTTCATACCTATAAAGCTTGAGACAGACAGTACTCATGACTAATTTCTAAGCTACTCTCTCAATATTTAGGAAAAATTTTGTAAAAATCGGTTTCGAAGTTTGTTGTATGTAAAAGTGTGGAGGGAAGGTGACTGGATTAACCTAGTAAATATTTTTTTGACGTGACGAGCACATTTTGCTCTTGGACATTCCATTGTTTTATAACGATATGATCTCATTTTCTTATTTTTATTATCTTATTTTGTATTCCTTGTTGTAAATGGTTTCAATTTTTGATTGATTTGGGTGCTTGTTGCATGGAACGCAATTCTTGAAACTCAACATCGGTTGTTGCAATCTCATCACTTTTACCAGTTGTTGAGACTGATTTTGGAGATACCCACAATGTAGGTTGTCTAGAGGTATCTGGTAGCTCTTCTATTTTCATTGTTTCTTCTAGATGTTCACTTGCAGTCTCGACTTGGTGTGGGGAATTTATTGACAAATTAGTCATTTGTTTGTTAGTTATTACGCACGAAATTCGTTCTTGTATCTTCGTGTAGCTAGGTGGAACTCGTTTTTGCTTTGGGTCTCCATATTTTAATTATGGGTGACAGTTTACTTCGTTTATGTTTGTTCATTGTTGTTTTGGTTTTGCTCTACCAAGTCTATATGAATATCTGTAAAGAATATAATCATCTTATGTAAATATAATAATCATCGCCTAAAATTTTATGCAAACAATATAACTTTCAAATGAACGATCCTAGTTTAGATATTTTCAATTTAGCCGTTAATGTTGCCAACTCTAAACTATAGGAATTATATAAAAAGAACAAACAGTAATAAGAGTAATTTTAGTAATTGTGAAATGTGAATACATTTCTCACTCTCCCTAATCCTTTCACAAAGTCTAGAGGTTTATTGTCCATTATCGTTGGTCAAGTTCAGCAAGTAAATCAATGTTGAAATCAAGTTTCCCAACAACAAGCATGCAAGTTTTGGTTCTAAAAGGAAAAACACAATAGCTAATATGCTACCAAATCATTATCACAATCAAGAAGAAAATTTTCTGTTGTCCACTGGCATCAACACTTTCAGAGAGCACTTCTGTTCATTCGGTAAAAGCTTTCAATACGTCATATTTCACTGCTCGGAGAGAATTAAATACGCTTGTCATCTATAAGGTAGGTCAAAATTAAGTTTTACTCCTGACTATTTTCCGGGAACTGACTTTTCCTCAACGTTATAATTTGGTTTCATTAAGGATTTCTGCTTTAATTACATACTAAATTGATTGTCATGTTTTTACCCTTTGTTAGGACCTTTTAAAAACTCAGCGTGGACAATGTAAAATGCGGTGAAAGAATAATACATGTACATGATTCAAATCAACACAAGTTAGTATGCATTTTATCCAATTAATGCTTGAGCTCTTGATATAACCTCGGACTTTAGTAGTTGCCAATTCTGTTGGGCAAGTGTTCAAAATTGTTTTCTCACAGAGTAATTAAACAGGATAGCATATAAATAATAACGAAACGGAAAGTCTCTTTTCAAATGTAGGAGAAGGCATTCAGTATGGGATGGAACCCTTAGTCCTTTTTCCAAACAATATAGATACACATAGGCATCAATAGCACTTCTACTAAGATCTTCATTTTCAATAGGTATCACAAAAATGTTGTTACACTTTTTGTTTTCCATTCTATCTGTAGATGTTTCAGGATAAGCACCAATTACTGTCTACAAAGCCAATTTTGAAGAATTTTCCCCAAATTTGTCCCTAGAATCCTATCCGTGCTAAATGCTTATCATCAGAGCAGCTTTACAATGCTACAATGCTGTTCTAAATAATAAATTCGTAAATTAAGTGTAGACTTATCTAAAAACATTTACTGTCTTAAAAATTCATCATAAATGGCGCAATTTGATATTTTCACCAATCATGGACAAATTTCCAAGTCGTAGTAGCTTTGTTAAACAAACAAATCTGGGGGAGTAACATGCAATCTGAATCACAGTTATCACCTACTTGTTAATATTTCTGTCAGCGAGTAATTGTACACACCCAAGGCTAGTTACATCCCTAGGATCACTACCTAAACAATAACATCTAGGAACCACGTTATCTGATTATGAAACAGCGAGAGAATCTTTTCGCTCCACTATCAATTCTCTGGAACAGATATATACATAAATCAACGGTGACCACAAATGGTTTACAGTAAAAACCATTCCATAAGGTTCAAACAATGTGCGTTCTATAACCTTTCTATCTTTATTAATCAAAGCTCTACCCCTTTTCAACTTTATGTGCATGTCTCGTCTAAACCGCATGGTGTTTACAAATCTATCAAAGTGTAAATATGCTTTTAAGTGTCTGCTGTTATAGCAATATTTACTAAATATTCCCAAAACCAAGTTACTTGCCAGCGATAAAATTTAATATTTACCAGTTCAAGTAATGGTCGATATGCTTGAAACGAATCTCGAAATTTGCTATACAATTTTCGCTTAAACACTGAAAACAATACTGGGTCATCATCCAGAATTTGTAATTCTAAGTTCTTCTCCTTTAGTTGATCTTCCAGCACCTTTATAGGGCACTGATCCCAATCAAAATTCACACTTCTGATTACTTGTAAGGCGTAGGCTAATTTCAATAAGCGTTCCTTTTCAAGGCCTAACACAATGGCTTGGGCTTCAGCCTCAGTACAACCAATATCTTGCAAATAAGTCTCAAACAACATCTTGGGTCAACTGAGTCATTTTCAACAACTTGACAGGCTTGATCCAACTTGTCACTAAGTGATGGTACAGGTGTCAGCATAATAGATAGAGTCATTGCTGTGATCTCGGCAGCACTTGATCCTTTGGATATCAACTTTTCTATACAATTTTTAGTGGCTTTTGCTGTCATTTTAATTGTGTGAGCCCGAAATAATCTACGCAAAAAGATTTTTCAATTAGTATGTTGATCTAGTACCCGTTCAGGACTAATTTTTGTTCTTTTTAATAAAATTACTATGCTTTACGGCCAGTTTACACGTTGATTATTGTTTTCAACCACTCATAGGTGTTCTCATCTATCGGTGTATTTATAAGAAATTCCCAAAGCCACATGACTTGCCATCGAAAATTTTTGGTATTCACATAATGAAGAAGTGGACTATATCTCGGAAATGAACGCTGAAATTGTTTATACAGTTTCTACATAAAACATTGTAAACAATAGGGGATTACACACTAAAACATCCAACTCTAAGCCTTTGGACTGTAAATAAGTCTGCAGCATGTGTATAGGGCACTGCGGCCAGTTAAAACGCATAGCTCGTATTGCACATTCTATCGGGCCAAAGAAGAAATTATCATCTGCTGACTCAGTCAGTATAGCGTCCAATTCTTTTTCAATCACATCAATTTCTGCCAAAAAACTGCCAAACCATTCTTCAGAATCTGTACTCGATACGTCAACTTGACAAGCACAATCTTTTTTTTGTATTTTGCAAATGAACAATGTCCAGAATATCAATTGGAGTCAATACTGCAATTTTGGAGCCATGAACGCCTTTAGCAGTCAAACTTTCTACACAGTTTTTAGTAGCTTTTACGGATATTTTAATTATTGCTGGCCCAAAATAATCTAAACAAAAATATTTACTGTTTAACATATGACCATCTGCCAGTTTTGCTATCATAAATTGGTCCTCTCAGCGCACTCAGGTAATCATACTCGTCATTAGGCTGGGGTGTTAGGATTGCTTTGCGCACTTGTTCAAAAATTTGGTCATCAGTGGGTCTACACTTTATCATAATCCACATTGTATTGATTTGACAGCTACAGTGGGCAGGAACAACAAGATCTATCAGTGGGTGATATTTTACTTCAAGACCACGATATAACTTTTTGCGATAAACTTCAAATAGTTCGAGATCAGTCTTTATATAATCAGAGTCCACACCAACATCTTTTTAATATTTCAGATAGAACTACTTCTGGATCTTGGATCCAGTCGAAGCGCAGATTTCTTAAAGCACGAGAGCATCTGTTGTGTGCATTGGTCATTTTTATTTATACTTGACTATAACACTTCCTTACAATTTTTCTGTAAAATAAAATAATAATTTCAAAAACTTACCAATGGTTTCCGTTGTTCACAAACCTTTCTACTTGATGTCTGTTCTAGTGAATTTGTACTCCGTTGTAAGTCACACCTCTTCTGTTTCTGTTTCCAGCATACAAGACTCTATTCTAACTAAATTTCCTAACTTCTGTGCTAACTCACACTTTCCAGGGTATATTAGGTTATTAGATAAAGGCTCGAAGAGTTTTTGAGTGACTTCACTCTCTCCCCCATTGAAAGAAGCAAGCCGAACGATAGTGGCACCATTTTCTAGCATTCAGATTTGCCTTTTAGGACAATTCAATGAGAGCACTGGTTAATTTAGCAGGAATGTCCAAGGCACGCCCAAGTTTACCATTAAGAAACTTAGATCTGCCTGGTATCGCTCGACTTTAGGCTTAGTTTAACATCAAACGTATTTGTATTCACTCATGGTTTTATTAATGTAACTTTAAGCACTGCGATATTAATCTCAAACGTATCAGGAAGGTAATCGAAAACATCAGGGGTTTATACCAGTAATATAGGTTAAAGCACGTAACATAAGTTACTACAAACAGTCAGGGGTTAACACGAGTTCAGCTCTTTCATGGAGGAAGAGAGTAAACCTTAATATCCCAAAACATCAGGGTTAAACTGCGCCGTGAGGCTACAAATCTCTTTCGGTACTCTAGTCCCACTTGGACTAAACTAGCTTGGTACGCCAACTGCTAGTCTAGTAAGTTAAGCTTGGTACACCCACTGTTTTAGGTGTTTTGGTCCGCCTACCCTCTCCAGCGCACCGTCCCCTCTTAAAGAGGGAAGGGGCATGGCCGAAAATAGGTGGGAATTTTTTTTTCGGTATTTAATTGTCTGTTTTGTGTCGGAAATTGTATGGTGGGGGAAAGAAAACGTGAAGCAGATTCGCGAAG
>Ga0210059_1002523_pt1 | contig 28745 bp, 13 predicted proteins | sample Ectturendosymbi2_FD_188042 | JGI IMG/M metagenome (GOLD analysis project Ga0210059, IMG submission 188042) | Ecteinascidia turbinata endosymbiont from Florida, USA - Sample 2 (SPAdes) (version 2) | ecosystem: Host-associated > Tunicates > Ascidians > Unclassified | place: Key West, Florida...
TCTCATTCTGACGTTGGGACAATGACATAATGCTTTTGACAATACGCGTCTTTGAAAAAATTTAATTTTCTTCTGGTAACAGTAGCATAACTTGAGCTTTGCGTTCACTATCTTTGTTATCAATTCGAGTAGACTCCCTGGTAACTAACCTTATGACAAGGTTCGATTGGGGCGATCGTTCCCTAAAACCTGCGAAAGTAACTTTATTCGTCTTAATTTTTTACAACCCGGTGTCAAGCGAAATTCCTGACCTCTGCGAAACTTCTCACCTGTTATTGTTTCTCAGTTGTTTTACTTCTCAGAATAAAGAAATAAAGTTTGGCAATTACTTTTCTGATGTGTGTTGCGTGACTTAAAACATATTGGTTATATGTCGGATACCCACAGCAAGCTAGGACGGGAATAACTTCAACCACTGAAAAATATTGGACTTAGTCTCAGACCTCAATTCTTTTTCTTTTTCTAACCATAACCCGGCACACTTACCTAAACACGAATCCCTAAGCCACAATCGCAAGTTTTCTCAGCGTATTTGATTTGTAGCATATTACTCTGTGCACGCAAACATGGCGTGAACTCAGAAATTTCCCTTGACACCGGAAAACAACATTCGCGATATAAGGCCATTCTGTCAACCATTGTTTTGTCACAGCAGTGTTGTGACGTATACATCATCTCTCTTACAGTAGCGAAGCCGTTATGAGACTTGGCCAGCAATACTGAAATCGCCTCCACTAAGTTTACTGACTGGATCCACATCTGCCTTACGAGCTCGCGTAAACACACTGATAAATGAAACAAACGTTAAATATGGGGTAACAACTCTCTTCAATTTGAGGTATTGCTATTTATCTAGAAGAGCCACACAAAATATGTCGCAGTTTGCCCACAATTGGTATGAAATACGTGGCTTACCGCTGTTAGCAGTCGCTGTCTCATTGCATTGCCTGCCAAGATGTCTGCGTTCAGCAGTGACATAACATGCGGAAAAAAGGCTACTACCGCAACTTGAAGTGAACCTTTAAAGATATTGTTGTCATGTGTTTGCTGCGCAACAAAGGCTAATAGTAAAACAATTCGCTCCCGACTTTTGCGACCTGCATTTGCAGCCAAAGCGAATTAGGTGAGCTGCAAATTCATGACTGCATGACACCAGAACAGTGAACTGACTCTTGTGCAGCGTGAGTGTCATATCAGCAAACAAACTGTCATTGCAAAAATTAACCCAACTAATCGGAATTAAAGCACTGATTTTAAGTTATTTAGAAATTTTTGTTTCTTAGTTCCAATTTCCAGGGGAGGGCAAATGCCCGTATTGCCCCCTCCCTGCGGACGCTCATGGTCAGAGGGTGTCATAGATACAGTATCTTGGCTGTCACAGTCCATAGATATCTTCACGAACTTCAGTGAAGTTAATTTGCAATTGCAGGGGGATGGTGTTCACTTCATTAAAGCCAAATCAGCAATCTTTGCCTTCTTGCCCAAGTTTAATGCTGTTCAAGCGAAATCGAGCCCTTCGTGAACTCTAGCAGTTTCCAGATCATTGACTCTAACAGTTTCCAACTGCTAAATGAGTCAATTTACTAAATTAAGTTTTATAATGAAATGCATCTTTGCACTCAATCTTGTTTTAATCATTTTCAAACATCCCAAATATAGAATACGAAAAAATTGTGTTGATATGTGTGCTAGGGATGGTAGGGGGGGGCGATAGAAATTTGTTTGTCAGAAAAGAGGCGCTAGTCAAAAAAAGATTGGGAAAAACTGTTCTAGTGCAATCAGTGTGTCAATTGTGTTTTTACGGCAATAATGACTGCGAAACAAAACTTAGATTTTAAATTTTACATTATCTTCTAGTGTGGTTGCGTCGTATCGTTTTGCGAGTTTTTGGTAATATTGGTTTAACATTGTTTTGTTTGGTAATGTTCTTCTTTCATGGTAACATTAAGAGAAAAATATAAATAGATAGAATAAGAGCAGAAAACGTTACAGCGGAAGCTGCAGATAAAAATTTTGCTCCGAATAGCAGATGCAAGATTGCTTCAGTGAACAAAACAACGCAGTTGTTGGCCTGTAGCAGTCACGCTAGCGCGACCGCTACATGTAAGCAAAGACGGCTAAAGCAAGGAGAAGGGAAAGACCAAGCAAGCGACAGTTATAAGTGACTTCCATGCACATGGAAGTAAGAGTATTCTTTGGCTGATTCGTCTGGCGCGGAATTAACATTTTTGACGTCAGGTTCGAGGATCAATCCCACACTGAAGATGTGCGAACGCAACCGGGCCGCACACGCTTCAGGCCATAGGTTTGGCTGCATGAAATCAGCTCTTTCACATATGGAAGGCACCGCCAGCAGTGAGGATGAGAGCGACAGTGATCAAGATAGCTGTTCTCCAGTGCTCCTGCAACAGTAAATTTATAGGAAAAGTAGTCCTATGTGGAAATGTTTTTCATCACCTGGTCCTGGGATGGTCAGGGCACGTAGTTTTGCTGCGTCTCGTGGCAATTCAAGATCTATTGGAAGATATTTTGTGACAACGCATGATGCATGGAAGCATTTTATTCACAAACATATCCTGCGAATTGCTGTAAAATACACCAATTAGGAAGCTCAGCAAATAACGCCATGAATTGTATCTTTTAAAGATATCCTCAAATTCAATGTTTTCATTGGGCTTCAGTATGCACGAGGGCTGTACAAGAGAGGCCATTCAGGTGCTTTGTTTGCGAACCAAAACCTTTAGAATTCCAACCTTTACAAACAATGAGAGATGAACTTTTAGAGATCAAGAAATTGATAAGATTGAGTAAAAACCTGTACAGAATCAGTCAACGTTGTGGCGTTGAAAAAGGATGCACTGATAACAGACAATTTTCAAAGTTTTGCTCGCTGTCCCGAATATGTTTGTGATTTCTGAGTGACTGATGATAAGCAGCTTATGCCTTTCAAGTCGTGATGCTCTGTTATAACATTTACGCCAAACAAACGTGACAAGTATGGCACAAGCTTTGGGAAACTGTTGATTTATTTTCAAACAATTCTGTAATGTCGTATCTTTACTCAGCGCATAAGAAAAAGATGGACCTCGCAAAATAAGCTACCAGGAAGGCATTGCATCATGTAACTGGAAAAGGATACGCTATCACATGCGACCAATTTTCTTTAGATTCTAGCCTTTCGTCGGAGAATTGCAAATACAGATTTCCATTGTGAAGACAATAAACAAAAATCGGCGCGGACAAAGAAAATGACAGACGCAAATACAGAAGATACTTTCATAAACTAAAATGAGCGCTCTCCTCGTGAAATATCACTTGATAACAATAAGAGCAGTTTGCATCGTCTTAATATGCAGCAATGGTCAAATGTTGACCAAAATATTGAAAAGAAAAAAACTAGTGGAGACTTGTTGCTGAAATATAGATATGTGCAGTAGGAACCATCGCAAAGTTATGAAAGCAAAGCACGACAGGCAGATGCCTTGAAGGTCAAACAGCAAACCTAGCGTCTTCGATTGTCGAGAAAAAGACTAAGGCTGAACTTTTCTATAACAAGAACGAGGTTGGAGTCGATTGCTTTGGCCAATGAACGCTTTTATTCACCACTCGATCAGCAATGCGAAGGTACTCTTTTGAGTGATTGAAAGATTATATTGGACACTGCTATATTAAACGCTTTAGTGCTATGCAAAAAATCCACACAAGTAAATTAAGCAAAAAAGTTCCATTTTCTTCTAATCGAAAAACTCAGCAAGGAAGCAAGTCTTTCCTGACACTTTGCAATGCTGCAAAAAAAGCATTCCAACACGAATTTGTCGACACTGTTACTAACAGCTAACAAATCGATACGCAACTGAAAGTACAAGTTTGAGGTTGTAAAAATTCCACGAACTCAGAGTTAAAATATGCTGGAAACGAAGTGTTCAAACACGCCTTAAGGCAAAACTTTCCAAAACGTTTGCTTTGCTGTTGTCGTTAATATTATTATAAAAATGAATTTGGAATAATCAGGATGCTATGTCTATATAATTTGTTTTATGTTTGTTTATTACAGAAATGCCGATGAGAGTAGAGCCATAGCTCAGGCCCGTAGCCAGGTTTTAGGGTTTGGGAGGGAAACTACATTTTTAGAAGACAAACTTTTTGTTTTTATTATATGTTTAAATAAAAATTTTTCTGGGCACAAAGAAGTTTTGGTGGGAACAAAAAGTTTGAGGGGGAACTGCCCCCGAATGCCGCCACCGTGGCTACGGGCCTGCCATGGCCTGAAATTATCATCGTCTCATTTCGATAAAAATGTTATCCCAAGTTAGATGTATAGATAGAAAAAAAGATTGAAAAACAAAAAACATGAAAGCAACACCGCATATGTACAAACCAAAACAACGAACTAATAATAAAATGGATTTGAACATACAAGCAAAAGGAAAGGGAAAACAAGCTACATGTTTATTTAGAACAGTGATTCTTAACCATTTTTTCCTTATTACCCACTTCCGGTTGAAAAAGAACCTTCATTTTCCACAATGTAAATTGAATTGAACCATTTGCACTAGTTCTGGCGTACTCGCAAGAAAATAGTGTATTGAATAAATAGAACAAATAGACTATAACAGCATTTTTTAACCTTTTGCTACCACAGCACCCCTTTGGTCACGCCTAAGCAGTTCAGCACCCCCTATCATTGGCTAACACCTGGTTACTATAAGGACAGAGTAAAGACAAGTGCAGTACATCTTGATCATATGCTTGGTACATTCTCCAAAACAAAAACAGCAATTATGGCAATAGCATTGACAATACGTTTGTCCAAGCGTATTCCTTTTACCTTTGGCCACCACATATGTGACCTTCCCCAGCACCCCCTCATATTGATTTCAGCATCCCCTGAGGGTGATAGCACCCCAGGTTAAGAAACCCTGGACCATAATTACCCACCTACAAACCCATATCATTCTCAACAAGTGGGTAATTAGTCACAGGTTAAGAACCGCTGTGTTAGAAAGATGATGCTTTTATAAAAGCAACCAAGTCTGCTGGAACAGAAACACAGATTGTTCCCTTGTTAAATGTGGATGCCCAGGTAGTAATAATTCAATTAGATCTCGGAAACCTAAGCGCTATCTAACCTGCTCGTGTTTATTATGTGTGCTTAATTTTTTCGTATCTTTTTGATAAACGAAAAACTACAACTGTCGAATTTGTTTTCAATCTTTTTATTTTCGCATTTTGTTCTTGTAATGCCATGCTTAAAATAGAATAATTTAAAGCAAGTTTTCTTTGGACAACGCGCTGTGCAAAAGCTTGACAAGTAATGTTTGGAATTTACCCAAACAAAATATGTCATTAACGGCTTATACTGTGCTATGACGAATTTTTTATTGTTGCGTTTTTATTGATGTTTTTATCAATACCGGTTTCTAAAGTTAGCATGCAACTATGTACTATGTTATACAACACAAGTTCTTTGACTTTTCAAACCGTTCAAAGATCTTACAACACATTCACCTTTTCATTTGCAGTCAATCCTTGGCATTTACATAATAATTTCCACTACGCGAGTGGTCGGATGATTAAAATACAGGAAGAGGCAAAAGCAATCTGTGAGATTTATGGAGGAACTCTTGCAATGCTCAAAACACCGGGCGCAAGAAACGCTTTGCAAATGCTTGGTCTACGCAACACCGGTAACATAAAATACATAATCTCCAGTACGAAAATATTAAAGTAATCTTAAACATTGAATAAATGCAATGATTTTTTTGAATTGCTCATTCAAAGCTTCTTTGACTCACTCAAACGTCTCTCGAAAAGGGTTTGTAAGTACAACTGCTTCAATCAGGGCTGGCCCTAGCAGATGCGGGAGCCAATGCAAGACCAAAGCGCGGGGTTCCTCTGAACAGTGACTTTATGACGTCATCGTGTTCAGTCAACCGTGTTACGATCGTGGTAGAGCGCAAATACGCAGTACACCACTAATATGAGACTTGAGCACGTTTGCTAACGTTCGAGAGGAAATTTGCTAGTTCTGACGAGAGCGTTCTTTGTTAACAATTAAATTTATATGGTGTTTCTGCTAAATTCTCAAGCGCAAGGTGTATCTGGTAAAATGACTAATCTACCCAAACACCATGCGCGGGGCCCAATGCAGCTGCATCTGTTGCATTGGCTTAAGGCCGGCCCTGGCTTCAATTCTTGTGTGTTCTGACGAAAAACGATGCAGTATTTTTTAATGACATTTCTGCATTTCCTCATTGCTTTCTCTATAAAATTTAACTAATGGTAAGATTTGTCCAGATCACGCTGAATATTACTGTATCCAGTTTGTAACATTTGATCATATTCCTTTTCATCAAGCTCGATTATGGATTCAACTGTAGCAAGTGACTTCCGATGGCAAGATGGTCTCCCTGTACAGATTTCACAAATCCATTGGGCTCCCACTGAACCCAGGAAACCGCGCGATGCACGTCGTCGTTGTGTGATTGTTAATAACAAGGGTCAGTGGTATGTAAGGAAGTGTAGACTGAAAAAACTGTTCCTTTGCCAAAAACTTGCAGGTATGTGTGCTGCATGACAACTGCATGATCCTATTCGCAGTTCATAAAAACCACACGAAGAACTGAACTCTTTTTGACTTAAGAAACCGTTAGTGCTGTAGTTTTGTTATGTCGGAAGAAGAGATGAATTGTATCAGGGGTGGGAAAGTGCGGCCTTTGCGAGGAGTTTGTGCGGCTTTCTAACTATTTGCTCGCTTGCAAATGTATTTTGTTTTGGTTGCTAGTTTTAACTATTTTTTTGTCATAATGAATATTCGGCTCTAGTGCAGAATCGTCCGTCCCATTAAAAGAGCCCGAGTCCAAAACCGCCAGTGCTTTAAACGCTATAAACAACCTTTCTAACATTTTATTTATGCGTGCTTTTATGTTGTTGCCTGACCGATACCCAATTTACTGAAATGCGGCCTTCAAATAGAAAACGTTTCCCTGCCCTTGAATTAGAAAATGAGTCAGCAAAAAAATGAAGCCTTACACTTTTCATGAAATATCTTAACGAACTTTGTTGACAAGCTGTATTTACCCAAGATTTTTTCCGTTCGTGCCGGCAATATGCAAAATATAGACAAACTTTACAAAATTTGGACACGCAAACGCTGAAAACGCAACAATCGCCACTAAAATTCAGTTTGCTAATGTGCTTAATTTTCCACGCCGCAGTGGTAGCATGAGTTTTGCATTAAAAGTCTCTCCAAACTTTCTTTTTTGAAAAACATTTCTAACTACGAACCGATTGACAAAATTTAATGTTGATTTAACTGAAAAAAATAACATGAAAATCGCTGTCTGCCGGAGCCAGCTTTTTCATAAAAGTGAATTTTATCCATGATACCTTGAAACACTTTTGTTGTTTCAGCTTTGCCCATACCAAGTTTTTAGTATAGAGTCAAACACTTTGATTAACTCATAGATGAAGTTTAACTGAGATTTTTTCGCACATTAAAAATACAAACGAATGTCATGAAAACTTTCATTACGCAAGAAAGAAATAAGCTAGTACTGCAGGAACGGGCCTCAACAGTCAGAAGAAATAACGTGTGTTTCAGTACGCACCTGTCTTTACCTCAAACACGTTCTCAAAGGATTTGAAAGTGTCACATCTCTACGTTGCACTATCGTTTTGTTTTATACTAGAAGCACATCAAGGTTACTTTGCAGGTGTTTCAACGGAGGTTTCTGGAAACAATCACATCAGGTCTCATATCACCACCACAAGCATTAGAAACAGAATTACAGTTGCGTTTAATACCTGCTGTGCAGGGAAGACAATTAAAAGATGCAGGTCGTCTTCACCCACTTGTCGACCCACCCTGATGCAATTCGAGCATTTCTCGTAAACACTTTATCTTGGGATTTTGTGTTCGACGTGGTTCGAGCATATAACCTAACTGGTTGGAGCCAAAGCGATGTGTACGCCAATTGGGCGGCTTTTTTCAATAAGTACGTTTAAAGCTAATTGTTTTAGATTTTCTTTTAGGTTTGAGACCGTTTTTCTCCATGAAAGGAGATAATTTATACAGGGTAAATTTTTTTTTTAAAGGAAAGTTAAACTCATAGCAAAAACAACCAAGAAAGTTTTGTTGAATGGAAGTTCATGAGCGAAATGAAAGTTAAGTGCGAGATATTCGCATAAGGAGCAATGCCAAGACTGTAATATAACTATTTGTCTTTGGAATATACATCATTGAATGGTTTACTCCAGTGATAAAGCTCAAATATAGACAGTTCCGGTTGTAAATTAAAAAAACATCCTTTTCGTCAAAAGCTTGAAATCTTTGAAACTCCATGTTGCACGTTGTTTTCAAACCAGGGACCGAATTTGCTAGAAAACTTTGGAGGGGACAAACTTTGTGCAATATGCATGTTATTGCGCATATCACACAAATATAATATTATCGTTTGCGTTTCGGTGACGTCACCATGTTCATTCAACCGTAGAACGACGTTTCTGTAACATTGTCAAAATGAGAGGCGAATTATGGAAATTATATATTTTGGGGACCATGGCCCAAGTGTCCCCTTGGCTACGCCTGTGGTGTTATGGCAGTTGCATAGTACTGTGCTAATACTTGACAATTATTACTACTGTAGGTATTTGCTTCTTTACTAAGTGCACAAAACTTTAGTATTAGCACTTGGAAGAGTTCTTTGTCAAAGTAGATAAAACAAACACAACACTTCAATTGTTCTTTAAACAACAAACAATGCACTAAAAGTAGAATTTGTGAACAGGTGTCTCTGAGATGCAAATAATTGGCAATTACACAATGCAATTCCAATTAATAAACATGTGTCTCTGAGATTCCATCAACTGGCATGGCTGCGTCCTACAATGACCCAAAAGTACGCCTAAATCGTGCCGCTGTTTGTCATGTACAATCACATCTTTTTCGTCACATACTATTCAAATCAACCAACGCAATTATCATCAATCATGATAACTCAGTTTACATAGTAAATCTGTACACTGTGTCTATATGTAATCCAATGATAATGTCCATTTTTCTTATTTATTACCAGGCTCCACGCTTGGGGGTTTTCAACAGTAATGTATCCACGATATTTGTACAACTAAACCAAATATTGGGGGGACAAAAGATAATATGTTACCCCTTGTGCAAAAGTTGGGGGCATGTCCCCCCGCTCCCTGAAACTAGGTCCCTGATTCAAACAGATGTGAAAAAGCAGAGGCAATTGAGGGAAAATTCAATTTGGCCCTCTCCTTATCCATTAGTTTCCCACCAAACGTCAAGTCTGAACCACCAGTATCTGCTACTAAAACAAGTATGCTAGGTGTAGAATATAAACGACCACGTGTCCTTGCTTTGCTTTACCATAGTGTTAGCAAAATTTTGAATTCAAAGAATGAAAACAGCTCTGAAATTTCTAATAATTCATGCAAAGTTTCTTGTAAAACGAACGCATATTTGCTTACAAATGAATTGTGAAATCCTGCCTTGTGGATCTACAACTGTTACATTCGTATGAGTATGCTGTATGCTGCACGCAGTGGCGTAACTAGAGGTTTGAGTCAGGGGGAAAACTTAGCTGAAAGGGGAGCTCTGGTCACCGCAGGGGGGCCACTAGTCAACACTCAGAGACAATTTGAGAAATGCTATTGGATCATGATATGGATGTCTATTACAAAAACCGAAACCACCGGTAAACACTCTGACAAACGCCAAAAAACAACCTACTGAAAACCAAAAGAATACTCAATACCGAAATATAAGCAAAGTGGGGGCCCGGGTTTTACGTTTAGCTTGCGGGGACGGGACGGTTCGCACACTTGCCTCCCGTCAGTTACGCCAGTGGCTACATGTACTGAGTCTGTCAGATGTATCAAGAGGTTGATGCCAAATGATGTCTATTTACTACATTGTAACATCAAATCCTTGACTTAATATGAAGAAAAAGTTTTACGTTACGTTATTTTCCCATACTCAAAACCATCAGATATTATTTCCAGGCTATAATTTCATAAGCGAAAATTTCAAAACGTATGCAAGAGGTGCAGGTGCCTACTTCAAAAACAGCAATTTCAATTATCTTCGAAGATATGACCTCCAATTTCAAGATATGTGGATGTGAAAGCATATGGTTTGAGTTGTTGGGAGGAAAAAAGTATTATAAAACAATTGTCAAGTAACCCACAAGTACCCTGAATACAGCAATGATGAATTTTCTCAATCACTATCTGAAACAATAGCAAAAAGAATTGTGAATTCTATACACTCAGCCTGTGGTTCTCAAAGTGGGCGGAATCGCCCCCTTGGGGCCGATAACATCCTCATTATGCAGCTGATGATAACAGAATACAGCAGTATATAAATACTCTATGCAGCCTTGGCTGCTGCTACCCCGTTTTACTGTAAATATACCAACCAGAGTGGTAAACCAAGCAGAGTCATGTATTGATCTATCCACACTGACAATTTATTCAATGGAATGAAATCGTTTCTCATGTTGCATCATAACAGCGATCATTATCCTATTTATTTAATTGCAAATGAAGCCCGAATAGACCGAGATGTTAATCACAGAATCTTTAGGTATACGTGCAATGTTGATATCCCTGCTTTTATCGAAAATATTCACGAAGCTCTATATGAGGGATGCACAACCTTTCCGGTATTGCTGGCCGCATTGTGTATATTTTTATGAATTACGGCCGCCAGTGAGTTCAAGATCTTTTTGTTTTTTTGCATCGTTCCTGTTCTGTTTCCACACACTGAGCCTAGCTTGCTTTCACACGTTTGTTTGGTCGTCTTTCTACCAAGTATCCACATAGAGTAGACAAAGAGCTTTTAACGGCCGCGATAATTTATAATTTAAATTACATGTTCACGGCAGCATAAATTTTTATAGAAGGCCGCAGGTTGTGCACCCCTGCTCTAGATCCTTTACCGATGCAGTACTCAGAATGGAATGATAAAGGAAAATTTTGATTTTATTTTTAGTTCCTTGCAAAATCTTGCTGACATGCTGACATCTTTGTTAGCAAATACACTTACGCAAAAATTGTCTTTCGGCTCATTAAAGTAAACGTGAATATGTTTGGTTTGAATTTAAACTTCCACACCGTACTCCTCTGTAGCATGCATGTGCCTTGGTATGTGCAGTGTTTGCAATCCAGTAAAAAAAGTTTTGCTGAAGTGTCATGCAAATAGTGCTTCCGGAAAGGACAGCCTGAAGATATAACGTGTGTTTCAGCGCGCTCCTGCTTTTATCTTCAAACAAGTTCTCAAAATAATTGAAAGTGTCACAACCTCACTTTGCATTATTACTTTTTATACAAGAGCTAGCATTTCAAGGTTTCTTTACAGTTGCTTTAACGGAGATTTCTGGAAAGAATCACATCGGGTCTCATATCACCACCACAAGCATTAAAAAGAGAATTACAGTTGCGTTCAATAACTGCTATGCAGAGAAGCCAATCAAGGTGCAAGTCGTCGTCACTGGCTCTCCGATACTCCCTGACACATTTCGCACATTGCTTGTTGACACTTTTCCTTGGGGTTTCGTGTTTGACGTTGTTCGAGCAGATAATCTAACTGGCTGGAGCCAAAGCGATGTGTACGCCAATTGGACGGCTTTGTTCAGTAAGTACATTTCAAACTTATTGTTTTAGATTCTCATTTAGGTTTGAGACCGTTTTCTTCAATGAACGGACATACTCGGCAAAGGGTGAAACAGAAAGCTAGTATTAAACTCATAACAAAAACAATCAAGCACATGTTGTTTAATGGAAGTAGCCTACCTGAGCGAAATGAACGTTAAATGCGAGATATTCGCACAAGAACTAGTGCTAAGACTGTAATGCGACTATTTTACTGTGGAAGATACATTATTGCATGTTGCACTCCACTGACAAATGCTCAAATATAGACAGTTCCCGTTATCAATTGAAAAAACATCCTTTTGGTCAAAAGCTTGTTAAAAGGCCATGTTGCACATAGTTTTCAAACAGGTGTGAATAAGCAGAAAGAATTGAGGAACAGTGCAATTTGGCGCTGCCCCTTTCCCTCTGTTTCCTACCAAACGTGAGGTCTGAACCGCCAATGTTAGCTACTAAACCAGGTATACTAGGTGTAGATATCAAAGAACATGTGCCCTCGATTTACCAAAGTGTTTTGAAAATTTTGAAGTCTAAGGATGAAAACGGAAATTTTTAATAATCCATACAAAGTTTCTTGCAAAACGAACTCATATTTGCTTTCAAATGAATTGTAAAAATCTGATTGATGTATCTAGATCTATTGTAATCATGTGACTATTTACACTTAAGCATGTAACTGCCAGAAGAAAACTACATATGAAAGTGTCATGTTTTTGCCTATTGCGATTATTTTGCTGGTAGTACTAACTGCCCTCGCAACAATACCAAAATGTTTTTTCAAGCCAAAATTAAAATATATGACAGTAGCCTTTGCACTGCACATTTTTTCCTGACTGTCAATGGCGACAACCACTCTGATGGTGATTTTTCATCACTATCATTTTCTTGATAATGCCACACGTAGGGGAGAACGGGATATGTTGAACCGGTGGGTAAGTTGAACCACCCCAGTTTTAACTAAATGAAGCGGTACAGAGACTGATTTGCGACACCTGTGGTTTGGAGCCTGTTAGGAATGCATTTTGGTTTATGACTCAGATGCAAAATTATTTGGTGCAGAAAGCTGCCAGTTTGGAAGTGTTTTTGTGAGCTCAAAGTGAAAAACTGGAAATGTACTTTGCTCTTTCATAATTCATAGTGGGAAAGGTATATTTGTTTGATGTCGTTATTTTCTCAAAGCGTAGGCCCATCAGAGTTTATCACCTTGTGTTGGTACAGCTGGACATTAGGGCTCTGATATAAATTAACTTCCAAGTTGAAATTCTCCATCGGGGTAAGTTGAACCATTCAAGTCGTTCAAGTTGAACCATGGTTCAACGAATCCCACTTGATCCACATCGTTAGTTGTTGTTTATTTAATTTAGCTGCTGTTTTTTTTTCTCATTACAATTATAAAAATTCCTGTAATAACAAAAATAAAGCAGATCGTGATTATGTTTTGGAAGATTTTATGACAGCCGCTTCAGACGCTGTAGCAAAAAGCACATTAATTTGAAAAGATGTAACCCAATATGAAATTAATCGTCATACTTAAAAAGATTCATTGACCGAAACGCCTCAGTAGCAAAACATCTTTATGGTTATGATGCTCTCAGTGATGAACTCAAAATGTTTAGTGATGGAACGGAAAATGGTTTGGCAAACATGTGAAGGAACTATAAAAAAGGTTTCTATCAAAAAAGGCAATTGTGGCGATCGCTCCCCTTAAAATCTACGAAAGTAACTTTATTCACCATGATTTTGTACAATTCGGAAAACAGCATTCACGATTTTAAGGCCATTTTGCCATCCACCATGGACGCAATTTGGTGGGGGATGCGAGGGACGTGTCCCCCCACTTTTTCAGATAGGGGGTCATAATATGCCATGTCCCCCACTTTTTTCTCTTTAGGTTTTGTATTTGGAGAGGTTTCAAAAATAAAAGTGATGTTTGTCACGTTTTGTTGGAAGAGCTTTGCATGTTAGATGGTAGGCCGCACATAGCCAAGTTGATTTTGAAACAGAGCTTGGTGTGGTATCACTGATTCTGTTAGTTTATAAATTTTAGCTTCGATAAAATAATTTTTAGCATTTTCAATTTTCCAGAGACCGTGAAAGATATTTAACTGCTTCTGTCCGACATTTTACCCTGTTTGGTATACTGTTAGAAAGGTTATTTTCTTGTAAGAGTGGGAGTATTACAGCCACACATATGAGAGACCACAGTACAACCATGATTTGTTCCGTGCAGAAATGTAACTGGCTTTGCTGTAACGTTGGTTGTCACGTATTCAGAAACAAACAGCGTATAATTTAACGATGTTACTGTATATAATGTTAGAAAGTTAGATTTTCAGGCAAATCTTTGATAAGCTTTTGCCGAAGACAAACAGCAGCACTATTGTGGAGACTTAGTTTTGGGGATGGGGAGTTTCGCAAAAGACTGTCTTCAACCATTAGTGAACAGGATTTCAGTCAAAACGTTGGAGAAGTAGCCTACATTATTTACCTAGCTGTATATTGACCTACAGCTCAAAACTTAGGGACTTGACTTCGGAAATAAGGATAAAATATACATTTATCCTAACTTCTTGTAATGTCGCGACAATGGTGACCAATAAATCCAAAAGATAATTTTTCCTTGACTCTTACACTTTGTGCTTGTGCTGAATGCATTGGTTCGTCAGTCATCTGATTTATTTGAGTTTAACCAAACCCACAATGGAGCAATATTTTCATCCAAGTGCGAAGCATTTGCTTTACAGATACATCACACCTAGTTTTGTTGGACATTCTTTTCGTGTTAAAGGTGAAACTTGGTTCTTTTTTGCCAATTCACCGTTGTTCATTTTGATTTAAATCTCAACTACATTTTTGTGTCGTTATGCAAGTAGAGTAGAACTCTTAGAATGAAACTTTTGACATGGTGCAGAGTTGTAAGTCGGGCCGGGCTTTTCGTGTCGGGTCGGGCCGGGCTCGGGCTTAGGATTGTCAAAATATTACGGGCCTGCATACAAAACTTTTTTATATCATTCAGAGTAACAATTTTTTCTTTCGTGACGTAGATTTGTTGTGCTCACCGCGGTAACTTCTGTGAGTGAAGTGATTGTGAATTTTCTTCAGCTAATTCTGTTCGCAAACACAGCTGCGTTCTTTTATTCTCTGCTGAGATTGGTCTCACTCTCTTTTTGAGTAGGCGACAGCGGTGAGGAAATTCGAACGCGATGGCGTTGCGTCGAAAAGATCAATCACTCACGCGATTCTTGGCTTGTTTTAAGAAGCCTACAAGCCCCCTTTTCATGTCTATAGCGCTATCCCAGAAAGTTTCTTTTATGCCTATAGCGCCATTGTAGATAGTTTCGTGATAGTTTCTTTTTTTCTTGGAAAACATTATATTCCGCAGTATTATCGCTGACTAACATGCTACGTTTGTGCTAGATTATGCCAATGTTTTGGTCCAGGTGGTTGCTATTTTCGGTGTGATAAACCGTGTACCTACAACCACACCTGCACACAACGTTTTTTGTTACTCCACAGTTGCGCATATTTTAACTCCCTCGGTAAATTTGCTTTTCGGGCCTATCTCGGATTTCAAAAATAAATGTTGGGCTCCAGCCCTGTTCGGGCTGGATTCAGGCTTCAAAATGAGGCCCATTTGCAACTCTGTGTGGGTATTTATGCAGGGGGCAACAAGGGGAGATTGAAAGGATACAACCTCCACCCACCAACAGTAAAAATATATTGAAATCATTTCCTGAAGTACGCTACGCTAATTTTAGGCCAAATGCTTTTGCTGCTGGTAAGAGGATATCAATAGAGATTTTGGAAGGGGTGGCGGTGCATGCATGATGCCCAGTAACATTAAAAAGATTTTTAGCTTTTTCAAAAAACGGAAATGTGCAAGAAAAATATTTATCGTCTTTGTAAGGTTGAGCGACTTGAACAAGACATCAAATCGCGCTGTGGGCTGTAACAGAACCGTCGCCAGAAAGTTTTCAGAAGGGGGAGCTTTGCGTTTCTGCAGGGGGGCTTTGCGTTTGTGCGGGGGGGCTTGACATTCTAAAAATTGACAAAAACTCCACTGATTTATAGTGATTCATTTTTCAATTTGAGGGCTTCGAGCATTGTTTGGGGGGGTTGAGGCCACCAAACCGCCCCGTGGCGATGGGACTGGGCTATAACCCACACTTCTTATAAAATGCGCACGTGCGACCAATGTGATTCAGCATTTTCTGCACTCCAACTGACGGCTCTGATAAAACCCAATTAATGTGTTCTACTATATTGCTGTGCTTGTTTGCATCCAATTACGATATTAATGGAAGCAGTCTGAACTACAGTACCGTGTCCAGCTACATATTTAAGTATATTAATATGTAAATGATCTGCAAGGAGAAAGCAAAGCGTGATTACTGTTGCTCACAAAACAAGTCTAAAAATAATATTGGGAATATGTATATAAAACGTCACTTCTGCATCGATCGGATGACTATATTGGTTTCAAACCAAGCTATCCCCCCACATTTTACAACAAAATTGCGCCCATGCCATCCACTGTTTTGTCACAGCAGTGTTGTGATGTATACTTCATATCTCTTACAGTAGTGACACAGTAATGAGATATAACTAACCAAGTATTACTGAAATCACCCTCCTAAACATACTGGCTTTATCTGCCCCTGCTGTGAGCTTTACTGGTGAAAGAACTCTTTCATATGTTACACCCATTTCATATGTAACACCCACGCCCCAAGAATGGCGTCCCACAGGGATCTGTCCTGGCGCCCCTACTGTTCAACATCTACATCTCCGACCCTGCCAACCACCATCTCCAGAAAGTGTGCATATGCTGACGACTTAGCAATCATGCATGCTGACGGAGATTGGCAGGCAGTGGAAGGGGCGCTGAGCAAGGACATGGCAACGCTAGGTGAATACCTCCAGACTTGGAAGTTGAAGCTCACCACCACGAAAACGGTGTCGGCGGTCCTTCATCTCAACAACAAGGAAGCTAAGGGTGAGCTGAAAGTCAACTTCAACAACGAAACCCTGGCCTTCTGGTCCGAGACCAAATACCTCGGAGTTACGTTGGACAGGTCGCTTAGGTACCGCCGACACATTGAGTCACTTCGCAAGAAGCTAACATCACGCGTCGCATTCCTGAGGCGGCTTGCTGGCTCCGGCTGGGGCGCTGGAGCAACAACGTTGCGAACAGCCACCCAAGCCCTGGTCCATTCAACTGCAGAGTACTGCGCTCTTGTTTGGTGCCGTAGTGCTCATACCCGCCTCATTGACCCCATCATCAACGACGCCTTGCGAATTGTGAATGGATGCCTGCGTCCTACACCAACGGACAACCTTCCCCAATCCTCGCAGGCATCCAACCTGCTGAGATTCGTCGCAGTGGAGCCACACTATCTCTAGGACGCCATCCCATGGAGCCTGGACATCTGCTCCACTCAGCACTCACCCGTCCATCGGGTGCTGTTGCACGGCGTCTCAAATCGAGACACCCATTTGTACCCGCCGCACAGCAACTCATCAGCTTTTCTGACAACAATAACATACGTGCGGCACAGTGGGCTGATCATCAAAGGAACGCGGAGTGCGCGAACAACCTCAAAAGACTCCGCACTTTAATTCCAGACACCGCTAAACACACCCTCGGAATGACCCTCCCAAGAAGAGCCTGGGTCCGGCTTAACCGCCTCCGCACCGGTGTCGGACCTTTCGGCTCCTACTTGTACAAATGGGGCATGGCCTCCTCTGCGGCCTGTGAGTGTGGCGCAGGAGAACAAACCGTCGACCACGTCGTCCTCCAATATCCAATCCATCGACCTCTCCACGGACTGCACCGCCTGACAGTTTTGAGCGATGAGACACCGAATGGCTGCTCAACGCATGCCCCGAAACCTAGCGCGGCCAAGCAGTGGATAAAGGAAGAACTCGCTCAAACGAAAGAAGAAGAAGAACCCATTGGGAAATTGATGACATAATACGAGAATGCGAAGGAAATGTTTGAAAAGAGGAAGAAATGACCCTAAACAGGAAGACCAGCCGTCACTTTCAAGTTTGGTGATGAGTGCTCTTTTTCAAGACGTGACATAGTAAAGACACTCCCGTTTCCAGAAGTCACTGGAACGACGAAAAGACAAAAGAAACATGCATTTTCATCGGACTTCAAAAATCAGACAAATTTTCTCTTGTGAAAGCAGGCCTACTCCACTACGTCCTCAAGCATTAATAGTTAGAAGTGTTTACGATGGATTTAACTATTTTTGAACACGTTCACGCAAGTTTAAATATTCCGACATGTTATTCTGCATTAGCTTGTTTTTGTGGCAGACCTTTAGTTTGGTTCATCTTTCCCCACCACCCGGTTCAACTTACCCCACGCATGGGGTAAGCTGAACCGCAAAAAGGATGTTTTTCGTTTTAAATTTCTGCTAAGAATATAAAAAGCTATGTCAGACAACCTGCGTGTAAATGTGTTCAATGGATTTAACTACCAAATGCCCCAATTTTAGGTTTCTAGTGCCTAGACCAAAAGAGCAATGGCAAAAAATGTAAAAAATGGTTCAACATACCCCGTTCTCCCCTACTGAGTTTGCGAGTCGTGTCAAGATGTTGATGCCAAATGATATATCTCTTTACTAGTGCTGACGACGGCGTTGACAACGAGTAACATGAAATATTTGTCTTAATATAAGGTAAAAGTTTTACATTATTTTCTCATGCTCAAAATTATCAGACATGACAGGGTTGTCGGAAAAAACATTTAAGAAATTTCAATTCATTCACCATTTCCAGGCTGAAATTTCATTAGTAAATATTCCAAACCGTGTGCAAGGGTGTAGGTGCCTACTTAGAGAATAAGTTGAAAAATCTTCGAACATATGACCTCTAGTACAAAATATGTGGATATGAAAGCAAATGGTTTCAGTTGTTTGAAGGAAAAAAGAACCCTCAAATGCAGCAAACCATAAGAGAACACAGCATTACATAAATCCAAATATATAATAAACAAACGATATATAAAAATATAATAAATAAAAATAATATATAAAAATAAATACTTGGCTGCTACCCTGCTTCAAATGAACCAGCTAGAATGATGAACGAAGGAGAGTAGTGTATTGATCGTATTTACAATGCTAATTTGTCCAACCGAATGAAGCCGTTCATGATGTTGCATCGATCATTATCCTTTCTAGTTAATTGTAAATATTAGAAATTTGTGCAATGTTGATATCACTGCTGTTGTCCAAGGTTTGCCAGAGCTCTGGATCATTTACCCATGCGTAGTCAGAATGGAATGTTAAGGAAAAATTTTATTTAATCTTAGCTCCTTGCAAATTGCTGACATACACATGCCTGATACAAAGTACAATACAACCAAATATAAACTTAAACAAAATCCGTGGATAACAAACGGGATAATTTCTTCTATCAAGCATAGAGACTACCTGTTTTGCATATAAAAAAGATCAAAACTACTAGCAGATTTCAAAAGGTACTAAAAATTCCGAAACCATCTTGCTCATTTGCAAGGAATTATCTAAACGCAAATACTACGAAGACAACTTTGCTAAAAGTAGCAGAAACTCCATGAAATTTGAACGTTAAATTATGGCATTTTGGCAAAGCAAAATATTCTCAATTTTTGCAAAGTTGAAATGTTAATGGGCTTGTTTACTCATGTCCCAAATTAATTGTAGACAAGTTAAATCATAGTTTTTACTTCGAAACAGTCCGGTTTCAACTCCATAGACCTATTTAAAACATTGATTCAAACGTGGAAAAATCACTCCTAGCATGTCAAGTGAATTCCATTTTTTTCACTAATTTCGCTCCAAAACGTAATCTAATATGTGTTATTTGTTTACTTATTACCACAACAGTGGTCGCTGGGACAGGCGCAATTATTTGCTCACACACTTTGTGTTGCACCCGCACCTTATCAACCTGATCAGAGTGATCATCGCTCTGTTGCCGTACCTGAAGAAATATTACAATCAAAACTGAACGAGAGTTTGTAAACAAGTTTAAGTCACTGCAATGCTGTTTTATTTCTAATAAGATTTCTCATTAAATCATCAGAACGCACAAGAAGTCAATTACAATGGCACAAACCACAGACCTGATTACTAATTTCAGTTGTTGTCACCTTCAGGGACGTAACGAGGGGGGACAAGGGGGGCACGTTGTCCCGGGCGCCGAGCCACTGCGGGGCGCCGAATCACTGACCGGGCGCCGAAGAGACCCAAAAACTTCGCAAAAACTTTCTTCAATTCAGCAAATTTGCTTCGGAAAGACCTTATGTCCGAACATGGGGGCGCCAAACTTGTTCCTTGCCCGTGCACCATCTAACCTCGGTACGCCCCTGGTCACTTCCGAGAAGATCCCATTTAAATGTTGGTCAAACGGAGTGTTAAAAACAAGAAAGGTTTAGCGTTTTGCCTCCTTATATTAAACTCAACTGGTAGATTATTAACTCAAAATTATCTTGTTAAATTTTAGTAGCTATTAATTCACTATCTCGTTATTTATTAGGTGAAACTGATCAGCATTAATTTATAAGTCAGTCTAACAAAAAGATTTTATGAATTTGTTAATTAAACTTTTATTTTATATGCCAGCTGATGATGGGCGCAAGCCTGCCATTTCTGTTCAACAACTCCAGATCTCGACAGTCGCTCTGTCGCTGCCCAATCCATTTTGACATCTTCTTAGTGGTTTTTATATGATTCAGTCTTCCTTACAAACTGCCACATTTCCGTTAAGAGGGACGCGTTTGCATTTTATGCGCATAAGAGCGAGACCTATTTTTCAGTGTACCTTTCACGCTGCTGGGTTTGAGTATAAGCATTTACAGGCATATTAATCAGCGGAAGACCTGGTTAAAAAAGGCGTTAGCTAAGTGCAATCGTGTTTGGCTCAAGATGCAAACCGTTGACTTAAATTTTCGGCTTGAACTTGTCTAGATTGGGACCAAAGGTTGCATACCGCACGGATCAGTAATGCCTGTAGAAATATGATTCAAATAGATAAAGTAATCGTTTTAACAATATCTAACAGGCGTGTAACTTTAGATCAGTGGAACGAAGCCTTTATGGCTTTCTAGGTTCGTGACTAACATCCTACAAGTCATGAAGTTTTTGTTAAAGAATGAGTGCAACATCAACCACTCCTGACATATATCGTCACCTATCGATAGATTAGACTCAAAAACGTCATGTGGACGTGTTGATATACCGGGTCACGCTTTGAAATTGTCTAAATAGTTACTGGCGCCTCTCCTCTCAGATGTTATAAAGTAATACAATATCATAAACTGAAAAAAGTGCAAAAGCGCTCTGGAGCGATTTGTTATGCAAAAATTTTAACATTATTGTCACCAGACTTCATGTCCACTGACGAACAATTGATCAAACACTCATCTAACAGGACCGAAATTAGTTCTTGTATAGCCGTTGATCAACCGACCAGAGCAGCAGTAAATACAACGGAAACGATTACAACAGCAGATACTGCAAAAGTAGCTACTACTTCAGCAGCAACAACAAACGTTTCAACTACAAATACAGTTACTACAAAAGCAGCAACAGCGCCAGCACCAACAACACCAAAAGCAACTACAACAGCACCAAATATAATAGAAGCTACTTCAACAGCAGAAATGGCTCTACCAGCGGAAACATCAACAGCAAAAACAGGAACAGAAACTAAACCACGTAAGTTATTTATCAAAAAGTATAACATATATATTTTTGTGTCATTTGTACTTTTGCCAGCAGTTGCTTCTTCAAATTGAAAATGCAAAATTACAACTTATTTTTGGTATTGAATACTTTTAGATCCTTGTTTAGAAATTGCGAAAGCTCACCGCCAACCGATCACAAATCAGGTTTTGTAGTTTGCTTTGCATTTTTTGCAATGACAGCACGTTGGGCAAATATTTGATGACAAGCAAAACATTTCGAACTAGAAGCAAAATTTTCATTGCTATTGTTTTAGATTACTCTGAAAATAAAAGCTGTTGAAAATCTTCTATAAGGTAGAATTGCAAGCATTTGAGGTGCTTACGTTCATTTTTCCATATGGTGTAGGAACGATTGCTTACACAGTATCTCGATATTCAAATGCTTTCAAACGCTAAGGAACAAAGTATTTCTTACAAATTTTACCGAGACACATCACAAACAACGAATTTAGAACCACAGGTTAACCGTTTACTACACCTCCTAACCACACCGCTTCGGATTTTGCAGCCTTGTCCATTTAACCCCATAGTTGAGCCAGCAGTGTAGTTATGAGCTTATAGTGGCGGTTACGGATCTGGATGTGTGACATGATCTCATTTCGGGTCCAGAAACCCTCTTGCAAGGTTTCATTTTTAAACACTCAGTTTGGCCCACGACAAAGAGTTTATTTTAGGTTTGCTTCGTGGTTGATATATACATGAGGTTTGGGAACTTTTCAAAATCAATGGTAGTGCTGCAACTTACAACCTCTGTCAGTGCGGCGACGAATGCGCGACGCCCCACTAACGGAATGTGCGCTAAGATTAACACCTACTCGTGTATGTATGCGGCGCGAACAAGCAACAATAGAGTGATCCTGCAAGTGCGATCTCGGTGAGTGAACTCTAATAAAATAATGCTTGTGAACCTGGTGAACAGCTGATTTTACTTTCTAATGGTGAGGACGAGAGTGATCTCTCAACAATGGTAAGTGGTGTTAAGATATTGCCAAGAATCCTATGCAGTTTCAAATAAAGTGACACCATGACATATCCAAAGACCTCATGCCGGTCCATGTTCCTTCTAACGCAGTTTAACTTTTAATTGATGCCAGTCTCTGCAACTTTTATTTGTTCAGGCATTCATTGAGGCAATGGTTGAAAGAGTCTAGAACTGGAAATTGAAAAATACTTTCTCATTTTTGTAAGTTTTCCACTTGTTTACATTGACGTGAACCTATTTTAAGGCAGAACCTAACATAAGGTTCATTGGATACAAAGTAACTTATTTTCTTTCAAAATGTGCACGCAGTAAAACCAGAAATAATCCTTTACAAATCAGTGTACAGAAATTCAAAGTTGTGACTTATTTCCTTTGTGAAAAAATGGATGCTTGAACTTTCTACCAGTGAAGTTTCAGGATAACTTAAAGTGCGAATCTGGAGCAACGTGCCTCATAAATTGATGCAGCTGCGCTGACGATATTTATATTTTGGGCACTGGGGAACTTTAACTGCTTCCATTCTCGTAACTCTTCAGTGTATCTCATTGTATAAAATCCTTGAAGACATTACGTTGTCATACATTTGGATATTTCCTAGGAATATTCGTAAATATTTCAGATATTTTCTCAGAAATATTTGGTTTCATTCCACGTTTGACCGGATGCGTTGCTGGCTGAAAAAACATAAAAGCTTCAAATAAATGTGATTTCAAATACTGTAAATAGGATTGTTGGTGACTTAATAAAATCTTTAGCTAGTTTCAAAAGACTGTTTCTTAATGAAAATTGGTACGAAAAGCCTTGAAATGAACCGGTATCGACCTAGAAATAAAAAAAAATGTAGCAAGTTTCACGAAACCAGGTTAAAATGAACTGATTGGTGCAAATCGAATTACTCTCGATGGCCTGCTATGTCCCATCACTTCGTTGTCAATGCTAGAGTCACTGCGCGGGTGATCAAGCGTGAACGCAAGTACAAAATACATTCATGAACACATAAGTGCATGGGAGGAGTCTGCATAAGAGTACTCACAAAAAGATTACCAAGCTTAAGCAGGGTTTTGTTTAAGGTGGTGCATATGTTGCCTATAACTCAGACGCACAAACTCAGTACTTCGTAGAGGTGTCGCGATGGCAAGGCAGGCCAAGACTTGGCAGAAGATATATTTCATGTCCAAAAGGATTGCTCCAAGCATTGCAGATCAAGCATTGAAGTTTTTACTAATGCTGTATGTTTAGCAGCAATATCACAAATTGTTTCAAAAACTTCAAGAAAACATTTTTCCAAACGCATTTACTCAGTTCGAAAACAAAAATTAAATTTTTTGTTACAATTGGTTTTTCAACCCGTTAACGTCCAATTTAATTTTTCAAAATTTTTTTTTCAAATTTTAACGTTGTTTCGTATATTTGTCCTTATAGTATACAAAAATAAAATCTACTGTTTTCGGATTTTTTGCTTTAATGATTTGCCAGATAAGGCATATTGGCGTAGGGAAAAGTCAGTTGAATGCAAGTGAATTTGTATCAGTGTTTCTCGGTAAAGTGAAACGCAGCATATCACCGCGTTGACTGCATTGTATTAAGCGTATCCAAAGGACTTTAACAAGTCAGGTGATTTCAACGGCTGTATTTATCATCACACTGCTTCAAATAATTACATTATATTAAATTCATGGATATGTTGCGAAAGGAAACTGTTCTCATGGAGACTCGAGTTCCCATCGCAGACAATGCGCAGGTGTTTAGTGCTTGTTTTATCCTGAATGTTTAGGGTTTTATCAAACGTTATTGCAGTTTTTCGTGTTTATCTGGAGTGATACGAAGCCAAACAGGCTACGTACAAACGAAAATTTTCGTTCACTATACTCGATACACCCAGTGGGTTTACAACTGCTGCCTGCTCTTTTTACAACTTGGCACCGATCGCAAAAACGGATATTTCTCTGTCGTAGCGTATATCTGCCCCAAGACCTGATGGTGGTTTTCTTCCCGTACTGTTACTGTAGGTGCCTTTCCCAGTTTCACAAGATAAGAAGAGGAAACTTCCCGTCGGAATTGCAGCTGTGTAGAACTGCCAACTCACAAGTTGCCACGCATCGTGCTCTGTCACATTTAATGACCAAGCGACAAGACTCTTCGCTTCTTTCTTCGCAAACCAATTCTGTATGAAGTGAAATTCTGATCCACGCGGTCAGTTCAGTGGGTGCATCTTCAAATATTTCTCTTTTCACTTTCATTTGGAATAATCGTTGAAGTGAATGCACTTCATTAAATGGTCAAATCGATTTCTGTGCATTGCTTGAAAAATAGCTGCATTTCTAAGATCAACACCATTGCTTTAGTGAAATGTTTTACTTGAAAGTGAATTTATATCCTTGTACAGTCAGAACAGCAAAAATCCTTTTATTTCCTCAGCAATAACACCGGATGGTGTGAAATAATCCGAATTTCAACACAGGTTCGACTGCTTGATAATGAAAATAAGCAAGTCGCCATCAACAAAAATCTCAAAAAGTTCACATGATCTGAGGTTTTGATACTGAGAAAAATTTGCATCTTGAAAGAGTGGAAAACTTCTTTTGGATTGATTCTGTTTCACTTTTCAACTTACAATGCGAAGTTGAAAGAACCTGCCGCACCACTTTTCTTACTGCTGAAGTACAAGTTTCTTCATCGCTTTCAGTGATGGAGTCAAAAGTTTCTGTTGTCGTAATTCAGCAGGAGCTCGAAGATGATTGGCGGTAAAATAATCAAGACACTGTCGAATGCTCTCATCTTCATCGCCTGAGTCTTCATCATTGAGCTCCTGGATTTCCAGAGGTTCGGTGCAAATATTGCAAACACTTTCATGATCAGCAAGTAGATCCAGAGCTTCGGTTATCGGAAAAAGTCTGTACACATAAATGCACTCATATTCTGCTATCGTTGCGATATGAAACAATAGTCGACATTACGCAAAATTACTAACAATAGAAACCTAAGATTTGGAGTTTTTCACTCAGCTTCATACTTTCAAAGTTTTTCGCAATGTATCCTTTCACTTGCGGTTATGTTACACCTCGCTTGCCTTTCATAATCACTTGTTTCTTCCATACCTTGTATACTCTACAGTAGCAGTCCCACTTCCCAAGGCAAACGAGTAAAAACAACAAATTAACTACACCTGTTTTCCGTAGTGCTACTGACTAAGAGAATTAATCAAGGTAATCGGTGAGGCTTAAAATATAAAGCAGATAAAAAAATAAAGGTAATCACACGCTGTTGCAATAAGACAAAGCCCGAAGAAAACAGGTTGTGCTATGGTTCTGTTTACTTTTCTTTACAAGATATGCAATGTGAGCTTACGCTCTGAAAGGTATTGATTATAGTCAATCATTCGACATGTAATTGTTTTTGTTCAGTCACGTTTTTCAGAAACATTTATTTTTTCAGTTTCTTGCAATTCATCATCAGTCTTCATACGTTCTCGCAACTTTACATACACGTTTGTTAAAACAGCCTTGGGAATGACAGTTGAATCTTCCCAGAATTGTGAGAATGGTAAGTTGACATCAATTCAAGTAAAAAAAGAAAACTAGAAACAAGCTGCGGTATATATTTCTCTGAAGAGATCATTCGCCACGGTGACGAACTTCTCGCGACAAACCAAAACAAAAAAATGTACTGAGATTAAACTCATTTACATTGTAATAGTTACTTTAGCTTACAAGGAACTTTCTAATTGCAAAATAAGATTCTTTTTTCAAAAGGTAACCCCATGGCTTCGACAGAATGTGTATTACCTTCCAGTCAAAGTAACATAGCTCGGTTCAAATCTCCACATATCATCGACTGCAACACCAACTTGGCTGCTGCAATTTCTAAAGTAATGTTCTTTATCTTTCTATATTACTGATGAAAATTTCATTTTACGTTATAATGCACTAGTTTTTCTGTCATTTTATTCCAATACTTTCAATTCCGTTTGTGGATAATTAAAAATTTGCATTTAACTTGAAAACTTATTTATAGTTGTATGCAGTACATCCAGCTAAATAATTTTAGTTGCAGTAATGTCTCTGGTTTGAAAAAGAGGCGAAAAGTTGCATAAAATAAATCGCATGGTAGTGAAAAAGTGCATTGAAAAACATGACAGTATGTTTTAAAGCGTTCCAAAATTATCAGTAATCTTATGTCGTACAACAGCATCAGCATGGAATTTGCAATGAAAAATTCCACCAAGGTTTTTATTTTCTCCCTTACAGGGCGGCTCCAGTGAGCGATTGGGTCGATTGACCCCTAAAACCTACGAAAATAACTTTATCCACCATCATTTTTTACAATTCTGAAAAGAGCATTCGCGATATAAGGTCATTTTGTCGCCCATTGTATCGTCACAGCAGTGTTTCGAAGTATGCTTTATTCCTCTTACAGTAGCAAACCTGGTATGAGACTTGACTTGCAAATATTACAGAAATCGCCCCCCCCATAACCTTACTGGCTGGATCCGCCCCTGCTCTACCAAGTTTGTAACTTTGAGTCGAGTAGAATTGCTTGCTAGTCACTTCTATATCATTGGTGTGTGCCGTTTTGTACACATACACTATTCGGAATATCTTTTCATTAGACCCTCTCTCTATAAGCGAAAATGTGATTACACTTTTGTTGTTTCACAATTTTGTTGTTTATTTTTCACTCTGAAGTCAGAACGTAATTTTGACTTCTAAATGAAAATATGAAGGTTTTTCTAACTTTTGATAATTTTCTACTTGCCAAACCACTAGTATTAACGTTTTTTCCGGCATCAACATTTTAGTAGTTGTTTATTCCATCCAAAACTATCATTCTAGCAAGGTGCCGCCATTTACTGAATGTGAATATGTCGTAAGTTAATGGAAATTTTAAAAAGAACACAATTTTGTAGTGAAACAAATCATGACTTGAATTGCATGTTACAAACATATCCAGTAGCCGTGGTTACTTTGTAAAAATCATGTCAAAGAGGTACTGATTCAAAAAAGGCAATGTTGGCAAATGGTAATTGGTTCTGAATATGTATAAACAGTAGCGCACAGCAACAGAATCGCATTTTTCAAGAAGTGTTTTTTGTTTGCTTACAGATAAATATTTCAAACGCTACAACTGCCTCAGTGAGTGAGACAATGGCTGTTTTGAAGCTACTGACAACTAACAGCAGTGCCATCAATCCTTCCAATCTATCAGATGTTGTCCATGCATTGACTGCCTTAGCTGAGACAAATCCGCAAGCTGTAAATGTGAGGTTTATCTTGTACTAGAACACAATAATTGATCACACAAATCGTTGTAGATTTTTGTCCTGGGTTTGCCGAATTTAACTTTTTCATTTGCGTACATGTGTGTTTGATTGTGAGTGGATTTGCACATGGTTCTGCAAATTTGTAGATGCAGTCGTTGTAAACTGTTTGCTAATTTGCGCACATTTCGAACTCGAACTCTAACAATCATTAAGTGTTTTTACCCACTTTGGACCTAATGCTTTCTCAGTGGCCATTTTAATTTGAAACCAAATCTAACTTTCATTTGCATCTGAAATAATCTGTTCTTCTAGTTTATTTCTGTATAAAACGAATAAGTATGTTTGCATTTTTTACATTCATAAACGTTCCGACAGATTACTGTCGGGACGATGTACGATGCTTTGGCCACAATTGATCACGTCACCAAGTCATTCAAACAAAACTCTAACTCAGCTCCGCTTTCTGAAATCAAGTAAGTCGGATTTTACCTACTAAGACAAGTTCCAAGTTGACCCAAAACATTCCAAACTGAGATTGTGTTTTGTGTTTTCATTACAAACTTTCATTGTTGTTAAAAATGCCATATAAATATTTTCATCAAATTTTTTGAGGAAAATTAACAATAACAAGCGACAGTGATGGGTAGCAAAAAAAAGATGTTTCAACAGTGATTTTCACGAAGAAGCCTTGTCAGCGCAATTGACAACTCAACAGATTGCTAACTTATACATAAAAAATAACAACGATCAAAATGAACGAACTTGAAATATTCATCGCCTAACATTCATATTTCCCTGCTTTCATGTATTCGAGTTTGCCCCGCCAGTGTGCAGTAAATTCCCATCATTAGTGTTTGAAACCGTTCGCTTTAATTTTACCAAGTATAATACCTACAGCATGAGTTGTGTTTTGTTTTAAGGCAAAAGCAAAAGTTGCTTAATGCATTAAACGTCTTTGCGGATCGAGTTACTTTACCTGCACATTCTTCCGGTGTCAAACTAGTGACTGCTCAAATAACACTACAGGTAAGTTGAAAACTTGTACAAAATTGCGGAAGCCTGAGAGTATTTTAAACAATACCATC
>Ga0210059_1002524_pt1 | contig 28745 bp, 21 predicted proteins | sample Ectturendosymbi2_FD_188042 | JGI IMG/M metagenome (GOLD analysis project Ga0210059, IMG submission 188042) | Ecteinascidia turbinata endosymbiont from Florida, USA - Sample 2 (SPAdes) (version 2) | ecosystem: Host-associated > Tunicates > Ascidians > Unclassified | place: Key West, Florida...
AATTGAAGCATTTAATGAGCCGATTAAATAAGCAACAATAATTATTAACAAAATCAAGCAAATATTTAAAATCACAAATAATAAATAATATTTTTAAAATAAATATTAATATAATAATAATAATAAATAATATTTATTTTAAAAATATTTAAAATATAAAGAAATTTAAAAGATTACCAAACAAATTTTTTTATTTAGTTTAAATTTAATTTAAATATGACATTGATAAAAAGAAAAAATTATAACTTAAAAATAACATTGTTCAATAATTAATAAAGTTTATGCTTAGAATTTTTTTAAGTTTTTTTACACTATTATTTAGTAGTTTTAATTTATATATAATTCCTTTTGCTAAAGAAAAAGAATTTATAAAAATAAATATGAAACACTTTTTTTCTTCTTGAATCAAACCATCATCAAATCCAGATGTACTGTTTTTGCCTGTTATTTTATATGAACATTTGTTTATAATTTTTGCTAATCATTTTAATCAAATTAATAAAATTAATCATCTTAAAGAATATCAAAAACTTTCAGCAATTGATATTCAAAATTCTTCTTTTTTCTGTTTGTATTTATATAATAATAATAAAAAAGAACAAGATCAAGAACCAAAAGATAATGTAAAAAACATTCATTCTTGATTTTTTTCAGGAACAAAAATTAAAGATGTTGAAATAGAGGTATTTGTTTATCCTCAATGTCAATTTGCCCAAACAACAATTGTCAATATTGATTCAAACAACAAAAAAGCACAATACAACGATTTTAAAAATTGATTATATATTCCTTTATACCCTTAATTTATTTGTACATATTCTTTTTTTGTTTTAAACGATGAAAGGCAATACTAAAATTATGAACTTTTTCTTGAATATTACGTAAATAAAATAAAAGGTTTGGTGAAGAAATTGTAATCTTTTTATGATTAATATCAACAATATGATCAGTAATATGTTTTTTGTTTTTAACTAAACCAATAATTTCAATTTTTTCTCTTAAAACAAGTGGTAAACTTTTATAAACAGCATTTATTTGAATAATCCCACCATCAACAATAATTAAATCAGGAATTGTTATCTTTGTTAATTTACTAAATCTTTTTTTAATTAAGAATTTAAAACGTTGATAATCACTTTTTAGATCTGAATTGATATTATAATGGCGAAATAAATTAGGTTGTTCAATTCCGTTTTTATAAACAACAACTCCTCCTACTTGAGAATTATTTTTTAAATTAGAAATATCATAAACTTCAAAATAAAAAGGAATTTCTTTTAAATTTGCAATTTCTTGAAGTTCTTTAATTAAATATAATTCTTTAAATTCCGTTTTATTAACGCTGTATTTAAATTTAAAAATTTCTTCCTTAGCTTCTTTTTTAATTAACTTTAAAATATTTTTATCTTCTTGTTCTTTTGGTAATAAAAATCTTTTCTTTAAAATTAAAGCTAATGATTTTAATTTTAAGTTCTGATTAACTTTGAAACGTTCTGGGATTAAATTTTGTTTATAAAACTGTAATAAAAAACTACTAATAACATCAAGATAAGTATCTTGATTCAAAATTTGATGAATTTTAAATTTTTTAACCGTTAGTTTTTGAAAACGATAACAAAAGATACCAATAACAAGAATTTTCTTAATAATTATGTAATTAATATAATCAGTGCTTTTTTTTGAGGTGATAAAACGAGTCTGATTTAAGATTACAAAATCAAGTCGCTGTAAAATTAACGCTATCTTTTGAGCTTGCTCAAACTGATAAGTTTTAGCAAAAAAATTCATTCTTTCAATTAGCATTTTTTTAATATCACTGTTATTGCCGTATAAAAATTTTTTAATTTTACGAATATTACTTAAATATAACGAACGTTCTACTTTTTGAAAACAAGCCCCTAAACATTGTTGGATTTGATAATAATTACAAGGTTTATTTGGGTTATATTTATTGTTACATCTTTTTAACGGATATAAATTATTTAAAATATTTTTTATTTTTCATGCCTTAGCACCATCTGGTAAAGGACCATAACTAAAAAAATATTTTTGTTTTAAATTACGAACAATGATTAGTTTTGGATCAGGAAACTTAGTAATAACTAAATAAGGATATTTCTTGCCATCACTTAATAAAATATTAAATCGTGGTTTAAATAATTTTATTCACGTATATTCTAATAACAAGGCTTCTTTTTCATTTTCGGTTGTCTGAATTTTTAAATCAGCAATTGAATTAATTAACGAAGTAATTCGTATATTTGTGTTTTTTTTAAAATAACTTAAAACTCGTTTTTTTAAATTTTTTGCTTTGCCAACATAGATAATTTTTTTTTGGGCATTAAAATATTGATAACAACCAGGTTTTGAAGGTAGATTAGCTAATTTTTTTTTGAGAACGTCGTTTATCTTCATCAAAAATTTTTTTTAAATATTGTCCAGTATATGATTGTTTAACTAAACTTACATCTTCTGGAGTTCCTTGAGCAACAATATAACCGCCTTCATCTCCACCTTCAGGTCCTAAATCAATAACATGATCTGCTGTCTTAATTACCTCTAAATTATGTTCAATTACCAAAACACTATCACCATTATTAACAATTCGATGAAGAATTTTTAAAAGTTTTTTAATGTCATTGATATGTAAGCCTGTTGTTGGTTCATCCAGCAAAAACAACGTTTTCCCTGTTGCTTTTTTTTGTAAGAAAGTTGCTAATTTAATTCTTTGGGCTTCACCACCCGAAAGTTCTGTTGCTGGTTGACCTAGCTTAATATATCCTAAACCCACATCATGAATTATCTTTAATTTATGAAAGATTTTAACTTGATTTTGAAATAAAACTAACGCTTGATTAATCGTTAAATCTAAAACATCATAAATATTATGATTTTTAAATTTAACTTGTAATGTTTCTTCATTAAATCTTTTACCATGACATTGATCACAAACAACATAAACGTTAGGAAGAAAATGCATTTCAATTTTTAAAACGCCTCCTCCTTGACATTTTTCACATCGTCCACCCTTAACATTAAATGAAAATCTTCCTTTTTTATAACCTTTAATTTTAGCTAGGGTTGTTGTTTCAAATAAATCACGAATATCATTAAAGACTGATGTATAAGTAGCTGGATTTGAGCGTGGAGTTTTACCAATTGGGTCTTGAGAAACATTAATAACTTTATCAATGTTTTCTAAACCTTTGATTGTATCAACCTTACCAATTTCAGCTTCAACTTCAGAATGTAAATATTTTTTTAAATAACGATATAAAATTTGATTAATTAAAGTTGATTTACCTGAACCCGATACCCCACAAACACAAACGAATTGATGTAAGGGAATTTTTAAATTTAAATTCTTTAAATTATTTTCACGAGCATTAACAATCGTTAAAAACTTATTATTTCCTTTGCTTCTTGTTTCAGGAATTGCAATCTGTTTGGTTTTGTTTAAATATTGAGCAGTTAAAGAAATTTTGTTTTTAAAAATATCCTTCACAAGACCATTAAAGATTATCTCTCCACCATGTTTACCAGCGTGTAAACCTAAATCAACAATTCAATCGCCGCTCAAAATTGTTTCCTCATCATGTTCAACAACAATTATTGTGTTTTGTAAATCTCGAAGTTGTTTTAACATTGAAATTAACTTGGCGTTATCTTTTTGATGCAAACCAATTGAGGGTTCATCTAAAATATATAAAACACCGCTTAGCTTTGAACCCATCTGTGTTGCTAATCTAATTCTTTGTAATTCGCCTCCAGATAAACTTGAAGTACTTCGTGAAAGAGTTAAATATTTTAAACCAACATTAAGTAAAAATTTTAAGCGCGCTGTTATTTCTTTGATAACTAGTTGTGAAATTTTTACTTTTAGCTCACTTAATTTTAAATTTTGAAAAAATTCTAAGCATTTATTTAGACTTAAATTAGTTAAATCAATAATATTATAATTATTGATAAAAACAAACAAGGCTTTTTTAGATAATCTTTTCCCTTGACATTGATGACATTTTTGATAACGTAAGAATTTTTTATAATATTTCTTTAGTGTATTGGATTTAGCCATGCGAAATTTTCTTTTTGTTGCTTCACCAATACCAGTAATATAATTATGAAATTTATATTCGTTTCCTTTTAAATGCAAATTAAACTTAATTGGCTGATTTGATCCATCTAAAATTCTTTGCACTTGTTCTTTTGTTAAATCTTTTATTTTAACATCTAAAGGAATATCATAAAAATTACATAAAGCAACTAGTTTTTGTCATTCAAAACCTTCATGCTTCATACCATAAACCGTTCTTTTGATTCCGCCTTCATTAATACTTAAATTAAAATCAAAAATTTGTTCAAAATTTATTTCTAAACTATAACCAATTCCTAAACACGTTTCACATGCTCCAATTGGCGAATTAAAGGAAAAAAGACGAGGTTCAATCTTAGAAAGTGAATATCCACAAACAACACAAGCTTGATTTTGAGAAAATAAGAATATTTTTTTATTTTGCTCAATTTCAACAATTCCTTTGCTTAATTTACATGCTTGTTCTAAATCTTCAAATAATTCACTATAAAATTCCTGATCATTTTTTTCAATGATATGAGTATTAATTTTAATTTTAATTGTGTGTTTATAAGCTTTCTCTAGTTCAATTGTTTGATTTTTTTTAAAAAGATCATAATATTTACCATCAATATAACAATCACGATAATTATTTGCTTTTAGACTTGCTAATAACTGTTTAAAACTCCCTTTTTGTTTTTTAACTAACGGGCTAAAAATTGAAATTTGGGAATTATTTGCAAATTTTTTGAATATAAATTGAATCATTTCTGAAATTGAAACGGATTGAATTTTACCATGATTATAAATACAGTGAGCAACCCCAACCTTAGCAAATAATAATCGTAAATAATCATAAATTTCTGTAGTTGTACCGACTGTTGAACGCGGACTATGAACACTAGTTTTTTGATCAATAGAAATAGCTGGTGATAGCCCTTCAATGGAATCTACTTTTGCTTTTTCAATATTACCTAAAAATTGACGAGTATATGTTGATAAGCTTTCAACATAACGTCGATGTCCTTCACTATAAATTGTTTTAAATGCTAAGGAAGATTTCCCAGAACCAGAAACGCCTGTAAAAATAATAATTTTATTTTTGGGAATAACTAAAGAAATATTTTTTAAATTATTTTCTCGGGCATTTTTGATTATGATTTTATTTTTTTCCATCTTATAATTTAAAATTACTATCAATTTCTAAGATCATATCTCGGTATTGAGCTGCTTTTTCAAACTCAAGATTTTTTACAGCCTTTTTTAAATTTATTTTTAACATTCTAATTAATTTAGCTTGTTCTTGTTCTAACTTGGTGCTGTTTTTGTTTTTTTCTTTAAATTTTAATAATTTTAAAACCTTGTTTTCAATGTTATTTAAAACAATTGCTTTTTTAATTGTTTTAGGAACAATATGATGTTTGATGTTAAAATCTTGCTGGATTTTTCTTCTTCTTTTTGTTTCTAAAATTGCTTCTTTCATTGATCTTGTTGTTGTATCAGCATACATAAAAACTTTTCCGTTTGTATTTCGTGCTGCTCGACCAATAATTTGAATTAAACTTCTTGTATTTCGTAAAAACCCTTCTTTATCAGCATCAAAGATGGCAATTAAAGAAATTTCTGGTAAATCCAAACCTTCTCTTAATAGATTAATACCAACAACAACATCATAAATGCCTCTACGAAGATCGTTTAAAATTTTTGTTCGCTCTAGTGTTTTTAGTTTTGAATGTAAATATGCGGCCTTAACATTATGTTTTTGCAAAAAAAACGTTAAATCTTCAGCAAGTTGAATTGTTAATGTAATTACAAAAGAACGCTCATGAATTTTTTTTTGTTCTTTTAATTTCATTAATAAATCTTCAACCTGGTTTTTTCGACTTAATACCGTAACAATTGGATCAATTAATCCTGTTGGTCTAATAATTTGTTCAACAACACAATTATTTGCTAATTTAAATTCATAACCAGAAGGAGTTGCTGATAAAAAAATTGTTTTTTTAAACCTTTCTAAAACCTCTTGGTATCTTAAAGGTCGATTATCTAAAGCTGAAGGTAGTCTAAAACCATAATCAACTAAATTCTTCTTTCGTTGATAATCTCCTTTATACATTCCTTGAAGTTGAGGAATTGTGATGTGTGATTCATCAATGATTGTTAAAAAATCTTTTTGAAAATAATCAAATAATGTAAATGGCGGTTCATTAGGTTTTCTTCCTTCAAAAACAGCTGAATAATTTTCAATACCTGAACAAGTTCCGAATTCTTTTATTTTTTCGATATCTTGCTTTGTTCTTTCACTAATTCTTTGTAATTCAACCAGTTTATTTTCTTTTCTAAAATATTGTTCTCTTTCTTTTAATTCCACAGCAATTTTTTTAACAGTTTTATTAATAAAATCACGATCTAAGAGAAAATTACCAGCAGGAAAAATAACAAACTCTAAAAAAGTATTTAAAACTAAATGATTAAAGGTATCAATTGTACTAATTTTTGTTACTTTGTTTAGTTCTAAATAAACTTCTAAATAATATTCTTGTGTTCAACCTGGATAAATCAGAATTCTTTGTCCTTTAAGAGTAAAGTTTCCACCTTCAGTGCTGGTAGCATTTCTTTGATAACCAACTTCAACTAATTTCTTGAAAAATTTTGATCGTGAAATCTTTAAACCTTTATTAATCCTAAAAAAATATTGATAATATTGTTTAGGATTATCTAAACCATAAATAGCTGAAACCGAAGCAACAACAATTGTATCGTTTCTTGTCAATAAAGAATTTTGAGTACTTCGTCTCATCATTTTAATTTCTTTATTAATTGCTGAGACTTTACTGACATAAACATCAGAACTAACAATATAAGCTTCAGGATTATAAAAATCAAAAAATGAAATAAAATATTCAACCTTATTATTAGGAAAAAAATTTTTTAATTCAACAAAAAGTTGCATTGCTAAGGTTTTATTATGAACTAAAACTAAAGTTTGTTTGTTTAATTTTTGAATAATGTTAGCAATTGTAAATGTTTTTCCGGTGGCTGTTGCTCCTAGTAAAACTTGCTTTTCTTTGTTGTTATTAAAATTATCAATAATTTTCTTAATTGCTTTTGGTTGATCACCTTTAGGAGAAAAATCTGATTTTAATTGAAAGTTCATTTTTTGTCTATTTTTTTGCTCTTTTCATTGAATTTAAAACTTTTCGAACATCTTTTTCAGAAGCAGAACGTCCCATTGCTCGATACATTGCTCGGATTTGATCTGCAGTTACCTGAGGATGATTTTCTAATTCTTTTTGAATTATTCTTCGGGTAATAAAAAACGTTACCGCAGCGGCACCAATGGCCGCTCCAATTGCAATCAGCAAAACAGCTCATCAAGGCATTTTAATACTCCTTAATTATTATTTTCTTATCTCTTTCAATTTTACTTTTTAAAATTATTTTGATTTAAATATTTAATAATTTTATTAGCTATCTGTTCACTTGTTAAACCTAAATTTTTTCTAAGATTTGCTATTGGTGCAGAGGCTCCGAAATGATCTAAACCAAAAATTAATGCTTCATCTTGAACATAACGATATCAAGACTCTTTAGCTGCAAACTCAATAGCAACATTAATCTTATTAGGTTTAATAACGCTGTGTTGATATTCTTGTGATTGTTGAAGGAAAACTTCTAAACAAGGCATTGAAATAACATTAGCCTTAATATTAGCTTCGTGTAAAATCTTCTTAACTTTTAAAGCTATTTCTACTTCGCTTCCGCTTGCAATTATATTAAGATCATTATCAATCGTTGAACTTAATAAATAACCACCTTTAGCTGCTTTTAAAACATTGCTTGTTGATAGTTGAGCAACATTTTGTCTTGTTAAAACAAAAACAATTGGTCCTTGAAAATCTTTATTTAAAGCAATCAAATATGCACCAAGACATTCATTAAAATCCGCAGGTCTAATAACATAGACATTTGGTGTTGCGCGTAAAGAAATTAATTGTTCAATTGGTTGATGTGTTGGTCCATCCTCACCTAAAAGAATTGAATCATGAGTTAGGAAATATCAAACTTTTAATTTCATTAGTGCTGCTAATCTTAGCGCTGGTTTTAAATAATCGCTAAAATTAAAAAAGGTGCTTACAAATGGAATCAAATTATTATTATCATACGCTGCTATTCCATTAGCAATTGTTGCCATTGAAAATTCACGTACTCCAAACGCTAAATTTTGTCCTTTTAAATTATTTTTTTGATATAACCCGTTTTTTCCTATTACTTTTGTGCTTGATTGTAAATCAGCACTACCACCAATAATAAAATCAATTTTCTTTAAAATTTCAGTTAAAATTCTACTATTTGAATTTCTGGTTGCCTCATTTTTAATGTTGTTTAACTTTTGGATTTGTTTTCAATCAAATTTTAAATTTGAATGATTGATAATATTTTGCAATTTTAAGGCTAAAGTTGAAAATTGTTTTTGATACATTTGAAATTTTTGTGTTCAAAGATTATATTCTTTTTGCCCTCGTTTTTGAAAAGTGTCTTGAAAATATTTTTTTACTTCTTTTAAAACGGTAAATGGCTTATAATTTCAATTTAAAAATTTTTTTAAGGTTAAAATATCCTCTCCTAAAGCGGCACCATGAACCTTGTTGGTATTTTGAAAGGTTGTACCATAACCAATAATTGTTTTAATTTCAATTAATGTTGGTTTATCACTTTTTTGTGCTTTTAAAATTGCATCTTCAATTTCATCTAAATTATTACCATCTTTAACAAGTAAGTAATTTCAATTAGCACTTAAAAATCTTAATTGAATGTTATCACTAAAACATTTATTTACTTTGCCATCAAGTTGAATATCATTAGAATCATAAAGTAAAATTAATTTATTTAATTTTAAATGTCCAGCTAAAGAAATTGCTTCATAGCTAGCTCCTTCTTCTAAATCACCATCGCTTGTAACAACATATGTATAATGATCAAAAATAGGAAAATCTTTTTGATTAAAATGAGCAGCCAAAATACTTTGTGCTAATGCTAACCCAACGCCGTTACCAACTCCTTGACCTAAGGGTCCAGTGGTTACTTCAATTCCTAAATCAGGATCTCGTTCAGGATGACCAGCAGTATTAGAATTTCATTGTCGAAAATTTTTTAAATCTTCTAAAGAAAAATTATAACCACAAAGATAAAGAGTTGCGTATAATAACGCGCTTCCATGTCCTGCTGATAAAACAAAACGATCTTTGTTGATTCAGTTTGGTTGCTTGTTGTTAGCTTTTAAAAATTTACTAAAAAGCACAAATAAAGTTGGAGCAAAATCTAAAACAATTCCTGGGTGTCCAGAATTTGCTTGATTAACCATTTCACAACCTAGCATTCTTATGTTAGAAATTGCTAAATTTTTAATTTTTGAATTAATATAAAACCTCTTTTTTTATTACTAATCTTTTTTTATTATAACCGGGCTTTGAGCCAATAAATCAAGTTTTTTATTATTTTTAGGAAAGGCAACAACATCCTTGATTGCTTTAATATTTTTAAAACTCATTACTCATCTTTCAATACCTAAAGCAATACCGCCGTGAATTGGAACTCCATAATCAAAAGCATCTAAAAATCATTGAAAATCATCTTTAATTTGCTTATTATTTCATCCTAAAATATTTAAAATCTTAATCTGTAAATTTTTGTTTTCGATTCTAATTGAGCCACTACCAATTTCTTGACCGTTTAAAACTAAATCATAGGCATCTGAACCTAATTTCATTAATTTTGTTTTCTTTAGTTTCTTAAAATCTGTGGTTAATAAATAATTAATACTGTTTTGACTTGGTCTGGTAAATGGGTGGTGATGATAGGTAATTGAACCATCGTTATTTTCTTTAAATAACGGTCATTTTTTAATTCATAAAAACTCAAAATCTAAATTTGATTTTAATTTCTTAATTTCAATGTATTTATGACGAATATATCCTAAGGCTTGACAAACAACATTATACATGTCATAACCAACAATTAAAGTATAGTTTAAAGAAGAATCAATGTTAAAAATTTTTGTTAAACTTAAAAAATATTGATCTTGAAAATCAAGATTTAAATCTTGATTAACAATTTTATAATTAATAATTTTTAAAAAATAAAGATTAGTTAAATTGTTTTGTTTGGCAACGGTTTTAAGTCGAGTTATTTCTTTAGAGTTTAAAAAATTTGGAATTAAAAACCCACGATAAGTAAATTTTTTTTCTTTGCCAACAAAAATATGATTAAGATCTTTTAATAAGAATAAAAAGCGGGTATCAGGATGATCGATACCATAATTTTGAATTGTGCTTTGATAATTGATTGATTTTATTTTAAAATTTGGTAATTGTAATTGTTTACACAAGAATTTTATTAATTTATTAATTAAATTCATAACATCTTTTGCTTTCACAAAACTCATTTCTAAATCTAACTGTAAAAATTCTGGTTGCCGATTTGATCGTAAATTTTCATCACGAAAGCAATGAGCAATTTGAAAATAACGATCAAAACCAGAAATCATTAATAATTGTTTAAAAAGTTGAGGTGATTGTGGCAAAGCAAAATAACTGTTATTTTGAAAATCATTAACAACAAGAAAATCTTTAGCTCCTTCAGGAGTAAAACGATTTAAAATTGGAGTGGTAATATTAATAAAATGATTTTTAATCATAAATTGATAAATCAAAAAAATAAATTGACTTTTAAATTTTAAATTATTGTGTAAATTATCATTTCTTAAATCTAAATAACGAAACTTTAATTTTGTATCTTCAGAAATATTTTTGTTAGGATCATTAATTAAAAACGGGATGTTCTTAGCATAATTAATGATTTTAAAATTCTTTGCTATTATTTCAAAAGTACCGTTTTTAATCTTTAAATTTGGATTTTTTCTTTTGATTAAAGTTCCAATAACTTCAACAACACTTTCAATTGTTGCCGTTTTAACAAGCAAGTAAAGTTTTAAATTATCTTTCTTTCTAATTAAAATTTGTACAATTCCAAATTTAGTACGTAAATCTAAGAAAATAATTTTTCCAAGATTGCGAATTTTTTGAATTCATCCTTGAACAATAACTTCGTTATTTAAAAATTGAGCAGAAATTGATTTAATCTGTTTAGCCATCATTTTCACAAAGGAAATTAACAATATTATTAAGTTTAACTATTTTTTTTGTTTTGTAATTTTTGAGTGTTACTTGTTTATTTTCAATATCTTTTTTTGAAATCACACAGATAAAAACTGAATTCTTTTTTTGTGAAATTTTAAAATATTTTTTTAATTTTAAATCCTGACAAAAATAAAGAGCACCTTTTATCTTTTTTTTTCGCAATAATTGAAGTTTTTGATAACTAAATCAATAACTAATTTCATCTAAGGCAATAAAACTAATTTTGCATTGAGATAATGGTTTTAATTGTAAATTTGTTAGTTCTAAAACCCGATTAATACCAATTGCAAACCCAAAAGCATCACAATTATTTTTGTTGTTGCTAAATTTTGATACTAAATTATCATATCTGCCCCCACCTAACAGAGCTGATTCTAAATTATTAACAACACAAATTTCAAAAACAACACCATTGTAATAATCAAGCCCACGTACTAATTTATAATCAATAATAAAATTAATTGTAAATTTTTCTAAAATTGCTATTAATTTATGAAAATACTCTTTTTCTGTTACTGATCAATAATTTTTAATTAGCGGAATATTACTAAAGTATTTTTGATCAATTTTACAATCTAAAATCCGTAACAGGTTGGTATTTATTCGTTTTTGACAAAATAAACAAAGGTTATTTTTTATTGTTAACAATGTTGATTTTAAATCTTTTAGATACAATTTTCTAGTTTCTTGATTACCCAAATAATTAATCAATAAAACCAATTTTTGATCTATTTTTAAAATATTTAAAGCATTAAAAGCAAATAAAATAATTCTGGCATCTAGTAAATAAGATTTTTTGGCAAAGACTTCAACTCCAAACTGATAAAATTCTCGATAACGATTTTTTTGGGGACGTTCATAACGAAAAAATTTATCAAAATAAGCTATTTTTAAATTTGAAAAGTTATTTAAAAGTTTATTTTCAATAATGTATCTAACAATTGAAGCAGTATTTTCGGGTTTTAAAACATATTTTTGTTTTTTATCATTACCAATTGAAAACATTTGTTTATAAACAATTTCGTTTTCTTGACCGATGGCATCAATAAATAAATTTTTATTTTCAAAACTCGGGGTTATTACTTGATGATAATTATGAAGCAAGGCAAAATTTAAGAGTTTTTCTTGAACTAAATTTAAAAGTCTTAGATTGTAAAAATCATAATCTAAAGTTCCACGTGGTTTTTTGCATTTATTCATGATTATATTTTCGTAAATATTTTTTAATTTGTAGTTTTGCTAGATGGGTTTTGGCAATTTTTAATCATTCCTGTTTTGGGTGTTGCTTTTTATTAACAATAATTTTGATAACATCCCCTGAGTTTAAAACGGTGCTAAATTTTTTGAATTTATTATTGATATAAGCACCAGAAATTCGATTACCAATTTCGGTGTGAACCTTATAGGCAAAATCAAGTGCTGTTGCTCCGTTTTTTAAGGTAATTACTTTCCCTTTTGGTGTTAAGACATAAATTAAAGAAGAAAAAATATCTTCTTTAATTTGTTTGGGAAAATTTAGTTGTTTTAATTCTTTATTATTCTTAAATTCATGATAAATTTTTAAAATTCCTTTAAACAGATTAATTTGATCATCGATTTTTTCTTGCTGTTTTTTAACCACATATTTTTTTTGATATTTATATTGTCAATGTGAAGCCACGCCATAAGTAGCTGTTTGATTCATTTTTACTGTTCTAATTTGGATTTCAAAAACTTTACCTGTTTTATCTAATAAAATGGTATGTAATGATTTATATAAATTTCATTTAGGAGCCGCGATATAATCTTTGAATGTGTTTTTTAACGGCGTAAATAAATTATGGACAACTCCAAGCATTTGATAACACTCTAAAACACTATTAACAATAATTCGAATCGCTAAAACATCATGAATTTCACTAAGTAATTTATTTTTTTGTTGCATCTTGCGATAAATTGAATAAATTGACTTAACCCTGGTTTCAAAACTTACTTCTGTTTTAATCAACTTAGGATAATTGTTTTTAATAATTGTAATAATATTTTCTAAATATTTTTTTGATTTATTATTATCTAATTTGATTTTGCTCTTAATTAATTGATAATTTTTAAAATCTAAAACCTTAAATGATAAATCTTCTAATTCAAACTGAGCTTTAGTCATACCGATACGATGAGCTATCGAAGCATAAATATTTAAGGTCTCTTGACAAATTTCAATTTGTTTTTTAATTGTATGATATTGAATTGTTTTAATATTATGTAAGCGATCAGCAATCTTAATAATAATTACACGAATATCTTTTGCTAAATTACAATATAATTTTGCTAAATAACTTGTTTGCAAATTAGCTCTTTGTTTTTTGGCAAAATAACTTATTTTTGTCACTGATTTTACCAAGTTTGCAATTTCAGGATTAAAAACAGTACTTAACTTTTTAAAAGTTATCGGTGTATCTTCTAAGATATCATGTAATAAACCAGCACAAATCATTGTTGGTTCCATTCTTCATTTTGCTAAATAATAACCGGTATACAATGGGTGCTGAATAAACGGGCGTGTACTTTTACGAAATTGATTAGCGTGTTGTTTTTTAGCAAATCGATAGGCTTTGTTAATTAAATCAATACTGGTTTGTTCAAAAATATATTTTTTTAATTCTTTATTTAAATCACTAATCTTTAACAGCCTTAACATAAAAAATGATTACCTGTTATTATTAGCAAGAATATAAAGAGGATATTTCTGTAATAATTTTTTAGCATTTAAATTAAGATCTAAGAGATAAACTAAAGCAATAATTTTCGCCTGAAATTTTTTTTCTAAAAGATTAATAATTGCTAACGTTGTATGACCAGTAGCCAAGATATCATCGAAAAAAAATATTCGTTCATTTTTTAAAATTGCATCTTGATGAATTTCTAGCTCGCTTTCTTGATATTCGCTTTCATATTTAATAGCAAAAGTTTTTCTCGGTAATTTATTTTTTTTTCTAATTAAAACAAATTTAGTTGAGGTTAAATAACTGATTACACTACCAAATAAAAAACCTCTTGCTTCTGGAGCAACAATAACATCAATTTGATATTTTTTAAAAATTTTTATAATTTCTAAAATAATTTCTTGAAATGCCTTTGGGTGTAAAAAAATTTCAGAAATATCTTTAAAACAAATACCAGGCTTAGGAAAATTTGGAACATCTTTAATTAGTTTTAGTCAGTTGTTTTTAAATATTGGTTCCTTCAACGTCTTCCTCATCCAGTACAAACTTTTTATATTTAAAGAAATATCTTAAACGACATCTTAATAAGAGATTATATTTATCTAATTTTTCTCATAAGAAAGTTAGAATAAATGTAATTGAAAACAATGATGCAACAAGTCCGACAAAAGTTAAAAACCCAAAAGAGAATGTCATTAAATTACAGATTGAAAGAATTAAAATAATGATTCCAAAAACAAACATTAAGAAATAAATTTTATTAATCGTATCATTAATAATGTTCTTATGAATAATTTTTAAGTAATTAAGTTGGGAATTTTGATAATTACTTTGATAATCTTTTTTTAATTTAAGCAAACGACCAGCATTAATAATTTTTAGTTGTTTAATTTTTTCTTTAATTAATTTTTTTTGAATTTTAAATGACTTGTTGCTCAAATTCTCTTTGTTATTAATAATTTCTGTTAATTCTTTTTGATAAGTTGCTTTTTTCTTTTTTTGCAACGCTTTAATGTTGCGCCGATAATAATTAACCTTCTCAAAGATTGGGTAAAATTGTTTTAAATTAAAACGCTTCTTTTCATGATTAATTCGTTCACAGATAATCGAAGAAATAGCTAAACAATATAAAAAGATTCCCCCAAAAGCCAAAATAATATTAAAGGTGATCACAAAATGAAATACCAAGAACAAGACAACACTTAAAAATAAGGCAAAAAGGCAGGATCCAACAACGCCAATAAACTGTGCTCAGTTAAATCTAATACTGATATAAATAAAAATAAAGCCAATGGTTGCTGCAATCACAATTAACATTTTTAAGGAAATTTTTTTAAAAGAAAAGGCGTGATTTTTATAATATCTGATATCAAAGGAATCACAACTGATTTGATGTAAATTCTTTTCTTGTTGCAAATAGGTGTTTAGTTGATCAGAAGAATCTTTTGAATTTAAATTTGTTGTTAACAATAAATTATAATCGTTAGAACGGTTTTGATAATTAGAAATTAATTCATAAACTTTAAATTTAAGATTGATATTTTTTTCAGTTTCAAAATTAAGAACAATTTTTGTTAAATTATCCTTAACAATGTTTAAGTTTGTTGAATGAGAATGGAAGTAATAGTCAAAATTATTAGCTGTTGCAATTGAGAAATTAAAACCAAAAATTGCGGTAATTATCGCAGCAATAACAACAAAAAAGGAAACTGTTGTTAAAAATAACTTTCTTCTTTTTTCTTTTAAAAACAACTTAAAATGATCATATTTGATCTTATAAAGAATTTTTTTGCGATTTAAATTATTAACTTTGATATTTTCAATACTTTTAATTTTTTTATTTTTTTTGCCTATTTTTAGTTTTGCTTTTAGATTATGAAAAAAATCTCAATTTAATAGTTCTTCTTTAATATAAAAGAAACTTTTTTTATTCTTATTGATGATGTTAAAACGAATTAATAAATAAGGAAAAATTCGATTAATTAAAATTGAAAAGACAAAAGAACTAATAACACCAACAACAATTGAAATTGAAAATAATTTTAAGGTATCGCCACCAACTCAAAATAAAATTAAACTAAAAATAAATAAGATAACGTGATAGTCAATTGTTCCTAAAATTGTTTTTTTATTTGCCAATTTAAAGGAGACGATTTGGGAGAGATTATTTTGATAATGCTCTTTTTTATAACTTTCAAATAAATTAATACAACTTTCAAGCAATAAAACCCAAATGATAATTAATGCTAAGATAACCGGTGGTCCAATTTGCACAAACAAAATTGCACAAAGCATATAAGTAATGGTTGTGGCAACAATAATACTTAAAATTGCTAAAAACCCAAAGACACGATATTTATAAATTAAAAACCCAAAGACACAAAGTAAAAATGATAGTAATAACACAAGCGCTAAAATTAAATCAACGTTTGTTAATAACGGTTTAACAACAAAACTAGAAACAACTTGAAAATTAATTCCTAATAACGAACCATTGATTAAATTAGATGTTGTTTTTGCATCACTTAAATTATCCATTGAGATAATATTAGCTTTATTGGTTTTTGTTGATTTATCATGATCTAAAGCTAAAAGATATTTATCAAGACGATGTTTTTTATTAATTACTTTATTTTTATAAAAAGAAATTAAAGAGCTACGAATTGAATCATCAATATAGTTATTACCCACATCCTTAGCTAAGTTAGGATTTAAACCAAATGATAACGTGTTAATATCGTTAGGGTTTGCTAAATTAGCAACCGGAATATTTCATTTTCATTTATTAAAATATTTATAATCTTCTTTAAATTTTTTTGGGGAATTAATTTGTAAGAGATCTCTTGAAATTGTCTCATTATTCTTTTGATAACTAAATTTAAAAATGTCTTTAGCCTGTGTATCTCAATGATTTTTAATTCGAATCGCATTTAAGGCTTGAATTTGTTGAAACGAACTAACATCTCTGATCGCGTTGATATAATAAGCTAAATCTACTCAAACATTAAAATTGTCTTTTGTTACTTGTTTTCAACTTGAAGCTCCTTTTGGATTTAAAATTAAAGTAATAATTGGGGCATTATTATTTTTTTTATCAGAAGAAGCAATTGAAGCCGTGATCACATCAGAAATTAAAATTCGACTTGCTTTACTTTTGCTTTTATCAACAAGCAAATCCTGCCCGCTATTATTTAGAAAATATAAAAATCCAGGAGCTTGAGCAGCGTTAATAAAATCTTTTAATGACTTATAAGTGTTTTTAGCTACTTGAGCAGTAACAACACTATAAGATGTTAACGAATAATTATCGGTATACTTATTTGTGTATTTTAAAAAAATTACCTTATTATCAAGTGGATTTAGTTTGGCTTTTAAAGCCGCAGAGGCTTTAGCACCACTATAGTATTTAAATTTTTGTTTATCTGTTGTTTTTGTTTGATCAACCTTTTTAACGGCCACATTAATCCCATAACCACCGTTATAGACAAAATCAAAAGTGGCAAGATTAAAGTTTCAAAAAACAGCAAAAACGCCTAAAAATATTAAAGAAATGATGATTCAAAAAGAAATTACTTTTCGCAAATAACGAAAATTCTTTTTTTCTTTTAATTTTGAGCTATTTTTTTGTTTCATTTTTAAATTGTTTCTTGTTCTTGTTTGTTACATAAAATTTTTGTTAATAAATCGTACCCTTTGCTACTTAAAACCCGCCCTCTTGTTGATTTAAAAATTAATTCTTCTTTAATTAAAAAGGGTTCAATCTTGTTAATAATCATTAAGGGTGAAAAATTTGTTATTTGACAAATTGTCGCTAGGGATTTTGGACTATTTTTTAAAGTTTGTAAATATTTTAAATCAATATTATTAATTCCTTTATTATAAATAACCAGTTTATTTAAAATTAATTTTAAATTATTTTTTGATATTATGCTAATTTTTTTTACAATTGTGTAATCATGAATTTGACTAAAGATATTATAAGCAATGCGCGGATTTTTTTTCGTATAATCAACCAAACATTCAAGGGCGTTTTTTTCAAATTTTAAGTTGTTTTTTGTTGCTAAGTTTTTTAGAATTAAATACAAATCAAGATCTTTATAATTTTCAAACTGATAAAAATTAAGAAAACGATTTAAAAACGCTTCCTTAATCTTGTGTAAGTGTGTACTAGCAACAATTAAAGTAAATGGTGCTAATTTAATTTTTACAATCTTACTACCACTGTTTTTACCAAATACTAATGAACATTGATTAAAATCAATAATTTCAAAAAAATGTTCATATAGACTTGATTTTAAGCGATGAATTTCATCAATAAAAACCACTTCGTTATTTTTTACTTTGCTAAAAGCATGGAAAATATCAGCAATCGTTTTAAAATAATAACCATAAAAAAAATGTAATTTTTGCTTTAGGTTTTTGGCAATTAAGAAAGCTAAAGTTGTTTTTCCGCAGCCACTTGGTCCAAACAAAAAAATATTACTTAACGTTGTTTTTTTAATTGCTGCTGCCTTAATTGCAATCTGTAAATGTTCCAAAATTTTATTTTGGCCATAAAAATAATTAAAATTAAGTTTTTTTTGCTTCATTTTTAACAATTGTTGTTAACAACAAATTTATCTTTGTTTGAAAACTTAATTTTGAATAATTGGTTGTTTGTTTAATTTCTTTTAAAGTTGTGGTAATTATGGACTCTAAAAAACCATAACTAACTAAATTTTCAATAATTTTTAATTCATATCTTTCAAGCTTATGAACTTGATCTTTATTTGTTTTTATTGTTTTAAAAATAGCATCTATCTTTGTCTCTTTAAAGTTCAATTTCTTTTTAAAAGTGGTGTAATCTTTTAATTGTGCTATTTGTTGTAATTTAACTAATGAAAATGTATTTAAGATTTTAAAACTAGTCTTAAAATTAACATTTTTAATTTTTAGAAATTGCTTAAAGATGACTTGTTCATCTTTGGTTTTAAAACCATAGATTGCCAACTGATTTAAATTAGAGAAATCAAAAACAACAAAAATTTTAATTTTTTTTATTGCTTTTAAAAAATAACTTTTATCGTAATTTAAAATTTTTATTTTTAGATATAAATCATGTAGCAAACAAAAGAGATGATTATTTGTACACCTAATCTTAATGACATTTAAAGCTTCAATCATAATTATTTTCTCCTTTATTAACAATTAAGGAAAAAATAACTTTTAATTTTTAAAAATTTTGATAATATTTGACAACATCTTCGTCGTTATCAAGCAAATTCGTAATTTTAGCAATTTTTAATTTTTGTTCTTTAGTTAAAATTAATTTATTTTTTGGAAAATAACTAATTATATTTTCAATCACTTCGATTTTTGATTTATTTTTAGAAATCATTTCTTTAATCATTTCTTTATTCTCTGGTAAATAAGTAATGATAAAAAATGATTGTTGATTCTTAAAATCAATAATGTCATAATTAAAAACAATCTCTAAAATTTGATTTTCACTTAAAGAAGTTTTAAATTTTAAACAACCATAAAAATTAAAAAAATTTAAAACAACATTTTTATTAACCAAGGAACCGTTATGTTTTTCAAAATAACTTTTTAAGTTAGCAACAACTCGGTTTTTATTTGTCTTTAATGTTCAGATTAAAAAAGCACATTTAAACGGGTTAAACGCACTATACAAAGTTAAATCTTGAGATTGATTTGTTTTACTATCAAAATTTTTAATCAAGTTTAAATAATGGCTTTTAGGCATATTTAAACTCTTGGCTTTACTAATTGCGTTTTGTAAAGCCTTATTGTTTTTTAAATTGGCACCACCCTTTTGTAAGGCTGTTGTAATTTCTTTAGCAATTTTAACAAAAGATTTTGCCTTTTTTTGATCATTAAGATTTTTTTTGTGTTTAATATTAGCGAATTTGGAATGACCACTCATAAAAAAGTTATGATTGATAAATAATTTGATCTTGAATTTTTAAAACTTGAGTTTTAGAGGTTAATTTTTGAATAATTGCAAAAGTAAACTCAAAAACAGAACCAACACTAATTGAAGTAATAATGTTATTATTAACTGTTGTTCTTTGTTGGTTGTTAAACTCGCTTAGTTTTAAACTTTCAAAAACACTAAAGTTAAAGTCTTTAATTATTTTTCAATAATAGAAATTTAATGGGCCAGCACAAATAGAAGCAACTAATTTCTTGTTTTGATGAGCTTTGATAAAAATTTCTTGTGTCTTTAGGTTGTCAAGGGCGCTTTCTTGTTGTTTTTTACCACCGGGTAAAATAAAACCATCATAATAATCAATCACTTTTTTAAGATTATGGATTTTATCTAAACAAAACCTAGCCTCTAAAGTAATGTTATGAGCACCAACTACTTTTAAACTCTTTTTGTTTGTTACTAAATCAACTTTAATTTTAGCCCTTCTTAATAAATCAATTGTGACAACGGCTTCTGTTTCCTCAACACCGTCAAACAAAAATAACAGAACTTTTTTTTCTTTAATCGTGTTCATAACAATACAGTCCAGGCTTAAATAAATTAGAACTAGGTAAAATATTAATCTTTGCGATTAACTTTGTTTTTAAAGGTATTAGTTCATTGATAAAACTTTGTTTATTCTTTAAGTTAATAAAATAATTGTTGATGTTTTTTGTTTCTGTTGTTTTTGTTTGGTATGAAATGTTAATACGATCAGCAAAGAATTCGTTTCTTTGGTTATAATTTGAGCTTTCAACAATCTCTTCAAGTTGAACACAAGCATAGTTAGCCAACTGGTTATAAGCAGATAAATACAGACTATAAGCATTATTTTTATTAGTAAAATCAAATCTTAAACTCTGTAAACTTTTTTTTCTGTAACCTACATTATTAGGTGGTTGAGCATAAAAAGAATTTTTATTACCCATTGTAAAAAACAAAGCAACTGATGTAACAATTGTACAAGTAATAACAACTAGGGCGCTTATAAAATAAAAAATTTTATGTTTACGAAAAGAAAATAATTTTTTCATTTTTTTCTTTTTATTATACTAAAAAAAACAGAAAAATTTTCTGTTTTTTAAAGTTTTACTTTTTTTAATAAAAATACTTTCTTTTTTTTAAAGTTTTAAAATCTCTTTAACAATATCTGTAACATGTTCAACATCAGGTCCAATGACAATTTGTAATGATTTATCACCAACTCTAGTTAGTCCATAAACACCACAACCTTTAATTTTTTCTTCATCAACCTTAACATCTTTAGATGCTAATTGAATTCTTAAACGAGTTGCACAATTGCTAACAGCAGCAATATTTTCAGCACTAATTGCTTCAATAATTGTTTTTGCTATTGTTTCGTATTTTGATACTTTTTTAGATTTTGAACCTTTATTTTTAGTTTTTCTTATTGGGGCAACATAATTTTCTTCGCGTCCTGGAGTTTGAATATTCATTTTTTTGATTATTCATGAAAATGTAACAAAATAAAGAGCAAAGAAGATTGCTGAAAGCAAGAAGATTCATAATGGGTTAGATAGCACTTTGAATGCTGAACCATTAACAAAACCTTCATGGTTAGCAAATCCTCATGATTGTGCAAATGAAATTACATAGTCAATAAACCCAGAACTAAATCCAAATCCAACATGAATATGCATTCCAATCACAACCGCATTACTAATTCCAGTTAAGAAAGCATGAGCCAATCATAAAACAGGGCTTAAGAAAACAAAAGTAAATTCAATTGGTTCTGTAATTCCAGTTAAGAACGAAATTCCCGCAGCTCCGGCTAAGAATCCAGCTACAGCTTGACGATTTTCCTTGCGAGCAGTATAAATCATGGCAATAACAGCTGCTGGCAATCCACCCATCATAATTGGGAAATATCCTGATTGGAAATTACCTGAACCAAATATTCCGGCAGTAAAGGCATTAATATCACCATTAACTGTTAGGTTAGCACCATTATTTAGAACTGCACCAGTACCAGGAGCAATGTGTTGACCAGTAATTGGTAATTGAAATCATAGAAAAATATTTAGAATTTGATGCATTCCAAATGGTAATAAAATTCGGTTTAAAACACCATAAGCAAAGGCACCACCAACCGCAGCGGCACCGCTTCCTGAAATTGCGTTTCCAAATTGTGTTAATCCATATTGAACTCATGGTCAAATTATTGCATAAACAAATGCTGTTGGTACAGCTACAGCAATTGCTAACATCGGTACAAATCGACGACCTCCAAAGAATGATAAAACTTGAGGAAGTTGAATGTTTTTTGTTCGATTATATAAAAAGGCGGTAAAACAACCAGCAACAATTCCACCAACAACACCAATGTCTAAAACGTATGCTAGCTTTCCACCTCGAAAAGCATAATATAGTTTTAGATGAGTTGTTAAATTTCCTTGAGGATCACGTAAAAACATTCCTGCATTTGCACTCATGTGACCATAAATCATTTCTGGTAAAGAATGTTCTGAAGTTAAGGCAACTGTGACCACATAAAAGGCAACAGCAGCCAAGGATGCTTCACCACGATTATCTTTTGCTAGGCCAAATCCACAACCAATCGCAAAGAATAATGGTAAATCAGAAAAGATAATCCCCCCTGGGATTTGAATAATGTGTGAAATTCAATAACCAACCGGATTTGTTGCCAAAGGAGCATAAGCCATCCCTAAAGCACCAAACCGATTTAAAATCGCGGCAAAAGGTAAAACAGCAATTGGAAATTGCAGTGTTTTTCCTAATCTTTGCATGGCGTTTAGTAATCTTGTTCCTGTTTCCTTTGTAAATACTTTTTTTGAAGTTTGTAAAAAAGTATTTGGTTTTTCAAAAACTGGTGGTCTTACTAATTTTAAGTTTTTAAACATATATCGTTTTTAAAATATTATTTTGTTATTTTAATAATTGTCCTGCCTTTGCATCAATTATTACTGTTACCTTCTTGTGGTTTAACAAGTATGAACAAGGTAAAGCAGGATCTGGTTTTAAAAGATTGAATAATTTTTTAATTGCTAAAGCTTTTGTACTTCCAAAAGCAATTAATAAGATTTCTTTAGCATTTAAAATTGAACTTATCCCCATTGAAACCGCTTGTTTTGGAACATCACTAATCTTCTTAAAAAAACGGGCATTTGCTTTAATTGTTGATTCTGTTAAATCAACAACATGAGTTTTTAATTTTGGGTTTGTGTAAGGTTCATTAAAGCCGATATGACCATTAACTCCTAATCCTAAAACTTGAAGATCAATTCCGTTTTTAGAAGCAATTAAATTATCATATTCTTGAGCATATTGTAAATAATCATTTGTTCCTTTTGGAATAAAAATGTTTTCTTTTTTTAAATCAAGATGATCAAATAAATTATGCTTCATATAATAATGGTAAGAACATTTATTATCTTCGTTAATACCAATGTATTCATCAAGGTTAAAGGTTGTTACGTTTTGATAGCAACGATTATTTTTTTGATGATCCTTAATTAGATATTGATAAGTTAACAATGGTGTTTGTCCAGTTGCTAATCCTAAAACAAGATTATTTTTTTGTCTTAATTTGTTAATAATAATCTTGCTTGCTTTTTTAGCAAGTTCAACTTCTGAATCAACAATAATTAAATTAAGCATTTGTTAAATTAATAAATTTTTATTTATGTATTATGTCCTTAATGGCATCAGTAACGTGTTCCACATCAGTTCCAACAATAATATGAACTGTTTTTAGACCAATTGTATTTAAACCATAAACTCCAGTTTTTAAAATTTTGGTTTTATCAATTTTTGAGTTATCTTTTAATTCTAATCTTAATCTGGTTGCACAGTTTGAAACAACAGTAATATTATCTTCACCAACAGCTTCGATAATATCTTTAGCCATATTGACATATTTCATCTTCTTTTCGCTTTGAGTTCTGTGTTTCTTTGTTTTGATAATGGCAACATAATCTTTTTCACGACCTGGAGTCATAATGTTGAATTTTCTAATAAAGAACTTAAATGTAAAGAAGTAAACAACAAATGTTACAACTGATAACGGAAGGATTCACAATGGGTTTGATAATATTTGAAATAGTTTACCATGAGCTACTCCTTCATGAACTGAAAATCCTCATGCTTGTGGCATTGAAACTAGATAATCAATAAATCCGGCACTAAATCCAAAACCAACATGAATATGCATAGCAATAACAATTGCCGCAAAAACACCAGTATATAAACAGTGCATTAATCACACTTGTGGTCCCACAAAACAGAATGAGAATAAGATTGGTTCATCAATTCCGGTTAGAAATGATACTAATCCTGCGCCAGCAAAAAATCCCATTACTGCTTTTCGATGTTCTTTACGAGCACAAACAATAATTGCAAAAACTACTGCTGGTAATCCTCCTAGGAACATTGGAAAGAATCCTGATTGGAAATTACCTGATCCAAAAATTTCGTTAATATAAGCATTAACATCACCATTAATTGTATGTAATCCACCAGAATACATTTGTCCAGTAAATGGAGCTACCTTTGGTCCGGTAATTGGTAATTGAAATCATAAGAATGTATTTAAAATTTGGTGCATTCCAAATGGTTGTAATAAACGATTAACGACCCCATAAGCAAAAGCACCAAAAATTGCTAAACCACCAGTACCTGACATTGAATACCCAAACTGAGTTAATCCAAATTGCACTCATGGTCAGATAATTGCGTAGATAAATGATGTTGGTATCGCAAGTGTGATCGCTAACATCGGTACAAATCGACGACCACCAAAGAATGATAGTACTTGAGGAAGTTGAATGTTTTTTGTCCGATTATATAAGAAGGCTGTAAAACAACCAGCAACAATTCCACCAATAACACCAATATTTAAAATATACTGGAGGTTACCATTTTTATAAGCATAATAAAGCTTTAAATGGTTCGTTAAATTTCCTTGGGCATCTCTTAAGTAAAGAACGCTACCAAAATGAATTTTTCCATAAATCATTTCTGGTAAACTTCCAGCTGAAGTTAACGCAACATTAACAACAAAAAAAGCAACCGCTGCTAAAGCAGCTTCACCTCTATTATCCTTTGCTAAACCAAATCCACAACCAATAGCAAAAAAAAGCGCTAAGTTTGCAAAAATTACTGCTCCTGGTGACTGAACAATAAATGAAATTCAGTAACCAACAGCATTAGTAATTTCGGCATGACCGTTAATAGTTACTCCTGGATTAGTTGTGTAAGCTAACCCTAAAGCACCAAAACGGTTTAAAATTGCAGCAAACGGTAAAACAGCAATGGGAAATTGCAAAGCTTTACCTAATGCTTGTAAATTATTAAGTAAATTTGTTCGAAATTCACTTTTTTGTTTTACGATTCTTTTTTTTGGTAACGATTGGTTAATCCGGAGGTTTTTTCTAAATTGAAATATATTTCCCACAATAACCTTTTTAAAATGATAAATAATAATAAAGTGTTAGTAAAGGATTAATTTTTTTAATTATTGTTGATACCTATTGATTTGCTGTTGATAGATAAAATAATTATTATTTCATTAAAAAAATTAATCTGATTTTATTGTAATTTGCTTTTTTTAAAAATCTATTAAAAAATTATTTTTATTCTTTAATTTACTAGCGGCAGCATAATCAATGAACATTGTTACTTTTGGGTGTTTTTTTAGAATACTACATGGTAATAAATTAGTAATTTTATCTTCTTCTAACATTTTTTGAACAACGTCTGCTTTTGGGTATCCATAAGCAATAAAAATAATTTCTTGAGCGTTCATAATTGATTTAACACCCATTGTAATTGCTGTTTTTGGAACTTCAGCTTGATTCTTAAAAAACCGAGAATTAGCAACAATTGTTGAGTGTTTTAGGGTTGCTAAATGCGTTAAAGATTCAAAATCAGCTGGTGGTTCATTATAACCAATATGACCATTACGACCAACACTTAATAACTGCAGGTTAATTCCACCTAAATTTGCAATTTTTTTATCATAGTTACGGGCATATTCTAAATAATCACCAGTTCCTTTAGGAATAAAAATTTGTTTTTTTTGTAGTTGTAATGGTAGATATAAATTATGATTCATATAGTAATAGTATGATTGTTCATGATCTGGTTTTAAACCAATGTATTCATCAAGATTAATGACGTTAACATTCTTTCAAGAAGTATGATTTTTTAAAAAATCCTTTCGTAAACAATGATAAGTAGTTAATGGTGATTCTCCGGTTGGTAATCCTAAATTAAACTTTTTTTGTTTTTGGTTTGCTTTTTTAATTTTCTGTAAGATTAAATTTGCAACTTTTTTACCCATTTCAAATTTATCTTGACAAATATATACTTTCATATCCTTAAATTCCTTACGATGTTAATTAATTTATTTTATTTTATAAATAAATTAATTTTTAAAAAATAAATTTTTAAATTGTCAACCAATAAACATTCACGGTTTTGAAAATTAGCAATTTTTTGTAAACTAAAAGCACTTAAATTATGCTTTAACAGAAATAATTTTTTAATTGCGCTTAAATCATCTTCATTAACTTTATGGATCATTAAATATTGACAATTATTAATTAAAGCCAGTTTTTTATCATTATTCGTAACTAAATCAGCAACATTTTGGGTAATTAAAGTTAAAAAACCTTGGTATTTACGAATTCTTTTCATTAAGTTAATAAAAAATAACAAACATGATTGATATGTCTCATTTAACAATAAATGGGCCTCATCAATAATAATGTTTAGATAACCTTTCTTTAAAAAATTACTGTTAATAGCTGTGTTTAAAAGCTCTAATAATAGATATAAATAAACCTCGTTTTTTTTGGAAACAACAACTAAATTTGTTAAATTAATGATTGTTAATTTTTTGTTTAAATCAATCTTAAATTGCCTAGAATCAATTTTAGATTGAAAATGATCCTTAAAAATTCAAATATATTTTTTTAAATCTTGATAAGTATCATCTTTCTTATTTTTTAAAACTACTAAATGATATAAATCTTCTAAGTTAGGTCATTTAGAAACTGTTTTTAAATTATCATCATTAATTTGAAATTGTAGATAAATTTTAATGATTAATTTTTTTAATTGGTAATGATTATTTAAATTAAAATTAGGAAAATAGATCTTAAATAAATCAATGATTAATTGTGTTTGATTTTGAATTGATCCTTTAAAAACAAAGAAAATATTAAAATTTAAATCACTAAAATTTAAATTAGCAAAACTAGAAGTATATTTATGCAAAAATAAATATTCATGTTCAAAATCAATAATAATAGTTTTGATATTTTCTTTTAAATTATTTAGAACATGATTAAAACAATTAAATGTTTTTCCAGAACCACTTGTTCCTAGAATAATTAAGTTTGAATTTAAATGCTTGCTATCCTGTTTTTGTTGATTAAAGATAATTGGAGCATTATTTAGTAAGTTTTTTCCTAATAAAAATCCTTTGTTTTCATCTATACAGTTGCTGTTATTAAAAAATCACAGCAAAACAAAACTGAAATTAGCAATTTCTTGAGCCTTGGTTAATGCTTGCAAGGAAATTAAGGGCTGTTCAATAATTAAATGTTGCTTAAAACTTAAATTATTGAGATAAAAATGAAAATTATTAATTTTTAAATTATATTCTAAACAGATTTCATGTAATTTTTTTTTACTTTTTGCTTTAAAAATTACATAAATTTCAAACAACGATAAAAACTCATCATGGTTAATAATTTTGTTTTGTAAATTAAATAGTAAATTTTCACAGTTCGCTTTTGAAATTTGTTTTGAAAACTTAAAAAAATGATTTGCTTTCAAATTTTGTAATGAATAATCAACCCTTTTAATCGCTTCATTACGATTTAATGTTGCTTTTTTAATTACTAAATCAACATTTAAATTTGTGGTTAAAACTTGCCCTAGCTGTGGATATATTAAATATGGATAAGTGCTAATTTTTTTTAGACAAAGATAATTATCATCAGCAAATTTAATGTAATTTGGTTTAAAAATTATTCTTTTACTCGCAAAATTAAAACCAAAATAGTTCAAAAGATAGTTTTCAATTTCAAAATTAATTTTTGTAATTTGACAATCATCATCATTTAAAGATAATAATGTTTTTCTGATCTTTATTAATTCTTCTTTGTTTACATTATATAAAACAAGAAAAAAATTATTCTTGCTTAAAAAATTATTTTTAATTTTTGTTTTTAGGTTTTTGTTTTTGATAAAAAAATGAAACGGCAAAGCTAGCTTACACAAATCAAAATTAACAATTTTTAATTTTGCACAAATCAGCTCTCATTTCTGTAAATGAAATTTTGTTTGCTCAACATTTAATTCACTTAAACCAACATTATCAATTTTTAAAATTGTCAAAAAATAATTTTTTTGCTTAAAAATATGTTTTTGACTTGTTATTGGAATGTTTGCTTGGATGATTTTAGGATTAATTTTTTGACAACCAATTACGTATTTAAAAATTAAAAATAAAAATTGATAAACTTTTATTTCTTCTTGTTTTAAATGCGTTAATAAAAATAATAAAAAAATAAAAAAAATAATAATGACAATAATGGCAGCCGTTAAACTATAAACTAAAAAAACAAAGAAGATGATAAAAGTAATAAAGAAATAACTAAAGATAAATAATAAATCTTTTAGATTAATCCCGTTAAAATAAGTAAACAACAACAAACGACAGGTTGAAGATTTTTTAGCAATAAAACCATGAAAATTTTCTTCCATTTTATCAATATTTACTTAAATTTTTATTTAACCCAGGGTTGTTA
>Ga0210059_1002525_pt1 | contig 28726 bp, 14 predicted proteins | sample Ectturendosymbi2_FD_188042 | JGI IMG/M metagenome (GOLD analysis project Ga0210059, IMG submission 188042) | Ecteinascidia turbinata endosymbiont from Florida, USA - Sample 2 (SPAdes) (version 2) | ecosystem: Host-associated > Tunicates > Ascidians > Unclassified | place: Key West, Florida...
GATTTCAATTATGTTTTTTTTCCAGACCATCTTACATGTAAGTGCACCTTATATAAAAAAATGAGGCATTTTTGTGACATTGGGTTACACAATTGCAATTTCTTGTTGGATTATAATGATTTGACCCATAGGTGAATTCTACTGTACTTTACACTATTGTAGTATGAACTGGTGAATGTTAGGGAACATATCCGATCCCTTTTCATTCATTGTGTTTTTGGATTTATGCCATCAGGAAAAATATTGGATTTGTTCCCTGACATGTACTGGTTCATACTATAATTGTTTACGGTATATGTATACCAGACATGGGGCAATTACATCACAAATGCAATTGATTACGATTACTGGCCACATGCTCGATAACGATTACGAATAACCAAAATCACAATGTGATTGATTATGATTACATTGAAAGTAATTGTGATTACATTTGTCTTGAAACATCTTCAGAATGAAACAAAACCCATTTGCATGGTTTGATGTAAGTATATTTTCAGACAACATATAAACGACTGAATTCCACAAACGAAATTACCAATCTGTGAAGATTACGCACTGGAAAAAAGAAGAAACACATTAATTGTTTACATTGTGTGCATGCAACAAACCAGTTGTGTAACTAGAGGTTTGAACCAAGGGTGGAAAAACGGAGCTGAAACAGGCCCACTGGCCACTGTATGGGGCTCACTAGCAAACACACAGAAAAAAAACATGAGAAATGATGATGAGTCCGGATGGATGGCTATACTAAAACCCTAAGTCAACAAAAACTACTCCCAAACACGCAAAAACGGCAACCTACTGAAAACCAAAAGTTACAAAAACTGAAATATGACCTATGTGGGGGCCTAGTTTTTTCATTTAGCTTGCCAGGGAGGAATTTCACCCTCCTGACCCCCCGTCAGTTATGCCACTGCTACAAACACTTTATATAATATTGATTAAACAAAATTAATCAATTTTTAAAAACGTTTGTTACAGGTGGTGAAATCAACGGTTCAAATCTTTTCATCAGACAAACGACATCTATCAGGCTCGAACACTCGTCCAGCAATGCTGAAAAGTCATTTGTTAGCAGGCCTGCTGTAATTTCAAAATTGCTGTCTATTTCTTCAAACTGCTGGTTATGATGTTCATAACTGTGTAGTAGCCTTTGGATTGTCTGCAAACGCAGCATAGCATTGTGTAGCTTTTCCTTTGAAATAAAATTAACAATGATGCCAATATAGCTGCGCATCTGTCTATTGGACCAAAAGTCATTTGGTCAACAAAACCTCACTGGTTTCGTTGAGCTTTTTTTTTTCCAATATCCGTTTATGATATTTGTTGACATGCAAAGTTATCAGCGTTGTGGAAAGGTGCTTTCGACTGGGTTAAATTATGTTATTCCTCTGAAAAAGTTCATTTATACAAATTAGTGTAGGCTTACATAGCTTACACCAGCACTTACATTCACGTGTTCACTCTGAATATATATAAACAAAACCAACATCTCTCCTCTTAATGTACCACTATGTATTCTGTTGCCAAATGCAAACCCATTTTTAAGTAAAGCTCTTATTTTTGTTGCTACATCTCACTAGACTCACTGCGTTACTTCTGGCGACCAATAGGAAGGCTAGCTGGAACAAAGCGAGAACTCACTACAAAAGCTGTGCTTGCTAATGGACTATCTGGATTTATCACACAGATAGGCAAATGACCTGCCCTGAAACATTACCATGACAACGAATGATAAAGGAGGAAACCCAGCTTCCAAAACCGCAGTTCATCTCACGGTGACGTAGCATGAAAAATTCCAAGTTTAATCATGAAAGTAATCATCGATTACGAATAAATTCGCAATGTATTCAATTACGATTACACAGTTTTTTTTAAGGAAAATGTTAGGTACCTGGAATGGACCTGTAGGGACCCGATTTCTCTGATTACAGGGACCCGATTTTCTCTGATTCTAAGGATCTGATGATAAATTCCTCTGAATGTAGGGACCCGATTTTCAATTCTAGGGACCCAAATCGGGTCCCTAAAACACCTTTAAAAAAACCTGGATTACAGGTCATTTTTGGTCAGTTCAATCGATTATGATTACAAATGCTCAAAAAACTGTAAATCGATTACAATCGACAATTACGATTACCCCATGTCTGATATATACATATATAATTTTCTGTCCACTGTCCGGTATTATTGTTTTTTAACGTCTTATCTTTTAATCAGTGCTTCCTGCCTGTTGTTTTTATCAGCTTGTTGCTACCTGGAGTGCTGGCATTTTATGACAGTTGTGCTTGAATCTCTCAACATTTTGTGTTTGCCCGGACAAAGATAGTTGTAACTAGCTATGAACATATTAACATTTTAATAGTCAGTTTTTTAACCTGTTTTATGTTTTTAACATCAATAGAGCTTGATTGAAGAACTGTTTACTGAAGTCCTACTGTCTCTGAAACACAAACTATGGAAGTGACAAGTTTTAATTTGTTAACGTGTGGCTGTTTTTTTTTCAGTCATAGACTGAATATATATTTTGTATAATGACTGAAAAAAGTTAAGTAAATTCAGTCATATATAATGTCTGAAAAAGTAAGCTAGTGAAGAATACTGTTTTTGTGAAATGTCGTAGTGAAAAAAAGCCTAGGTTGTGTGGTATGCTAATGCTCTGGCCCAAACTTACTTTCCAAGTACACTAGGCTATAGACAAAACTGGGTTTTTCTGTGTTCGATTTAAGGGCAGCTGAAAACAAAGCGAATGTTGTTGGTGCAGTATTATTTCTTTGTATAACACATGCTATATCTTGAACTTGGCTATTGTGTAGTGTGTAAATCATTCCTTTAGTGATTGACTTTTGATGATTTTTTGTGTATATGCAAAAGTATGCAATTCTTACCTTTAAAACAATGATGGTCTAATTCTTCTAAGATAAAGTGTTTACTTGCAAGAGTTTGACTGTGCTGTTACCATTGTACTTCAATACCTGATTGACATAAACTTGCAATTCATCAACCTGGGATATTGTAGAGCTGTATTGTATTGATTCATACTAGTTTTGAGGAAAACTTGCTGAAACTACAATTTTAATTTGCAGTGAACATAGTATTTGTAAGTTCCTGTGTCCAACTATCAAACTTGTAAGTGAATGGTTGTCAATGGCAGAAGATTTTGTTGATCATGATTTCTTTGATGCATCACCATATTCAGGTATTACTGTGTGATTTGTGCCATGTTGTGAAGTGAATTTGACAATTGTATAGTGGTGACCATCTATTCACGTAAAGCGATTCCTCACAGTAAGTTATTGCATGGCTAGTTGAATGACAGTTTGGTGGTTCTCTTTGTTGACTGTTCAGCAAAGCTGCATGAATGTAATCCAGACATAACAAATTTTGACGATTGTTTATTTTGGGTTCAGTGTGAAATAATCATATAAAGCAGTGCTTTTCAACTTTTTTATCTAGCAGGACACTTTTACTGACAACGTTCTGTGGGGACCACTTTGAGATACTGCAGGAAAATGACAATAGGATTAAGATATAATAAATATAATGAAAACTCAACACTTTACACCAATGAGTAATCCAGTAATTTAACCAATAACATTCCATGCCAGTGGTTGGCTAACTGTGGGTCTCGGCTGGATTGTGGGTTGTTCAGCACTTTTTATTGAGCCACGTAACACTCACTGTTGTGGGCCACATGCTATGAAGGAACTAAGTGCTGCACCATTTGCATGGGATAAAACATAGACTACTGTAACAACTATCGAACATAGTTTGTTTGACATTAACAAGGCAAAGTTTGGAGTCTTGTAGTGTTCTCCAACCATTCTACAGAGTGGTCCACAAGTCCATACCCATTCACATGTTATCATGCGGTAGTTTGTTATGCATGTATTTTTTTAAAATTTCTTGCTTTTCAGAGAAAATATATTATATATATATGAAAGTTATAATACATAAAAAGTATGGCAGATCAAAGTCCATTTACACTTGAAGAGCAGACTGTAAAAAGCACATGGGTACATGAACACCACAATACTGGTGACACCTTGGATACAATAAGTGCCAAATTTGAAAAAAAATTTAAAATGAATCCACCGACATGCAAAACGATGTCAAAATAGGAAAGCAGGTTGTTTGAAACTGGCAAAATGCCTCATAGAACATGGCGTTGCATAATATTATGCAGTGAGAATGAAGGACAGCATACAGACGTACTGGATGCATGAGATATATTTGTGGTTATGGACTTATGGACTACCCTGTACATTCCATCAGTGATCTTCCCAGAGTACTGCACGTCTGTTGTTGTCAGATGAACTGGTTGAAGAATGATAAAGTTCTTTTGAATAGGAACTCTTTATGCTGTATTTGCAAGAAGTTTTCACTTGTTCTTTGTTGATTTTCACCATTATTCTCTTCACTTGCTTCAACTATTTGTTTTTTTAGGCTTTTGAGGTGATTGAGTTGTTAAAATTCTAGCGTAACATGTAGTATTCATGTGACTTTTGTTCCTCAAGGATATTTCTATCTGTCCTCACAAACTGATATGGATGTACCACAAGCATTGACAAATGTTGTCATTTTCATTTAAACTGTGTATTCCTTGTTATTTTTCGAATTCCGTTGGTGTTCCATGCTCATTTCATGACTCTTTCTCAGACTTCAAGGCATTATTTTTGGGCTCATACACAGTTGCACTTACAAACCTTTAAACTGCTGGTTACAATCATGATTATTTCTGTGATCACGCTACTGGTTGATATTCGCCATGGGTTTTCCATGTTAAAAGATAACTTAACTGACACCCAAGATGAAAAGAACAAAAGGGTTGTTTTTGGTTGCCGCATTATTGTTTCGTTATTGTTTCTTATCTCATTTGGCTTCAAGACTTTCAAATTTCATGGATAAAAAGTTTTGGTTAGCATTTGACTGTTTAGAGCAGACTTGCACAACCTTTTTGCTGTTGACAGCTGCATCACATTTACTTTTATGAATTACGGTTGCCAGTGAGTTCAAACTTTTGTTACTTTATGCATTGCTTCTGTTCTGCTTCCACACACTGAGCTTAGCCTGTTTCCACCCTCTATTTGGCCATCTTTCTGCTAAGCTAAGTATCCTATTTAAACAGAGTTTTTTATTAATGCATGGCTGCCAAAACTTATGTTTTGAATTACATATGCACGGCTGCATACATTTTTATTGAAAGCCACAGGTTATGAAACCATGGTTTAGAGCAGTTTAGTAAATTTTTAATGTAAGATGCTCGCTTGATTATGTTTTTAGTGACCAAAACCCAAACGTTGAAAGTTTCAACTTTAACAGAGTATTTGTGTAAAATTTTTGTCCACTTTGTAAGTGTAGCAGATTTATTGAAATTATATTGCAGAAAAAATGTAAAAACTCAATCTCTTGTTAAAAATATATATTTGAGATGGGCACTTGTTTTAGTTGTACAAACATATATTTGTGCATGCTGGACCAATATACAAGACTGATTTCAACAGCGCTGGTCATTGCAATTTGCATGGTTGCCTCCCATTAAAAAACTGAAATGGCAAAATGGTTTTGATTTTACGGCAACTTTCTTTGCAAGAGTGTTATGACTTTACATTTGCTTAGAAAATTACCTGTCATTGCTTTTATATGCCATTGTTGTGGAGTGTACTTTGCATTTGGCTGATGTGTTGCAGCACTTGGAATATTTTTTGTTTTAGATTGGAAAGCTTATTTGTGAAAGCTTTTTTGTTATAGATGTTCCATCCACTTCAAACAACTTTGACCATTCCCCTGTACCACCATCTTCAGCTAAGAACCAGCACTTGTGTCATGATTTAACAAGCTCAAGTTCTGAAACTGACTCAAGTACTGAAAGCACAAGCGATTTACATGGAAGGAATGAAACAATTTTCAATAAACGTGGCACATCCAAAGCAATATCAGATGATGAAGCACAGCTACGAAACTCCACTCAGGGGCTACAAAAGTCGGCTGAATGTACATACGACAAAAGTTCCCATTGTGATGAGGAAGAACACCTCGCAAAACAAAAAGAAAAACGGTTAAAGCGTCGCTCCACTTCGAAGAAAAAGAGTTTGCAGAAAGCATATATATCACGTCCAAAAGATGGCGATGATGAAGGATCTGATTCTGTAACGGATGTGTCACCGCTCTCATCACCTGGTGGTTCCCCAATACCTCCAAGGCAAGATGCCAAACTCAACGGGATTGATGCTCAAGCAACGAATGCATCAGATGCTCCAGTAAATTATCGTCACATCACTAAGCTCAATGTAGTTTTTAAAGATTCATCGCAGACTAACGTTGATGCAAAAAAACAAAATGGTTTACAGTTCAATGATATTCATGATGTTTCTGGTATCCAGAGACAAAGACAGTACCACGATGATCACTGGTCAAGCAGCAGTGATGAAAACGACCCGGTATTTCCCGAAAGGAGAAAGCAGCAACGAAAGGGCAAAACACGTCACGACATATCCGTAAGGAATCATTGCAAACGCCTGCTTGATTCCTCAGCCAGAGAATCGATGGAAATTTGTCGTCTCCTTGAAACAGTTCTAGAGCTTGAGAAGCAAAAACAAACCAGGAAGGTACGGCTGATATTTGCACTTGCGTTACTTATGAATATGAAGCTTAACTGATTGGAGTTCCAACAATTTCTATCGTTTCCAGCGAGGTGTAGATCATGGTGTTTTCACGCAAGCAGTGCTTTCTGCCTTTGTACATACAACGTTCGCATAAGTTTGGTTGACGTTTTTTCACTACGGTGTTGACTGTTATCTTTCTTATGGTGCAGGAATATTCAAGGGAGGTGCCTCTACATCGTCAATTTCATGGGAATCCTGTGCAACCGAGGCACAGCAGAAAAAACATGTCATTTAGCAACGAGCAGGTAAGGTGCATTTTATGGAGTACTTTAATTGCTGTAGTTTCGAAAACCATTGCTTAGAAAGCAGAACTTATCTATTGCGCCAACTATAGTGGATATCTGCAATGGAGTCAATTGTGGTTAAATGTAATTAGTAACACTTAGGCAAATTAATGGCAATTTAATTGTAATTGCGATTTTTCAAATTGGTAAATTTTATTGAGGCTTCTGTAATTGAATGCTTAGACCGTGACACTTTAAATAGAAAAGCCAATTATGTAGTGACCTGGAGCTGGAGGGCTAGTGTGAGAAAGTAAATGTACATCTTTGGAAATAGAAGAAACGTTATTGGGATTTAGCTAAAAAACAGGAATTATTGTTTAATTGGTGAAGAGGCTTGGATATTTCAGTATGATGAAGACTTTTGATAAAATACCTGTGTAACTGAAAACGAAGAAGTCATTGTTTGGGCTGTAGTCACGTGACCCTGAGGGATCCACAGGGTATGGAAAGAATCGAAAAAGTATTGAATTGTGAAATCGGTTTTCAAGACCTTGAGAAAGTATTGAATTTGGCCAAAATATACATAAAGTATTGGAAAAGTATGGAAATTCCAAATTCAGGCATTTGTTTATTCAAATTCTGCTCTTTACCACTGATGACAGATTTGCTGATATTTTTGTATTGTGTTCCATGAATAAAATTTTGAACAAAAAAATGAAGATTAGTGATAGTATTAAAGTTTTTTAATTTAGTATTGGAAAGGTATTGAAAAAGTATGGAAAATGGTTTTTGAAAATGTGTGGGAGCCCTGAAAATGTGACATTAACCTGTGAACCTTAGAACAGAGCACGCTGCTTCATAAATTTCTCGCTAAGATAGCGCCCGTCGCAAGCCTGATTCACAAAGCAAGAACGTGTAGTTCGAGCATCTATCGCGAGGAAGAACCTTGAATAAAGGTGAAACACCAGCTTTTGTTGGCGTCTCAATTTGCTGTAGAAAGACACCCCGACTCAGGACTGAGGGAAACCAACACTTTATGGAGATTCTGTGGAGTAGAGTTTGGGTTAAAAGTCATCGGCGAAAAGAAGTACTGTAAAAGGAATTTCATTTTTAGTGATACAATCTTTTGGAAATGACAACCAAACTCGTCATAAAAAGTAAAACTGCGTCAGCGTTATCTGCCGGAGAATTGTATTTGAGTAAGGTTGCAGGACGGACGATGCGTAGTGTTATGTGAAATCAATTTCCTGTTAAACATTTGCTGATTGATTCATACTCTTCACCTTTTCGGAGAGTAGTTACTTGAATACAGCTATGTGCAAGTTGGAATCACCACAAAAAGATGAAAGCAGAACCCATTCGTCTGATTCCTCGAAAGCTTACAGCAAACTTGGAGTTTTTACTGTCAGTGAATATACCATAACTTTTTTCGACGATTTTCAAACTGTACAGCAGTGTTTCTCAAAGTGGTCGATATCGACCTTTCAAGGGTCAGTTGGACCATCCAAGGGGTAGATAAATAGTCACGGGGTCGAATGGAGTTTACTGACTGGCCAGGGGGTCAATGAATAACTGCTGGGGTCTACTGGAGCCTCTAATTCAAAATTATTGTTAATCGGACAAGGAATACAAACGGCGTTTTTCAACAAATCAAACAGAATTACGAGGGCTGATCAAATCTCAGCTACAGTAGTTTAAAAGAGCATTCGAATTGAATAGTTTTTATTAAATCATTCAATGGGATGACATTATGAAAGCTGTTCTGTTTGTTACGTCACAAACAATATTGTAGTGCATATGTGGCAGTTCGGCAGTTGTTAGACTGGTAGTACAGTACAGGGTTGCCAGGTTGACCCTTTTGGAGCCAAATTTCAGAAATTTGGTTCCAAATAACACTTGTTGGCCCCAAAATTTTCCTTTGGAAGATTGTTGGAATGATATTTTCCAGGCTTCAGCATCATCTATTTTAACGAACGTGCATATGATGTCAAGATTTTTTGGCGATAAAGCAAATAACTACATCATTTCAAGCAAAATTGCTATCTTCGACGCAAATAATTTAAATCTAGTGAATTTTTTTCAGATCTAGTGAATTTTTGTGAACCTAGTGATTTTTGCAGAGAAGCCTGTGGCAACACTGTCATTAGGCTACGCAGTAGGACGGAGAACAATTGTTGTAAACCCGAGTAAAAGCCACAGTAAATACTTTTGCAAAGCTAGCGAAAGTAAATCAATATGCCTCGTATATTTTATGCATTTCAAGTAAGAAGTGCTCAAATTTATTTTGACACATCCTTTCTTTGTATTAGTAACTGTTGGGCTAGGCCACGGGGTCGACTGAAAATTGTATAATTCAATTGGGGGTCAACGTGCAGAAAAGTTTGAGAACCACTGCTGCACAGTGACAACAATTTTCGTCTAAAACATGCTTTGCCGGCAAGTTAAGCTTTTTCATTTTTTTCAACATTTGCTATCGCAGTGCATCCATTTCCTTGAAATTGATTAATTTAAAAATTTCAAAAAAACACTCCACCATGCATGTGAGTAGTCTGTTTTCAAACACAACTAATCTGACGCAGATCGCATCTAATATAGACGCCTTTCGTAGAATTTCAACCTTACCATCTCAATGTGCTTCAACAAAAAATCAATCTTATTCTTTCAATGTAGCGTCGTGCGAACAGGAGAACCACAACGTGGATAACATTTCAGAATCTAGATTCTTATTAACTGGAACAAGTAGACAGTTACAAAAGATTTGGTGAACCATGAAACAGAGCTCAGATGGCTTCTTGTTTAAGACTCCTGCCACAAACAGCGTAATAAAAATTTTTCGTTTGATTTGTCATCACACTTGTGGGGACCTAGGGTTTTTTCGTTGAGATATTTCAGTCATTTGTCCCGTAATAGGGTCTTAAAATTCGCCGTAACAGTATTCACTGGTCGATATTTTTTGACATTATGACTAAATTGACTTAATTTTTTTTTCGGTCATTTAAAAAAATTCGGTCTATGACCGAAAAAATAAACCTAGTTGGGGTAATGAACAAGGTAATAGTTTGATGTGGCAAGAGTAGGCTCTTTAGTTGGAGAATGAATTGCCGGCGACTTTATACCTCATGAAGAAACCGTCTTAAGCAAGCTCTATTTCGTCACTGATGTTCATAAAAGGTAATGAGGACTTGTTCGAAAAAGTTTTAAGGACTCAGTATGAACGCACGGTTGATTCCATGTTTTACCCACTGTAATTGAATGTAGTTAAGACTTAAAGTAATTATAATGGAATTGAACTTTCGCAAACCAGTTGTAGTTGAAATTTTTTCAGACATGGAGTTATAATTAAAAAAAGTCATTGACTCCATCACTGGTGTACCCGGTAACTCCTGCACTAGATCAACGGTTTTTATGGTTAGCTGGTTATTACTTTGTCGATAGCTTCGTTTAATTGCATGGTTAGTTGATTTGCACGTTAACATATTCTTGTGTTGGTGCTATTTTGACGCCTTGAAAGATTAATTTTTGCACGTGAGTCCTCAACAAAAAGAAATGCTATTGTCAAGCTGGATTTTGTTTCACTGAGACATTTCGGTCATTTTTTGCTGGGACATCTTGGTCGCTGAGACATTTCGGTCATTTGTCTCACAGTTGTATTAAAACTCGCTATAATTGTATTCATTAGTCTGTATTTTCAGACATTCTGACAGAATTTACTTAATTTTTTTCGGTCATTTGAAAAAAATTCGGTGTATCACCGAAAAAAAAAAACATTTGTCAAGTAATCCTGCTTCAGTGTATGCTGTCAATAAGTAAATCGAACTTTTTTCAGTTGCTCCGCGTAAACACCAATGAGCTAAAAGTTCCGATTCGTGTTGCATCATTTAGTCGTTGCTCCATATTGCAGCTATAAGTCGCGAAACGCATGGTCATCGGAACAGTTTTCGTAAATGAATAATTTATTGCGTTTCTCACCAGAACTGCATTTGCTGCTTCTTGCTAAGATCTTTTGTGTTCAAAACAGCCTACCTGCTTCACACAGGTGAGAAACATAGACCAAGAAAATCAACGTCTCTTAAAAGAAATAACAAAAGTCAATGCCCGACGATCCAGACCGTCCAGTGCTTCTAGTGTTCGCTCTACGTCAACCGTAAAATCCAATTTTTCTGTAGACAGTAGGTACGACTTTTTGTGGAGTGTGGTGTTTGTGTGTGATATGCTATGATTTTTCCAGTTGTTGCCCACCATTTTCGATCAGTTCGCGCACAAGCCTATGATTTAGTAATCTGTGCGATTGTCCTGTTCTAGAGTAGCTTTTACTCCGATGCATAGTGTGTGGTTAGTTGGATTTAGCTGATTGTTATTAAAAGCGGAATGTTCCAATGTACCGTTCTATCTAGTTTAAATTGTAAAGTTAAGTTACTTTTTGTGTTCTGTCGATTATCAACAAGTGCCAGCAGTTGAATAGCCCTTGCTGATGGGTATCTTTTGTTCACGCCCAGAGTAACAAGATAGTCAAGCTAATTTCATATTGTTTTCTCCCCGTTGGTTTCAACCGCCAGCACAGCGACGCTGTTTTCAGTACTGCTTGTCAGATGTCGGTAGCAACTGGCAGTGCTATTATTACTGTTAGGTAGAATTTACAGTTGATTCCCGCCACAACCTGCTTCACTTTCCATCGTGTGACACTGTATAATGCTGTTTGCCAGTTGCTCCGTGTACTGTTTGTTATTACTCAATCGTGTTATGTTTGTGACAGAAATTCGACTTCCTCCAGCCACAGCCGGTTGAGCAGTGGCAGGAGGCGGCAGTCTGATCGTCCCGTCAAACTGTACCACTCAACCATCAACAGAATCAACTACCAACGCCAGATTGAAAGAGAAAATACTGTAAGTTAATTGCGGTATCTAACTATGCTATTACTCCAAATTGAAATAACGTGCTTGCTGCTAAACAAACCTCATTGCGTAGCTATTGAGTGCAAACTTCAGAGAATTTAATTGTTTTGCAAAGAAGCCGTAAATTGTATAGTTTAATTATTTAATGCCCTGGTGTAACGCAATTAAATTTGACGATTGAAAGTCCTAATCTGGAATGCTAGTTGATTTCCCGATAAGCAGCGAAGTTTTCGGAGATCGGCTGCACGACTTCTGGTTCGTGTACATAACCATCACACTCTCGGTCGTGATTGTGCGTTTAGTGAAAGAATGTAGCAGTGTTTTGCACTTTGGCAATTAGGCGCACGATATCCACTCAGGAAACGTAGGCAGAGCAATGTTCTAGAATTGGTACCATAGGTATCTTGTTGGCAAAAGACTTACTGAGCCACGAAGGTAGATCTCTAAGTTACTGGCTCGCTAAAAATGTTTCCGCAATTCAATGGCCCGAAGTGCGCTTTATTGAAGTAAGGCGCACGCGTGTTATGAAGCACAAATGACGTTTTCACGAGACGGTGCCTTGTCGTGACTAACGCGCGACAGCAGCGAGTGAGTCAAAAGCAACGTACTATAAACAGCTTGACGTTGCAACACCTGGGATAAAGCTGGCTGTGCTTCGGTTGCTCAGATATTTTTACTGCCGCTGCTATTATGAAATTTAACAGGAGTTGGTTATGAGTGTAAATGCTATGTGCCCAGCGGTCTATATTTCACGAATAAGCGGTAGTTCTTCGCGATGTTTGCGCAAAAAGTCTCATAAATAATCTAGATAATTGTACGCGTGTTTGTTGTAAGCATTTTGATCTGTGCGGCCTTGCGGTAAGTTACCGGCTGCTCGCGTGTGTCAAACATGCATGCAGCGGCCTTTTAAGGTCATTCGAAACGCTTAAGCTGCTGCCTGAACTATGAGCCCCAAAGACAAAGGCGGAACAAGGCGCTCAGAAATCGATATGAGAAGTAAACGGTTGTCATTAACTGTATAGAAGGATCAGCGCACTTCGGTTACGCGCATGAAAAGTAGAAGTCATGCAAAAATGTCAACAAAGCATTGATCCCCTTGGAGCTTACATCCATATGCCATAGTTAATGCCATCGCTCTGCTCCTTCATGTCCGTCCTATACATTCAATCGACGCGGACATGTATTTTTGGCGAATCGACAGCATTAACGGAGCACGAGCAAACAATGGAAATTTGCAGGTGGTGACATCTGTGAAACGCTGACGACCGGCAGTGCGTTTCAGACGGCGTTTGGACATAACAATGATCTGGGAGAGCATAGCACCACTGTCAGGGGAACGTGTGTACATACTATATGTAGCCTTTTTATTCTGCGAAACTGTTCGTTTCGTTCCAATTTAAAAACAGAACACGAACCGTGGCTTGCTGACATTGCGTTTGTAATTCTTGTTTCGTGTTGTTTAGCAACTCTTGAAAAGATTGCAGTCAACGAAGCCTACGATCGGAATGCAGAGAAAATCCCAGCTAGCTGACTACAAGCAGCAAGCCAAGTACATGGGCGGCTCCATTGACAGGAATGGGATGTCCGTACGACGCGCTCACGGTAAGGATCGTTGCAGCCAGTGTTATATCCACGGCATGGTGCAGGTTTTCACGTAAGGACTTGACGTAAAAGGCGTTTGTGGGGAATTAAAGGCAATTGTTTGTTAAAGATTTGTGTCGTAAACTCGAAAGAGCAGTTGCATTTGCAAAATTCGTTGTTCTGCGTATGTCGGCCAAGAACTTGCATGTTCACTTGTGGATTTCGGTGTGCAGACAACTGAGACCACTTCATTTGAGAACACGTTCATTTGAGACCTGTTAATTGAGAACACATTCACATGAGACTTTTTCATTTGAGACCACATTCAGTTTAGATCACATTCATTTTACGCCACGTTAAAGTGAAGCTGTTTTGATTTACTGTGAATCACATTTTTATGATCTACCTTCCTCTTCTTGGCGGAAGACGTGAAGTTTTGCAAGGTGACTCTTCATTTGAGGTTTTGCATGGTTACACCCTTCCGTGTCGGGCAGGAACGCAAAACAAGTAATTCTTTGACTTTGTCTAAATGACATTTCAGAGGTGCCACGCCTTCTTCCAAACCCGAGGCATGAAGAGTTTTCTGACCTCTGCGGTGTTTTAAAGTGCGAGTGCGTTTATAACCCAGCGTGAGTCACCCCTGGACACGGAAGGGCGTGAATACGTATAACTAAAACACCCAGAACTGTCCATGGAATTCCCGTGGGATTTGTGGGCTTGAAATTTGTCCCTTGACCCATCGTAAGTAATTTTGACGTTATGTAGTAGGAATTTTCTGAATTTGAACACCATTATTATAAGCTTACAACACACCAAGTACTAGATGTAGAGGCTCAGTGCAATGATTTAATGATGCGAGGGTCAGAAAATAAGGTTGTCGGGCCGTTTTAGGTTACAACTATAAAAAGGTCATCCATTTCTCATTCCACCCTGATTGGATTGTTTGGGGTACTTTTTCCACAACTCTGTGATGCTAGGCATTCGACATGCACATGATATAATGTACTTCGTATTACTGGTTCAGTGGGAATCCCATGGGATGGGAAAAACATCAGTGGCCATGGGATGGAGTAGAAAAAAATGTTCCATGAACAAGCCTAACGCCACATGGCTTTCTCAAAACCCACCTCTATACCCTGGATAAAAAATCTATGCATATCTGCAAATATATAGTTGGCCCAACAAAAACACACTTTTCTAGAAGGTCCAACGAATTCCTATTTATAAAGTTTCCTAAACCACATCGAGCGCATTTGGCGAAATGAAATTTGTTACGAAGCACAAGTATCATCTCGCTTTTTTACTGGAAAGAATCGCATACATAAGTTATTTTGCATAAGGAATAATGATGTTTGGTTCGGTCCTTGAAGGGAGGAAAGATTCGTTGCTGTTAAAAGTTTCATTAGACCACGCGTCTGCTCAAGTTACTAAATTGTGCAGCTACAGATCGATCAATTCGTTCCTCCGCGATGTTGATCTCTGGCTCCTGTCTCAAACACTCGCGTTACTTAACCACAGAGCAAACTTCAGCAGAGTTCAAAATTTCCGCCGTCTATTCACCTTTCCGAAGCAATACAGGCTTGCTTAACTCGTTTCAGGATATTTTAGTGCTTATACAACCTTTGCAAGAGCGGAGAATGTCACTGACTATTGGTGCACGTTTGGGTTCTAGGTGTTCAGCGCTTGCTTATTTCTGCAAGTTAAGAACATGCGTTTATCAAACACTGGTTTTTGCTACGATATCGTGTCGTGGTGTGCTGCATTTCGTGATGAGTGTACGTGTCGCTATCAAAAATTACATATCTTTTTCAATCTTTAGTATTAGCGGGGTGCAATGAACTCCATTCAGGTTTTATAAGTCGGTGAGATAAGTTCGGTGATAGCCCGTTTTGCCAAGATTGTTTTTCGGTTTGATGATTTCAAACAAATATGCAACTGTCAAAACAACTTATTAATCGTGAAGTTTTATGGAATGTGAGGTATTTTCGGTATCCCTGCGTCGCGCAGCCGCTGAAACACTTCTTAGGCGTGCATAAGCGTAATTTGTATTGGAGGTCGAAACTGCTTTCCCTGAAACATTTGTCCATACCCCGATCTCGGACCATTGCTTTGGCCACAACTCTTCATAAAAAGTGTGTGTTCATTGAATGAAATTTCACATACTTTCTGAAATTGTTCTTTAAAAATGAGGTGAAATTTAAAAAAAAAAGATCAAAAGAGCAGTTGTTACTGCATTCTTGTCACAACCGGGAATATCTAAAATCATAATCACTGTAAACTTTCTAAACGAATCATCTCCGTCCTTTCTTAATTTTGAGCTGTCTTTCCTCAACTGTTACTATCGTGGCTCTTGAGATTATTTTTTCTTTTCCTCAAAACCAAAATTTCTTGTTCTGAAAATCAACAAACCCATCCTTTATTCGTCTGAATTTGACAAATTTCGCAGCGCCGTGGGGTACACCCCCTTGCCGTTTAGCATGTTTCAATGCGAACACCTTTTGTAAACTTTGGTTTGTACCGTAACAGACCATTTGGTTTTTATATTCATTAAGGGCTGCTGTTAAAAGCCAAATAGGACTACTTTTAGCATTATTTTTCAATTATGCGCAAGCAACCTAAATTGTACGTGTGCTAGATACTTTAGATAAAATTCAGACCCAACTTGTTTGTAAGAAACGTAAAGGTAACTTGTTTCGTTTTCTTCGTGTCGCTTCTTGTCTGAAACTTTGCAGTGGATCCTAGTTTGCAATCGACTTTCGAGCATTGCGCATCGTTCCAAGCCTCTGCGCGGTGTATGCGCTTTACTGGATTTTGTTGGTTTGTTTACAAAAGTTGAGAATCTTTTTTTCGTAGTTGATCAGCAAAATTACACCGTTGATGATGTACCACGTCAAGTGAAAAGTTTACTGCAAAGTGAGCTTTTTGTTGTAATCCGTAAGTCGTGCTGACTCAACCAATCTATTGAATTAAAAAAAGACAAAGGATCAGGCTTCTGTCATACAAGACAGGACCTACCAATCATGAAAAGGAGACGCCATTTACTTAGAAATCATGATAGATTTGAAACCAGCGAAGTTTGATTCAAGGTAGATTGAAATTGCAACCAGGGAGAGAAATTTGCTTCACAGTGTAGGGTTGTTGTAGTAACGATCTAGTTTATTAAATTCATCATGTTCAATCTGTATAGCTAACTGCAGAAGATTACTCGTGCAGTCCACTGTTATTGGTAATTATTTTCAGCCATGTTGAATCTACTACTGTTTCATTGCCCGTTTTTGGAGCGGTAGGGTTGAATTACTTTAATCTCTACTGGTTGCTACATGTGAATGCACACGCTGTGAAGTTTAAAATTGTTTAGATTTTCAACCTCATCCTATTGACATTTGGCAAAGTAGGAGTCAGTTGCCTGTTGTGGGTGCGATCTGTTGAGTCACTTCACACTTGATCTTCATTTTTTGCACGCAGCATTCTCCTTTTTTTTCTTTCGAACATCTTACTGGGACGCAGCGCAGTCAGTCGAGTGATATCCATTTCCCTTGTTCGTTCATGTAACGGAAATGTGAATACGCTTCATCGATCACTTCGACTGAGATCAATGCTGGTTGCACATGCACAATCTTTCTTTTTGAGTGAAAAAGCATCATGAGATGGAAGAGGGGGACACTTTTTTGAACAGGGTTTTAGCTCATTTTGTTGCGATTAGATGGCATTTCAATAATTGTTTTATTGCTCAGTTAAAGTTCATAACCGCCCGGAACAAAAGGCAGGACCGCGTCAAATGTAATACTGTATATTCAAAAATACCTATATGTATACAAGACCGAATTTTATCACAGTCAGATTTTGTGAAATGTTAAAAAGTAACGTCACGTATGGTCCACTCCACTGTATGTTATACCCATAGTTCTTAACTATAGGTCAAAAGTATTGTACAAGCCCACGCCGGACTGTATCATAATGAAGTCGATCGCGTTCAACCGTAGGCGTCGTTTTCTTTCACCCGTTCTCTCAATAAATTCGTTAATACTACTTCTCAGAACTGACGAGAAATGCCGAAGTCGTAAAAGAAACTCTGGGAATGAAGAAGTTGCATCAACCTCGTCCGGCTTGGCAAGACTCGTGGTGAATTGCAGTTTCTTTCGCCTATTGCTTCAGTGTCAAAGGCTTCCTCAGTGATTTGGTTGCTCCACTGCATTGACTGTTTTCATTATTTTTCTTCGTCCTCTCGTATTGTAGTTTCGAATCTCTTTGCGTGCATTATTTCACTGTGATACCAATCTTATTAATGGCTAATGATTGCATAAAACGAACCTGAGCGTGAGTGGCTGTTGCGTGCTGCGACTTCACCAGATGTGTGGCTAATCATGGTTTTGTAAAGATAATAAATACTGTTTTTGCTCAAGTGCACGACTGGCTTTTGTGAAAGCGAAAATATCGCTCTCGCTGGCTTGGGAACCTTGCGCGAAGTTTCGTGGCTGGTGCCAAAAATCACGGACCGACAGAAAGGTGCGTTTTCGACAACTGGCCTACTTTTCGGCAAAGCATGGATAGGATCCACTGCCGTTGGATATGGGACCAGCTGGTTCGGCATTTACTGCAACTTTTTAAGTCAGGGAGCAGCATTGTCGGGCTCTTTACTCAGAGGCAGCAGATAAACGGAATTGTTGTCAGCTGAAAACAGATCAGTGGACGTGGACCCCCAGTATTTCTGTGTAAGGCAGGGGTCGGGAACCTATGGCTTGCGAACATAGGTGGCGGAACCGGGGGGGGGCACGTAGGCCTAGCCCCCCAATGTTTTCTCTGGGGGGGCTTGGCCCCCCACTTTTAAATTTCGAATTTTGCTTAAATAACCTTAGTAATACAATTAGTATTGGGTCCATTGTTAAAGTAAATTGTTTAATGAAAAAATTATGCAGAATTTTCTAGTATTTTGGCATTAATATTTCTAATATATTATTTGTAATTTGGCAGGATTTCGTAAGTGTTTGGCAGAACACACCGCGCACAATCTGATAACCCTTCTCGGGATTGCTTACCATATTGGTGTTATCGAACAGCGTTGCCAGATGGTGTAGGAAAAATTCGTGCCACACTATCGAAAAATTGTAATTCGGAGTAATTTCAAGCGTATTAACAACTTTCTAAATAGTTAAATTTTGTTAAATCTTATACGCAAAATGAAATATTTGACAGATCAATTTCAATTGTGTTTATTTTTGCATTGGCAACACTAAATAGCAGTGATGTAGTCGAGATTGTAACTTTCAAGTCCGAGACTTCATCAAAAATTCCGAGACTCGAGACTTGAAATTAGAGAAAGAGACTTCATCACAAATTCCGAGACTTCAAAATTTGTGGATTTTGCTGAAATTTTTCAAAAAAATGTCGCCACTTTCCAAGTTGAATTTTTTTCGAATTTCTCACATTATTCCGACCTGTTTTCGTTGTTTCTTACGTGCAAATACAATAGAGAAAAAACTCGTTGAATTACAGTTTTACCAAGCCATATCCTTGCAATATTCCAAGTCTCAAAACAATAGGCTTGTGACCGAGACCTGTAGCCTTCGAGACCAAGTCTCGAGACTCCATCACTGCTAAATAGCTATGTTATATTTTTGCACTGACAACACAATTGGCATCCTTACAGACAACTTGCTGCATGTGCTCTGTCTTGTCTTTGCATTCCGGTATCTAAAGCAGTTGTAGAATCATGCCGTCGCCGGGATTCCGCAGCAGGGGACCAAAAACCACAAGGGGGGCACATTTTTTAAATACAATATTGGATGTATGCAGCAACCGGGGAACCAAACATGAAAAGGGGGCACATATTTTAGATGGTGTGCCGGGCACCACTGGCCCCCTCTGGCGACGGCCTTGTGTATAATGAGTATTCAGTCATGTTACCTCTGTTCTAGATGTGAAAATGTTGTGATTTTGAATGTGTTAAGACAGGTATCAACACTGCGTCATTTTTGCCTGTTTATTAAGCTGTGTTCTTGGTGTTTTTAACAGCCTAGTGCCGACTCCGGCACATTCCTCGGGCATACCCCGAGTCTTCGTTTACGATTTATATTGGAAAACGCGAGCTTGCTTGCTTTCTATGTTTGTGCCACTACCCACGGTCCCACTTCACCAAGTTGTTAACTCGGGCTCTTTTCAATGTGGGCCTGGTCACTGTTCATATATTTTCGTTACCGTATCTTTTTGAAAGCCATATCTCACCCACAGATGCTCCCTTAGCTTTGTGCATGTTGTATTTGTGTAGGCTACTTACTTGTGAATGAATTTTGTGTAAGACTAAGAACAACTAGCCACACTGATATGCTCAAGTCAGTGGAGCGTAGATAGGTAGCGTGTAGTGTACATAGGGGTCGATGAGGGCTTAAAACATTGCATAAAACATGCTGACAAAAGTTAATGACGTCATATTTCAATGCTTGTGACATCATAGTTGCCACTTCGAATCACAAAAATTTTGTATAGATTTTTGGCGATCACTTGTACCCCCCCACGTTGAAAAAGGTTCCGCCACCCATGCTTGCGAGCCAGATGTGGCTCTTTTGATGACGCCATCTGGCTCGCTTGATATTTTCTTAACACGATTGTTATGGATAAAACGTTTTCTGTAATTTTCCATCTACCAGACTACAAAGCCATCAGCAACACCATGCAGCACCAGAAGTCGCATTAACAGTAAGAAGTATATTTAAAAAATTCAGACATTTACCATTGTTTAAAATTGTTGGTTTTGCTTACAAATACACACGTTAGTTAGCAAGTTAGTTGCATTAAATGTTGAAGAATTTTATATGGCTCTGACGGAAATACAATTAAAAATATGTAGGTTTCATGGATCCCTTAGCCAAAGAGGTTCCCTACCCCTGGAAGGGAATCATCAGTGAAATCATCAGTCACAATTGTATGAAACCTGTTAAAATAAAAGATCGACTTTTCTGGCATTCATCCCAATAAAACGGACAAAAATCCTTGAGATTTTGAATTGCAGCGAAATCAGTACACCAGCTCAAAGCTGCTACCAAAGAGTTAAAAGCACCAACGTTTTTTTATAGAAAAAAAGAAAGCTGTGGGGTAGAACATTGAACAAGAATCTGGCGTCTGCTTTTTACTAGAGACAGAGAGAAACGTGCATGATTGCGCGAAGCCATGTTTGCACATAAAGCTTTATGGCCTAATTCTAACAGCTACATATGCCTACGAACCTGTGTTGACGAGCGATGAGCACTGGAATCCAGTAGTTATTTGAAGTAATCTTAGATGTTTTTGAAAAAGAAAGTTTGTTTGACGGCTGTATTTTTTTCAAAGTGAACTACTTCGTAAAATTCTGATTAAGCGGTACTTTGGTGACAAAACAGCAGTTGCGCAATATTGAGGCAGTTTGCCAGAGTGTTTCTTGATGAACTATACTCAGTGGGGCCGCTGCTATTAAAAGTAGCGGCTCAGCGACACCATCGCTACTGAATAAGACTAGTAGCGAGCTATTATTCGCTATTGCTCCTTTTAGTGCTGTTTAACTGACCTGGGATCAGTTTCGAAAAGCCTAACCTTTTGAGTTTTTTTTACTTGGGATGTTCTTTACCCATAATCTGGAAATAATTGAAGATATAAAATTTTTTGTTATACAGTCTATGTGCATATAAATGAAACTTGGACTGCAGAACCACCCACAAGACTGCATCTTGCTCTGTGAGTGGATTGCTATAGGCTTATCAATCGTTTATCGAAGCTGATTTCTCACTGGAGTCGAATAAAGCACCCGAGAGAATGGTCAGCAATAAAACGATCAAAACTGTTTTCCTCGGGATTTTATGCACAAGTAATCAGGTCCGCAGATAGGGTGGACAAACCGGGCATTTGACCCTCCAAAACTTTCATGCATCATTTTAAATTTGTAATGAAAGGTGATGTTGATCTAAATTTCGTGTGAAAACCCTCTGAATATATTATTGACTACTTATTGCCGGCTGAGCTGCTTGCTTCTGCATGGTTCAGTTTATTCGCATAAGCAGCCTTGTGCAGGACGTAGCGCATATAGCCTGCTTACAAATAATTGTGATTTGGATCTTGGACAGCGAATTGACTGATCACCGCTTTCCGGTTTTTGAAAGTGTAGCCTAAGTGCTGAGTGTTTTAGCTATAAAAAGTGCATTAAGTGGCCCGCACCAGCTGTAAAAATAATTCTGTCATCATCAGACTGCTATTCCTTTGTGAAAATTTTGTCGCCCTGTTGTGCCTTTAATGCCTATGCGTTCTGTTTCTTGATATTTGGAGAAACGTTTGTAAAAAGTACTACAAACCACTTAGACCAGTGGTTCTCAACGTGGGGTTCGCGAACCCCAAGGGGTTCACGGAAAGATTTCCAGGGGTACTTGGATGGCAGTTAAGTTTTCATGTATTGCTCTTTTTTAATATCCTGTACTAGAGGAAAATGCCTGCCGATTGAAAACTCCAGGTAGATTTTGCCTGATCTTGCGTTGTTGTGATGCAACAATGTGAAATCCACGGCTTTGCCAGCTAACCTGGGGTTTCGGGTTGGTTGGTTTATGACTCGGGGGTACTTAACGGCAAACTGGTTGAGAACCCCTGACGTAGACTTCATATAACCACTGAGGTGACAGCAGTGGCGTGGCCCGCAAAATAGTATTTCAGACATGCTGCTCCAAGACCGAAAGAAGCTGCTTTGACTCAATTCATAGGGTCTTAGGGGAAAATGAAGGTCAATAAGGCAAGCAAGCTACACACTCATTTCAACAATTTAGTTGTATTTTGAAACTAAAGATCGTCCGTGCACTGTTGACTGTTTCGCAACAAACATTGACAAGCGGTGCATAAAAGGTCTTTCTCTAGATCAGTGTTTCTCAACTTTTTGTTGTTCACGCCCGACACATCACCCTCAAAGTCAGGATGTCCCACCTGGCACATGCAAAATTCATCACTTATGAATCGAACTCTTTATGTAGAGACCAAAACTACAACATTTTTCCTGCACCCGATTTTATCTGTCACTAAAATCCAATTCATTTTCAAGTTGCTCTAAGGTTGCCAGATGTCCTGGAGCGCCAAGGACTTTCCTTGAATTTGCTATCAAAATTGATTATGTCTTTGGTCTTGAAAAACATTTTGTTGTCCTTAGAGTATTTTCCGGCGTCCCTGAAAGTTCTTGAACAGTCGTGAAATTGTTCATTATTAAACTATTGATTAGCCTACACTGAATATTCAAGATTCAAGATTAAGCTGTGTAATTTAACTGCCAGTGAACATTGAAAGAGATAGTCCATTTGCAACCATATAGGCTACAATATTTCAGCAGGACACAGCATACGCCTGCGCTTATTCATCATATTTTGTTATCCCTGTGCTGCATATGTACTTGTACAATGTACACGTAATAATTGCTTTGCGTTCTTAATGCATGTCGTTGTTTACCCATTGTTACTCAGCAATGTTTGTTTTAAAAATGTGGTACACCACTATATCCAAAAAGTATTCAAAGTAGGCACGAAGTAAAATTTCAATAATCACAAAACGACAAAATGTCCTTGAAAAAATTCGAGTGATCTCGCAAACCTACCCCTAACGTAATACCAGTGGTAGGATTTTGAATTTAAACAAGATTTGCTTTTCGGATTTGGATTGCATTTTGAAATATAACTTCTGGATTGGATTTGGGTTTGAAAAACATAAATCCGTTCATCTCTGGAATAGACCCAAAGTACGAGTCCGACTGCCATGATCACAATATGCAAAAAATGCATTAAACCACAAGAATGTGTAAATCATTGTGCCTTGCTGGCCCCTCAATGAAAAGTAAGGTTGCCAGACGTCCTCGTGGGCCGAGGATTTTTATTCAATTTGCTGTCAAAACTGGTTATGTCCTTGATCCTTGAAAAACACCTTGTTGTTCTAGAGTATTTTCCGGCGTCCTTGAAAGTTCTTTAACAGTTGTGAAATTGTTCATTATTGAACTATTGATTACATGTACAGTGAACATTGAAGAATCAAGATTAAGCACTGTAAATGAACAGAATAACGTGTAGATTTGTGCCATCTTAAACTGTCGTGTAGTCAGGGGCGTAACGAGGTTAGATGGCGCTCGGGGCAAGAAACAAGTTTGGCGCTCCCATGTTCGAACCTGAGGTCTTTCGGAAGCAAGTCTGCTATTGAAGAAAGTACTTGTGACATTGTTAGAACTTTTCGGCGCCTCCCGCAGTGATTCTGCGCCCCCCTTGCCCCTCCGCGTTACGCCTCTGTGTGTAGCACAATGTAAATTTTACAAGAACAGTTGTATCACCACTACACGTGTTGTACCACTATATCCCAAAAGATTAAGGTCTTCTCTGTCTACCTCTACCTCATCACCGCGAAGAAAAAGTGTTTTAATGATCGACGTTTTTTAAATCAGCTAAACCACTGCCATTAGGTTCTGAAGTCATCCTGTGATATTATTAATTGTTCAGCAATTTATTTTGCTTTGAAAATGGTGATTGAAGATGGAACAGGCAGTTTTCTCGACCCATGTTATCAATCCTAAGATGTAACTTATCTTTCAGCTCTGTAAATCTGCCGACAGGCGCTCTCTTATTTTTTTTGTCTTTTCAGATATCAGTGCAGAACGTTTACGAAATACTTTTCGCTTCGCCCAGACTTTTCTAATAGCCTTCTCACTCACTTCTTACTGTTGTGTGATGCTTCGTTAACGTGGATGAATTGGCTGACTGTACTTTCAATCCCTGCCTCTCAAAGACTTCGCTTTGCCTGACATCATATGTGATTAGTATGTCAGTATTAGTGGTGCAAGTGAATACCATATGCCTTGCTAAAGAGGTTATTAGCTTCGGTCAATGCATCAATCAGTCTCCAAACATTAGCCCAAATGATAATGATCAACATCTTCATTTTTGCTGATGCAGTACAAAACATAATTGCTGAGTTCGCACCTACCACCTCAGTTCGCACAAACAGCTCAGGTCAAGCTGCGAACTTAAACGGGAGATTACTGATGAACTGTTTTAACTGTTTTTTGGAAGCGGTTGCTAAGGCGCGTCTTGTTAAAGCGGTTTCGGTGCAACCTTGCGGATTGGCGTTTAAAATCGTTATAAATAATAACATCGAAGTAATTTCTATTTTCAGGTAATAGAATTCGTCATTGGTAAGCATGGCCACCAAACCGTCATGCTTATTGAGCAACTAAACGAAAATCGCTTTTTTGTGTTTGGTTTTTAGCTATGGTCGGCTATGGCTTATTGCTTATCATGTAGATTGGTGTGTGCTACTTGAAAAGTCGATCTGGAGTCGAAAGGGTTGGGAACCCGTGAACTAGAGAATACAACAGAGCTTTCACAATCGAACATTCATCAGTTTTTAAAGTGAAGCAACTGAGCACGCTCTTTTGGCCAGATGTTGCCAGCCTGAAAAACAGTAGGCTACTTGTTTCAATCGTAGTTCAGAAAAGAGATGCCTTTATTTTTGTTGGAAGCTGCACTAACAAACTGGAATCAAAAGTACATTTAATAAAACAGTATGTTGCTGGCACCTAGTACACTATCAGCTAAGATTGCAATATATTTCAAGGCGCCATCGTAGGTTAAAATTAATCAACAAGTCACATTAATTTGTCTCCCCCCCGAAAATTTTCAGCTGGTTGCGGTCCTGACGTGAATCATTTTTTAATAACCTTGCAAAGATGGATTAATGTGACCAATGCTGTTTAAACAAGTTCCGTTGCTTTGCATTACGATTGTCACGTTGAGCGTTTATTGTTTACTGGCAAGTTATTTACAAATGGTATAACAAATCAGGGGCCGGGTTTGGTAGTAAACATTTGGGAAGGGCAAAGTTTGTGTGATATGCATGCTAATGTGGATTGTATGCGTTTTGATGACGTCTTCATGTTCACTCAACCGTAGTACGACCTTTTTGTAAAATTGGTATGTGGGAGGGCAAACATATGGAGATAATATATTTTGGGGACGATGGCCCAAGTGCCCCCCTGGCTAGGTGTTATGGCAGTTGCATAGTGCTGTGCTAGTGCTTTACTAGGTAGGCTACTTGCTTCTTTACTAAGTGCAGAATTTCAGCATTAGCACTTAAAAGTTCTTTGTCAAAGTATATAAAACAAATCAACAACACTTCAATACATTACATTATTTTTTATCACAAAATATTGAGGGGACAAAAGATATTGTGTGCCCCCTTGTCCGAAAGTTGGGGGGTACACGTCCCGTCGTAAACTCGGTCCCTGTTACAAACGCATATATCGTACAAAGTACAAAACGTTTTCTTTTATCTCAAAAACCCTGGAAAATGACTTCATGGGCGTGGTAATTGCCTTTTTCCGTTTACTAACCCTACTCGATAAGCTTGAAAATACTTAACAAGTCAAGAAACCAGGAAACCGGGGGTGTAATGCAGGCCTGTCGCCAGGATTTACCAGCAGGGGGGGCCAAAAACCAGAAGGGTGGGCACATTTTTAAAATACTCTATTGGATGTATGCAGCAACCGGAGGGTCAAACGTGAAATGGGGGGCACCGATTTCAAATGGGGGGCAGGCACCACTGGCCCCCCCCGCTGGCGACGGCCCTGGAGTAATGCCACCCCCATTTTCTTACTGTGGTCCTGGGACACGTTATATCCGGTATTTCCATACCAAACTATTTTATTACTTCCATATGTCCATTGTTAATCACTTTCGCAACAAAATTTCATCTGCGCAGCGAAACATACAAATTTAATGCCAGGTACCACCAAAAAAGAGGGGATTTTTGTTTGTGCGTAGAAAACGTCTCGCACGTGTGACATCCGTTTTTTTTCATATCAAGTCATGGTGTAGGAAGATTCTTTACATATAAGGATCGGTGGTCATATCTGGCCAAATAGGTTTTGCACTGAAAACTGCATTGAAATGCTGACTTAGCAAGGTGTCCGAAATTTGATACATATCAGGTAATCATGGGTGGCATGGTATCCCTATACCCCTATATAGGCTTTCATAGAATTTTTGCAAAGTTATTCAGATTCTACTTGAATAAGGACTGAAGATGTATAACACACGAAACTAGTTTCCTTACGCAATAAATTGCGATTGGTTCGCTTGGTGGTGGTCACTGCTGTGACTTTACTATTATTCTGGCACCATTCGAATTAGTCTCTGAAAATCAGGAAAAGTCATGGAAGCGCAGGTTTCTAACATTTTTCTAAGTATATAGAATCAACAAAACAAAAAAGCCCAGGGGTGGTGCGCCACCCTGCTTACCTGAGCAGAGGATTTACCATCCAGGATTTAGCAGCTTCCTTTGTAAACACAACCAACCAATAAAACGTCTGGTTTAAATTAAAAAATGTATCATTTGGCATCAATGTTTTGAAATGTAACTGCAACGTTTCTTATTCAAAATATCGTATTTGTCAAACAAAACTGTGGGTTAAATACGTGATTTCGAAATCCGTATGCTGGCAAAGGTGAGGCAATGTCGCCCAGATTAAAATTATAACAATAAGTGATGAAAGGTTTATTTCTGCTGTTGTGCTTAAGAAATAGAGTATATGTACACCAAGCAGGCTAACTGTTTCCACAGATGTTGAGCAATAGAAATTTGATGCTAGTGGAACGCTGTTGAAAAAATCAATGTTTTTCTTTAACACTTTGGTTTAATTCAAATACCACTCATTTTTGTTAAAACTTGACGCGCTGTGCTTTACGACCGTGAAAAGTGGCTCTTGCGCTAAAAGGTTCTGACACTTGACGTTCTGGATGGCAAAGTTTTTGAGGCGCCTTTCACAACAAAACAAATGAATGAACTGTGATTTTTTCATGAAATAAATGTTTAATTAGACCTTGGTCTGATGCAAACCCGGTTTCCTCTCTTTGTTCTTAAAATATGTGGTTTCTCTTCAAAGAAAGTATGCTTCGTGTTAAAAGGCCACAGAAACGTTTTTTGTGGTCTGCTAAGCATTTGTTAATGACCAAGGTTCTTTGAATTTTTCAAAGAAACCTTTAAGCAAAACAAATGTTCTCATGCAAGACTACAACGTTATGAAACAAATAATTGCCATTTCAATTTTTTATTGGACAAAATTTTTGGTGTGAGGTGACATAAGAGAAAACACCTTGGTTTATCAAATAAAATGATTGTGGATCATCAAAGCGCATACGACTGTGATGTCAAAAAACCTGTTCAGTGATGGTATTTCCCAAACAGTTGCTATGTTTAAGACAGGAATATTTATTTTACAGAGAGAAATAACTGCTCTGAACTTCTTATGCCCTTTGTCGGAGTCGATGATTTTTGCAATTCCGGAGTCGGTGTTTTAAAAAATTAAATGTCTCCGATTCCGCCCAGGCCATCAGCGTCGGAAATAGGGTGCAGGGAGGATTAGCCTCCTGAATTTTGAAATTTGTTATTTTCCCTTTTTTGTAAAAAATTTTTCACTTAGTTTCGAGTGGCTAAAAGGAAATATCACCAATGTTGGTTTCGCCTGGAAAGGAAAAATCCGCTATCTCCTCTTGGAAAAAATCTTCTCGGCGCCCATGGTTCAAGCACTCAAATTTGAAATGACTATGCAGCGACGTGTGGTTATGTGATCACAGTCTGGTGCTCTTGCCTGAGAAACGGTCACTGTTGTGCATCATGCATTATAATAAAAATATGATGCAGTGATGCAGACATCTGAACTGACCCAGGTTTTCTCTTGTGTACTAGACGTTTCCACACCGTTAGATACTCAGTGCCTAGTGTGCTGTATTATTCTATTCTATCCGTATCACTGGTGTAGTTTGCGGGGGTGCAACTGCACCCCCAAAAGTTTTGATTTGGTGAAAATCCTGCAAAATCCGGGCAAAATCTCTGAAAACCTTTACAGAGACCCTGAAAATCTAAGCAAACTTCATGAAAATTGAGCGAAAATGGCGCCCAACATGCTTTGATTTTAAAAAATGGTGCCCAAAATGGCATGATGAGAAAGAATAATGAAAGAAACTATAGAAAATTTGTTTCAATTCGATCTTGATACACTATAAAATTACCTATGATGCTGTTATGAAAAAGACACTCTGCTCCCGTTGCCCCCCTTTTGAAAGGTCATGCGGGCAAACTCCCACTCTCTAGCGTCCCTGCTTGCCACTATCAGCAATCACTGTCTCGCTGCATTACGTAGTCTGTTTTGACCGTCGTGAGAGAAGGACGTGTTCTGAGCTGAACAGCAGTAGGTAGTACAAACCATGAAACAAGCCGAACATTGAGCAACTGTTAAAGGAACGACTATTATACAGACGTTATTAAATCCTGTCTGAGTAACATCAGCTTTTGTTTCATTTAAAAGGCGAATAATGACGGATCTGGTGCA